>SDBU01008135.1_pt1 | contig 11982 bp, 7 predicted proteins | sample 2277071 | NCBI WGS metagenome assembly SDBU01 (sample SAMN10397929, study PRJNA504765) | marine sediment metagenome | isolation source: marine sediment core GS08_GC12, 126 cmbsf | place: Arctic Ocean: Gakkel Ridge, Loki's castle | collected 2008
GGGGTCTGCCACGATCTTAAAAGCCAAAGCTGCAAAAGGATCGTCAACCGTTGGCCCGCGAACCTCTTCACTCTCACCGTCAGGTCCCACCCCCACCACCGGAGGCACATCCAGGGGAGATGGAAGGTAATCCACCACTGCATCGATCACGGGTTGTATACCCTTGTTCCTCAACGCTGACCCGCAGAATACCGGAACCACCTTCGAAGCTATGGTGGCCTCCCTTATCACCCGTCGCAAATACGCGGGCTCGATGTCTTCACCCTCCAGATATCTGGCCATCAGCCTATCATCGATCTCCGCCAGCTTCTCGACGAGCGCCTCACGGCAGGTCGACACCTGTTCCATCATATGTTCAGGTACTTCCCGCTTTTCCAGGTGGGCCCCAAGCTCATCGCTATACACGATAGCTTCCCTGGCGATAAGATCGACCATTCCCTCGAAACCGGCCTCCATGCCTAGAGGCAATTGAAGAACGATGGGATTGGCTCCCAGGCGGTCAACGATCATATCGATCGTCCGCCAGTAGTCGGCGCCAACTCGGTCCATCTTGTTGACAAAACAGATTCGCGGGACATGATATCGATCGGCTTGCCGCCAAACCGTCTCGGACTGCGGCTCGACGCCAGCAACCGCGTCGAAGACCACGACGCCTCCATCCAGTACCCGCAACGACCTCTGAACCTCCGCCGTGAAGTCGATGTGGCCTGGCGTGTCAATGATGTTGATCGCTGCATCCCGCCAATAGCAAGTTGTCGCGGAAGCGGTGATGGTGATGCCTCGCTCCCTCTCCTGAGACATCCAATCCATGGTCGCGGCACCATCGTGCACCTCGCCCATCCGATGCACCCTTCCTGTATAGAAGAGGATACGCTCGGTGACCGTGGTCTTGCCGGCATCGATATGAGCGATGATGCCGATATTCCTGATCCGTCCCAACTCGAAATCTTTGGCCATAATAACACCACAGCAGTACCTTACCCCTGCTAAAAACTCAAAAAAACCGTTTCGAAATCCGGTTCACGACCCACCACTCAGGTTCAGCAGCCAACAAGCGCATCTCCGGCGCCGTGCCTTTCCCCGCTCCAACCCCAGGCTACCAGCGATAATGGGCAAAAGCTTTGTTGGCCTCTGCCATCTTATGAGTATCTTCCTTCTTCTTGATCGTCGCCCCCGTATTGCGGGCAGCGTCCATTATCTCATCCGCCAACTTCTGGGCCATGGTCTTCCCAGGCCGAGCCCTGGCAAAGCCAACCAGCCAGCGAAACGCCAAAGACAAGCGTCGGTCGCTTCGAACCTCTACCGGAACCTGATAAGTTGCGCCACCCACCCGCCGAGGCTTGACCTCCAGCATAGGGGTGCTATTCTTGATAGCTTGTTCCGCTATCTCCAGAGGATTCCTCCCCATGCGCTCCTCGATGATATCGAAAGCCTCGTAAACTACCCTCCGGGCGGTGCTCGTCTTGCCTCGCTGCATCACCTTGTTGGTGAGGCGAGTCACCAGCTCACTGTTATACTTCACATCGGGCTCGATCTCTCGCTTTACAACCGTACCCCGCCTGGGCATCTCTCATCCCTCCACTACCAACTCGCTCGCCGAACCAAGTCTCACCTGCTTCAGACAATCGACTGACTGCCTACTTTTTAGGTCGCTTGGAGCCATATTTCGACCTGCTTCGCTTGCGGCCCTCCACCCCTCCCGAATCCAGGGTGCCACGAATGACATGATAGCGAACGCCAGGTAAATCCTTGATTCGCCCTCCCCGAATCAATACTACCGAGTGCTCCTGCAACGCGTGTCCCTCTCCTGGTATATACGCAGTGACTTCCATGCCATTGGTCAGACGAATCCTAGCGATCTTGCGCAAAGCAGAATTAGGCTTCTTCGGCGTGGCCGTCTTTACCTGCATGCACACCCCCCGCTTCTGCGGAGATCCCACACCCCACCGAGTCCTGCCATCCAGAGCGTTGTAGGTATACCGCAAAGCAGGCGCCGAACTCTTCTTCCGCTTTCGCCTCCGCCCTTTCCTCACGAGCTGATTAATGGTTGGCACTTCGTCTCCCCCTACTTCTGCCGCGGAACCTCTACAGGCTCTCCCTCGCTTGAATGCTGCTCCTCAACAGTAAGCGACCCCACCACAAAGGGAGGGGCCACCAACGACCACCCGCAACACAAAGTTGCTGCTCCCTTTGTTCAGTTCCTTCGCGCACAAGGAGAGGCCAGCATCGCAGAAGCCCTCCCCTTCAAGGTCCCAAACGCACACACCAAGCTGCAACTCTAACGGAGCAACAGCCAGCCACACAACGCTTGCAATAACTATGACAGTCTCACATTATACTCGGCGCAGTCCCAATTGTCAAACTCAACCGCCGTTGGCTACAATGAGCGCAAATATTGGCAGCCACCATCGCCGGACGCCTTGCCGTCCTACTCAAATTCACCCCTTCCAAAGCCCAGCCCCAAGCGTGGCATCGCCGTGTAATCCGTTTCCCGTTTGCCCAAATGAATCACTTTCCCATCTTCATCCAACACATCGATGGAAAGCCCCAAGCTCTGGAGCTCCTTGACCAATACGTGGAATGACTCCGGTATCCCCCCTGCCGTTATCCGATCGCCCTTCACTATCGCCTCGTAGGTTCTAACCCGACCGGTGACGTCATCCGACTTGACCGTCAGCATCTCCCTGAGGGTATGGGCAGCCCCGTAGGCTTCCAATGCCCAGACCTCCATCTCGCCGAACCGTTGGCCACCGAACTGCGCTTTCCCACCTAGAGGCTGCTGCGTCACCAGCGAATAAGGTCCGGTGGATCGGGCATGCACCTTGTCCTCGACCAAGTGAGCCAGCTTCATAATATACATGGCCCCAACGGTTACCGGTTCATCAAAGGGCCTTCCCGTTTTTCCATCATAAAGGATGGTTTTGCCAGAAGTCGGCAGAGGCCACCCCGTCTCCTTGCTTACCTTGCGCGCCTCCGCCACCAGATCGTCGTCCGAAAGGCCATGCGTATCGCGCCCCATATCTCGGAGCCAAAGCTCATTGCATACCCGTTCCGCCAAGCGATCGGCTCTCTGCCTTTCTGTGATAGACCGATCATCGCCCTCAAACACCAGGAGCTCATCCGGATTGAGGCCCTTCCCTTCCAGCCACCGTCGCAGCCAGAATCGAGATCGGAAGACCTTGTCATCCATCAGCCGGGCGGCCTCATCATCCCCCACCTCTCCCTCGTGTAGGAGGTACTCTTTCCTGGCCGCCTCATCGTCCTCGATCTGGTCAGGATCATATCCATTTCCTTCCAACCACTCCCAAGCCAGACCGGTAAGATCTCGCTTGGCCCTTTCCAGCAGCCAAGCCCGAGCCAACTCCGCCGAAATCTCCTCCTCGTCGGCGCCATCGAACACCGGCGACATGACCCTGAAACCCAATCGATCCGAGGCCCAGCCAAGATGGGTCTCCAGGATCTGACCGATGTTCATCCGAGACGGCACTCCGAGAGGATTCAGGATGATCTCAACCGGCGTGCCATCGGGCAAAAAGGGCATATTCTCAATGGGGACGATCTGCGAAATGACACCCTTGTTGCCATGCCTTCCCGCCATCTTGTCCCCCACGGTCAGCTTCCGTCGCTGAGCAACGCTGACGCGCACCATGCGCTCCACGCCCGCGCGCAGTCCCTGATACTCGTCGCGGGAGAACACCTTGGTTTCGCACACCCTTCCCTTTTCCCCATGAGGCAGCCGGAGCGACGAATCCTTAACCTCTCTAGCCTTCTCTCCGAAGATCGCGCGAAGCAGCTTCTCCTCCGGGGTGAGATCGGTTTCGCCCTTAGGGGTGATCTTGCCCACCAGGATGTCACTGGGACCCACCTCAGCCCCCACGTAGATGATCCCCTCCTCATCCAGATTTCGTAGGGCTTCATCACCCACATTGGGTATGTCCCGTGTGATCTCTTCAGATCCCAACTTCGTGTCCCGAGCCTCCACCTCATGCTTCTCGATATGGACGGAGCTGAACTTGTCCTCTCGCACCAAGCTTTCGCTAACCAGGATGGCATCTTCGTAGTTGCCACCCTCCCACGACATGAAAGCCACCAACACGTTCTGGCCAAGAGCCAGCTCTCCATTGTCGGTGGAAGAACTGTCGGCTATCACCTCTCCTTTACGAACAAAAGCTCCCTTCGAGACGATAGACCTCTGATCTATACAAGTGCTCTGGTTGGACCGGTCATACTTGCGCAATTGATAGACGGTATCCTTCGCGTCCTTGCGTATAACTATCTTGTCGGAGGTAACGCTGACCACTTCCCCATCGTCCCGTGCCGCCACCACCTGGCCCGAGTCCAATGCGGCCTGGAATTCCATGCCGGTGCCGACAAGCGGCGCCTCCGGGCTCAGAAGAGGAACGGCCTGGCGTTGCATATTGGACCCCATCAACGCCCGGTTAGCATCATCGTGCTCCAGGAAGGGGATCAGCGCAGCCGATACGCTGACGATTTGCTTGGGAGACACATCGATGAAATCCACCTTCTCCACGGACTCTGCATAGAACTGCTCGTAGTATCGGACCGACACCCTTCGGTCCATGAATTGCCCGTTGCGATCCAGGCGCGCGTTGGCCTGGGCGATCACATAGTGATCCTCATCGTCGGCGGAGAGATAGACCACCTCGTCGGTCGCAACGGGCACGATGGGGATCATCCTCTCGGGCCACTTGGCGATGCGAGCGGCCAGGTCTTCGGTGACCACCGTCTCCCCATCAGCGACCACCTTGCCCTTATCGGGATCCTTCAAGGTCTCCCACAGGGTCTTCCCCACCAAATCCTTCGAGGTGTTGGGCAGCTCTCCGGTCACCCTGCGATACGGCGTTTCGATGAACCCGTACTCGTTGATCCGGGCATAAGTGGCCAGCGACCCGATGAGGCCGATGTTGGGACCCTCGGGCGTCTCAATGGGGCAGATGCGGCCATAGTGACTGTAGTGAACGTCCCGAACATCGAAACCGGCGCGTTCCCTGCGCAGGCCGCCAGGCCCCAGCGCGGAGAGCCTGCGCTTATGCGTCAGCTCGGCCAGCGGATTGGTCTGATCCATGAACTGGGAAAGCTGGCTTCCCCCGAAGAACTCTCGCACCGCCGCGGTGATCAACTTGATATTGATGAGGGACACGGGAGTCAACTGCTCAGGATCTCGAATGCTCATCCGTTCCCGGACCACCCGTTCCATCCTCAGAAAGCCAATCCGCAAGTGGTTCTGTATCAGTTCCCCCACCGTCTTGACTCGACGATTCCCCAGGTGATCGATATCGTCCGGATCCGTGACCCCATTGTTTATCCGGATCATGCGACCCACCACGCGGATCATATCCTCCGGGGTCAACATACGCTGGTCGAACGATTCGGGAAGCCCCAACCGCCGGTTGAGCTTATAGCGTCCAACTTTCCCCAGATCATAGCGGCGGCCCGAGAACAACAGCGTCCGCAGGAAATCCGTAGCGTTATCCAGGGTGGGAGGATCTCCAGGCCGCAAGCGCTTGTAGAACTCCAGCAGCCCCTCCTCGCCTTTCTCGGTGGGATCCTTCTCTATCGTAGCTTCGATATAGGACTGATCCGACCCATCATCCCACTCCGAGAAGATATCCAGCAGCTCCTCATCGGTGCCTTCGAACCCGTGGAACCTGCGCCTGCAGCGATACTCGAACTTGGCCTCACCCTCGCCGATCTGGGTGAGCAACGGATCCTGACACCGACCATCGACAGGGCAGATGTACCAACCACATTCCGGACAGATCTCGTTCTCTTCCGAATTGACGGGATGACTCTTATCAGCCCAACAATCATGCTCATAGCCCTGCAAGTGCCGGTCCACACGATACTCCGTGTCCAAACGCAGCACATCCAGTTTCTTCTCTCCCAGCGAATGGTACCGACCCACCCACCAAGCCCGCTCGCGCGTCAGCTCGTCAACGAGATCCTTCTTCTCTCCCACCTTCAACTTCTTGACGCCCTGCAGCCGCCCCCACAGCTCCCGCCATCGCTCCCTGCGTTCCTCTTCCTCCTCGATCGGCAGTGCCAGAGCGGCCCTGAGAAGCATAGTGACTGGAACTTTCCGCTTTCGATCCACCTTTACCGAGATCACGTTCTTCTTGTTGGTCTCGAACTCCAGCCAAGCTCCTCGATCAGGTATGAGCTTAGCCATACACAGCTTCCGGCCGGTGGCGCGATCCTCCTCCGCGGTGAGGTAAACGCCCGGGGAGCGTATGAGTTGACTCACGACCACCCGCTCGGCGCCGTTTATAATGAACGTCCCTTTCTCGGTCATCAGGGGAAAATCACCCACAAAGACTTCCTGTTCCTGAATCTCCCCCGTCTCCTTGTTGATCATCTCCACCCGAATCCAGAGAGGTGCGGCATAGGTGGAGTCCCGATCTCTGCACTGCTCCTGGGACTCGGAGGGCTCCTCGAACCGATATCCCAAAAAGTGGAGTTCCAGATTCTTGTTGAAGCTGATGATCGGGTTGACCTCGTCGAAAAGCTCCTGTAGTCCCTCTTTTTGAAACCATCGGAACGCATCTAGCTGAACTTGGATGAGGCCAGGGATCTTCTGAACATCTTTGATGAAAGCAAAGCTTTTTCTCTGCTTAACTTCCAAACCCGCTCCAGATTCCCTGCTCATTTGATCCATCCCGCATCCTCCTCACGGATGTCCTCTGGAAGGGACGCAACCTCAGCCGACAAGGTCAGGCCCCAAAGGTGGCGTAGCATCCAAACGGATATGATCCCCAGGTGGCCAGAAGTTGCCACCCTCCGCTCCTTATCTCAGAAGAAAGTCCAAACGTTCCTCAGCGAGGATAGTTCCGCGTCCGCCGTTATGATGCTGATTCGCAAACGACCATTATAGAGAATATCTTGTTTTTCGTCAAGTGCAGCCCCTACTTAGCCAGTTGCGAAACTCGCTACAAGCTTCTCTCCTGGACGACGTGAGATCAGCAGGAGAAGATTTCGAGGCGGCTACAGCGCCGTAGACATAGTAGCTATCCAGCCCAACGGCACGATACAAATACTGTATGGCGCCAACTGAGCTGGTGTTGGTGACTTCGAATCAGACGGTTGTGGGTTCGAATCCCTCCGGGCGTGCCACCCAGCGGTCAGGTTCAGCCGCCGCTCGGGTGCGTGAGAGCACGTTTGCGACAAGACCAACTACAAACGCGTGAATCCACCGATTTGCACGCGCGGAGCGCGGTCGGGTGGAACCGCTTGTTAGCCCGCACATCATTGATGTGATGAATCAGTCTGCATCAGATTCGCTACTTTTAACTTCTTGTTCAGTTTTTCCCTTTGAAGGCTTCGGCGGAAAGACGGCTAACGCAGCCACAGTAGCACTCGTGCCAATGACCATACTCGCCATAAGATTGTAATCTAATGGTAACCATAGATTTATGAGATACACTATCGCTGAAGTAAGCAGTAGGATGATTACGAACCAGCGTGCGAATCTGAGGAAATCGTACTCTGCATAGAGTTTCGATACTCTTCTATAGAAGCCAGGAGGAGGAAGCTCCTGTTTGGGCCGTTTTTCTTCTTTTTCCACAACAGGCCGGTAGGGGGCAAGGTTATTTACCTGTTGCACAAAAGAATCTAGAGCTTTGCGACCATCATCCTGTAACTTCTCAAGTACCTCGGGCTTCAGGTTGGTTTGATGTTCCGGCAGGTAAGCGTAGATAAACCTACTCAGATTCTCTAAAATGCTAAGAACGGTGGGGAGGTCTTCCTTCTCTAAGAGCCGATAGTATACCTGAGAAGGGACTGATATAAGTGCTTGAAGTATGGACTTTGTCTCAGTATCCAGTTGGAACCAAGCGTATTTTTCAAAGGTATTTAGGAATGACTGTGCGACTGACACTTGACTCGCGAAGCTAGAAGTAGTATTCCTGAAGGAGCGATATTCCCGCAGGTACATGTCTCGGTACACGAGTTCTTGATAGTCAGAGTCAGCGTCAAGCTCTTCTCCAAAGTCAGCGTCAAACTCTTCTCGATTGATAACGCTGGACCGTAGTGCTGATGGCGAAGCTCTCCACAGCGTTCTACGAGACACTATTTTTCTTAGGGCTTGCAAGGAGTTGTCGACATGTTGCTCAAAACGAGCCACAAAGAATATCCTGAGTTCCTTGTAGCTCTCGTAGACAGCCATGAACGTTAGCTGGTCAGGTGAGAGTTTTTGAGGGGGTCCTTTTGGTTCATCAACTGCGGAATCCACTTTGTTGTCTATCAAAATCATCAACCCAAGAATAGCCCCTGTCACCACAAGAGCGACACCCCAGACAAGAAGGAGTAGCCCAAAAGTGGCTATGCTCAGATCGATAGGCCCAATGACAAGACCAGTTTGACCGCCAAAAAATACAAGGAATGTAGGGAGTATAGGTATTAGCGATAGCGCAAATAGTACTATGGCTATACCAACTAGCCAACCTACAAATCTCTTAAAGAAGGAGGGTTTATACTCTGGCCAGCTCTCAATCTGATCGTATACTTGTTGAAGAGACTCGTAATATAGGTCAATATTGTGCATAAGCGGGCCTCCTAGTTGACTATGAAAAGCAGTTCTGTGCAGGCACCAGCGAGGCGGTTCAGTCGTGTAGGAAGGTCATGTCCGCACCTCCTGCAGGTTCTATACCGCGTTTGGACGATCCCTGGAGTAACCAGTTGATCTGCCCCCAATGATTGTACCACAGTTTATGTTAGACTCACTTGCTAATCGTGGAAGTCGTAAATAACACAGCGGTTGGAGCAGGTGTCCTGGCAGCTCACAGAGGGGTCCATGTCTCTGCTGACATGGGAACGATCAAAGTATAGCAGAACGGTTATATCGGCCCAAGGAGAATGACCAGTGGTGGATTTTAGCCCGTGGCCGTGGTATAATCTGGGCCAAGAGCTATCCAAAGGCACGCGGGAGAGAGGAACTATGTCGGAAGCCGAAAACCTGGGCGAGAATTGGACGCGAAAACTGTGGGTCTTGGGCGGCACCCCTCTGAAAGTCGGCCTGTCCTTCGCCATCCTCGCCGCCCTGCTGGTGATCGTGGGATGGTTCTTTAATCCCAACTTCAGCCCACGCACCGTTTCCGCTCTAGTCCTGGCCATCCTGATCTCGGCCGTCACCTGGGGCCTGGTGAGTTGGGCGATCGCTTCCGCCGTCTCCGCCGTCGACGAGGATCTCGAGGAGGAAGCGGAGGAGTAGCTTCCTGCCATCTTCGCCCGTGCAGGATCGCCCTCAACCTTCGCCTATCTCGGCACCCCACAGGAGCGCCATGCCAGCCAGGAACCTGCGTGACATCCGAGCCCTCATAATCGACATGGATGGGGTGCTCTACCGAGGCTCCACGCCCCTCCCCGGCCTGCACGACTTCTTCGGCTTGCTGGAGCGCCTGTCGGTGGATTTCTCTCTCGCCACCAACAACTCCAGCAGGACCCCCCAGGATTATGTGACCAAGCTGGCCGGGATGAATGTGGCTGTGAAACCCGAGAGAATCATCACATCCAGCACGGCCACCGCGCTGTACCTCAAAGGACAGGCGCCCTCGGGAGCGCCCGTCTACCTGATCGGCGAAAGAGGAATCCAAGCCGCCCTGGAAGAACAGGGCTTTCGAATAGTGAATGACGGCGCCGAATATGTGGTGGTGGGAATGGACCGGCACCTCACTTACCAGAAGCTGCGAAAGGCCACCCTGCTCATCCGGGATGGAGCCGCCTTCGTGGGATGCAACCCCGACAAGACGTTTCCCACCGAAGAAGGCCTGGTCCCGGGGTGCGGCACCATCCTGGCCGCACTGGAAGCCGCCACCGATCAGCCCCCCCTGGTGATCGGCAAGCCCCGTCCGACCATGTTCCAGTTGGCCATGGAAAGCATGAGAGCCCACCGCGAGACCACGGCGGTCCTGGGCGACCGACTGGAGACCGACATCCTGGGGGGCATCGATGCCGGCCTCGCCACCATCCTGGTTCTCTCGGGGGTCACTCGCCAGGACGATCTCGCCGGTTCCGGCATCCGACCTCGATGGATATTCGAAGATCTGGTGGATCTCGTCCCAGCCTGGCGGGAAGATCTAGAGTAGCGGGCCAATCCCCTCGCCGCCCGCTGCGGACCGAGCAGCTCCGTAGACGTCCATGAGGGGGACATCATTAGCACGGGCCAGTCGAACGCAATCCTCATATTCAGGAGAAGCCGCCACCACTTCCTCGCCCAGGATCTTGTACTTCACCCGCACTTTTCCCCAGGGCGTGGCCACTTCGCCCATACGGCGTCCAGCACACCGACGCTCGACGCGCCCGGCGCGCACTCCCAGGGTTGGCGTCTCGCGAAGGATGCGAGCCGTCAGAGCCTCGGCTTCCGAGGGAGTGGTAAGCGCCGACAACTGCATCGCGGGGCGATTCTTCTTCATCTGGATGGGGGTGAACCAGACGTCAAGCGCGCCGGCCTTCAGCAACTCTTCCAGGACATAGCCCAGGTTCTCTCCCGTCACGTCATCCAGGTTGCACTCCAGCACGATCAGATCATCGACTTGCAAGCTCGACATCAGCGGACGTCCCAGCCAAGCCCGCAGGCCGTTGGCCCAGGGGAGCTCCCTGGCCCCGAAGCCATAGCCCACGGTCTCCACCTGCATGGAAGGGCGCGAAAAAGCCGCCATCTCGGCCAGCAGAGCCGCCCCGGTAGGGGTGACCATCTCCTCCGATATCCCCGCCGGCCGCGTCGGCGCCCCCACTTCCGCCAGCATCTCCAGCGTGGCCGGAGCCGGCAACGGGAGCTTGCCGTGCGCCGTCTCGATGAATCCATCGCCCAGAGGCAAGCTCGAAGCGTGAACCGAAGCCACGTCCAGGGCTTCCAGCCCGGCCACAAAGCCCACGATGTCCACCACCGTGTCCACCGCGCCCACCTCGTGGAAGTGGATCTCATCGATGGGGACGCCGTGGACCCTAGCCTCCGCCGAAGCCAGGCGCCGAAAGACAGCTTTACTGGGATCGCGCACGCTGGCGGGGAGATCGCTGCGATCGAGCAAGTCTTCCACATCCCTGGGGAACCGGATAGGCTGATCGCCGTCCGAGGGCACCACCTCGAACCGGGTCCCCTGGAGCCCATGCCGCACCTGAGTCTCCACCCTGAGATCGTACCCGCCCAGCGGTATCAAGGCCAGAGCTCCTCTCAACGTCTCCAGGGAAAGGCCTACGTCGAGCAATGCGCCCAGCAGCATATCGCCGCTGGCGCCGGAGAAGCAGTCGAGGTAGACGATCTTCCCATCGCTCACCGCTCGCTCCCCTCCCGTCGGGCGACCCGACGGGCGATCAGTCCCGCCATAGCCCCTGCGCCAATTCCATTGTCGATGTTCACCACGGCAAGGCCAGGAGAACAGGTCTGCAGCATGGAAAGAAGCGCCGCCTCCCCCTTGCCGCCCAAACCATAGCCAATCGAGGTGGGCAACCCAATGACGGGCACATCCACCAGCCCCGACACCACCGACGGGAGAGCCCCATCCATTCCCGCCGCCACCACGATCACGTCCACCTCGCGCTGCCGCACCAATTCCTCCAGAGGCCCATAGAGGCGATGCAAGCCCGCCACGCCCACATCGTAGACAGTGTGGACATGGCAGCCCATCTCCCGACAAAGGATGGCGGCCTCCTCGGCCATAGGGATATCCGAGGTCCCCGCAGTGATGACTCCAACCTTTCCTCCAGCAGCAGGTGCCTGGCCCTCCGGCGCCCTCAGGACGGCACAGCGAGACGCGGGGTGCCAATCGAGCGACACGCCAGGATCCATCTCTTTTCGAATACGATCCTCCAGCTGGGGCGAAACCCGGCTGATGATCGCCCGGCCAGTGCGCTTAAGAAAGCTCCTGGTGATGGCCAGGACCGCATCGGGCGGCGAGACGTCGCGACTCATGCTGGCGATGAAGACGGCGCTCTCGTCCATCGATCCCGTGCCGACCCTGATCTTTGACG
>SDBU01008136.1_pt1 | contig 11982 bp, 14 predicted proteins | sample 2277071 | NCBI WGS metagenome assembly SDBU01 (sample SAMN10397929, study PRJNA504765) | marine sediment metagenome | isolation source: marine sediment core GS08_GC12, 126 cmbsf | place: Arctic Ocean: Gakkel Ridge, Loki's castle | collected 2008
TTGTCGCCGTAGTAGAGGGTGTTCTCGCTGAACTCGGACATGGCGGGATTCTAGCACCCGGGGCTGGGGAGGACTTCCGGCAATTGGCGCCGTACTTCGCCGCGCATCCTTCGACGCCGCCCGGAGCATCGCGTGACGCTGGATTCCCGCCTGCGCGGGAATGACCGCCGAGGGCGGCTTTTCGCGGCTTCGGCGGGTGCGGGCGACGGGAGTGCGCGGAGATGGCATCGAAGGTCCGGCGGGCGTGCCACGCCTCCGTTGACCGTTTCGAGCGGGCGGCCGTAGAGTAGGAATAGAACAAACGTTCTGATACCAACCGGTCTCACTGGGGCCAGGGAATCGGGACGGGGAGAGCCTGGGACGGACCCGGGAGCGAGTGCTCGCAGTGAGCGTCGCCCCGGGTTCTTGTGTGTCAGGGGCACTTGTTCCGACGGTGGAGCGCCGTCCGACAAAGAGGCGATGGCGCCGGCCGGAGGACGTTAGGCGTTGAGCAGCGTTGCCGGGTGCCAGGAGCGGTTATTTCGGCGGGAAGAAGGCGGGGTGGTGGCGGGAGACGTGAGTCGGGCCGCCGCTCTTCCCGCCGCCGGAGCTCCGGTTGGAAACGGTGGGGAGGACCGGCTACGGCCGGGAGTGGCAGGAGGAGGTGTCTTGCGCGCATCGCATGGACTGTCGACGACGGGCGACGGGCTGTTTGTCCCCGTTGTGAGGGCGGAGGCCGGAGCCGACTGTTTTGTGACGAAGTGGCTGCAACTGGAGGCGGTGGACACATCCTCCTGCTCCAGCAACGGCCGCTCGGGCGTTGAAGGCGGGCCCGCTGCCCTGACGCTGGTGGCGTCGGTGGAGGCGGAGGACCGCGCGGGCGACGTGATTGAGGCTGAGGGCTGGGAGCTGGAGGCATACGCCCGCAACCCGGTGGTGCTGTGGGCGCACGACTACCTCCGCCCGCCGATAGGCAGGAGCCTGCGAACGTGGGTGGAGGGCCGGTCGCTCATGGCGACGATCGAGTTCGCCCCGATGCCGTTTGCGCAGGAGGTCAGGGCGTTGTACGCAGGCGGGTTCATGCGGGAGGTGTCCGTGGGCTTCCGGGCGCTCGAGAGCGAGCCGCTCAGCGGCTCTTTGACCGCACCGGGGCGCACAACTGCCCGCAGGCGGGGCGTTGTGTTCAAGCGGCAGGAACTGTTGGAGATCAGCGCTGCGCCGGTGCCGCTGAACGCGATGGCGCTGGCGGTGCATGAGTCCGGGGACCGGGCAGGGGAAGTCGCAGGAGATGAAGTCGAGGCCGCCGAACGGCTGGAGACGGCGCAGATGTTGAGGGAGATCGGCGGGCTGTGGCGCCAGCTGGCGTGCTGAACGAACGCTTCCCGGCCAACGCGGCCTGACGCCGAAAGGCCCGGTGCGCGTCCGAGCACACCTGTCACTTGAGAACGCGGCCAAGCCGCACACACAGGAGGAAACCCAACGAATGACGACTCAGGAACTCCACGCAGTCAAGAAGGAACTGGCCGACATATCGGCCTTCGTCCGGGAGCGCGTGACGCCGCTCGCAGAAGAGCGCACGCGGCTGAAGGAAGCGATCGTCGACATCAGCGAGGCGGAGAAACGGATCAGGCGCCGCGCTCTCCTCGAGCCGGGAAGCGGCAGCAGGCCGGTGGTGGACGGAGGCCTCTACGACGGGTTTGACGCCCTGGACCTGGCCGTAGTCAAGAGCCTGCACCGGACGGCGCAGCTCTACGGCGTCGGCGCCGGTGTCACGGAGTGGGGCCTGAACATCAAAGCTGCGATGGACAGCCTGACGGCGGGGAGCGGCGACGAGCTGGTTCCGACGGGCGCCGCTACGCAGCTGTGGCGCGATGTGAACCTGGAGACGATGGTGGCGTCGCTCTTCAGCCGCATCAATATGCCGACAACGCCTTTCGACATCCCGCTGCAACTGGGGGATGTGAACTGGTACCCCGGCACCGAGAACGTCTCCGCCAAGTCCACGTCTCTCACGACGGCGAAGCAGACGCTGACCGCACACGAGCTGGTGGCGGAGGTGCCGTGGTCGCTCTCGCTCGAAGAGGACGCCGTGGTCGCGATGCTGCCGGAGGTGCGGCGCACGCTGGTACGCAACGCGGCCGAGGTGATCGACGACGTGCTGCTGAACGGCGACACGACGGCGACGAACAACATCAACGCGGACGGGGCGGCGATCACTGCGACGACGCCGGGGAAGGCGCACTGGCTGATCGGCTTCGACGGCCTGGTCCACCTGCCGCTCGTCGACAACACCGGGCAGGCGAACAACCTGAACGGCGCGGTTACCGCGGCGGCGTACAACAGCCTGCTGAAGATGCTGGGCAAGTACGGCGTGCGCAACAACGAGGCCGTGTTCGTCACCGACGTGAACACCTTCCTCACGAGCCTGGCCATCGAAGAGGTGGAGACGGTGGACAAGCTCGGCCCGCACGCGACCATCCTGACGGGCCAGCTGGGCGTGGTCTACGGCCATCCGCTCATCGTTTCCGAGCAGATGCGGCTGGCGGACACGGACGGCAAGGTGACGGACGCAGGCAACGGCACGAACACGGGCCGCATCCTGGCGGCCAACCGCACGCAGTGGCGGGTCGGGTTCAGGCGCGAGCTGTCGATCGAGACCGAGCGGGACATCCAGAAGCGGCAGAACGTCATGGTCGTCTCTCTGAGGCTCGCGTTCGACGAACGGACGGGCAGCCGGAGCTCGGCCTCGCACACGGCGCTTCAGTACAACATCACGGGCATCGCGTAGACGTTCGCGATCCGGCCACTCACACGAACGACGCGACGCGCGGCCCGAAGGGCTGACCGGGGCCGCGCGCCCGGGGAGATGAACAACGCATGGCTGACAACAAGACCACGACAGATCCCGTCGCCGAGATAGCGGAACGCGCGCTCAAGAAGACGAGCGTCGCCACTCTCGGCGGCTGGGACGGCACGGACCAGAGGTATATGTTCGTGGCGCCGTACGACTGCCGGATCGACCAGGTGTGCCTGGTCTCCGACACCGCGGTCGCGGCGAACGATACGAACTACTACTCGTTCCAGGTGCAGAACCTGACGCAGAGCGAGGCGCTCCTCTCGTCGGCGCAGACGACGCAGGCCACGGGGGGCACGGCGATCACGGCCGACACGCCATACGCGGTCACGCCCGACCAGAACCAGGTGATCTCGGACGGCGACGTCCTGGAACTGCGGGTCACGGAGACGGGCGTCGCGACGGACCTGACCGGCGCAGAGATCATCGCCGTCGTCGAGTACACCTAGCGCCGGGGCGGGCAGGCCGGGCGCGGCGGCATGTTCGTGCTGCGCCTGCCCGCAGCGTGCGAGAGAAGCGATTCACGCGGGCTGCCGGCGCCCTGTTGCCGACGCCCGCATCTACAGAAAGCGAGGGCAGGCTGCATGGGTTTGCCAATCGGAACCGTGACGGTGGTATCGGCCGGCACCAGGGTGGCGCTTGCCACGTCCGGAAACGCCGTCTCGGCCGTTTCCTTCAAGGCCAGGGCCGACAACGGCGGCAAAGTGTTCGTAGGGGATGACTCGGTGTCGAGCGGCGACGGGTACGAACTGGCGCCGGGAGATGAGCTCACTATTTCGTTCCGGGAGAGCGTCGACTTGCGCCGCTTCTACGTGGACGCGGCCAACAACGATGACAAAGTGGACTACGCGGGGGTGGCGGCGTGAACCGGCCATCGGTGCGATACCAGGCCAACCCGCGCTTTCTGGGGGATGACGTCCGCCTGCGCTTCGGCGGGTCGGACGACGCGGCGCTGGTCTACGACTCAGCGAACGACGAGCTCACCCTCCAGACCACCGACGCGACCGGAGACCTCGTGGACCGGCTGGCGATCCGGGCCGGCACCGACACGCCGGTCATCGTGTTCAACGAAGGTGGTCTCGACGCCGATCTGCGGATTGAGGGCGCCGCCGACCCCAACCTGCTCTTCCTTGACGCCGGTAGCGATGCCGTCGTTTTCGGAGGCGCCGCGCCGGACGGGAGCGAGAAGGTCAAAGTGGTCGGCGATCTGCGCGTGGACGGCGATCTTGACTTCGTCGGTGCGCAGGAGGTCGCAACGACCGCGGGCAACCTTGCGTTGAACCCGTCGGCCGACCTCATCCTCAACGACGGCAAGAACTTCATCGGGGATGCCGCGAACGCCAACATGGCGGTCGGCCTGACGATCAACCAGGGCGCGAATGACGACGAGGTACTCGCGCTCAAGTCATCGGACGTGGGTCATTCTGCGACCGCCGTAGCCGAGACGGACACCTTCTTCAGTGCAAAGAAGATAGGCGGGGCGGGAGGAGGGCTGCAAATCACGGCTCTCAGCGACGCCAACGACCCCAACTCCATCGCTCTACAGCTCGTGGCTCTGTCGGGAACAAACCTCAACACGGCGAAGTCCACAGCGGGAAGAGGGGCACTCAACATCTGGGCTGGTCTCTCCACCGCTGCGGGCGGTGCAACACCCAACGCCGATGGGAACCTTCTAAGCATCGGCCGCTACGCAACATGGGAGCACGTCTGGATTGTGGACGAGGATGGCGACACGTGGCAGAGCGGGGCGGCAACCATCGGCGGTGACCTGGACCACGACGGCTCGAACATCGGCTTCTACAACACCGCGCCCGCCGCCAAGCAGGCGATTGCCGGCTCGCGAGGCGGCAATGCCGCTCTCCAGAGCCTGTTGAGCGCGCTCTCGACGATCGGACTCATCACCGACAGCAGCACGGCCTAGGAGGACGGCATGCCACTTACAACTGACGCTCCCGTCGAAGCGGTGCCCGCCAGGCAGGCGGACGTCTTCGAGGTAACGGGAATAGGCATTCGTGTGGAAGAAGCCACCGTCACGATCTACTGGCGCAAGTCACTTTCGCAAGCGGAGGGCCAGCCACAGGTCGTGGAGACCGGCAGCCAAAGCGCGGACGCAGGTTTGCTCGGCGCGTTGTACCCGGACGGTGGTACGACCTACTACGAGAATCTGAAAAGCCTGGCGTACGAGATGCTCCAGAGTGAGGACGTGTTCCCGGGAGGGAACCTGGCGTAGGCGCGGGACGCGCCGGGAGGTGACGTGGTGGAATTCATGGAGCACCTGGACCTGTTGCTCGGCGGCACGGTCGGAACGGCCGAGCTCCGGCAGATTGGCATGACGGCCGTGGCTGGAAGCGCCAGGGAGCTGAAGCTGGCGATCGCGGAGGCCGCGTGGCAGGCGCGCTCGCTTGCAGCGGAGGACCGGCAGGCCGAAAGCGCGCGGCGGATGAGCGATGTGCGGCGCCTGCGGGATCGATACCGGGCTTCTCTCGAGGAGTACGGACGCCTTGCGTCCTCCGATTCGTCGGTGGAGTGCGGGGACGGGGCGGTGCCCGGAGAGCGGCACCGGGACGGGCCTTCCGGGGCGCAACACGGGGAGGGGGACGCGTAGATGGCGGATGGACGGGCACCGGAAAGCGTTCGAAACACGTACGCCGGACTGGGAGAAATGAAGTCGCTCGCCGCCATCACCGGCACCGACGGCGATCCCAGCCTGTGGCTGGCGCTGGAAGCGGCGGGCAGGGCCGTCGATAGGTTCTGCAACCGGCACTTCTACGTGCTTAGCGCTACCCGGACTTTCGATGTGGACGACCCCGGGGGGTTCGGCGTTCCGGACCTGGTGTCCGTGACAGCGCTGAACGAGGACACCAACCGGGACCGCGTCTTCGAGGTAACGCGGGACTCCGACGATTACCTGCTGTACCCGCTGAACGCGGAGCCGGAAAGCCCCTGGGGGAGGCCGTACGGCAGGGTACTGGCCGATCCGAATGGCCAGCGGCCGGCGTTCACCGTGGGCCGGAGGGCCGTGGAGATCGCGGGTCAGTGGGGCTACCGGTCCGATATGGCCGACACGGGAGCGGACTTGAACGAGGGTGGGGCGCTGTCGGCGGCCGACGCCACGGTGACCGTGACTGACGGAGGCCTGGTGTCCGCCGGCCAGACGCTGCTGCTGGACGCCGAGCAGTTGTTCGTGCGCGAGGTCACTGGCGACAACCTCACCGTGGCGCGGGGCGTGAACGGGACGACCGCGACGACGCACGCAGACGGTTCCGATCTCGTGGCGTATCGCTACCCCGGTCCGGTGGTCAGGGCGGTACTGCTGATGGCGGCCCGCTTCTGGAAGCGGAAGGACAGCCCGTACGGGCCCACCGCCGGGGCGCACGGCTTCGGCCCGATCGAGGTTGTGCCCGGCATGGACCCGGACGCCCACGCCCTTCTCTCGTCCTTCCGGCGTCTGCCGGTGGGTGCGGTGGCCTGATGAGCCTGGAATCGATACGCAACTCCATCGTCAGCTCCCTGGAGGGCATCTCGGGCCTCAGGGTGCATGACCACGTGCCGGACAGCATGCACGAGTTCCCGGCGGTGGCGGTGCGGCTGTACGGCGCCAACTACGCGGACGCCACGTTCACCTTCCGCCTGCTCCTGGTCGCCGGGTCGTGGGACGAAGGCCAGGCCGCCCTGACGCTGCATCCGTTCCTGGAGGCGTCCGGCGCCAGCAGCATCCGAGCGGCGCTGGAAGTGGATCCGGGTAGCGTGACGCTCGAGGTGAACACAATCGAGCGGCGGCGCATCAATGGCGTGCCGTACATGACCGCGCAGATCACCGTGCGCGCTCTGGACACGCCGTGATGGGGTCCGACGGTGCGGTGCGCGCTCGCGCAAGCAGCGGGCGTGGGGATCAAGCTGGTGTGGCTGGAGGGAGCGCGACGCAGGGCCCGGATGCTCCTTCTGCAGGCCGCAACTGTGACGCAGGAGGCGACGATGACCTCTTCACCCGCCACGACCGCGATCTAACGGACGTCTGGGACGTGCTGCTGAGCATCCGGCACACGGTCGAGAACGACCACGCCCACCGCCTCAGGCGCATCGAAACAGACCTTCGCTGGGTGATAGCGCTGCTGGGCGGCCTTGTCATCGCCGTTGTCGGCGCAGCCCTCGGCGGCGTGTTCGGGGGGTAGCCAACGAGAGAGCTGGCCGCCAAGAGCGCTGACTGAACACGAGGCCCGGGTGATTGCCCGGGCCTCTTTTCGTTCGGCGATCCGTACTCGTCGAACGCCGGACGGCAGCCCTGCGCGAAGACCCTCGCAGCGGGCAGTCCGCTCCTCGACCACCCGGTTTCGGCTTCTCACCACTGGCACCAACGCTCGTTGCGCCGTATGCTACGGCCCGCACTTGGAGGTGCTGGATGGGGCTGGGACACTCTCGCATGCGGCCTGCCGGGCGGAACTCGGCATGGTGGCGTGGCGCGAGCGCTGCATTCCTGCTGCTCGTCGTCGCGGCATGTTCGCCGGCGCCCAGAGACGACGCGATGCCGGAGCCGACGCCCGACCTTGAAGCCATGGTGGCTGCGGCGGTGGCAGCGACGTACGCCGCGCTGCCCACGGCGGTCCCATCTCCGACTGCTGTTCCGACCGCTGTTCCGACGCCTGAGCCCGCGCCTTCACCGACGCCCGCTGCTTCACCGACGCCCGTCAGCGCGCCCTCGCCTACTGCGGCGCCTTCCCCCACACCCACGAGTCGGCCGACGCCGGTTCCCACCGCGACGCCCACGGTTCCGCCTTCTCCCACGCCGACGCCAACGCCTACTGCTACGCCGGTGCTCGCTCCTCCCGAAACGCCCACGCCCGTTCCATCGCCGTCGGCTGCCGACGTCATAGGCCGCGCCCGCCCGGGGGTCGTCCGAATCGAAACGGACGTCGATGACGGGTCCGGGGTGATTATCGAGGTGGATCCAGCCGAAGGATCGGCCCTGGTAATAACGAACGCGCACGTCATTGAGTCAGCCTCTGTCGTGGACGTGATCGTCCTCGACATCGATCGTTACAGGGCCACGATTGTCGGCCGGGACGCCGAACTGGACCTGGCGCTTGTCGAGGTCTGTTGCGGCGACTTTGTCGCCCTGCCGTTGGGTGACGCTTCGTCCATACAGCCGGGCATGCCGGTGCTGGCGATGGGCTACCCGCTGGGGATAGAGGGCCCTGCGACCGTGACCAGCGGGATCGTGTCGGCGCGGCGTTTCGATTTCACGCATCAGCGGTGGGAGATCCAGACCGACGCCGCGCTCAACCCCGGCAACAGCGGCGGACCGTTGCTGGATATGGATGGCACGGTTGTCGGCATCAACACGAGCATCCTCCGGGCCACGTCATACGGCGTGAGCGTTGAGGGCTTCGGGTTCGCCGTGGACTCGACTACGGTGGCGGCCGCGCTGCCGTCTCTCCGCGCAGGCGCCGTGGTTGTGGCGCCGACACCGACGCCGGTGCCGACCCCGGCTGCAGACGTCGCAGCCGGCGCGTTCGGCCCCGTCAACGGAGCGATCGCGCACGACCCGTCGGACGTTGGGATCGACAGGTACCAGGCCGAGATCTCCATCACGGACTTCGGGGTTTCGGCGCGGTTCTTCAATCCGTACTCGACCTTCGAGGGCAGTTGGAGCTACGGCTTCTTGTTGCGATATTCCAGCCCTGATAGCTTCCACGCGGTGTTCTTGCGAAGCTACCGCGAATCGGGAACCCAGCGCCGGAAGTGGTATCACTACGTGCGAACAGGGAGCATCTACGGGGACCGCGAGCTTCAGGTCAAGGACTCAGCCGCCATTGACGTGGATCCCGGCGGGAGCAACCACGTGAGAGTGATCGCCATCGGCGACAGGGGCTGGTTGATAATCAACGGAGAATTCGCCGGTGAACTCGACCTGGGAGCACACCGGTACGCGGGCCGGCCCGCCGTCATGACGGGTTTCTTCAGAGGAGATTCGATCGAGGGCAGGACCACATCGTTCGAAGGTTTTACGGTGTCGTCCATCCGACGGCTCCACGGCCCCTCCGACGGGAGCCTTGTGAAACAGGAAGGCCTGATCTCCGAGGCAAGGGCCGGCGTCGACGTCTCCGATGCCGTCATCGAGGTCCGCTTTACGAACCCGTACGGTACCCACACCGAACAATGGGACTACGGTCTGATGTTCCGGGACCCGACTGGCAGCGCTTTCGATACCGTCGTGTTGACCAGCATTCACCAGTGGTATCACCACACGCGCAACGAAACGTGGCCTTCGAGCCGCCGGGTCACTGAAGGGGCGGGCACGGGCGCGGACCTGGACGACGGCGCCACGAACAGCCTGCGGTTGATCGCCGTGCAGGGCCGGGCCTGGCTGTTCCTGAACGACCTTTTCGTCGCGGCGATCTCCCTTGCAGGCGCGAGTCCCTCGGGAGATGTGGCCGCGATCGCCGGTTTCTTCCCCGACACCCAGCCAGACGGCTCCTCCACCGAGTTCGAGGACTTCGCGGTGTGGGCCATCGGGGGATCGAACTGACGCCGCACGGGAGAGACGAAGCGTGACCAGCCCGCGGTCGAGCGACGTTGTGATCGTCGGCGCCGGCGTGATCGGCTGTCTGACCGCGTACTACCTGGCACTGAAAGGTGTCCGCGCGATCGTGATCGAGGTGGACGCCATTGCCAGCGGCGCGTCGGGCACGGCGGCAGGCATACTCACTCCGTACTCCGGGTCGTGTGATCCGGGCCTCCTTGCCCTCTCCGGAGCCACACTCGAACTGCACGCGGCGCTTGCCGAAACCCTGCCGGAAGAAGGCGGCATCGACTACGGCTACGAGATGATCCCGACCCTGAGATGCGTCTTCTCCGAGGAAGGCGAAAGAGACCTGCGGGAATGGCAGGCAGCGCGGGCGGGCGAGGGTTTGCGGACGGAGTGGATCACCCCGCAGGACGCGCGTGAGATCAGCCCGTGGCTCACTGAGGACGTCCTTGCGGTGCTCCGGTGCGAGATCGAGCCAATGGTGGACGCGTACCGGTTCACTCTCGCGGCCGGGCAGGCGGCCCAGAGGCGGGGTGCCCGGTTCGTCACCGGGCGGGTCACCGGTCTCGCGGCCGGCGCGCCCCGCAGGGCTTCGGGAGTCAAGCTCGCCGACGGCACGCATATCGCTGCCGGGGCGGTCGTGCTGGCGATGGGGCCGTGGACGCTGGAGGCGGGCGACTGGCTGGGCTACCCGGTGCCCGTGCAACCACAACGAGGTCAGATGCTCCATGTGGCGGCGGTGCCCGGCGACGAGGCTGCACAGCGGGTCTGTCTGCTGGCCTTCGACACCGGAGGATCGATCGTTCCGAAGAAGATAGGAGATACGATCATCGGGGCCACCCGCGAGGACGGCGTCGGATTCGACCGCACGACCACTGAAACAGGCAGAATTGAACTGATCGAGAAGGCGGCGCGCCTCTCGGAGCGTATCCTGTCCGCCAGAATGTCTGACCAGACCGCGTGTCTCCGTCCAAAGCCCGCGGACGGCAAGCCTTATGTCGGCCGCGCCCCCGGCTGGGACGGCGCATACCTGGCAACCGGCCACTGGGCGGAGGGGCTTCACTACGGGCCGCTCACGGGCAGAGCCGTGGCCGAGATGATCGTCGACGGGGCGACCGGGTGCGACACCTCCGCACTGGACCCGGCGCGCATCGCGGTGTAGCGTTCGACCGCACCGGCAGAGGGAGGAATCGGAATGGCGGCACGTATCGGAGTCATCGGCGCCGGCGGAATAGGCGCCATTGTCGGTGGCATGCTCGCCCGTGCGGGGCACGACGTGACGCTGGTCGATCAGTGGCCCGAGCATGTCGAGGCCATGAAGAAGACCGGCCTTCGCATCACCGGCGAGATGGGTGAGCATGTCGTGCCCGTGAAGGCGCTGCACATCCACGAGTTGCAGGGCGTCGACGAGCCGTTCGACATGGTGTTCGTGGCGGTCAAGTCGTACGACACCGACTGGGCGGCTCTGATGATGCTCCCCCACCTGGCGCCGGACGGCGTCATGCTGAGCCTCCAGAACGGCATCAACGACGAACGGATAGCGGCCGTTGCCGGCCCTGAACGCACCGTGGGTTGCGTGGTCGCCATCGGCGCGGCGGTGTACGATCCGGGCATCGCGCTCTGCACCAACGTGGAGCCGGTCGGTTTCAAAATCGGCGAACTCGACGGCAGCGACACGCCTCGAATCGCTGAGATGGCCCGGATGATGAACGGCGTTGGCCCGTCCGAGGCCACGACGCACCTCTGGCGCGAGCGCTGGGCCAAACTCGCGGGCAACTGCATGGCGAACCCGCTCACCGCACTGGCCGGATACACCTTCGCGGAGGCGTTTCGGAGGCCGGAGACGCGCCGCATCGAGATCCAGGTGGCGGCGGAGTGCGTCCGCGTGGCCAGCGCGGCCGGCCACGACATTGACGCGGTCTGGGGGATCCCTCGCGATGAGCTTCTGGGCGCCGCCGACGGCCGCAACGTGGAACTGGTGGAGACCAACATGCTGGCCATGGCCGACCGGCTCGGCGGTAACGCCCGAGCATCGTTCCTCCAGGACGTGATGAAGGCCCGCCGAACCGAGATCGAATACCTCAACGGCTACGTGGCCGAACAGGGCAGGAAGGTGGGCGTGCCCACGCCCTTCAACGATGCAGTGATAGAGGCGGTCAACCGCTTCTCCGTGGGTCGGCTGAAGTCGGACCCGAAGAACATCGAGACGCTGGTGCAGATGCTGCGAGGGTAGAAGGCGCTCCCGGTGGCCAAAGGGGCGCGGGAGCGCGGAAAATGGATTCCCGCCTGTGCGGGAATGACGTGACAACGGGAATGACGGGATTGCAGGAGTGAGGACATGACGCCCAGGATAGGAATCATCGGCATAGGCGGCATAGGCGGATTTGTCGGCGGAATGCTCGCTCGTGCAGGCCACGACGTGACGCTTGTCGACCAGTGGTCGGAGCACGTCAACGCCATCAAACGGGATGGGCTGGTTGTTTCGGCCCCTTCCTACGAGCACCGAACCAGACCGAGGGCCCTCCAGATAAGCGAACTTCAGGGCATGAGTGACCCGTTTGACCTGGTGTTCGTGGCGGTCAAGTCGTACGACACCGACTGGGCGGCTGTGATGATGCTCCCC
>SDBU01008137.1_pt1 | contig 11982 bp, 14 predicted proteins | sample 2277071 | NCBI WGS metagenome assembly SDBU01 (sample SAMN10397929, study PRJNA504765) | marine sediment metagenome | isolation source: marine sediment core GS08_GC12, 126 cmbsf | place: Arctic Ocean: Gakkel Ridge, Loki's castle | collected 2008
CACTGTGGCTGCGGAACACATTGTGATGAAAGACTACCTCTCCCTCTCCGGAAAAACACCCCCGTAATATGTAATCTCACCCCCATCCCCCGGACTACCGATCCAGCGCCCTACCGACGGAAGCGCCAGCAGCGTATCCGCTAAGTATCCGATGAAGTAGAAATTTCAGGCCTGAAACGAGGATTTTTCTGCTATCATATCAGCAAACCGCTCTCTGGAGGGGTAGCGCTGCACGTGTTCCCCAAAAACCTTCTCCAGGTACTCCTGGGGGAACTTCAGGTACCGTTCGGTCACTGTGACCGCTGAATGGCCCAGCAGGCCCTTCACATAGTAGATGTCGCCGCTGCGATAATATTCCCGGAGGGCAAAGGTGTGCCGCAGGCTGTGCAGTGAACGCCCCTTGGGCTCGACCCCGGAAGCTCGCAGGGCAGCTGTGAAGGCCTGGGTAATGGTATTGGGTCTGTACGGATCTTCCGTGGCCAGCAGGAAGTCGGGGAGCAGGGTAGGGGGAAGAGGTACGAGGCGATCTCGGCGGCCTTTGGTATGATGCAGGTGCAGGAAACCGTTCTCAAGTGTGCAGTTGAACAGCTCCGAGCGCCGTATGCCCGTCTCAGCCAACACCCGAAATGCCGCCTTTACCTTGGGATCCTTTACCTGGGCGAATATCTTCTCCAGCTCCGCGGGCGTGAAGAATTTCGGGAGGCTTTCATCGACCTTCATCAGGGTTAATTTACACGGCAATCGGTCGAGTTTACCTGTCGATACCAGCCAGTTGAGGAAGGTCCGGATCGAACGCAGGCGGACGTTCACCGCTCCGGGCTTAAGCCACGAGGCCAGGAACTGCTTGAGGCGGGTGTAGTGTGCGGCAGTGATCTCCCTGATCGAGATGTTTCCCCAGCATTTCCGCAGGTTGTCCATCGCTAGGCGATAGGATTCGTAGGTGGTTTCCCGGAGCCTGACCTTGCAGTCCTTGAGGAATTCATCAGTAGCCTCAAATAGGCACTCCTGGTCAATCTCCAAGTCCTCCGCCAGCTTGGCTCGTACCAGGAACTCCCGCTCTTCAATCTTACGCTTGTAGGCCTCAGCGAGTCTTTTATCATTGGTCTTGGTAGGGAGCAGTTTTTCCTTGCCGCCGGGTAGGTAGACCCGGATGTAATACTTACCCCGAAGTTTCCTCAAACCAGCCATGCTCTAACCTTCCATGAATAAGGGATGCCGAAAGCCTGCAACTGAAACACTCTGTGCATGGTGAGCATGATAGGAGCAAGCCCCCGGCGAAATCGTCTTTGTGATATTGTGAATGTGCTCACCATGCTTCCGTACGTTACGCTACGGATTCCTGCGTATCAAGATTATCTATTATTTCCAAGCATCTGTTCCTGATACGGGTAGAATCTATAAAACCCCAAAATCAACGCACACAAGGCCGGTTCTCTAAAAAGCCATACCTTGGTATGCCTATGGCTGCGTTCCGCCGTACAACGTTACTACAGGCTAGTGTAGGCGGATTTCTACGCATTGTGAAAGACCTGTAGCTGAGCCGTTTCCCGATCCAGTCGGGTCTTGGCCATTTCAAAGTATTCCGGCTCGATCTCAAAGGCAACTGCCCGGCGCTTCAGCCGGTGGGCTGCCACCAGCGTTGACGCCGATCCGGTGAAGGGATCGAGGACGGTATCACCAGCATTAGATAGCCCACGAAGGATGTATTCAAGCAATGCTATCGGCTTCTGTGTAGGATGGGGAGTTCGCTCGGATTTTTCCATACAAGGCTTGTTAGGGAAATTGAGAACTGACCGGGGGAAGCGTTTACCTGATTCGTTAAGGAAGACTTCGGGAAGGTTTCCACCTTGACGGCGGGTAGGGTTGTCGTTTTGAGTTTTCCCTGCCGGTCGTTCATAGGGCTTTCCCTCTTGCCTGATGTCATCAATATTGAAGGTTATATCTTTTATCCTGGCACCCTTCACTTTGTAGACCAGGATCAGTTCAACGTCATTTACCGGTCTGCTACGATTAGCAGGAATGACCGAAGGCTTTTGCCAGAACCAATTGAAACGAAAATCGAAGTACCGGGAAAAACCAGACTCAATCTCTGTGGCTGTTGGGAAATCACTGAAGATTGCCACCTGGCCTGAAGGCTTAATCAAATTGGCAAATATCCATCCCAGGACATGGAAGTCCGGGCGCACGTCCCAAGGTTGGGCTGTAGTGATAGCCCCGTAGGGCGGATCTGTTAAGATCAAGTCCACCGATTGATCCGGTATTTGCTGCCACTGCCTAAAGAAATCCCCCATGTAAAGGGTCTGGTCTTTGAATGTGGCCCTCACAAGAGTTCCTCCACCAGCCGCTTTTCTTCTGGTGAGAGTCGACGCTTCCTTGGATTGCACCCTGTAACAAGAAAGGCAGTCAAATCCTTCCGGTGATATAGACGGGGTGACCTAGAGGTTGTGGGGTCCTGCCGCTTGAAGGGTAGCTTCCCCCGATCTGTGAGCTGATTGATCTTAGATACCGAGCATCTAAGGTAGGCAGCCGCTTCCTTGGTAGTATACCAGACAGATGAGTGCTGACCTTGGAGCTGGCGGGATATGTCATCCAGCCGGGTCAGGATCATGGCCATATCTGCCGCTGTGTCACTCATGGCTAGCCGCGGCGTGGAGAAACACCGCTCCATACTGGTATACTAGAAGTGTCCCATAGCGGTACCGAGAGACCGCGCGTTTTAGGTCCGTATCGGTACCCAGGTGAAACCAAAAGCGCCTGCCAGGTTTCATTTCGGTACCGTGCTGGTTTCATCTCGGTACCCATCTGGTTTCATATCAGTACCGTAAAATGGCTGGCCGTTCGTTTGGGCAGCCTTCCAATTATGCCATTCATTAGTGGCGATCGGTGAGCCCTTCAACCGGTTGTCCAGCCTGTGGGTCAGCGCCCAAGTGGACGCCCGCTTTTCATACCAATTCCCCCGTGATGTGCATCGGATGAGACCCTTTTCAGACAGCTCACGGAACGCCCGGCTCACTGTAGACTTGCTCAGGTGAAGAAGTTTTGCGGCTGCGCCGCATGAGAGGTGGAGGCTTCCATTATTCGATCCGTTATACCGGTCATTCAGCTCGATGTAGACCTTAAGACTCCCGCCACTGAGCGATCGGAATGCTGGACTGGTAATCATATGATGCGGCAGGGCAATGAATTTGCCGCTTTTGGATTGGCCGGTCTTATTCGTTCGGCCCATCCAAAGACCCAGCCTCGCACTCTTCGGCGGCCTTGGGCTGCCGGCTGGCCATACGTTCCCGAACAACACTAATTGCGTCTGGGTGGTATATAATCGGTCTCCCAGCGCCGCTTGACGGCCTGATTATCGGTAGATACCCGCACTGGGTATAATACGCTATCAAATAAGGAGGGCAACCCGTCGCCTCGACGAGATCCTTCCTGGCCAAAGTTCGCTCTTTAAATGTTTTTTCCATGGTTCACTCCTGACATCCACACCGAAGTTCGAAGGAAAGGAGGAGAGAAAATAGGGAACGCTAGAAGCCACTATTGTGGTTCTAGCGTTCCTTCCTGGCCATTACAACAACAAAATCCAATCAGGAAGGTTGGAAATCACAGAGGCAATAAGTCACCTATGAGGTGATGAAGGTGTAATTCACAGTGATTTGAACCATGTCAATGCCTCGTCGTCATACTTGCGTACTCGTTCCCTTTCCTCATACTCATACCTGGGATTTCCAAATAATGGAGCATTTGCGAGTATTAATAGATCATGAACCTCATCTACTCGACGAGATTTCTTCATTTCATTGAGTCTCATGATCGTAAGCATCGGATATATGCAGCTGAATTTTAAAAACTTCCTCGGACCTGCTTTTCTTTTATTTAAATAAGACAATGTCCGTCCCTCTCCGATGATTAGCTCCTTCAACATTGACGTATTGAGATCTAAATCAACAACGAGATCTGGTATCTCCAAAACCAATCTGAGCACTTTTAATCGCCGATTATAATAATCTCTCAGAAAAGCGAACAATTCCTTGGCTACCCTGATTTGAATTTCTTCAGGTGCGCTGATATAGAAAACGAGGAACTCACTATATTTCTCTATCATATAGGTGAAAAGAGTCTTCTTGTCCATTATTGATGATCCGATTCTAAACTTCGAGGTATCTGATTTATATTTCACTTTCCTGATGAATTGAGTGAAAGTAATAAACATATTGTGACCATCACTTAGATCCGACGATTCCGCCATCCCATGCCAATTATTCTGAATCTCCGTTACGTTTTTCTCATTCCAAAATTCCTGTGCCACACAAGCAACAGCTTTCAGACGCTCTTTTAAGTTCTTTTCCATTTGAACTCTCCTCCGTCTATGTTTGCCAAACAACTCAGCATTATTTCTACTACTTTCGAGGTTATTATTTTCATGATTTCTAAAAGCTTGGTATTCTGAGAATCGAGAAAATGATTCTAAGGTTGTCACCTACCAGATCAATTTGTTAATGGGACATATTTGTCCCTACTCCGAGGAGATAGGGACATTTTTGTCCCTAACAATTTTGTAACCTCATCGGACCTCAATAAGATAGACAACCGTCTCATGATTCTAGCATATCTCGCGCTTGCGCGCGGTTGAAATTCATCCACTCAAGGGTTCTGATTATCTGCCTGAACTTCGTCAATGACCAATTCATCCCCGACGAAGCGATCATTATCAGATACAGCTATCTGGTCTCTTAGGTGGGTCACCTGCTGATAGATATGGCATTCCCACTCTCGCTTCCTCTACGCGTCTCATACGCGCGCGCAAGAGAGTCCTTTAATTCCGGCTTCTCCTCCATCCAGCGGTAAAAAGTCGTGCTTCCAACACCGAGCGCCTTTGGCACGTTCTCCATCCTACCTGTGTCAAATATAATATTAACAGCAGTCTGGATCATGGAGTCGTTCCACTTGGTGATTCGGCCCGGCTTCCGGCCTCTCTTTTTACCGGACTTAACTGGACTTAATGTCTTTTTATCAGCAGGCATGTCGACGGTGGTGAGTGTTTGCGATAATGTCCGACATTCTCCGCATAATATAAAAACTGGTATCTCTAACACCGCTCGAAGTATTACGCTGTGGACGTAAAAAACGAATCAGCGCAAATTGCGACTGCAACAGCATCCGAATCCATTGTCAGAATTGGCCTCATTACAGATATTGCTATGTTTTGAGACTTGGTCATCCCATCCATTTTGCATCGTTTTTGTCCCTTTTTCTATTGGGACATTTTTGTCCCAACAGAAGGGACATATTTGTCCCTTCTCCGTCGGGGATTCAGTGTTGCGGACCAAAGGCTTGATGTTGGTTTTTCAGGGTGTGGAGATCACCCTGCAAAAGGATCCCAACTGACCCGAAGTTTGTCGCATTCTCATTTCCCCAGCGATGAGATAGGGTTCAAGAACAGCATTCAACCATTCAAGGATCTATGGGCGGGGGAGGCGCTTAATGGCAAATAGTTCCTTGTCCTGCCTTGCGTGGATGGCATCTACGATATTCTCACATATTATGTCCCGGACATCCGCCGGTATCTGGAATTGAGCTCCATTCTTCCGGGTGACGGGTTTACCAAGCTGGTCGTTGACAGTTTCGATCAGTACTTTCCATAATTCCTCAATCGTCATCACGATCTCTGAATAAGATGCTCCCTGCAGAAGCTTCTGCGCCCGCTGCTCCATCCGGTCACTGATCTGCCCATAGTCTCGGCGCAGCCGCTGGGTAAAATCGATATACTGCTCTACCGTCAGGTCTCCCCGGTCGTATAGCCCCTGAATGTGAGCTTCCATGTATCTGATCTTCAACAGGTCCACCTGGGCCTGTAGGACAAATATCCCTTTGAATTCCTCTACCTCTTCACCGACACTCAGCTTACCGAATATCAATCGGTAAATCTCGTCCCGGTGATCGAGCACATGCTCTTCAAGCGCTTTCAAGTAGATATTGTGACGGAGATCATTAGTGCCGAGCACCTTCTCAATGGCTCGCATATCTGGTCGGACGTGGACAAACCGCTGGCGTCGGATTACATCTATCGTTTCCATCACCTTGCCAGTTTCCTCATTCCTGATTTCGCGCCGGGTCTCTTCCCAGAATTCCTTGTCATAACCAGTAAGCAATTTGTTCAGTCCTTCAAAGGCTGCCTGGAGCTCTGCGGTGAACTTGCGCTCGGTATACTTCAAGCGCTCCTCATATGCGCGTGAGACGGCGTCATTTAGTTCTTTTTTCTCTTTTAACCACCGGTAAAAGGTGGCTGGACTAACATCTAAGGCTGTATATACGTCTTCGTATCTCCCCGTATCAAACATAATCTTTTCAGCAGTTTGACACATATCTAGCGAGTACTTCGTCTTTCGCCCGCCCCTGTTTATAACAGGGTTTTTAGAGTTTTTAATAATGGATGAATTCGACATGTTTGCTTTGAAGATTCTTGCTAAAAATTAACAACTATCCGCAGACTATGCAAGTTATAACCCGTATATTAACAATACCGTATGGCTTCTGTGTCAGGCTTCATAGGGTTGTCACAAGAGATGAGGATTCGGTATCCATCCATTCTACATCGGTTTTGATCCTAATTCGATAGGGACAAATTTGTCCCTATCTCGACGATAAAAAGCTGCCGTGGACCAAAGATTATTGTAGCGTTTTCAGGGCAAAAATATCACCATATAAAAGAGCACGATATTAGACTTTTTCTCACAATAAGGGCAGGGGAACAGGTAGGCCATACTACTCCTACATTCCTGCACGCTTAACTTTTAAGAAGTATTACCATCCTGTTACCCTGCTCCAAATACGCCCGATCTCAGCCCTCATAGAGATTGAAGGGCTTCCGACCCCTCAGTAACTCACGGCCTCAGGAGCTCAAACCACTGGCCATTTGAAAACTGACCACCAACGTACCCCATACCCTTGCCATAATACTCGTAGACATATACGAGAGATTCCCCACCTTCGGATTGATAATCCTTCTTCACCTTAACAGCATCTTTGATAATCAATCCATTTGGCAGCTTCAGCTCATCGAGAAACTCCTCAATGCTTAATTGGAATACATCACCACTCCGTTCCTTAATTGACCAATGTGTGCCAATTCTCATTTCTGCTGGCAGATACACTTTCGGTGGATCATATCCTTGGAATTGACCATTTTGAATTGTTTTTTCATGCTCGATTTCTCCGTTCGGTTTTATCCGATATACCTCAATCACTTCCATAAAAAGCTTGCCGTACATGAATGATTCTACTGTCACGGGCACTTGAGAGCTCGTAGTTGACACGGACTCTTCAATTGAATAGCGACGGTACATCGACAGTTGTTGGCCATCAACTCCTCTCCCATCGATATACCAGGATTTACCCGGCTGTAGGCGGAAGTAATCTGAACCCTTGTGGACAGGTTCGGATTCCTGAGCGTTGTATAGTGATAGTAGGATCAGAATTGATAGGATTTGGATAGTTCTCATGATTTACCTCCCATTATGTTCGATAATACCAAGACCACTCTAAGATTAATCGGGGGGAACAGGTCTCACTATTCCCCCCACTTATCACCAGAAGAGAGCAGTCAGGCGAGATATCGGAAGTTCCGATTCGCGAAGAACTCATGGAGGTCTCGATGCCTTTCCATGATCACTTCGGGCCGGGCCCGCTTCAAGGCGGCTGTGACGGCGTTGTAGAGACTCCACGTAGTTCGCGGCTCGAAAGCCTTATGATTCGGTTCATGCCACTCTCTGCGGGCAATGGTCATCATCGGGTTGGTCAGCAACCGGTTCCCATACAGCAGTCCCAGAATCTGATAGGCTTTATCATTCGTCAGCTTGATCTGCTTCATCTGCTTGACATCTACCAGCACCTGCAGGAAAGCATCCTCAGTTGAGCCGATGTGCCCCCGGATTGCATCCTCAATGATGTTCCATATATCCCCAGTGTGTTTGCGCATGTACGTGATATCTCCGGTGAGGGCCAGATTATCACACACGAAGACGTTGGCCCCGGCAGCTATCTTGATCGGAAGGCGTTTGTCGTAGCTATTGACCACGCCAAGGCACAGGCCCATTTCCTTACTCCCGATCCCGTTTCTGAAACGGAGGTGAGCGAACAATCGCTGACCATCCTTGGCGAGTCCAAAACCTTGAGCGACCAATTTGACGGGCAATACGTTCGTAGTGATCGCTATGACCTTCTTGATCAGCTCGTGATGGGCCACCGGGCTGTAGGTCTCGGTCTTCGCCGGGAGCGGTACGGCTCTAAGATCCGACATGGCAGCAGGCTCGCCACCGCAGTGCAGCATAAGTCCTTCCATGATGTGTCCTTTCTGATTTGTGATTCTTATTGTCGGTTGGGGCGAAAGGGATCGGGGATGAAATCGGGAGGGCGTCAGACCTCTCTCCTATTCCACCCCCTCCTCTCACTCATACTATACATCCAACCTCACAGTACCTACGATGGTACCCTGTGACGCTAAAATCCTTTATTTTGGGATTATTTGTCGACGGGGAGAGACGAGAGCAATTCAAGCAGAGAATGCTTCTGATGAGGCGTCAGCGCTTTTCGGGTATGGTACGTTCGGTTATCTCCTTGGCTGATCTAAGATATTCCCTTCCCCAACAATCCCCTCTTCAGGAAATCACAAGATTCTGACCTTGTTTGGTGATAGTGAACTCATCAACGCCGCTCGTGTGATGACGAGCAATATATCCGAGGGACTCGAGCCAGATGACGCAACCACGCAGAGTTCCATCATCTGGCACTCCAAGCGCTTTGGCAATCGATCTGTAGGTCATCCTGTCAGTGTTGCTCCTGGTAAAACTGCGAAGAATTGCATCTAACGACACGGGCAGATGACCACTCTCGAGTAGCTCGTACATCTCCAGCTGCGAGGTCATCTTTCTAAGGATAGTGACCTTCCTGTCATCAAAGTCCACCAGTCCCAGATACTTAAGGAAGATCAGTTTGCGGCTGCTGTTTTTCGACGACCCGTCTTCACTTTCGGAAAGCAGAGTCTCGATAGCCTTGATTGACCATCCTTTCCTGCGCGTGATCTCTCGCGTTTTCTGCCAGTAATCACCACCCAACCTGGGTTCAGGAATAAAATCGATCAAGAGTGCTCTCAGTGGCTCCGTTGTGCGTTCCCATGTGGTCAGGGTTTCGTTGAGATCATTAAGGGTCAGCGGGGCACCGGCCTCATTCCACGCCTCATTGAACCAGGATCCCAGCTGATAAAGCAGCTCCTTATCCTCGCTCCTACGACCAGCTATGATCCAATTAAGCTCGGCATTCTTCTGCATGCCACCGTAGGTAAGGTTGCTTGAGCCCACCAGGGCAGTGCGTCCATCTGAAAGGTACAGTTTTGCATGCAGATTTGATTGACTCTTAATTACCACTCGCTTGCCCAGTGCGCTTGTCAAATCCAATAGCGGACGAACTGGGTTAGACAGAGATAGGGCGATATTGAAGCGGGACAGATTTGTCAGAATTTCTATTTGGGTACGCTTCCTCTTGAAAACCTCGATGAGGCTACTGACTCCGGGGCCGGTGATAAACGGACTCGCGACTCTGATGGTTTTCACCGGCGAGCTGCCGAGAGAATCATAGAACGTCTGCAGCGGATTTGTTGTGACCAGTCTCATGTGATCTCCTTTATGAATTCTCGTAATGGATTTGAATTTTTCAGTATGGTTGTTCTGGTGGACTTGGCTATTTCCATAACCTGACAGCATACCTTTAAGGTTCGAGGGATCTCATAAAAGAGATCCCCCCTGAAGGACTCGGGTGGACGCGCTAACGAGCACCACGAGGTATCCGTGAGGATGGCTCCAGGGGGGAAGGATAGTCCTTCCCACCCGAGGTTTTCCAAATTCGGATACCTGAGGCATTGTAGCACCTGGTATAATGTGCTCGTTAGCGCAAAAGCAAGTTATCTTGAGCCCCAACGCGAGGCAAGCGAAAATGATGTTTCACATTGGGTGGAATGTGAATTCGTACGTTCGCCCGTGGAATGCTTCCGACATCATCTCACATGAAGGATTGCTCAAAATTAAATCCACCATAATCCAAGCTCAGTCGTCAAGTTTCTCCTCTTCGTCTGGGGGTTCCTCATCCAGGTCATCGTAGTCCAGATCCAAATCCCTTATCAATTCAAGAAACTCTTCGCCCAGAGCCATGAATTTTCGGATTAAACGAACCAGTCTTTCTTCATCCATGAAATACCTCCTTTGAGATTTTATGAATGTCACCTTGGTAGACTTACGCCTACAGCTCGAAAGCCCTGCTTAGAGCCTGTTGGTAGTCGGCCCTCCTATCTTGATCGATCTCATGGGAAACAATCCAGGTTGCCTCGTTGTACGCGGACCATTGAGTATCTGGCAGGGTTGCGAGAATCATTTCAGTCATGTTCAAGCCAACTTCACGATAGATGCGATCATACATTTCCCCTGTTACTGGGGTTGATGCCAGAGCAATAATCCTCTGCTCAACCATTGGCCAGTTCTCACGGGCCGATCTCAGACTCTGCTCAAGATAACGATCCATCCTGAATCCCCGGGTGTGCCTCGCAACAAACTGTGACAGCACTTTTTGAAACACCATGCCATTCCCGCAGACATACCGAACACCACCAGAAGCAATTCTGACCGGCTCACTCATATCGTATGAGTTGTGCAGAAACAGGCTTAGCGCAATGTCCGAGTTGCTATCCTGGATAGTAATCTCGGGGAAGGTGATCTGTAGTCGCATCCGATGATTATTCACAAAACTGTGGGTCTGATCGACGTATGAAGCCATTCCCAGGCCACCCAGTTCTGCCAATATGGGATTGATTAGTTCCTCATTAGGTACAAGTTTGTAGGAGCCCCGTACTACGCTGATAATCTCATTGGTGTCCTCTCGCACGATGACCTTATACTGGTTAGGTGAATCCGGGTTTACCCCAGCGGCGAATTGTCCAGGCCAATCATGAATAGCAACTGGTCGCTCCACAACTGGAAACATGTAATCTGATAAATCCATCGGTTCCTCCATTCTTTGGAATTGTAGGTAACTATCAGTTCTTACAGGTATTACAGCAAATGTGATTCTGATGATCTGTACGGACGAGATTTAGGGCAGTATTAGCCTTCTCCCCTCTATACATCCAACCTCACAGTACCTACGATGGTACTGTGTTACGCTAGAATCCTTTATTTTGTTAGATTATTTGTCGACGGGGAGAGGCGGGAATTAAATCGACGTTAATTGTGGACGAACCTACGACACTATCAGGATGCAGGTAGATCGATTGAAGGATGTTCGGTCCGTCACCGGAACTTTGCAGTTTTGAAATGAAACCTCCCCTCCTGCAATTAGCCACCTGATCCTTGATTAGGTGGCTTTTTTTAGCTCAGTATCACGCAATTTTTGGGTGATGAGAGAAAAAAGCCGTGGTGCCCTATCCAGGTATCGCCCTGCAGCGATCGGGCTAGAAATCAAGAGATTTCATGTTCTCGAGCACGGTTGTGTCGCTTGACCAAGTTGAAATGAGCATGGTAGCGAGGATCCGGCAAGCATGTTTCGCATTGGAGTAGATGGCTGGAAGATTCTCAGGTGCATCAATACCGATGGGGAGATTACGGTGGCCAAGGCCTGCGAGCTGGTTCGGGATATGCTGGCCGGTAGGCCCTATAAGGTGCCCGACTACGTTGTAACTGATAGAGTGAGGCCGCTACCCTGAATCTGTATTTGGATGACATGGTGACATGTCATCCAAATACAGATTGGGAACCCATCCGAGTGAATTATCCCTCGAGGGATATCGGGAAACGGTGATCCACCGTGGGCCTTATAGATGCCCATAAGAGCAGCCACCTGACCTTCATGGCAAATCCGGAGTTCTTCGGACAGCGATTCCGGAAACGCTCGGACAGTGATTCCGGAAGTGCTCGTACACCGATTCCGGTAATCTCTCGGACACTT
>SDBU01008138.1_pt1 | contig 11981 bp, 5 predicted proteins | sample 2277071 | NCBI WGS metagenome assembly SDBU01 (sample SAMN10397929, study PRJNA504765) | marine sediment metagenome | isolation source: marine sediment core GS08_GC12, 126 cmbsf | place: Arctic Ocean: Gakkel Ridge, Loki's castle | collected 2008
ATATTTTTACCAAGAGGATGATTGTTAAAAAGATTGATTTGAGAAATAACTTGAGGCCCTATAAAAGCTGAGCGATCATTGTATTGTGGACATGCCTCCAAGCAGCATCCGCATGTCATACATTTAGATAAAATGTATAGAGCATCTCTTATCGCTGGATCGATTTTAACACCAAATTTTTCTGAATCTATATCATCTACCTCTATCCAAGCTTTTACTTTTTTTAGTTGATCAAACATTTTTGATCTATTAACAACTAAATCTCTAATTAGGTGAAATTTTGAAAGAGGAGCTAAAACAATAGTTTTTGTTTTTTCAATTAAAGGTTTTATTAAAGCTGTGCAAGCTTGGCGAGGGTAACCGTTAATTAGCATAGTGCAAGCTCCGCAAATCTCTTCTAAACAGCTCATTTCAAAACTAATAGGAGATGTTTTTTCACCTTTTTTATTTACAGGATTTTTTTGAATTTGCATTAGCGCTGAGATAACATTAGAGCCTTCGATAAATTCTAGCTCAAACTCTTCAAAATACTGTTTTTTTAAAATCCCTCTATAAACTTTTAGGGTATATTTCATAAAATTTTTTCATAATTTTTATAATTTTTAATATCCGGCATTTTTTGATTTTTTTGATATGTTCTATCTGCCAAATCAAAATGTCTTGTATCTACATCTTTATAAGAAATCTCGATATCATCTGTCTTTTCATTATAAGTAGCGATAGTTGTTTTTAAATAATTTTCATCATCTCTTTTAGGGAAATCATCTTTAAAGTGAGAGCCTCTAGATTCATCTCTTTTTATTGCAGCTTTAGTAATAGCTAACGCATATTTTAGCATATAGGGAAACCCTCTTGCAAAAATGTAGGTTTGATTTAAAGTTAGAGATTTATCTGATATCTCAATATTTTTAATGCGAGACTCAATTTCTTTTAATTTCTCATACGTCTCTTTTAGATCTTTATTATTTCTTTTAACCGTTACATTTTTTAGCATGAGACTCGCCATCTCTTGATGAAGAAGATAAACATTTTCTGATCCTTTTTGATTCAAGAGTTTTTGCTTTTCTTGCTCCAAAGATTCAATCTCTTTTTCTAAATCTTCATCACTATCTTTTAAATCTTTTGAATTGCCCTTTAAAAATCTTGGAATTTCTTTTGCAGCAACTAGCCCACTATAAATACATGCTAAAAGAGCATTTGCTCCTAATCTATTTGCGCCGTGGTATAGATAATCGCTCTCACCGATATTGAAAAGACCATCTATATTGGTCATTTGTCTAAATCTAATTTCTCTATCTTTATCATCCATAGCTGGCCAATCTACAAAAGCTCCCCCCATAGTATAGTGAACAGCTACAAAAATTTTCATTGGAGATTTTTTGGGATCTTCTCCTGTAAATTTTTTATACGTTTCTATAGGATCTTCAATTTTTTTCAAAGTTTCATCAGATAGATGAGTTGCATCTAAATAAACTTGATCTTTTTTATCAATTCCAAGACCTAGTTCACATACTTTTAAAATTTCTCTAGCTGCGATATCTCTTGGAACCAAATTTTTATATTCCGGATACATCTCTTCTAAAAAATACCACTTTTTATTTGCATTTCCGCATTTTCTAATAGATCCATCTGGGAATTGAATCTCTTTTTTATCATCTCCATATACCCATATTCTTGCACCTTCTGCTCTTGTTGCTTCGGATATAAGCCTTAATTTATCTTCACCTAAAATTGCTGTTGGATGAATTTGAATGAATTCAGGATTTGCAAGTTTCATTCCTTGAGTGAACAGTATGCTATTAGCTACTGCTGTACATGCATATGAATTTGTAGATTTTCCAAAAATTAGACCCAAACCTCCAGTAGCTACAACAACTGCATCTGCTTTTATAGCGAATATATTTAAATCATGTAAGTTTTGAAAAATAGCGCCTCTTGCTCTGTTTTTTTTATCTTTTAAAAGTTTTATAAACTCATGATTTTCTAATCTTTTGATTTTGTTTTTATCTTCTAATCTCGTGACTTGTTCATCTAGTGAATATACAAGTTGCTGACCTGTTGAAGAGTTTACATATGCAGTTCTTTTAAATAGCGTTCCTCCAAATCCCCTAAAATCGATATCACCATTTTCATCTCTATTAAATAAGCAACCAATTTGATCTAACATTTTAATTATCGACGGTGCATTTAAACACATCTCTAAAGTTGGAGGTTGATCTGCTAGAAAATCTCCACCTTTTATTGTTTCATAAGCATGCAAAATTGGAGAATCACCATCTTTTTTTGAAATAGCAGCGTTAATTCCACCTTGAGCGCAAACAGAGTGAGACCGTCTTGCAGGAAGAAGAGATACCAGATAAACAAAAATATTTTGTTTTGCGAGGTTCATGGCAGCTGATAGTCCAGCTAATCCCGCACCGATTACAATAACTTTTTTCTCTTCCATAATATAAAAATCCCTTTAATACAAATAACTCGACCAAATAGATACAAATCCAAGCGATACTATAAAAAGCATAATCCAATAACAGATATTTAAACTAACTCTTTGAGATCTGTTAGAAATTATAAATCCCCAAGTCATTAAAAAAGTCCAAAACCCGTTCATCGCATGAAAACATGCCAAGAGCACAAAAATAGAGTATAGCCCTACCATAAAAGGATTTTTAAAAATGTCTCTAACTTCTAATAAAAAAGCAGCTCCGCTATTTTTAGAAAAAGCAAGCACTTCCCTATCTTTAATTTTGATATTTTGAAATTTTTCACCTAAAGTTGAAATTTCATCTCTTGAAAAAATCTGAATATCCATTTTTTTAGAAAGTTTATCTAATTTATCGTCTTTTTTTATTTTTACAAAATAAAAGGTAGAATTATTTAAAATAACTTTTTTTGGTTTATCTAAAAATCTCATCTGAACAATATGAAAAACTAAAAATATTGCTAAAAAATATGACGTTATTCTCTGCCAAGAATATGCTTTGTTTCTTTTGAACTTATAAAGAGCCGGTCTTCTTCCATCAGTTTTAAAAGAGTTAAGCTCCCCTGTTATAATATATTTAACGCCTAAAGATACATGAAGAGCTAGAGGAATTCCGATCAAAACAATTTCAACAACCGGCAGGTATGGAATTGATTGAAATAGACTAACAGATTTCACAAAAAAAGAACCCTCATCTAAAAACAAAGCAACAGTTGAGTTTGTAAATAGATGCTCAATTAAAAATAGAACTAAAAAAAAGCCTGTTAAGGATTGTAATCTTCTCAAGAAAAAAGATATTGAAATTACATTTTTTTGCATGGATTATTGTTCTTTATTAAAATATTTTAGAAAAAAAATACAATTGATTGCCATGTATTTTTTTTACTATGAGTTTACCAGTAAATATGCATGAAAAAAACTTTAAAACAAATTTAGTAAATTAATTTTGAAAAATTCTCATTAATAAAAATAATCATAAATTCGTTATAATTGAGATTTATAGAGATCAATTTTTTCATTTAACTGATTCCAAGGAACTTTTCTCTGTTTTGGCAATCTAATAAGAGGATCGTAATATAAATATATATAAAAAGGCTTATAAAAAAGTTCATAATCAGGGTATAAAAAAGTCGGATCTTGCCCGAATAGACTTAATATTGAAGGGAAAGGGAAATCTTTATAAAAAATTGTAAAAGGCTCTCCTCCAAAAGAAGAGGAAAAATATGTTGCCCATTGTTCTATCGCTGAATTTACAAATAAAGGACCTTGTGTAAAAACATTATTATTAATTGCTCCATTAACAAAAGTACTTGTCCCAAATTGATTTGTTATAAAATTCTGAGATCTAGAAGCTGTAAAAATTCTAACGATACCTCCGCCTGATCTTCCAACTTCAGTATGAACATTCATGAAAAAACTTCCAGACCCTATATCCCATTTATTTGGAAAATCATTGTCTACAACAACTGCTATTTCTCCACTACCAAGATTTGCTATTTCTCCCCAAGGACCTAGAGTTATATCTCTACCTGCTTTTATAGATAAATTGCCTGCTCTATTTTGAATAGTTGCTCTTGTAAATGACGAACCATCACAATGTCCAATCACATCAACATCTCTACCAACTGTAATATTCAAAGTATTTTGTGCATCTATGATACACGGATCAGCATCAGATAAAAGACTTAAGTCTTGCGCAATATCAAGAACCGCTGTATCGATGGCATTCACTTGAACTCCTTTAGATTCCGCCATCATAAAAAAATCTTGTCCGGTTTTAATATTCAAAGTTTTTCCAGCTGTCGTAGTGGTGCCATTTTGAATAAATACAGTCTCTCCATTTCTAGAAATAGCAGAAAAATTTCCTTCTATGTCGATATTGAGATTAGATCTGCTTGTTCCTAATGTTGTTATTAATACTGAATCTAAATCAGCAGTCATAGCTCCTAAAAGAACAATATTTTCATTTGGGTTTGTTCTTCCTCCCAATAAGGTAGTTCTGCCCAAGCATTTAATGTCAATTAAATCAACGTCAATAAAAGCACTTGTTCTAGCTACATCCGTTGTATTTATTAATGCTCCAATTAATCCAGGCCCTCCTCCTCCTGCAGATCCTGTTCCAGCCTTAACCAATAGGTTACCCAATGCTTTTAATTTTATGTTTGAATTGTTAATTGTAACTGCAGGAGCCCCTGCACTCATTCTAACTCTAAATCCTACTACAGCAGCAGTATCTTGAGAATCCCCTCCTTCAATTTCTATATTATTTGCTTGAACTAATATATCTCCGGATAGATTTAAAGTTCCCCCTGACATATTTGATCCTCCATGACCAATAATTGCATAAGCTTGATTTTCATCTCCTGCAAAAACATCTAAATCACCCTGGATTGGCACATAAGAACCAGCAGAGGGCCCCCTTATATCTCCTGAAAATGTTAAATTATTAGAATCATTCATAGCAACGTGTCCTATCTGAGCAAAACTATCATTGACCCCGGCTCTGGCATCCACAATACAGTTTCTTCCAATGTTATGAATTATAATATCCCCAATCATAGAACTATCTGAAAACCCTCCTGAGCCTCCATGACCAATTAAAGCAAAACAATCAGTGTTTACTCCTAATCCTCCAGCAATTAAATTAAGATCCCTTCCTACAGTAAGGTGAATATCACAATTAACGTTTGTTGCCTTTCTTCCGATCTGAGCAAATTGTTCATCATCAGTTGTCCCTCCTGTTAATATCAAATCATTCCCTGCTACAACGCTTATAGTTCCTGTGTTAGTTGATACTCTAGACTGAACATTTGCTCCGGTACTAACATTTGTACTTGGACCTATGTTAATATCATTTGTCGCTGTTAAGCTTAGATCTCCAATAAAAGAATTATCAATTTGCCCCAAAATAGTTATATCATTTGCAGTTATACCTAGATTATCAGACAAACTAAAATCTATCTCACCTGGAGTTCCAGTTCCACTATTAGCTATTGTAAAAGTAGCCCCTGCTGTTAGCTGAATTGAAGAAACATTATCACAATCAAATGTATTAGTTGTGGAAATAGTAAAATCATTTCCTGCAATCATTGTTATATTATTTGCGTTATCAACATTTAAACTTGCGTCGATTAAAATATCATTTCCTGCATTGAAATTTAAATTAGCCAAACTACTTACATCAAATGTGAGAGTCAAAGCTGAATTAATATTAATATCATTATCTGCATTTAAAGTGAGAGAACCTCCGGCCGTACCTGCAGAAGTATATGTGTAAACTGCTGTAAATGATATATCCCCTGAAGAGCCAAAAGCTGAGGTTGTATCTATCACAACGTTGGCAGCATCCAAGGCTGCGGTAAGATCAGTATTTAAAATATTCGCCACCGCTAGTGTTGGAGTAAAAGTATCTGTTGGAGAACCTCCATCAAAAGCACCGCCACTTGTTGCAGCCGCAGATATAGTTATATCTGAAGGATCTAATAAAAGAGTGCCTATTTTTCCATTTAAAGCTTTTGTATTTACTCTCCCTCTATATATTAAGTTTTTCAAACCTGATACTTCAATAAATCCACCATCTCCGTTTTCGGAGCCTCCTCTGCTAGATATATCACCTAAAAAAGAGGTCCATCCATCAGACCATAATATTACTTTTCCGCCATTACCATTTATGATTGCATCAGAATTTATTTTTACATTTTTTGAAACTGAAGTCATTTGAGAATTAAAGAATCTTTGATCTTTTCCTTGATATCCTCCACCTATATTTACTTCGCCTTCGCCAAGCTTTGAAGAAACATCGATTAGAGTATTGCCTTCTAATCTAATCTCATCTGCTAATATATTTACTTGTCCACCGGTTGAATTCTCGTTTTTTGCTATTAATTGTGCATTTTTTTTTGTTTGAATTAGACCGTCTTTAGCGACTAAATAAACTTCCCCATTAATATTTTTTATTCCATTGGACTCTATTTTGCCAGTATGCTTTATAGCATTTGCATAAATATTACCATTTGATATTAATTTTATTTTCACTCCTTTTAAAAGACCAGAATTATTAATTCCAACCTCTTCTTTTGGTATCTCTTTATCTTCTGATAAAATAAAAATATTATTATTACCTTCCGGCTTTATTAATACTTTTGTTGAAGCTATTAAATTAATATCTCCGCAAGAAGATTCAATTTGAGACTTATTCTTAATAGTTTTAGAGATTAGATAAACATCATTTTTGGCATTAATTTTACCTAAATTGATTATCGATGTATCCAAATGACTTTCAAGAAACATCTCATTATCGAAATTAAAATCTACTTCTTTAAGATCTAAAGTAGATGCAAAAAAAGAATCTACATCGATTTGGGCGTTTTTTCCAATTATTATACCATTTGGATTTATTAAAAATACCTTACCATTAGATAATAAAGATCCTAAGATTGTTGTTTTGGTTTGTCCAATAATTCTATTTAACACACAGCTATAATCGTGAGGTTGAACGAAATTAATAATTTCATTTTCATTTATATTGAATTTGTCCCAATTAATAATTACATTATCATCAAAAGATTTAATTTCTAATCCATTCTCAACCTTAGAAACAAGAGTCTTTCCTAAAAGAGTTTGAAAGTCACAATCATTAGCGAACAAGCCGGCATTAACAATTAACAATAATATTAAAATAATTATGTTTATTTTCATTTAAAAAACATCACTTATATAGACCTTGTCTATATATATAGCAATACAGATTAATTTCATTATTGTAAATAATGCATGCTTTAGAAAGAGAAAACAAATTACTTAAGACTCTGAAAACAAGCCTATTATAACTTTAGAAAATTCTTGAGATCAAGAAATAATTTCATCGCTTAATTAAAAACACCCAAAACCACAGCATCTTGCATAAAATATCAATTTGTTCTCGTAAAGGAAAAACTAGGTAAAGTTGAAATATTCGCTTTTTCAATAGTTATATCATTGGGACTAGCTAAATTCAAACTTGTAGCATCTATACAACTGAAATCACCCTCGATTTTTATATCGTTGCCAGCTGTAATATTGATAACAGCGGAGCTTTTGCATTGCAAATCATGAGAAACGTTAGGACCAAACCAAACATCCGTTGATGATATTATATTAAAATTTTTTAAATCTGTTATAGAAAAACCTCCTTTAAGTATCACATCATTTGCAGTAAAATTTAGAGTAACCTCAGTTCCCTCAATCATAGAGTTGGTTGTAAAATCATTACCAGCTGTACAATTTATTGAAACATTGCTTCCTGCCAAAGCAGTATAATTTAGCAAACCGCAAATATCAATATTTCGATCTGCAATCAAAGTGAGAGACCCAGAATTTATAGTTTGCGGAAAATAATAAAATGAACTACATAAACAAATGTCCCCTGTAGAAGAAAAGGCTGAGTCAGTATCGATCACCACATTAGCGCTATCTAAAGCTGCGTATAAATCACTAAGATCGATGAAGGCAGCCGCCGCTGTTAATACGTAAGAGTCTGTAGGAGATTGTCCATTAAAAGAGCCTCCTGATGGATCTTTTTTACCGATCATAATATTTGATGGATCTAATAACATAGTTCCCAAAAATCCATTTTTTGCGCTCGTATTTATCTCCCCGTCAAAATTCAATTGTTTAATACCCGATATTTCAATAAAGCCCCCATCACCAGATATTTCTCCACCTTTAGTTGAAATACTACCATGAAATGTCGTACCTCCATCAGACCATAAAATTATTTTACCTCCATTTCCGTTCACAGTCGCATCAGCATTAATTTTTACATTTTTTGATACAGCAGTCATTTGAGAATTAAAGAATCTATCATCCTTGCCCCGATACCCGCCTCCTATATTTACTTCTCCCTCTCCGAGTTCTGAAGAAACATCGATTAGAGTCTTACCCTCTAATCTAATATCATCTGCTAAAATATTTACTCGCCCACCAGTCGAATTCTCATTTTTAGCAATTAATTGTGCATTTTTTTTAGTTTGTATCAAACCATCCTTTGCTACTAAATAAATTTCTCCATTTATATTTTTTATTCCATTAGCTTCTATAACGCCGCTATGCTTTATTGCACATTGATAGATGTTTCCTTTTGAGCTCAGATTGGTTTTTATAGCTTTTATTAGGCCTGAGTTTTCTATTCCAATTTCGTTTTTTACTTCCTCTTTCTCGTCTATTTGAATAAAAATATTATCTTCATTATTTGGTTTTATTAAAACTTTAGTTGAAGCAATTAAATTAGCTCCACCATTTTTTACAAATATCTGACCATAATTTTTTATTGATTTTGATATCAAATATACTTCTTTTTCTGCCTCAATTTTACCAAGATTAATTATTGAAGAATTTTGATCTCCGTAAAATTCCAAATCATTCTTTGAATTAAAATCCAGAAGTTTTAGAGTAGATGCAAAAAAGGAATCTGCTTTAATATGAGCATCTTGTCCAATTATTATACCATTCTGATTCAGTAGAAAGAGAGAGCCATTTGACTCTAAATTTCCCAAAAGAAATGATGTGTTATTTCCTGTAATTCGATTTAATACCGCTGAATCTTTTGAAGGCTGATTAAATCTAACGGTTTCTTGAGCAGAAATATTAAAGTCTTTCCAATCAATAATTGTTTTCTCAGTTTTTAAAAAAACGTCCAATTCATTTGCTTTTTCAAAAAACATTGCTTCTCCTAAACGGCTTTCAGCGCCTAAAGGCAAAGAAAATACCTTGAAGCTAAAAAAAAGCATAATTATGCAATGTTTAAATAATTTTTTCATAAAAATCCTTAAAAATTAAGATTGAAACCAAAATGCCACCTACCTAGTTTGTTTCTTGGTTCGAATTCTTTGATTTCATGTAATTTAAATCCCCAATCAATTCTAAAGGCAAGGTTGGGAAATGTTTGATATCGCACCCCACCCCCTGCCCCCATTAAGTATATAAAATCTTTCACAGTCTCTATTTCTGTACTATCCCAACCACACCCATAGTCTATAAAAGCTAAAAACTTCAAAGATTCTTTAAATTTTATCTTTCTATTACTTATAAGTTTCATTGGACAGGTATATCCTTCAATATTAAAAATAACTCCATTGTCTTTATTTACAATTCTATACTCATACCCTCTAACAGTATTATACCCTCCTAACCCTAATTGCTCTGAAGACAAAAGATTATTCGATGAAAATTGAGATGTATAGTTAATTACCAGCTCATAATCCTTGGGCAATTTAAAAATTGGAGTAATCTTTTGCATTGAATAAAAATAACTGTTTTTAGCATGTGGTCTAAGTTCAGAAAATCTTTGATTACTTTGTTTTTCCATTATATCCCCTGGAGATAATACAAAAATAATTTCGACAGGAATATTAAAATTACCCAGTTCATACCTACCATTATAATCGCATACTAATTGTGTAATATTCACAGAATTTCCAATAAAAGGTCTTTGTCTATAAGTAAGGTTTATATTTTCTCTTTTATAATCAAATCCGATGCTTAAATCATGAAGATAATGCTTTATTGGTTTAATTGGAAAAGTATATCTTGCGCTGAATTGCACTGACCTTCCTTCGTTTTTTAAATCTTTAATAGTTTTTTTTGGTTTAAATTGAGCATACCCCCCATATAAAGTTAATATTCTTTTTCCAAATATCGGCAATGCATAACTAGCTGTAAAAGCTTGGAATCTATTAATATTTGAAGAAGCTGTATATTGAAATGTAACAATATGATCTAATCCCCATGCATTTCCCCAGTTAAACCCTGCAATTAATCTCTCTTTTTCTGTAGCCTCAAATCCAGTATTTTCAGCTCCGACATATGCTCTGAAGGGATATCTATCATCAATAAAATATTCAAGATCAGTGGTGTTTTCTTTATTTCCTGGAGAAAAAACTATAGAAGCATTTCTAAAAGGATTTCGATTTATCCAATAAAGATCTTGCATTATGCTTTGAGTATCAATAGATTTATTTGGTTTAAGGGATATATAATTTTGAATGTTCTTCTCTGAAAAGTATTTATTACCTTTAATGCTAATATCACAAGCCGTACTCTCATAAACTATAATCTTTATCACATTATTTTGGATTTTTTGCTCAGGCAAACTAACAATTACAAATGGATGGAAATTATCTTGATAATAGTTTAATATTGTTTGCTTGATATCTTCTATTATCTTTTCATTAAGTTCACAACATAAAAAACCTTTTAACCGATCATGAAATGTTTTATAAAATGTTGGCAAGCATAAGTTTTCAACAGTTATTCCCTTTATATTTTCAACTTTATCGAGTTCTTCGTTCGGCCCTGATATGTAAATTCCTTCAATCGTTCTTTTATCAAAATTTGTATATTCGATTGAGTCTTTACTTTCATTATGCTCTCTGTTCTTTTTCGAGGGTTTTTCTAATTCCGCCAAAACATTTCCTGCATTACAAAAAAAATTATGAGTGTCTATTTTTTTCTCTTTAGATGTTAAAAAAAGACCTAATGAATCCAATGGTTGCTTTACTTGAAAGCTATTTTTGACATTAAATGTATCAATACTTTTATTTTTTATTTGATAATTTTCTTGGACGTCTTCAAGCTTATTATTAATTACAATTTCTTTTTTAGCATCGACAGATTCCTGACTAGCCAAAGGACGTTCTTCGTTTACAATAAAATCATTAAAAACAAAATTAACAACCAAATGAATAAAGAGCCAAGTCGATGCTGAAACACTAAACATTTTTATACCCTACATAATTTTATTATAATATAATAATCTATTTTTTAAATTATTTTTTTTATAAAAAAAAATATCCGTTATTCAACAATCGAAAATTATTTTTGATTTAAAAGTCTTAGAATTTGCTGTCTATAAAAAAACTAAAATCAGCACACAATTGAAATAGCTTTTTTCAAATCACTTGTAGTTAAGTTTTCACAATGTCCATAATTTTTTAATTCAACTAATTGATTTTCATCGGTTGTATTTTTAACTTTTCTAAATAGAGCGCTTTTTTCTTCAATCACTTCATCTTTAGGTGCATAAAAAAGACATTTTTTTATATCGATTTTTTCCCAATCTTTTTTAACTTTGATATTCCAATTTGTAAAGTTTAATATTTTGATAACAATCCACTTAATGATTCGAAAAATATTATAAGTTTTTAAAACAGCTTTTATAGAAGCAAAAGTTCTATCTACAATTAGCTTAATTTTTTTATAGATGTTTGGCCTTTCATCTTTTAGCTGAGCTACAGCTTTAGTAGCTAATGCCCCTCCTAAAGAATGGGCCTGTATGTATAAGTCATCATAACCTAGAGAATCTGCATATTTTATTACAGACTTGCCATCTTCAATAAGACCTTTTTGAGAAGGTTTTCCTTCGCTTTTTACAACTGCTCTATAATTAAAAGCTAAAAAATCATATCCTAAATTTTGAATTTTTTTGATTTGATTTGGATCTAAAAATTCATAAGCCATGCCATTT
>SDBU01008139.1_pt1 | contig 11981 bp, 11 predicted proteins | sample 2277071 | NCBI WGS metagenome assembly SDBU01 (sample SAMN10397929, study PRJNA504765) | marine sediment metagenome | isolation source: marine sediment core GS08_GC12, 126 cmbsf | place: Arctic Ocean: Gakkel Ridge, Loki's castle | collected 2008
GGGACCAGAAAATGCATGAAGTAATTATGCCCAAATTAGGCCTTACAATGGAATCAGGAAAAATTGAAAAGTGGCATAAAAAAGAAGGAGACGAGGTTAAAGAGGGCGATGTTTTATTTGAAGTGATGACAGATAAAGTATCACTGGAGGTAGAATCCTATGATTCAGGAATTCTTAAAAAAGTATTAAGGGGTGAAGGGGAAGATGTTCCCGTTACTGAAATAATAGCCTATATAGGAGGGGAAGATGAGGAAATACCTGAAGGTTCCCCGCAAGCTTCCGGCGAGGCTAAACCCGCGCAGAGTGCACCTGCAGAAGAGATCAAGGAAAAAGTTGATATAAGCCCAGCGAAGGCAGTTGAAATGCCTGAAAAAACCGGTGGAAGAATAATAATATCACCTCTGGCTAAAAAACTGGCCCGGGAAAATAATATTGATATTGCCGCGGTAACTGGTACCGGTCCCAGGGGCAGGATAGTAAAAGAAGACATATTAAAAAGTATTAAAGGCCCGGGGAAACCTCCGGGAGGAGCAAGAATAAAGATATCGCCCCTTGCCAGGAAAATTGCAAGGGAATCAGGGATAGATTATAAAGTTGAAAATATAAAAGGTTCAGGTCCTGGGGGAAGAATAACAAAAGAAGATATATTGGCATATGCAAAATCTGGCAAGGAAGGGACAAGGGAAATGGCTGCAGCTGTGCCGGCCCCTCCCAGGGTCCAATCATCCACTGAACTTTCAGGGATGCGGAAAGTTATATCTGAGAGGATGAGCCTGTCGAAATCGACTATCCCGCATATTGTTCTCAATTCGAAGGCAAATGCTACAAAACTGATTGAGTTCAGGGAAGGGCTAAAAGATAGTATTTTGGATAAATACTCAGTAAAGATCACTTATACTGATCTCATACTCAAGGCAACAGCCATTTCTTTGAGGGAGAATATAAAGGTAAATTCATCTCTCTCTGGCATGGACTATATAATTTATGATGATATTAATATTGGGATGGCTGTTTCTGTAGAAGGAGGCTTGATCGTCCCTACCATCTTTTCCTGCGACAGGCTGGAAATAGTCGATATAGCCAAGAAAAGGGGAGAGCTTATTAAAAAGGCAAGAAACCGGGAACTTTCACTGGAAGAGATCACGAACGGAACCTTTACCGTTACCAATCTTGGCATGTTTGGAATACGTAATTTCGCAGCAATAATAAATCCTCCTCAATCAGCTATACTGGCAGTGGGAGCAATATACTCTGAACCGGCTGTAGTCAATGGAAAGATCGAGCCAGGTTCTTTCATGGATCTTTCAGTCTCCTGCGACCACAGGATAGTCGACGGAGCAATCGGAGCCAAGTTCCTGCAGAGGATCGTAGAACTGGTCGAAAATCCTGTATTGCTGGTAATATAATAAAAACCAGGCATTTTGAAAAATGAAAGATGAAAAGAAAAAAATAGTATTATTCTGTATAAATTGTGATAAAGAGTCAGCCCATACAGTTACTTATATCGGTAATTACCTTAGGAGTGTAGAGTGCGATAATTGTGCAAAAAAAATTGAAATAGACCGGAGACACCTGCGTACGGTTTTTGCTGAAGATTTTATAAACAGGATCCTAACAAAACCTCATAGGATGACTGAGGATATGAAGAAAGCTGTAGCGACCCTCATGCCTTTCTTTCCCAAAAGGCTCATCAGGGAACCGCTTAAAGTCTTGAAAGAGATCTATGAGGTGCTGAAAAAGGATAATAGGAAAAAAAGCAGTTAATGGTTATTTCAGGTTTCTGGGATCAATATTAGTTATTTGCATGCCAAATACTTTTTTAAAGCTTATTAAAATCTGTTCTTTGACATCATCAATAGGAATTGTCTTATTCAGGATCTTTTCCATAGAGGTCTGCGGATAATCTTTAAGCCCGCAGGCTGTTAAATTGGTGAAATATTTGAGGTTTATATTAACATTTAAAGAAAAACCATGAAGAACGGTCCATTTTTTGACCTTCAGCCCGATTGAAGCAATCTTGGAATTAGATACAAATATTCCCCTGTGTTTATTTAATCTGGTGCCCCTGATCTCAAATGTATCCAGGGTATCGATAATAATTTCTTCCAGATTGCCCACGAAGAGAGTCAGGTCTTTTTTTATCATGGAAAGATCTAGTATTGGGTAACAGACGACCTGCCCGGGAGCATGAAGGGTTATGTCTCCACCGCGGGTGGATTGTACGAGCCTTATATTCTGCTGTTTTAATATTTTTTTACTTACAGCCAGGTTTTCAATATTTTTATTGCTTCCAATGGTGATCACCGGGGTATGTTCCAATAGGAGTATAATGCCTGGTGCCGGGCTAAGCCTTATATGTTCAAAAATATTTTGCTGCAGTTCAAAGGCATCATTATAATCAATAAGGCCCAGATCAATAGATAAGATCTTTTTAACCGGGACAGCCTCATCTATATATTTAATTATTTTATTTTTAAAGTCTTTCATCCTGATAAATGCATACAATATAATTTATTAGGATATTTTACCACAAAGGAAATATATTATAGTAGTGATCGATCTAAGAAAGGAGCTTATAACTTATGGAATCAAAAAATTTGGACCTGGCAATAATCGGTGGAGGTCCAGGAGGATATGTAGCTGCAATCAGGGCCGCAAAATCAGGGCTTAAAGTCTCATTGATAGAGAAGGACAATCTGGGAGGCGTATGCCTTAATTCTGGATGTATTCCAACAAAAACCCTATACCATACTGCTCTCATGCTTGAAGAGATCAAGAAGGCAGCTGCTATCGGAATTGAAATAAACAGCCCCAAATTAGATTTTACCAAAACCATAAAAAGAAAAGATGATATTATTGAGATGCAGCGGAAGGGGATTGCCTTCCATTTAAAAAATAATGGTATCGAGCTTATAAAAGGAATGGGAAAGATCGTATCTTCAAATAAAATAAAAGTAAAAGACTCTTCAGGTAAAGAAAGTGAGGTAATTGCTAAGAATATTATTATTGCCACCGGGTCTTCTGCGGCCAGTGTTCCTCCTTTTGACCTTTCCCAGACAGGTATAATGGATAATACAGGGATACTTTCCCTTTCTAAACTACTAGGGTCCCTCCTGATCGTGGGAGCCGGGGTAGTCGGTTGTGAATTTGCGAATATATTTTCTACTTTTGGCACAAAAGTCACAATGGTGGAATTATTGCCGGGGATTTTGGCTACAGAGGATGAGGATGTCTCAAGTATCATCCATAAAACATTAAAGGCCAGGGGCATTGATATATTTACATCTACAAAAGTTGAAAAACTTGATGAAGACAATAGTATTTATACCTGCAAGCTTTCCGGGGATAAAGAAATCAAGGTAGAAAAAATATTGATCTCGGTGGGAAGAAAGCCAAATTCTGCAGGTATTGGCCTGGAAGATGCAGGAATAGAGACCGACCAGAAAGGTTTTATAAAAGTAGATTCACATCTCAGGACCAATATCAGCAATGTATATGCCATAGGTGATGTAATAGGGAATCTTCAGCTGGCCCATGTTGCCTCAGAAGAAGGGAAGATCGCAGCTGGAAATATTGCCGGAAAAGATGAAGAGATGAAATATAATGTGATCCCATGGGCGGTATTCACATTTCCTGAGATCGGAACAGTAGGCATGACAGAAGCCCAGGCTAAAAAGAATGATATTGATGTTTCTACCGGGAGTTTCCCGTTTAGCTCAAGTGGTAAAGCTTATATTACCGGGGAAACTGAAGGTTTTGTAAAAATTGTGACTGATAAACAAACAGGAGAGATACTGGGTGCCCAATTGATCGGGCCAAGGGCTTCGGAGATGGTACATGAAATTGCAGTAGCCATGAAGGGCGAGGTAATGATTGATGACCTGGCTAAAACCGTTCATTCCCACCCCACTCTTTCCGAAGCAGTTATGGAAGCTGCGGAGGATTGTTTTGGGATTGCCACCCACAAGGCCTAGTTGATTGGAATTTGTCCATGGTAAAACTAATAGTTACTGATGTTGACGGGACTTTGCTGGATAATGATTCTAAGCTATCGACTATAAATAGAAATGCTATTTTAGGATGCCTTAAAAGAAATATCGGCATAATTCTGGCTACAGGGAAGACCATTGATTCCATTATGTATTTGATAAGATCAATGGGCCTAAAGCTTCCTCAAATAACCATGAATGGAGCAATCACATTTGGCAGTGATCTTAAAATAGTTGAATCTATTAAGATCTCACCGGAGAATTATTTCAAGATTATAGGCATAATAAAAAAAAGAGGTTATACTCCGCTGGTTGCCCTGGAAAATGGAAGGATCTTTTATGATCAATATCACCAGGACATGAAAGGGCTGGAAAAAATCGGCGAAATAATCGAAAAAACCCCTAAAGTTGAAACAGAATATTTTTCAGAAAACACAGTTGATATTAATATACCGATCCTGGAATCAGATCCTCTGGATAAATACCTGAGAAACAGGTTTTCCGGTGACCTTCAGTTTGTAAGGTCCGGAAAGTATTTTTTTGATATATTGCACCTTGATGCTACAAAAGGGAATGCACTGGTAAAGGTGTGTAAAAAATTGAAAATAAAGAGGGAAGAGGTAATGGTATTTGGTGATAGCCCTAATGACCTTAGCATGTTTGACGTGGCCGGCATTGCTGTAGCGGTTGAGAATTCTTATCCGGAGGTTAAAAAAAAGGCTGGAATAATTACTGGTGCAAATTATAATTCCGGATTCGGCAGGGCTGTATACAAATATATTCTGAAATAGTTTTGCAGGAATCGTAATAATAGATACTTTGACATAATATTTAATTATGTTAAAATACTTAGGCTAAATCAAAATTCAATTTTTTATTATATTATCATGGATTTGGGTTTACATGAGTACTGATGATTCAGTAGCATTTTCCAAAAAAATAATAATTACCTCTTCAAAACCTGTAACCAAAGAAGATTTTATAAAGAAAATATCTGATATTGCGAAAAATATTATAAATTTTCTTAAAAAGAGTGGTTGCAAGAAACTGGGGCATCTCAAATTTATATCCACCACAGATGGTGAAGATTATCTGCAATTAAGCATTCTGGAACTTTCACAAAAACCTGAGATTACCGGTGTGCTGCATAAAACATTTAAAAAAATTAAAGTGACCTTAAATATAATTGTATTTGGAGTGGACAAAGAAGTCGTAAAAGACAATGTGGATAAAGAAATAGATAATATCCAGGAGTATTTTAATAATCTAAAGTAAAATCAGGATGGAGGGCCCTGAGATATAAAAACCTTGAAATACTCCTATAATCAATCTCAAATAAACCAGACGGATCAAGGTATTTCCCATTATATATTATCCCAAAGTGCAAGTGGGTTCCTGGACTGGAAGGATCATCATCTGCCCCGACAGAAGCAATAATATCTCCCTGGCTTATATATGAGCCAATAGATATGTAGATATTATTGAGATTAAGGTAAGTGGTCCTTATCTTTTTATTATGGACTATTACCACGGTCCTGCCTCCAATGGGTGAAAAACCTATATAACTTACGATGCCATTTCCGGCAGCAACTACTTTCTGGCCGTAACTACCGGCTATATCAATACCGGTATGCCTTAAATATCTATCCTTTTCAATATCAAGATATTCCTGTCTAAACATCACTATGATATCACCTGCCATCGGGAGTATAAACGGAGCTTTTGGTTCAGCATTAATATATGATGGTCCTGCGGTTAACAAGAAGATACATATTATCAAAAAGAGTATTGGATTCGACTTAAAATTTCTCATATTACAAAAATTATAGTCTATATATATAAATATGTAAATACCCATATATACAATATATATACAATACCCATTTTACTATTCGAAAGTTAAATCCTATAATATTTTAAGGACTATTTTAAATGGAGGTCAAAACATGAATGAAAGGGTCAAGGAAATATTATCCTGGTATGGAAGCGAGAATCCGGGAACTTTAAAAAACCTATACCATATTCTCATGCAAGGTAAACTTGGGGGCACTGGGAAAATGGTCATCCTTCCTGTGGACCAGGGTTTTGAACATGGTCCTGCAAGAAGTTTTGCCCCCAATCCAGATGGATATGATCCAGCCTATCACGCTCAGCTGGCAGTTGATGCCGGGCTGAATGCACATGCTGCACCGCTTGGTTCCATCCAGGCCATAGCAAAAGAATATGCTGGCCAGATCCCCCTGATCTTAAAGGCCAATAATAGTGATGCACTGAACAAGGGGAGCGATCCGGTCCCCGCGATCTCGTCCTCCGTAGAAGATGCACTGAGGCTGGGGTGTGCAGCTATCGGTTTTACTATTTATCCTGGAAGCAACAGCTCCAAACAGATGTATGAAGAGATAAGAAAAATTGCCCTGGAAGCAAAAAATAATGGGCTTGTCGTAGTGATCTGGTCCTATCCCAGGGGTTCGGGATTATCCAAAAAAGGTGAGACAGCTATCGATGTCATAGCTTATGCAGCTCAAATCGCCGCCCAATTAGGGGCCCACCTGATAAAAGTGAAACCACCCACGGACCATATTGAACTGGAGGAAGCAAGAAAAATATATGATAAATATAATATTCCAATAAGTAAACTGGATGAAAGAGTAAGGCATATTGTGCAGAGTGCATTTAACGGCCGGAGAATAGTCATATTTTCTGGAGGCCCTGCAAAAGAAAAAAGAGAGGTCCTTGATGAAATAGAAATGATCAATAAAGGCGGAGCATTCGGCTCCATAATAGGAAGAAATACTTTCCAGCGTCCCAGGAAAGAGGCCCTTAGTTTTCTTGGGGAGATATTGGATATATATAGGGGCAGTCTTTAATCTTTCTGTCTGATACTATAAGATTGTCCTTTCACATAGTTTAAGATCTAGAATATATTTATTCCAATTATTTATTAAAGTGCAGTTAAGGGGGGACCTTGTGAATAAGTTAGAGCTGATCAATGGAATCGTTGAAAAAACAGGATTACAAAAAAAAGATATTACTGAAGTTTTAGACACAATGCAGGATTTGATATCCGAAGCTCTGGCAAAAAAAGATAAAGTAGCTTTAGTAGGTTTTGGGACATTCCAGACTTCTGACAGAAAAGCAAGGACAGGGATCAATCCTGCGACTGGTGAAGCTATCCATATCAAGGCATGCACTGTGCCAAAATTTGTGGCTGGAAAGGCTTTGAAGGAAAAAGTAAGATAATACTTATCTATTAAAATCTGGGCCAAAACAGCTCCTCGCCAGAGCCTTATTCTTTCAGAGCTGAATATATCTCCCTTTGACCTCCCCGGTTAAGACAATTTCATAAACGGCCGGACAGGCAAAAAATAATTATTATAATTTCAACCCAATACTTTAACTTATCTCACATTATTTAATTAAAGTCATATTTATTAATTTATATTTGACTCAAAACTTTATATAATAGGCTTAATAATTATACAGAAGCCGAGGGCATGGATTTAAAAGAAAAATAAATGGTCCAATGGATCAATATTGGCAGGCGGGAAAAATATGAGAAAAAAAAAGTTATATATCATTACGGTTCTTCTAATGTTTATTTTCCTGTTTAGTTTTAGCGCACTTTGCAATCAATGCGGGGCAACCGGCCAGAGAGATAAAATAGATGTTGATAAAGATGATCCTGAGGATAAGGAATTGCCGGAAGAGATTATAGAGGTAGAAGAAGAGAGCCAGGAAGAAGAAGTCGAAGAAGATATAGTGCAGGGACCTGCTATTGAACTTGAGATCTATGAAGGGCCGCTTTTTTCGGAAGCCAATGATATTTGTTATTACAGGATCGAAGCAATAGTTATGGGAAATCCTGAGCCGATTATCGAATTCAGCAAAGATGACAGTAATGGGGCCTGGGGACCAAAAAAAGTCCAGGTCAATATTAAAAATCCCGAAGAGACTTATACTTTGACCGCTACTGCAACAAATTCTGTAGGATCGGTTTCGGAATCCCTTGTGATCGAATGGGGTTGTGATAAGTAAGCGCCGTTATCATAAAATATATAGGCAATATTAAATAAACAAAAATGAAAACTGGTAAAAATAATAATAGAAGCAAGGAGCATGAAAACATGAAAAGAAGATCAGTAAAATACATATTCCTGGTATTGATATCAATTTCTTTAATTATAGCTGCTGTGTCCCCGGGATGCCTCAATAAGGAAGCAGGATCTTCATTTCCGAAAGCAGCTGGCCTTGAGAAGAAAAATTTAAAAATAATCGAACCTTTACCGGAATTAAAGGGAACCGGACTGGGAAGCAGGCCGGTTGCTATTATGGTGGAGAACAGTTTTGCAGCCCGGCCGCAATCAGGGCTGATACTTGCAGATGTAGTATTTGAAGTTGTGGATGAATATGGCATTACAAGATTTGTAGCAATCTTTAATTCTAATGATGCCCCTATTGTCGGGCCGGTTAGAAGTGCAAGGCCGTATTATGCAGAAATTGCAAGGGGTTTTGATCCTATCTATGCATTTTTTGGAACTTTTCCTGAGTGCTATGGGATAATTGAAGGAATGGGGATGTATGCCATGAGTGCCATGTCTGATAGATCTGGAAGCAGCTCCATTACTGGCCAGGCTCCATATTGGAGGGACTGGAATAGAAGCTCCATCCAGGAACATACTGCCTTCATGTCAGTTTCAAAAATAAAGGAAAAAGCCCAGAGTATCGGTTATCCCCTGGAAGGAGGCGGAATACCATTTCCCTATAAGATGGATGCTCCAGAACCGGAGAGGGGCAATATTACAGATATACATATTGATTTCTCCACCCATGCATATGCTCCGAGGGGCTTTGATTTAAGATATCTATATAATAGGGACCTTAATAGTTATTATAGATATATGGGGGGCTATCCTCACAGGGATTATAATACGGGGGGCCAGATCACAGTTAAAAACATTGTAGTCATGTCAACTGATATTCAGGGACCCCTGGACAAATGGGGCCACATGGCAGTGACGACTATTGGCAGCGGCCCGGCCCTGGTTTTCCAGGATGGAAAAGTTGTCAGTGGAAGCTGGCAGAGGGGAAGTGTCTACGAACCTTTTGTCTATAAGGATAGCAGGGGTAAAGTAATCAGTTTTACCGGCGGATCGACATGGATAGCAATGGTCCAGGGATTAGAAAAGGTCAGTTATTGATCTTAGTGAATCCTGGTCTATAAATTGACCATAAAAAAGGAAATAATATTAAAGAGAGGCCGGGCATAGATATAATGAAGGCCCTGGCTGGATGCTAAAGATTTTAGCTTTTTCTTATCATAATCCTTATCAGTTTCTCGTATTAAAACTAAAAAATTTATTGTATCTTTTAATGCTGTAAGGACACTTTGATCAAATAACTTAATATTAAAAGAATAAAAGCATTTAAAAAAATTATTTGACTTGTACACATAAAATAATGTATAATTGTCAATCAATAATACTAATATAAATATAATATTAATAGTAAATTAACAATAGAAACAATTAATAGTAATAATTTGGTAATATAATAATGTTCCTACAAAATATAGTTTATTCAGTTCCTCTCATCATCATTATCTTATTTTCATTGGTGACTTTATGTTATATTTATCTTCTGGATATTATAAGAAAGAAACAACAGTTTAAAATAGAGTCACTTATTATTATCGGCAGCATGATATGGATACTGGGAAATCTATTTGAGTTAGAATTCCTGAAAATACAAAACAGGATCATGTGGGGGAAACTGCAATACATCGGCATTATTATAATAGCAGTAGCATGGATAGTATTTGCCCTTGATTATGTCGGACTGAAAAAATGGTTAACAAAACGAAATATTCTTTTACTATGTATTATACCTATTATAATAATAGCATCAGTCTATACCAATGAACTTCACCATTTTATCATTAAATCTTACAGTTTGAGTGACCACCTGAATTTTATTGTACTTGATAAGACTTATAATTTTGGGCACTGGATAATACTATTATATCTCCTTATATCGATCCTGATCGGCTCTATACTTATAGGGCAAGTGCTTATTAAGTCAAATTATGGATATCGATGGCAGGCTACCCTTTTCATTTTAGCACTAATAATCCCGATCTCACTTATCATCATATCCTTAAATAGATTAAATCCTGTGCCTTATCTAGAGATAATGCCTATTTCGATCTCGCTTGGAAGCGTGATGATCTCAATTATTTTAGCACGTTCAAGAATAGGGGAAATTGTCCCGGTTGCGCGTGATAATATAATTGACAGCATAAATGATGTGGTCATTGTCCTGGATAATAATAATAATATCCTGGATATAAATAAAACTTCCCAAAAGCTATTCGATAAAAAGATGATGGAAATAATCGGAAAACCTTTAAAAATAATTTCTGGAAATTTGAACAATAAAGTGGAAGAGTTAATAAATGAAGATATTATAAATGATGAATTTGCTTTATGCACGAATAGCAAAAAACGTATTTATGATATAAGTATTTCTGATATTTTCAATTGGCAGGATGTTTATGTAGGAAAAACAGTTTTACTGCATGACATAACTGAAAAAAAGGAAAAAGAAAAAGTAATAAAATATTTATCCTTTCACGACAAACTGACTGGATTATATAATAGGGCATATTTTGAATTAGAAGTAAAAAGGTTGGATACGAAAAGGCAATTACCGGTAAGTCTTATTATTGGAGATGTAAATGGCTTAAAACTAATAAATGATGCTTTTGGCTATAGTGAAGGAGACAAACTACTGGTTAAAAGTGCGGAATTGTTTAAGAATTCTTGCAGGCATGAAGATATTATATCGAGGTGGGGAGGGGATGAATTCATAATACTGCTCCCAAAAACTTCAAATGCCCGGGCTGAAGAAATAGTTAACAAGATGATAAGAAAATGCGAGGAGATCAAATCGCTAAGAATACCGATTAGCATCTCTTTTGGATTCTCTACCAAAGAAGATACAGGCCAGGATATTAAAAGGGTAATAAAAGATTCAGAAGAGAGGATGCAGAGAAGAAAGATGCTTGAAAGCAAAAGCATCTATGGCTCATTAATATCGTCACTTAAAAGGACTCTTTGGGAGAAAAGCAATGAAACAGAAGAACATGCTGAACGGATTAAAAATCTGGCAATTAAACTTGGCAAGTCTATAAATCTACCCTCTAACAAAATGGACGAACTTGAACTTTTGGCTACCTTACATGATGTTGGGAAAATAGCAATTCCAGATGCCATTCTACATAGCAGCAAAAATTTAAATAAAGAAGAGTGGAAGATCATGCAGAGGCATACTGAAGTAGGTTATCGAGTTGCAATCTCATGCCCGCAATTAGTCACAGTTGCAGAGGATATACTTCATCACCATGAATGGTAGGATGGAAGCGGATATCCGCATAATCTTAAGAAAGATGAAATCTCGATCACAGCACGGATCATAAATATTGTCGATGCTTTTGATGTTATGAGAAATGGCAGGCCATATAAAAAGGGCATGGGCAAGGATGAGTCAATACAGGAGCTCAAGTTATTATCAGGGATCCAATTTGACCCAAAACTGGTCAGTGAATTTATTAAAATATTCGAAGAGTGATGATTATATTATCCTGGTATTTTTGAAATAAGTTCTGACACTGCAGGGATAAAATATATCCCTATACCAATAATGGGGGATAGTGCCAATAATATACCGGCTATATCCAAACTTCTTCCCGTTCTATTTAATGATCCTGCCCTATTTCTTGATAGTTCAATGCCGCCACATATGATAGCTGTTAGTGCAGGTATTGGAACAAAGATAATTGCAAGCCATATTATTAAATAAATCCACCATATTGAAAAAATCATCAGGCCTTTAAGGCCCCAGATCTCAGAACTGCCATAAGGATATACTTCAAGCCTTTGTCCCAGATATAAAATAAATATTGAAAACGATGTAATAAAGGTAAGGATCCCCGGG
>SDBU01008140.1_pt1 | contig 11981 bp, 11 predicted proteins | sample 2277071 | NCBI WGS metagenome assembly SDBU01 (sample SAMN10397929, study PRJNA504765) | marine sediment metagenome | isolation source: marine sediment core GS08_GC12, 126 cmbsf | place: Arctic Ocean: Gakkel Ridge, Loki's castle | collected 2008
CGTAATAAACAACTCCGTCAATTCTGGATGCAGGAACCAACCCTGGCATCAGCCCTCTACACAATCACAATCCGGGACGCTTCGTTCTCCTGGACTATCAAGGGAGACCAACCCCTCACTGTGAAAGCTACCCAGGAGATGCTTCATAACGCTGATTTGGGAAAGGGCTGGCTTGATTTCATACAGAAGTGGAGACTCGACTTTCTGACTGTTGATAACGGGGCCTTTTTTGAAGTCATCCGGCGTTCCGACTCACCCAATAGCTCGGTGATTGGTATTAACCATCTTGACTCTCTTTTATGTCGCAGGACTGGTGTACCCGATTGGCCTGTAATCTACACTGACCGGAAAGGAGTAGACCACAAGCTCCGTCCCTGGCAGATAGTGGCAACCGCTGATTTTCCATCTCCGATTGAAACTGCTAACGGGGTAGGGGTATGTGCTGTCAGCCGTGTCCTCCGGCAAGCTCAATTCATGAGGGACATCAGCATACGGGATAGGGAAAGGTCCAGTGGTGCCGACCCAAAAACACTTCATATCATCACTGGTGTCCCTAAGACCGATGTCGAGAACGCTATCAAGCAACACAGAGAAGTCCAGCTTGACCAGGGTTATGTTCGATATAGCAAACCGGTTATCTTCTCCAATATCGACCCGAGCAAGCCGGCATCCGTAGCGAGTCTTGACCTGGCACCGAGACCTGACCAGTGGGACTTAAATATTGTCCAGACATGGTACATTACGCTCTTAGCTATGGCTCTTGGTGTAGATTACCAGGACCTTGCTCCGCTTCCATCCCGCGGTATAGGTGGGAGTATGCAGTCTATGATTCTTCATGAGAAGGCCAAAGGTAAGGGGCCGGAACTCTTCATGAAGACGATAGAACACGCCTTCAATTTCCATGGTATCATGCCTAGAAATGTTGAGTTTTCTTATAACGAGAAGGACCCGGCAGCGGAAGTCCAGAATGCCGAACTACTGAGGACTCAAGCAGAGGCTCACAAGATGTATAATGAGGCTGGGATATTGTCACCTCAAGCATCAAGGAATATGCTTCTTGATGGAGGTATTATCAGTCAGGAGATATTCGACCTTGCCAGTATGGGTGAGCCGGACGCAACCCCTGAAGTGCTGGCCGAATCTGATGAGCCGAACTTACAGCAACCTGGCGGACAGTCTCCAAATATCATAACACCTGAAGGAGAGAAGGAGAACTTAGCTAATTTCGATGAGCGTGAACGGAAGCGTTGGGAAGCCGAGATGTTCCGCGATATGGAGAAGGCACTTGACTCAATCTTTAAAGACCTGAAGAAAGCCGTTCTTCCAAAGAAACTCAGGGGTGAGAAAGCCGACCCGGGTGAGATAATTGAAGGTGAAAAGTTCTGGGCAGGCTTCAGGAAGACGATGACCGGAGCAATGGCTCCGAACGCCCGTCAGATATTCCTTGGAGTAGCAGAATTCAACCAAAGTCTAGGGTTAGCGGTCGACATGGAAGCGATAAATATCGGCGTCCATGAGTTCACCAGAACATATACTACCCAATGGTTGCAGGCTCTTGAGGGTAAAACAAGGGACGGGTTGAGACAAGCCGTTATGACCTGGCAGCAAGGCGGACTTGGGGCTGAGGGATTGCCAGACCTTGTAAGTTCTATTGAGCCTCTATTCGGCAAAGGAAGGGCACAGAGGATTGCTCAAACAGAGACAACGAGGGTATTCGATTTGGGTAATAAGGCATCCCACATATCGGCCGGTGTTGAGTACGAGCAGTGGCAGACAGCCAATGATGACCTCGTAAGAGATGAGCATCAGGGATTTCAGGGACAGGTTTATGCTGTTGATGAGGGGCCGAGGCCATCGGATTTCGTGAACTGCCGTTGTGCGAGAGTACCGATATCTACTGAGATCGCATTAACGCTCCTTGGAGGAGAAGAAGAAGTAGAGTGACAATCCAGATGAAGCTCATTCCAACCATTCCGAAGGATGGTATCCTGAGTCCTGAGAAGCTATTCGTTGGGCTTAGTAATGGTGTCCGTGATATGGCGGTTGAATCTGTCAGATTCATGTCGACATACCCTCCGAAACGAGGGGCAAGTAGATACCGCCGGACAGGTACATTACGGAATTCCTGGTCATTCTCAATCAAGAGTGGTGGCAAAAGGATTGAGGGAAGTGTGAACTCCAACTCTGGTATAGCGCCTTATAACGAAGAGGTACAGGGTGAGAATCAGGACGCATTATTCTCAATGATAGGTTGGAAGAATGTCAATGACCTCCAGAAGAAGGTTGACCGCGAGTTTCAGGGCAGGCTGGGACGGATAATAGGAGGGCTAGTATGAAGACTGTCTTAGTGACCGGAGCCGGTGGATTCATTGGCCAGCATACTGTCAGGGCTTTACTGGAGCGCGGTCATGGTGTCATTGCTGTCGATTGGGATAGGAAACGGCTTGATACTTTACAATCTAACCCCGTAAAGATATGTGCCGATGTGCGCCATGAGTATGCCCTGGCTAGTGTATTCGATTTGCACAGACCGGAAGCGGTGATTCACCTTGCAGCCCAGAGTGCCGTACCTGTATCCTGGAAGGACTGGAGACACGATGCTCACCTGAACACTATAGGGACAATCAATATCGTGGAACTGTGCCAAAGATACGGAGTGGAAAGAATAGTCTACGCCGGAAGCGGGGGGACGGTCTATGGTGAACCGACAGACCTTCCAGTCAATGAAGATACCCCTGTCAATCCTCTATCGCCTTATGGAGTGTCGAAATACGCTGGTGAATGCTACGTTAGAATGTCTGGCCTCAGTCATGCTGTCTTGAGGTATCCTAATGTGTATGGCCCAGGCCAGTCTCCGGAAGGGGCTGCTGGAGTCATAGCGATATTCACCGGTAGTATCTTACTGGACAAGGCGTGTATAATATATGGTGATGGACAGAATACGAGGGACTATGTTTTCATTGACGATGTTGTTGAAGCGAACATTGCCGCGCTGGAAGGCGAAGCCTCCGGCGTTTTCAACATCGGGACTGGAGTCGGTGTGGATGTCAACGCTGTGCTCAAGGCCATCTCCATGGTTACCGGTAAGGAACCAACCATCAAGTACGAACCTGCGCGAGTTGGCGATGTCCTTCATAGTGCCCTTGATGCAAGTAAGGCCGAGATGGAACTGCATTGGTCACCCAAAGTATCATTTAATGAAGGTATTGCAATGACGATTGAAGCCATGCAGGGAGGACAAATGGTAAGTCGCCGCTTTCATGGGGCGGAGATAGCAGGTTCGATTCCTGCCCCTGCTACCAAGGAGGATAGTCATGCCGTATAGTGGGCCAGATGATGAGAAACTTCCCAGCAATGTCCAGAAGTTACCGAAACCCCAAAGAGAGAAGTGGGTAAAGACCTGGAATAGCACCTTTGAGAACTGCCGTGATGCCACTAACGGAGGTGGTGCTGGCTCGGTTGAGAAGTGCGAAGCAACCGCTTTTAAGATTGCCAACGGCACTATCAAGAAGGAGGCCACCGTGGGAGATGAAAACATGGACGCGAAGACACCAGAAAATGAGGTGGCAATAGGGATGACGCCTGCCGAAAAGATGTACGGGGGTGACGGTGTGGTCGCTATCGTTGAGCAGCCTTACAAGCCCTTTGGAGGCGCTCAGAGTTTTGAGGAACTCGATGAATTCGTCAAGGTTCAGGACCAGGCTTACGAAGTCAATAAGGTTACCTGGGCTACCCAAGACCTCATTGGTAATGTCATGAGGGATGACGATACTGAGAACAAGCCCAACAAACTCCAACAGATTGTCGATGGTATGAGAGCTAGGCTTGGTCAAGCTCTTACCAAGAGCGCCGAGGCAGTAGCCCCCTCCAAGACAGAAGTCAAAGAAGACAAGGAGCTACCCGTGAAGGGCTTCCAGGTACTCAAGTCAAAAGATGGTAGTCTGAGGTGGATTGGCATTCCGACAAATAAATGGCGTGACCGTGACATGCCTGCCCAGATTATCTCGGAAGCTGCTCACAGGGAGTTCGTTGAATACATTGATAAGACAAAGGAATACCCTGAACTCCTATCCTGGCATACACCGGGAACACGGATAGGTATTGCCGATGTAGTTGACTACAGCCACGGATTCCTCGTAATGGGGGGTCCGATTGACAAAGACAAATACGCCGAGGCCGAGCGGCTGGCCGCTAAGTGCCAGACCGAAGATATCGGCATGTCCCACGGCTTCGTCTACACATACAGTGACAAGGCTAACGAAATCATCGGCCACTACCGCATCTGGGAAGTGTCGCACCTTCCCACTGCTGTCGCTGCTAATGTGTGGACTGCAATAGATATCCTCAAAAAGGAGGTTTCAAAAATGAGTTTCAACGCTGAAAAGAGAGAGTACCTCGTTGGTCTTCATGGCGAAGAGATGGTTGCAAGTCTTGAGGCGAAAGCCGTAGACCTGGAGAAAGACCTTGCATTGGCTGGAGTGGAATGGAAGGAAGCGGCCGGTGAAGAATCGTCCAATGCCATCATGGAAGCCACAGCCAAAGCCATAGTCGAGAGTGAAGGATTCAAGGCGCTCATTGATACGGTCGCTACCCAAGGTGCTGCAATCAAGGAAATGCAGACCCTGATGAACACCATCCAGACGGCAGTGGAGAGTGCTACCAATACCGCCGACACCGCAAAGGAAACGGCAAAGACGAGCCTTGATAAGGCACTCTCTGACCTCATCACTTCCCGGTCATCGGCCTTCCAGCCCTCTAAGGATGCTCCGAAAGTCACCGATGCTGAGAAGGATGACCTTGGTGGCCCGGCGGCGGAGATGACTGGCTTTGAACCCGGATTCATGGAGAAGCTGACACAGATGCCGGGTGCCCAGAACCTCGCAGTTCCTACACCTAGCTGAAGATTCAGCCCTGAGTAACGAAAATTAAGGAGAAGGATATGCCTCCAGATACAGAAATACTTGCTAAACTGGGTCAGTCGGTTATCGATGCTATCAATGCGTCGAAAGAGACCGGCTATAAACATGATGCCTCTGGTACGCCGAATGCTGGCTACTTCCACGGCAACGCCGGTATCCTGAGCCTCCCTGGGCTGGACCCGAAGATCTTCAGTACCATCGTGGGGATTGAGCAGGGCATCCTCGGAGAGCTTAACTTCATTCCGTCATTGGCTACAGAGCCATACTTCGAGACCCTGACCGGCGTCCAGGACGATGCAGGAGACAGAGCCTCAACGGTCTGTGCAGAATGCGAAAAACCCGGTCTCCTAAAGGGTTGTACCCTGACAGCCCCACTCGGAAGATACTGTCGGCAGACAAGGGAATTGAGTGTTGAGCGACTCGGAGAAATCGTCAACAGAGCCGAGCCGTTGGACCTCGTACTCCAGAACTTCCTGCAGCCTCCTGAGTCACCCTTGCAGCCGGCAGGGATACCATCGGCGAGCCTGGCACTCAACCGAGAGATGGTCAAGCAGTTCATCGAGTTTGGCGTCTCAATAAGTCGTGAGATGGCTCAACAGGTCTGGGTCGGTAACCCGACCTTTAACGTCGGCACCGGCTATGCCGAATTCAACGGCTTTGACCGTCTCATAACCACAGGGCACACGGACATACTCACCGGCACATCCTGCCCGTCGCTGGACTCCGACCTCAAGGACATGAATTACCAGCTCATTTCAGCAACGAGTCCGGCTGATATTGTCCAGGTCATGGCCGCGATGGTTCACTACGTTAAGCGGAACGCTGAGACAATGGGCTTTATGCCGGTAACCTGGGTCTTCGCAATGAGGCCGACCCTGTTCCACGAGCTGTCGCAACTCTGGCCCTGCAGATACAGCACCTTTGGTTGCAGTGTAACCAATGCCGCAACCAATCAGGTACAGATAAGCGGGACAGAGATGGTACAAGAGAGGGACCGCCTGCGGCGTCTAAGGGTACTCCCCATCGAAGGCGTCGAAATCCCGGTAATCACCGATGTCGGTATCGAAGAGGAGACCAACGGTGACAATGCCAACATCCCGGCCGGCCAGATGGCCTCGGACATCTACCTGATTCCCGTGAGAGTACAGGGTGGGAACACCGTGACCTACATGGAATACTTCAAGCACGACAATCCGAACGCTGTCGAGGCGCTCCAGGCGCTCCATAACACCGGGGTGTGGTTCTCGAACAACGGTGCGTGGCTGTGGTCCAATTCCAGGACATTGACCTGCATCAAGGCACAGGGAACCATCCGGCCTCGTCTGATACTTCGGACACCACAGTTGGCCGGTAGAATCCAAAACGTCAGGTACAACCCGCTGCAGCATGAGCGGACACCGTTCCCTGGCGATGACACCTACTTCGTCGATGGTGGTGACACCACTGAGACAAGCTGGCCGATAACACACGCCCAATAATCACAAGAGGGAAGGGGGTTAATAGCCCCCTTCCCGTCATAGGAAGGATGGCCATGAATAACGTCCTGATTACAGGCGGAGCAGGCTTTCTAGGAAGAGCGCTCCTAAGAGTCTTTCAAGAGAAACACCCCGAAATACGATGTACCATCTTCAGCCGTGACCATGGCAAACACTCCATCTGTCAAAGAGAGTTCCCCCAGCACCGTTATATCATAGGCGACGTGCGCGACTATGACTCCGTTGAAAAGGCCATAGCAGGGCACGATATAGTTGTCCATGCCGCGGCCTTCAAGTACGTCCCTCAGAGCGAGACGAACGTCACCGAATGTCACGCTATCAACGTTACTGGTTCTCAGAATGTCGCATTGGCTTCTACGAGGACAGGCGTTGATAGAGTTATAGGAATATCGACCGATAAGGCGTGTCAACCTATCAATGTCTATGGTATAACGAAGCTGATGATGGAGCGAATCTTCCAGGAGACCGACAGGTTGAGTGCTACCCAGTTCAATCTTGTCCGGTATGGGAATGTGGTATCAAGCACGGGAAGTGCTATACCGATATTCCGTAGACAGGCGCGAGAAGGTAAGATAGTCTCCGTTACCAATCCCGACATGACCAGGTTCTGGCTGTCAGTATATGATGGTGCCGAACTAATAATGAAATCCTTAGAAGAAGAGAAAGGCGGAACAATACTCATACCTAGACTGGGGTCTTTGAGTATTCTAGAGGTGGCAAAGGCTGCTGTCCAGATTGAGTGCGATGGAGAACCAGAGGGTATCAGGTATGAAGTCATCGGTGAACGCTTTGGCGAGAAGAAGCACGAAGATTTACTTGGTGAAGTCGAGGCTGCCTATGCCGAGATGGTAGACAAGAAGTTGATGAGGCTTTATCCCATGACATCACCACCGGTCAACCAAATCACTGAGAAGTATAATTCCGAACACCCGGACAATACTATGACCATTGACCAGGCCATCCAAATGATACATGATGCACCGGATATGGAGGAAAAGCCAACAAAGCATACCCGTGGCAGTACGATAACCGCAGACCATTTATTTTAGATGAATCTTTCATTTTACGAGAACAAACTACTGAGACATTCCGGACGGTTGGCTCAATATCTCCGGGGAGAGGATATCGTTCCCCTGACTCTGGATATAGATTTGACCAATCAATGCAACTGTAATTGCCCTGAATGTGTCACCGCAATGGGTCGGAATACCGAAACCCTTACGAGTCCTACGGTGTATCGGCTATTGGATGAGGCTAAACAAGAGGAGGTTCAGGCAGTCGTCTTTACCGGAGGCGGTGAACCGACATTGCACCCGGACTTTACTGAGATAATAAATCACATGGCCTCTGTAAATCTTCAAAGTGCTGTTGTTACAAACGGCCTCCTGCTCGCTGATAGACCGGATATCGTTGAGACCATTGTCAGGAACTGCACCTGGATTAGGGTTTCGGTAGATGCCGGTGACAGAGAAATGTATATCAAGACTCACGGAGTTGACCAATATGAGAAGGTTATCCTTGGCCTGAAGGCGCTGTCCGATGAGAAGCAGCGCCAGAACAGCAAGATTACAATAGGCGCTGCATATCTGACAGGTGTAATTACAATCGCTGGTATAGATGATTGCTGTCGGGATGTTAAGGCAGCAGGAGTCGATTACTTCTACCTGAGACCTTTCCTGGGTGATACCACAGCAGTCGATGTGCAGAGATATAGGACTGAATATAACAATGGGCAGTTCGAGGTCATCGGTTCTAAGGCTTATCAACATCTGGAGGACACGAAGAAGAACTATTCCAAGTGTGGTTTCGGATGGTGGGTGAGTGTAGTTATGGCAGACGGGACGGTTACCTGGTGCTGTCGGATGAGATGGCAACCCAGATATACGCTTGGCAATATCTACGAAGACAGTCTAATAACTATCCTGAAGAGGCGTAGAGACATCCAGGTCGACTTCAAGGATTGCACAGTGTTGTGTAGAGGCGATGAGGTCAACAAGTTCCTTCAGGTATGCGAGAAGCAAATAATGCACGAGGCGTTTCTATGATTAAATCACAGAGAATACTCATACATCCTGAGACCAAGATAGCCGATGATGTCGACATTGTCGCTTCTGATTGTGTGGCTCTTTACCAATATGCCGTGATCAATTCAGGTTTCAAAGTGAGATGCCGTAGTCTCTCTATCGGCAAACATACATATATCGGAAAGAATGTTGAGATAGGTGGCGGTGGTTGCAATGGGCCAAATGCCAATGTAATTATTGGTGCGCGTTCCTTGATAGCAGAAGGCTCATTCATAAACTGTGCCGAATCGGTGACGATAGGTGACCATGTGGCTTTTGGTTACGAGACTCAGGTCTGGACTCATGGGGTCTGGCAACCTGTGGTGGATGGATTCCCAAAGATGAAGCAGGAGCCGGTGGTGATAGGGGATGAGGTCTGGTTGCCTTCCCGGTGTCAGGTGCTGCCAGGTGTGACGATAGGCGATAATGTGGTTGTCGGAATGGGGTCACTGGTCAACAAGGATTTACCATCCGGCTGCCTGGCTGTTGGTCATCCAGCAAAGGTCATCAAGGAGAACGTCTATCCTTCAGATATCAGCGATGAGGAGTTGATAACAGAGCTTAAAGGGATTGTAGACACCTACATGACCATAGCTGAGGATAAGGGATTCAAGCCGACTATTAGCGTGAATGATATCGGTGAAATTGATTTTTGTTACCAAGGGAAGTCACTTACATTCTATCCAAGGGCAAAGGAATTCTCCCCCTGCCCTAATATTGACAAATATGCCGAGGACTTCAGGGACTTCCTGAGAAGGTGGGGATTCCCCTTCTACGGAGGCGGATTCTTCAGGTCGATAGAGCCAGAGAGGTTTAAGGATGCTCAAAGGGAGAAGTAACATGGATTGGGATATTGTGATTAGTATTGTGATTGGTATGGTGATTGGTAACTTGGCGGCTAATGCTGTTATATGGCGATGGTTGGGGAGATGATTAGCATAGTCATACCAGTCGGTCCCTACCCTGTCTATAAGAAATACTTTCAGGCATGTCTTGATAGCCTGAAAGAACAGACGGTACCGTTCAGTGAGGTCATGTTGGTCGATGATATGGCCGACCTGGAGAAGTGGACACTTGATTATGGCGACTTGCCGGTCAGGATTCACAAGAACCCCTGGCTGGCCGGCTGTTCCATGAGCCTCAATTTCGGCGTAGCCCTGGCCAAGAACGAACTGATTATGCTTCTTGGGTCTGATGACTATGCTCAACCGTGGCTCTGTGCTGACCTCACAAAAGCATGGGAACTCCACAAGGACCTTCTGGGATTCTACCATTGTGATGTCGAATACAATATCCCTGTAGGTGAGACTCAGGGATGTGCTTGTGGTGCTGCAATGGTAACAAAGAAGCTCTGGGAGCGCTCTGGCGGGTTCCCCCCGGAGGCTTCATGCGGAGCTTCAGACTCGATATTCATCTCCAGGATGCTTGTCCATAAAAAGGCAGGCAATATGTGGCGTGTTGAATCGGAGAGACCTCCGGTCTATTATCGAAGGCATGACGAAAGCCTCACTGCCAAAGCAGGTCCGTGGCAGGGTGTGATATTTGCCACCAGAAACATACTAACCGAAAGGTGGGAAGCGCCTGAATGGTCGAAGGGAAGACTTAGTTCTCAGGAGGCAATATCTTGAGCATAATGGGGGTAGCATACCACTGGCCATCTAAGGCGGTCCGGAGAGCAAGGGACATCGATATTCTCCGTCTCCATGGCAGTGGGGAATGCAGAAAAGATATTGCCGCACAATTGGGTATCCACTATTCAACTGTGACCTATACTCTCAAGAAGGAAGGGGTTTTGTGAAGACTCTCATAATTGCACCGCATCCGGATGATGATGTGTTTGCATGTTCATCATTTCTAGTTGATGGAAATGTGGCAGTCGCATATGTCACTCAGTACCATCCTCTATTCCCAGGCGGAGAGAATGTTGCTGAGAGCCGTCTGCTCATGGAAGAGCTAGGAAGTAAGGGAATCTATATGTGGTTCGGTAGACAGACGAATAGGCTTGACCTCATAGGGCAGGCTACCTTAATTGGCGCCTTTGAGAGGCTTGTCAACAAAGAGCGTCCTGATACCGTCCTTCTAGCATCCCCAACATACAATCAGGACCATCGGGCGGTCTATGATGCTGCCTTGACAGCCATGAGAGCACACGACAGGATTCATTTCGTTAAGAGAATCTTACTCTATGAGGAACCTGATACCTTTGGAACTATGCGGAAGCCAGTGCCATTCAATGCGAATTACTTCCGCCCTCTGGATATGGATATTAAACTGTGGCTCTGTGGATTCTATCAGACTCAGAAGCGTGGCCATCGTTCAGAGGCACACCTTGAGGCCATAGCCAGTGTTCGCGGGATGCAAGCAAACATGGAATATGCCGAGGCGTTTGAAGTAGTGAGGTGGGTGGAATGAGAGAACTGATTCACAAGGCCAAATGTATGGAATGCTATCGTGTTGATGATGGTATATTAACCGTTATTTTCCGTGAGGATGATGAACCGAGATATCAACAGATGTATAAAGCTATCCATAATGCTGCTGATAAAATGAGATTGTTAGAGGATTCAGGCTTCACCCCTAAATTATTAGCCGAGAAAGATACTGAGATATTGCAAGAAGACTTTGGCAACAAGAATGATGAAGGTGTCGAAGGCTGGTCGGTTGAAGACTGGATAGATTTCCGCCGGGCATTGATAAGGTGTCTGATTTTCTTGAGGCAGAAGCATATCCGTAATGGTGATTTGAATGGCAACTCGAATACTTGGATAAGAAATAAAAAGCCTTATTTAATTGACTGGTGGGATTCACATTTCACATGGGAGAAACCACCTCAAGCGGGCGGCTCTGGGAAGACAGATGCCTATTGGGTGTTCACCAGTTTAATTAGGTGGAGTCTAGACCTTAATCTATCCGATGCTAACAGATGCTCCAGGAGATGGGGAGCCATTCATGGTTCTTTTATAGGGACATTCAATTGCTCACTACCAATGGAAGGCAAGACCCTTTTAGATGTTGGCTGTTTTCAAGGTGATTTCAGTGCATGGGCTGCTGCTGAGAACATGATTGTTACTGGTATAGATACCGGAGATTTCAGTAGTGAAGAGAATACGATTATCACAGCGAAGAGACTTTGGAAAGATATTCCCAATCTGAAGTTCGAGAAGGCCGATGTTATGAATTGGCCTAACTTCAAATATGATGTTATCCTGTTCATGGATACGTACTCTCATCTTGTGAAATATCTCGGCAAGGAGGCACCGACAAAGTTACTCAACAGGATGGTTAATGAGGCTGGTTGTGTATTCTTTGAGACTCAAATGGCCGGGGATAGGACAGGGGTAGAGTGGCTGAAATCACCAGAAGATGTCTTTGCATTGGTTCCCGGTGCGGAGTTCAAACATATAGCGACATTACCGGAACACGGTATTGATAGAACACTGTGGAAAATCACGAGGGGGTGATATGATGGATTTCATTGAAGAAGCAGTAAAGATGTGCAGGAG
>SDBU01008141.1_pt1 | contig 11980 bp, 10 predicted proteins | sample 2277071 | NCBI WGS metagenome assembly SDBU01 (sample SAMN10397929, study PRJNA504765) | marine sediment metagenome | isolation source: marine sediment core GS08_GC12, 126 cmbsf | place: Arctic Ocean: Gakkel Ridge, Loki's castle | collected 2008
GGCTTCGGCTCCGAAGAACTCGTCGTACACGGTGCGCACGGCGTCGGCGGCCTGCTCGGCCTTGACGCCGAGTATCATCGTGAGCTCGGACGGACCCTGGATGATCATTTCGATGTTCACGCGCGCACGGGCAAGAGCGCCGGTCACACGCGCCGCAATGCCCACCGAACGCCGCATGCCATCGCCGACGATGCTGACGAGCGAGACGCCGTACTCCACGGAAACCGTGTCCGCCCCAAGCTCCCCGTGGATCCGTTCTTTTATGCGTTCGACGGTCCGCTCCGTGAGTTGGGCCTGAGGCAGGACGATCGTCATGTTGTCCACGCCGGAGGGCGCGTGGTCAAAGGACAGATTCTCCTCCTCGATGATCTGGAGAAGTCGGCGGCCGAACCCCTTCTCTCGGTTCATCAGGTATTTTCCCACGTAGATGCTGCAGAAGCCGCTGTCACATGCCACGCCCACGATGCCGCCGGGGACCGCTTCCCTCGAGACGAGGACCCATGTGCCCGGGTGAGAGGCGTTGTTCGTGTTCTTAACGTTGATGGGGATGCCGGCCTCGAGGACAGGAAGCATGGCCTCGTCGTGGAAGACCGAGAAGCCGCCGTAGGAGAGTTCACGAAGCTCCTGATAGGTCAGCTCACGGATGAGCGCCGGATTCGCCACTATTCGGGGGTCGGTCGCAGCGATGCCGTCCACGTCAGTGAAGTTCTCGTATACCTCGGCATTGAGGGCCGCGGCCAGGATGGCCCCGGTGAGATCGGAGCCGCCCCGGCTGAATGTGACGACGTTGCCGCTTCGCGAATAGCCGAAGAAGCCGGGGAACACGACGGCTCCGGACCGTTCCTTCAACCGGGCGAGCCGCTCGTACGAATCGGCCTCGGCCTGGGCGCAACCGTATTCCTCAGTGACGATCAGCCCGGCCTCGCCGGGATTCACATACTCGGCCTCCAGGCCGGTCTGCCTGAAGTGAGCTGCGATAAGCTGAGCGCAGTAATCCTCGCCGGCGGCCTTGACCAGGTCTTCGAAGCGGGCGGGATGATCCCGGTCGGCGGCGAGTCTGGCCAGGAGGTCCTTTCGGAACGCCTGCGGCAGGGCAGGGGGGAGGCGCAACTGAACAGCGATTTCCTCATACCGCCCGATGACCCGATCCACTTCCTCATCCGCGTCGCGGCCGGCCAGGATTCTGCGGGCACATTGAATGAGGAGATCCGTGACCTTGATGTCGCCGCTGTGCCTCTTTCCGGGCGCCGACACCACCACTACACGCCGCTCCGGGTCGCCGGCGACTATGTCGCGCACTTTGCGTATCTGGTCTGCACTGGCGACGGACGATCCGCCGAATTTCGCGACCTTCAAATGACTGCGGTCCTCTCTTTGCTCCGGGCCTCAGTTCGACGGCCTATCAGTTGCACTCTGCCTCCAGCGGACCGGCCAGGCCTTTGAGGAAGAAGAGCTTGCCGGGAAGGGTGGGCATCCAGGTCGCGGGAATCCAGGTGGACGGCTCGTGGTGCAGCGAGACCCACAGCGACAGTCCCTGCCACATCATGCCGCGGCCGAGGAGGCCGTCCGCCCCGCCTATGCAGTAGTCGGAGGCCCCGAAGAGCCCGGGCCCGATGGTGTTGGCGAACGCGGGCACCAGGGTGGTGCGGCTCTTGAAAGAGGTGATGGCGTTCTGTTCGATGGTTAGCGGGTGCAGCTTCGCCCCCAGACGGTGCGTGGCACTCTTCCATGATTCAACCGACTTGTACTCTGCGGCGAAGTGCGGCTCCCAGAAGGCGATGTGCATGACTCGGCCGATGCCGTACACGGTGACGAGCCGGGCTCCGTTCTTTCTGAGATCGCCTATCTTCTTTGCGTACAGCGGGAGCGTTTTCTTCACGGCGAAGTGCCGATGGCTCTTCGGAATGGTCAGCTTGCCCAGCGGATTATAGAGCGCCTGCTCCATGGCGTTTTGAAACGCTGCGGGGTTGGACGGCGGCAACGTGTTGCCCTTTCTGTCGCTCCATTCGTCCATGTTGAAGCCGTACACATGGTCGCAGCGCACGTTCCATTCGTTAAGGAAGAACACGGTCCAGCGGTACATGCCCATAGGCCCGACCGGCAGAATAAAGACGATCTCCCGCCCGGCCTCGCGGGCCTTCTTGATCTCCATGGCGATCTCGTGGCCCATGAGCATGTCGAAATCATCCTGCGAATCGCACGGAATTGGTTGATATTGGCGGTTCCACCAACGCTCCCTCTTGGTCAGTTGGGCGGGCCGGCGGGAGCAGATGTCGTCGAACTTCTGCAGGTCCCATCCTCTGGGGAAGAAGCCTTCCAACAGAGATCCCTTCAGCGTGCTCATCAGATTGATCGCCACGGCTGCACCCTCCTCATTGAGTCACAGGTCTTACACTGATAGAATGCGCCCACACGGCTCAGGGTCGAATAGGATAGCGAAGGGGCGAACTCGGCGCAAGGGAACGCGGGGCAGGACGAGGAGAGCGAGATGAGACGGGTTGTGATGATTCAGGTCTTTGTCGTCCTCGGATTGGCGGTCTCTCTCGTGGGCTGCTACACGGGGCCTGTCGTGTCGAAGTCGGCGATGGGCAACCTCGAAATCAACGTATACGCTGCGGAGCCGGAGGTCGACCAGGCAGAATTGTACTTGGACGACCTGTTCATCGGAAACGCAACGAGGGACATGCCGGTGCTCCACGTGAAGCGCGGCGCGCACGTGATCCGTGTTGAATTGCCGGGCTATGAGGCCTACGAGAGGACCATAACCATTCTCGGCGATCCGAACCATCAGGCGCTCAACGTGCACTTGAAAAAAGAATGACCCGGTCCGCCGCGGCTCAGGCCCACTGCTCAGGAATGCGAGCGACGTGCGCGACTGAGTGTTCCGTTTGAAGGAGCAGGGGGGCCACAGCAGCGGCAACTCGGATGAGATGAGGCACTCGTCTCTGGTCAGCTCGTACACCGTCTCGATGAGGTCGATGTCCTCAGCACTTGCCGCCGGGACCGCATGAGTACTACTCCACTGTCACGCTCTTGGCGAGGTTTCGCGGCTTGTCGACGTCGCAGCCGCGCAACACCGCAATATGATAGGCGAGAAGTTGAAGCGGGACGACCGCCAGAATCGGCACGAGGGCGTCCAGGGTAGGGGGGATGAATAGGGTGTGCTCGGCCAGTTTTGCCAACTCCGTGTTTCCCTCCCGCGCCACGGCGAGAATCCTGCCGCCCCTGGCGCGTATCTCTTGCACGTTAGTGACCATCTTGCTGAGGATGGCCGACTGGGCGGCGAGGACCACGGTCGGCATCTGCCGGTCCACCAGCGCGATAGGGCCGTGCTTCAGCTCTGCGGCCGGTATGCCCTCAGCATGGATATAGGATATTTCCTTCAGCTTGAGCGCGCCTTCCAGGGCCACCGGATATTCGTAGAGTCTGCCGACGTACAGGAAATTCGGCGAGTCGGCGTAGTGCTCGGCGATCGCGCGCACCTGGTCGTCGCAGTCGAGCACTTGCTGGGCCTGCTCGGGGAGCTTCTCGATGGCGTCGAGATATTGCAGGGCGTCGTGGAGCGGCATGTTTCGCATGCGGCCGAGATAGATGGCCAGGAGGGTCAGGACGGTGAGCTGGCTGGTGAATGCCTTGGTGGACGCTACGCCGATCTCCGGTCCGGCGTGGATGTAGACGCCCTGGCCGCATTCGCGCGCGATGCTCGACCCGACCACATTGCATATTCCGATCGCGGGGACGCCGTGAAGACGCGCCTCGCGAACGCCTGCCAGGGTGTCCGCTGTCTCGCCGGACTGGCTTATAGCGATCACGAGGGTGTTCGGTTCGACAACAGGGTTCGCGTAGCGAAACTCCGCGGCGTAGCTCGCCTGGGTGGGGACGCGAGCCAAATGTTCCAGGAGATACTTGCCGACCAGGCCTGCGTGCCACGACGTGCCGCAGGCCAGGATATGACACCTCTCGATGCGACGAAGGAGATTTGCGTCAATCCCGCCCAGCTTGGCCGTACCCTCACTTCGGACGATGCGTCCGCGAAACGCATTGCGGATGGTCTCCGGCTGCTCATTGATCTCCTTGATCATGAAATGGGCGTATCCGCCGCGCTCGATGGCCGGCAGGTCAAAGGCCACCTGCTGGACTTGCTTGCTCACCGGAACAGCGTCCAGGTCGTGTGTCTCGAATCCGTCCGCTCGCAAGACCGCAATGTCGCCGTCATCCAGATAGATCACCCGTCGCGTGTGGGCCACCAGGGCCGCGGGATCGCTGGCGAGCATCATCTCCTTCTCTCCCAGGCCAATGACCATTGGGCTTCCATGACGCCCGGCCAGTATCTCGCCGGGACGGTCCGCGCAGATGACGGCCAGTCCGTAAGTGCCTTCGAGCAGTTTCAAGGCCCCCAGGAATGCGGACCGAAAGCCGTGCTCGGTCTTCAGCACTTCCTCGATCAACTGCGGGATGACCTCGGTATCCGTCTCGCTGGTGTAGGTGTGGCCCTGGGATTCGAGCTTGGCGCGAAGCACGGCGTAATTCTCGATGATCCCGTTATGGACGACCGCAATCCTTCCGCTGCAGTCGCAGTGGGGATGGGCGTTCGCCACGGTGGGGGGGCCGTGAGTGGCCCAGCGCGTGTGCGCAATTCCGCCCCAGCACTCTTTGAGAATCGTCGTCTTCGGTTCGCCGGATGCCATGCGGCCGGCTTGGCGCTGAACTTCGAGCTCTGAGCGACCGGCCATGCAGATGCCCCATGAGTCGTATCCACGGTATTCAAGCCTTTTTAGGCTTTTGAGCAGCAAATCAGCGGAGGTCCGTGGTCCTACGTATCCGAATATCCCGCACATGTCGGCCTCGGCAAAGGAAGGAGTCAGCTATCAGTTATCACCCGTCACCGGCTCATGACTGCTCAAACCTCGCCGGTCAAAGCGAGTACAACTCTTCTGAATCACTTCAACTCGACCGACCAGTATGCGTTGGCGAGGAAGGTTCTCCAGGACTGGTACTTGTCGGATCGCAGCTTCATGCGAATGACGGGGCATCGCTTTGGCCGCAGAGGTCGCTGGATGAGTCTCATGTGGGCTTCCTCGGGCGTGCGCCCACCCTTTCTCTTGTTGCACCCCGCGCACGAACACACCACGTTCCTCCAGTTCGTCGCCCCGCCGCGGGACCTGGGGATTACGTGGTCGAGACTCAACTCGCTGGTCGGAAAACGCCGCCCGCAGTACTGACACCTGCTTTCGTCCCGGGCGAACAGATTTCGACGGTTAAACTTGACGCGCTCGCGCGGCACTCTGTCGTAGACCAGAAGACGTATCACCCGCGGCACGCGGATCTCAAATGACACGGTCCGAACCCAGTCGTGGTGACCCTCCTCCGGAAAAAGCTCCCTGTAGCTTGATACCTCCCGCCAGCTTTCAAAGTCGAACGAGTCATATCGATCGTCCACCACGTGCACGACTTCGGCCGCCCTCTTCCACAACAGGCAAAAGGCCCGCCTGGCCGAAACAACGTGCACAGCCATGAAGAACCGGTTCAGAACTAGAACGCTCGCATCAAGCACGGCACTACCGTCCATCGTCAACATTCATCACGGCACAAAAATAGGCCCAAATCATTATAGTCCGCACCCCCAACTCTCGCAAGGAAAAACACACGCTTGGCTCTCATCGCCATTCCTCGGGCCCGCCGGGGTACGAGCGCACAGAAAATGGTGCATAGCCCACACGGCTCGTTTCTCCATTCGCTTGATCTGAAGAGTGTGCCCGGGGCCGGCCGGCGGGGCAGGACGCACGCGGTGCAGAACTGAAGCGGGGACGCAGGCCGGCCCTCAATTCCACGCCCCCCACATCGGGACTTTCCTGGCGTCTGATAATACATCTTATGTTACCTCGTTCACGGGCTGCCCGCCATGGTTGCTTCCATAACTGGCTTAGCCATAACACCTTAACGTTTTGTGGACCGAAGAGGTGTCATTCAGTTGGGTTCTGCGTTGTTGTTGCGGTGCCGCAGGTGAATGACTTGATCGAGTGGCGGGTGGTCCGCCTGGGGCAGCTCGCTATGTGGCGTGGCGCAGGAGCGCTATGGCCTCGGCGCGTGTAGCTGGGTTCTCGCGGAAGATGCCTCTTACGACCGAGGTGACAGTCACGGCGCCTGGCTTCCTGACACCTCGCATGGTCATGCAGAGGTGCTCGGCCTCAATGACCACGAGGACGCCTCTCGGTCTGAGGGCATTTACGATGTCCTCTGCTATCTGAGTTGTGAGGCGTTCCTGAACCTGAAGCTTCTTCGCGTGGAGTTCGACGAGCCTTGCCAACTTGCTGATTCCGGTGACCCGATTGCCCTGGGGAATGTAGGCCACGTGCGCCTTGCCCAGGAACGGCAGCAGATGGTGCTCGCACATAGAGTAAAAAGGAATGTCGCGGAGCAAGACGATTTCATCGTGGTACTCGGAATGGAGCGGCTTGATGACGCTGGCGGGCTTGACGCCGATGCCAGCGAAGATCTCCTTGTACATGTCGGCCACTCGGCTCGGTGTCAGTTTCAGGCCGGGCCGGGTTAGATCCTCTCCTATGCCCTCCAGGAGAAGCTTCACGCCGCGCACAATCTTATCTCTGTTGATCTTCGCTCGAGGCATGGCACCTATGCTCCAGAGAAGGCGATGAGGAACGAACATCCGCCGAAGGCCGAGAGCCGTCGCCTTTGGTCATTCGGATTTCGACAGCCATCATGTCATTGCTTGAGGATCCCATACTCCCGCAGTGCCTTTTCGAGCTTGGCTCGATTCTCGGGTCGCATGGGCGACAGAGGAAGCCTGAGCTCGCCGCCGCACAGACCGAGAAGCATCATGGCCGTCTTCACTGGAATCGGGTTCGTTTCATAGAAGGCGGCCTTGAAGAGCGGGAACATCTTCAAGTGCGTCTCCCGAGCCGTTCTCATATCGCCCTTCAGCGCAGCCTCGACCATGGCGGCCACGTCGCCCGGGATGACATTCGCCACTACCGAGATGACCCCGCCGGCGCCTACGGCCATGAAAGGCAGCGTGAGCGAGTCGTCGCCGGAGAGAATGTCCAGATCAGTCCTTTTGCGGACCTCGCTGACGCGGTCCGGCGAACCGCCTGCCTCCTTGATTGCCACGACCTCCTTGACCTCCTCGGCGAGCCGAACCACGGTCTCCATGGCAATCTCCCGGCCGGTGCGGCTGGGGATGCTGTAAAGCACCATCGGCAGGCCGGCCGCCTCGGCCACGGCCTTGAAGTGGCGGAACATGCCCTCGGGCTCCGGCTTGTTGTAGTATGGAGAAACTTGAAGCGTGGCCTGGGCGCCCGCCTTCGCGGCGGCCACGGTGAGGTCCATGGCCTCGACCGTGCTGTTCGAGCCGGTGCCCGCGATGACCGGCAGCCGCCCTGCCGCGCGGTTCACGACGAATTCCACCACTTCCTTGTGTTCCCTGTGCGTCAGGGTCGGCGACTCACCCGTGGTGCCGCACGGCACAAGCCCGGTGGTGCCGTTCTTCACGTGGAATTCGATGAGTTTCTCAATCGTCTCGTAGTCAATCGCCCCATCCTTGAACGGTGTGACCAGCGCAACAAAGCTGCCCTCGAACATGTCCCAAATCTCCGTTTCTCAACCACGGATTGACACGGACGAAGCCCGATAGCGATCGGCAACTCAGCCGATCGTCATCATATGGATCTGTATGTATCCGTGTTGATGTCTTGTTTCTCTATTTCGCGTGCCTTGCTATCAACTCGCACATCTCGCGGACGGCCCGCTCCATTCCCACCAGAACCGCTCGTGCCACGATGCTGTGACCGATGTGGAGTTCCTCCACTTCCAGGGCTTCCAGGAGACCCCGGATATTGGAATAGGTCAGCCCGTGGCCGGCGTTCACCTGAAGGCCGAGACGCCGCGCCGCCGCCGCCGCCTTCACCACGCCTTTGAGCGCCCTCCGGGCGGCCTTGTCCGTGGCGGAGTTGGCGTAAGTGCCGGTGTGCAGCTCGACGGCATCCGCGCCCGCGTCAGCCGATGCGCGAATCTGGTCGGGCTCGGCGTCCACGAAGAAGCTAACCAGGATACCCCGGCGTTTCAAGCGATTCACGGTCTGCGGGAGTCGTCTGCGCCCCTTCACGACATCGAGCCCCCCTTCCGTGGTTATCTCGGCGCGGCGTTCCGGGACCAGCGTTACCTGCTCGGGGCGGGTCCTCAGGGCGATGTTGACGATTTCCCGTGCGGCGGCCATCTCCAGGTTCAGCTTGATGAAGACTGTCTCGCGGAGGAGCCGGAGGTCCCTGTCGTTGACGTGTCGTCTGTCTTCGCGCAGATGACACGTGATGATCTCTGCTCCGCCCAGGGCAGCCAGCGCGGCCCCGACCACGGGATCAGGTTCGAAGGTCTTGCGCGCCTGTCTCACTGTGGCGACGTGGTCTATGTTTACGCCCAGTTTTGGCATGGCCATGGTCAGTTCCTGGGTCGGCCGACCCATGAGATGGCATGAGATGGGCGGGCCTGAACAATGAGTTCACTCAGAGGCTTTTTCCTGCACCTCTATCGAACAGTTTGGGGTTTCAGGACGGACGAGCAGGCTGTCCGCGCCCAGGGTATTGATGACGTCGGCATGTATCTCCAGCGTCCAATTACTCCCCTCCGGGTCTGTTCCCGACACATCCACGTACAACACGATGTTCTCGGGCTTCAGCGATTTCACGACAGACTCGGGTCCCGTGACAGTCACGCTGGTGGTGCGGACGCCCCCGAACAGCTTCGCCACGTATGGATAGTCCTGCGGGGGCAGGATCCTGATGGGCACGTCCGAGAACGTTCGTTCAGGCCGTATCTGGATCAGGAGAATCCGACAGTCAACGTCCCGTCTGACTTTGACCGGATAGCTCTCTCCCTCCACTGTCAGAGAGGGTTGGATGCGAACAGAGCGCCTGATTTCCCAATTAGTCTGATTGAGTGGCGGCATCGGGCTGATGTCTATCTCCTCGGTTTCGATATACTCCGTCTGAGATATGATGTCCTTTCGTCCGGCAACTCTCACCCTCCACGGAGAGGCCAGTTCGTAGGCAATCTCATATCCAGACGGCGGGCTGGTGAGCTTCAGCCTGACCGGAAGATCTTGGACATGCTCACGAGTGAGTTCCACGTGAATCACCGGAGGGTCGAAGGACTTCACGCTAATCGCGTAAGCGGGCGGAGCGATCAGGTTTGATTCCGTGAGGGCGATCGCTCTGGGCTGCAAGTCCGGGCCCTCTTCGTCCGGCAACGCCTCGCATTCGAGCCTTATGCCTCCCCTACGCAGCGCATATTCCACTTCAACCTTGGACCTCTGCGGGTAACGCAAGCTGACCTTAGGCTCTATCTCTCTCGCCCCCACCACGGACCAGCCGTCGGCTGTGGTCACCTGAACGCGAATGCGGACAGGATCCGGCTCCACTTGGATGGAACGCTGCGCGTAAAACCAGAGGGCCAAGGCCAGGCCGCAGGCCATGAGCTTAGTGGTAGCATTACCGACAATCAGGTTCTTGAGCTTCTGAGCGAGCGTTCTAGCTTTCATGGTACCTTGGGGCACACACGGCCTGCCCGGCTTCAGCGTGCGCCCTCCGACGTGGCGCCGGACACGGTCTCCATCAGCGACTCCTCAAGGATTGTGCGAAGCTGCTTCTTGTCGAGGCCCATGCGTAGTTGGCCCCGGTGGGCCACGGAGACCTGCTGGGTCTCCTCCGAGACCACGATGGACAACGCGTCCGATTCCTCGGTGACGCCTATTGCGGCGCGATGACGAGTCCCCAACGTCCTGACGATCCCGACCTGTTCGGTGAGAGGGAAGAAGCAGCCGGCCGCGGCAATGCGATCGCCTCTGACGATAACACCGCCGTCGTGGAGCGGCGAACCGGGCCAGAAGATGGTCATCAGCAGTTCGCTGGTAACCGTCCCGCCCAGGGGCACGCCCGCCTCGACAAACGTCCCCAGCCCCACCTCCCGTTCAACGGTGATAATGCCGCCGATGCGTCGTGAGGCCATGCCGAAGACCGCCTCCACAATCTCGGGGACAATCGAGGCCTCGTTGCGGAAGAGCAATCGAAGCATGGACGCCTCTCCAAGCCGCAGAAGGATGCGTCTAATCTCAGGCTGAAAAAGCACCACCAGGGGCAAGACGATCGCGACCAGCCCGGAACCGATGAAGTACCGGATTCGGTCGAGCCGCAGCTTGGTTATGAAGAACATCACCAGCACGGCCGTCATGATGAGCAAGAAGAGCAGCCCGCGCAGCACGCCGGCCCCACGGGTCCCTTGCAGGAACCGCAGAACGTAGTACAGTACGACATACAGCAGCGCAATCTCTATGGCCGCCGGCCAGAAGCTGCTCCACCACTGCGGAAGGGTCAGCAGAAGACTCAATCCCATCTCCTCCCATGAACCGCAGCCAAGACCTTTGTCACGTCAACGGCCGGGCGTACGTCGTGCACGCGCACCATGGCCGCTCCGCGCTCCACCGCCGCGGCCACCGTCGCGCCGGTCCCGTGCAGTCGTCGCTCGGGGGGCGCGCCTAGTATCTCTCCCAGCATGGACTTCCGGGACGTGCCGACCAGCACCGGCCGGTCCAGTGTGCGAAACTCGTCCAAGCGACGCAACAGCTCCAGATTGTGTTCCAGCCGCTTGCCGAAACCGAAGCCCGGGTCGATGATGATCTGCTCGCGAGGAATCCCATATTCAAGCGCAGCCTGCACGCGCCGGCGCAAGAACTGGATGACTTCCTGCACCACGTCGTCGTAAGCCGGATTGACCTGCATGTCCTTCGGGCGGCCGAGCATGTGCATAAGGACCACCGGTGCGCCGCGCTGAGCCACGAGAGGCCCCATGTCCGGATCGGCCCGCAGGGCCGACACGTCATTCACCATCTGGGCGCCGGCGTCGAGCGCTGAGCGCGCGACTTCTGCGCTCGTTGTGTCAACGCTGATGGGCACCTCGATCCGCGCGGCCACCCTCGAGATGACTGGAACAACTCGACGAATCTGTTCCTCGGAGGAGACCGGCTCCGAGCCGGGCCGTGTGGATTCACCGCCGACGTCAATCACGTCAGCGCCCTGATCCGCCATCTCCTCGGCGCGAACGGCCGCCGCGCCCGGGTCCAGATATAGGCCGCCATCCGAGAAAGAGTCCGGGGTGACGTTGAGCACCCCCATGACGCGAGTGCGCCGGTCACCAGCCAGTGGCAGAGAACCGCCGTTCGGCAGTTGAAGCACCCACGACGTCATGCAGGTCGGAGCGGTCATTCGCTCGGCCTCTGGGGTTCGGCCTCCTCACCTTCCCCTCCCCCCTTCTCCGGCGGCTCGACGACCGTCTGCTCAGCCGGCGCCCTCTGTATTTCCTTGCCGGCGAGGAGCACGTCCACGTCGGCTGAGTGCAGGACCTCGTACTTCAACAGCGCCTGAGCTATGCGCTCCAGTACGTCGTGCCGCCCGCCGATGAGCGTCTTGGCTCTCTCCAACGCATCGTTAATGAGGCGCGTGATCTCTTCGTCTATCTTGACGGCTGTGGCCTCGGAGCAGACGCGGGGTCGGACTACCCGGTCTCGACTCAGGAACATCGATTCTTCGACCTCGTGGTAGCTTACGGGCCCGATGCGCTCGCTCATGCCCCATCGGCAAACCATGCTGCGGGCCAGGTCAGTGGCCTGGTCCAGGTCGGTTTGCGCGCCGGACGTGATGTCGTCGCAGAACATGGACTCGGCCGCCCTGCCGGCGAGCAGAATGCAGAGCTGGGCGAGCATACGCTTGCGCTGAATGTGATAGCGGTCCCTCTCCGGAAGAGACATGGTCATGCCGAGGGCCATGCCCTGGGGGATGATGGAGATCTTGTGCAGCGGCTCCGCCTCCGGAAGCAGCTTCGCCACGAGGCCGTGGCCGCTTTCGTGGTAAGCGGTGATGAGGCGGTCTTCCTCGGTCATCTCGCGCGATCGACGCTGTCTGCCCCATCGCACCTT
>SDBU01008142.1_pt1 | contig 11980 bp, 5 predicted proteins | sample 2277071 | NCBI WGS metagenome assembly SDBU01 (sample SAMN10397929, study PRJNA504765) | marine sediment metagenome | isolation source: marine sediment core GS08_GC12, 126 cmbsf | place: Arctic Ocean: Gakkel Ridge, Loki's castle | collected 2008
GTTAACGTCCCGCTCCCTACTATGTCTCCGGTAAAAGCAATTGTTGGGGCAGTGCCCGTGTCCATTGGCTCACTGAACGTCGCAGTCACTATCACCTGATTACCGTCGTCGGCATCCGTGATCAAGTCATCGGTCACAGTTATAATCACTGTCGGCTGGAGCGTATCAATACTGAACTCGTCATCGCCAGTTGTGGTGTCAGCCGCCATGACGTTGCTCGCTGCATCCTGAGCATCGCTGACGTCGATATCGATCAAGTTCACTTCCTCATCGTCATCTGCCATAGTATAGTTCTGCACGAACTGGGTATTGGAAGGCCACCAGCCAGTACCGAGCATCAATGTCCCAGCAGGAGCTGGAGTGTTGAATTCAAGTCTCGGCGTAACTCCGGTGTTCATTGGCTCGCTGAAGTCTACTGTCACGCTAAACGTGCCCGCAATATCCGCCTCGGTGATCAACGTATCGCTGACTGCAACATTCGTCACTGTCGGCGGCAAGTCAACTGTGTACTGCACACTATCAATATGAGCATCGTAGCTAGCATTAAGCCATACCACCCCACCCATTGTCCCAACATCAATACCGTTCAACATCGCAGGAGTACTTCCAAGTATGAAGGCGTTCCCACCCTCGATAGTCCAATCCGCACTCACTGTACCAATATAGCCAGCAGTATAGTTGTAAGCAGAACAGTTGCCCCACTCCCGGAAGCCGACCGGTACTGCTCCGCCAGCTAACGGTGTGCCATCCGGTACATCTGTAATCTCGATCCAATCCGCTGTCGGTTGGTTGATGATCAATGTTGTAGTATTCGAAAAGCCAGAATAGTTCGTCCAAAGCGTGTACGTACCGTAATTCGAGGAACTCATGGTGAATGTCGTTGACTCACCAGGAGTAGTAGGCAGTACATCAAATGCAGTAGCATGTCCCTCCCAGATCGTTGCGCCGACATCGCCAGGCACACTGTTCATGTACCCGTACGTCGCATTGTACAGCGCTACCCACAACATGTCGTTGTCACCCACACCATATGATACGCTCGTTACCTTATTCACGCCGGGCGGTAACGCTCCTGCAGAGTCCTTAATCTCGATCCAATCCACTGTCGGGGTTGTATAATAGGCCTTGAGGAATTCATCCCACTGTGTATCGGAAACGAACGATCCACTAATATTGTATCCTAAATCGTATAATGATTGATTGAGCGGATAATAAATAGACATACCATGGCAGAAGTTAGCTGCAGTTGTGTGGTTTTCCTTGAGCACGAGACTGTCAACAGCCCCACCAGCCGGTCCAATCTTGTCCATGACAGCCTGCGCGCAATTCTGGATTTCAATATCTGAAACATATGTTTTGACATTGGCAGCATATTGATAAAGATCGATTATTCTTTCAATTTGCCCACTATATATCCCGCTTGTATAGTTTGACTCGGTTCTCGCGGTTGTTATCGATGCCAGATTACCGTTTAGATTATTTGTTAAATTTGCTGCTAATGAGTTCACAGATGTGATGAAGGGTGCCATCTTGCTCAGATTGTAAGCTGCAATCGATTGTGAGACATCTTCTGCGTCGTCTTGTGGACTTGCATGATTTACTATTTCCATCGCGTAATTCTGTGGCGTTACTGTTGGGTTGTTTTTTAAATATTCCATTGTCCCTTCTCCCACTCCATCAATATAGTAAGGAAAACTAGTATACGAATATGAAGTTGTTTCTGATGCGACCATATAATCAACATGAGGATATATCTGGGAAGCAACCTCAACTGACCCCATAAGACAACTATGGAGAAAGGCTATATCAATATTATGCCCAATTACACCTTCCATGGCGTTAAATGCATTCTTAATCTCAGTTAGGTTTAACCGGGAACCGCTTGTATAGTCCGAACAGCTGCCTACCCACGAACTCCCATGATCTCTGAGAATTACGAGATAATTATCGGCTTTGAATCTATTTGCACCCCACGTTAGGAAAGATTCAAGAGTGGCTTGCGCGCCCATGTCCACTTCACCCAAACTTTGAGTACTATTGGCTATTGTAGGCGTTTGATCTTTAGTAATAAAGAATCTATAACAAAATTTCCAATCGCCATATGCTGCTGAATATCCCTCTATTCGATCCATTTGAATAGCGATACTCAATGAGGCAGTTGATCCAAACTTTGCTATTTTTTCAAAGTCATGTATCAAAGATGGCTCCAAGTTATTGTCTCCATCCCAATATCCTAGTACCGTCCAGTTCGCTTTAACAATCGATAACACATCGGTTGATTCGTTATTTGTCTCCCCGGTTCCAATCCCGATTCCTGTAACCTTATTTGCCTCGTTAATAGACCCGTTTACATCCACAACGGCTTTTAATGTATGTGGCCCTAGGTTAGATAAATTCGATATATACACATTATACCAATACCGTTCGTAGGAAGCCCCGCTATTAAGATCCGTCTTTTTCGCCCAGCCGTAGTAATTATCATCAATGTAAAGTTTTGTTCTGAAGTACCCGACTGCATTTGCATCACCAGTGTTATTGACCCTTACCACTACTGTGAAAGACTGACCTGATGTTATCTGTCCGTCCTTGGTCCCACAGCAATCTATCCACCAGATGTCTTCAACAATTAAATCCGGCCCCTTAAACCAGTGTGATTGTTCCCAATACTGATTGTTGCCTTCGTCGCTCTCGGTCACTGTATCTGTTGAATCAACATGAACCTCTAGTACATGATACCCTGGGCCTATGACAGTTGTTGTGTTAGAAACAGTGGTATTAGCGCCACCATCAAGAGAACTAATAAGTGCACTCCCGAGGAGTATTGGAGTTCCACCGCCGCGGAAGTCGCACCAGAACTCCACATAGAAGCCTGAGCTTGTATTCTCCCCTTGATTCTCAATTTTGGCAAAGATAGTAGTACTCTCTCCTCCTGTTGGGGAAGCGGGACTTGTCCAGATATCAAGAGCTATCAAATCCGGATAGATTACCGTATACTCAACACTGTACATCTTACCGCTGTAAGTCGCATTGAGCCACACCTTGCCTGCCGTAGTGCCAACATCAATACCGTTCAACACGGCTGGCGAGGCGGCGAGAATGTATGAATTTCCGCCTTCAGTGGTCCAATCCGCGCTCACTGTGCCAATATAGCCAATAGTATCGTTGTAGCCAGAACAGTTGCCCCACTCCCGGAAGCCGACCGGTACTGCTCCGCCAGCTAACGGTGTGCCGTCTGGTATATCTGTAATTACTATGTAATCCACTGTCGGGCTCGTGATATCAACATCGAACATATCCGATACGCTGAGTGTTATGTTCTGGCCAGTCTGAGAGTATACGCCTCCGATCATGCCTGCGGTAAATGTCGAGCTTGTGCCAATAACAGGCAACCAACTACCACCTGAACCGCTCCAATCACATTCAACCAAGCCCACATATCCGGATGTGGTATTGTATCCAGAGGCATAAGCTGTCACGGTTCCACCGACTGGTAACACCACGGTAAATAATTCCGAACCATCCGGTCCATCAGTTATCCATATGTAATCCACTGTCGGGCTCGTGATATCAACATCGAACATATCCGATACACCGAGTGTTATGTTCTGGCCAGTCTGTGAGTATACGCCTCCGATCATGCCTGCGGTAAATGTCGAGCTTGTACCTATAACAGGCAACCAACTACCACCTGAACCGCTCCAATCACATTCAACCAAGCCCACATATCCTGATGTGGTATTGTAGCCAGAGGCATAAGCTGTTACGGTTCCACCGACTGGTAACACCACGGTAAATAATTCCGGACCATCCGGGCTATCCGTGATTAATATGTAATCCACTGTCGGGCTCGTGATATCAACATCGAACATATCCGATACACTGAGTGTTATGTTCTGGCCAGTCTGTGAGTATACGCCTCCGATCATGCCTGCGGTAAATGTCGAGCTTGTACCTGTAGCTGGTAACCAAGTACCGCCTAACTCGCTCCAGTCACATTCGACCAAGTCCACATATCCGGATGTGGTATTGTAGCCGGAGGCATAAGCTGTTACGGTTCCGCCGACGGGTAACGCCACGGTAAATAATTCCGGACCATCCGGTCCATCGGTTATCCATATGTAATCCACTGTCGGGGTGATGATAGTGGCATGGTCCTCATCGAAAACCTCTCCTATAGTCTCGTTGAATGCCGTGACATTGCCACAATTTATATCTACGCCATCTGTAACCACTTCTACATCGAACTCAATGTATATCCACTCGCAGGGATGCAACGGCCCCGGGAAGTTCCACGAGAACTCCTTGCTATCGGGTTTCATCCAGTCAGGTTCCAGCGGTTCTCCGTTCACCATTGCGTTGTCCTGATAGTCCAGGCTCGGCGGCAGATAGTCAGTCACGTTAATGTCAAATAGGTCGTAATCTCCCTCGTTGTGGATAGAGATATTGAACCTCTCTATCTCACCTATCTCAGAATATATCTCGTCCTCCCACTGGAAGGATGTCCAGTTAAAAACCGTTTTATTGATGAATATGTCTGGTATCCATCCGTTCTCGGTCGTAAACGGCCAATAATCACTGTTGGCACCTCCGTTAATGTTCCTTGGGTTGTCGACAAAGCCATCTGGTGCACCACTAGTCTGTGGTGTAACGGGGTCATCGTAATTATCCGGCGCCGTCCAGTCGTCCCAGAAATTGCCGCCTCCAGGATACGATAGGTTCCATGTATTTGTACCATCGTCCTCAGCCTGGTTCGTATTGCCGATGAAGTTGTTGTGGTAGATGTGATTGTTGCTAGACAGACCAAAGAGGTAGATGCCTTTGTCGTTGTTCGATATGCTGTTGTTGGCGAGCGTGTTGTTGCCGCTGTACGCGGGGAAGTAGATGCCATCCCCGTTGTTCGATGACACGTTGTTGTTAGCGAGTGTGTTATTGTTGGAGTAGTATATCACGATGCCACCCCCGTTGTTCGATGACACGTTGTTGTTGGCGAGCATATTGTTGCTGGAGTAGTCGAGGTATATGCCGACATTTATGTTCAAGAACATATCACTGTATAGGATATTGCTATTGACGGAGTCCTTCAGATGGATTCCGTTGTAGTTGTTCGTCAGGGTAGCATTGTACAAATAAACATTATCGGCCTCTATGAAAAGACCAGGATTCACTGCATCCCAGCCGCAGTCCCTTATCGTGCTGTTCTCGATTCTCAGTGATGCACCGTCTTTGACGATTATCTCGTATTTGGATGTTTGGTTCATCTGGATGCATGAGCCGTTTGTAACGTTGAAGTAGCCGGTTGAGTTCACCTCGATATTGTATTGGCCATCGAATGAGCAGTTCATGTACAGATAGCTGTCATCCAGAAGGAACTCGCCGTCTACCCAAATGTTGCCCTCGGCATATACGTATGTGGGGTCGATGTCCAATGTTCCACCAGATTCGATGATTATGTTGTTACAGTATAGAATACAGTTCGTTAATTTGAGTGTTCCACCAGTATGAATTATTAAATCGCCATCTACAATGAAAGTCTGTCCATCGTAAGATTCATCACCGTTAATCTCCCAATCACCGGATGGTTCATGCAGTTGGTATCGCTGAAGGACTTCCGTGGCATCGAGCGCATGTGACCAAATTGTTACCTCGTCTAGGGTCCCGTTGAAATAATATGATTCATCATCATCGCAATACCTACCCAGATAAAGTGCATATGGTATTGGGCTCCAATCGATAGCTCCAGTTGCATCTACACTATTTACCTCAATGCCATTTAAATATAATTTTAATTTGGAGCCGTTATAAGTTGCAACAATATGGCGCCATTCTCCGGCAGGAACCGAGGTGCTAACAATTTCGAAGCCGGTGGTAGTCGGTTTTAGCGCAAAATGGAAAAATCCTGATCCATCAGCATAGAGGTAATATCCTGATTCGTTACTACCAGTATCCCACGCATATCCTACAAGAGTCTTATAACCTCCAAATGTATCTATTTTCGCCCAGACTTCTACGGTAATTTCATCTGTCGGCCTCAGACTGGCGTCACCCCCGCAATCAACGTAGTCATTACCGCCATCAAAGCTCAATCCGGTTCCGGAAATCCCGGGCACCCATTGAGGCGCATCTCCTGGGGGGGTAGGCATTAGGGTTCCGTTGTTATCGTTCCCGCTGGTGTCGTTCGCATACTGGCCGCTGCCCTCGTCGAAGTGCCACTCTGCAACAAGCTCCGCGGAACTTTCTTGGCTCAGCCCGACAATCACCAGCAGTCCAACAAGCAATCCAAAACAAATTATCAAACCTAAAGCTATTTTTTTCATAATCTCACCTCAAATTTCCAAATGGCAAATTACCTCCCCCAGGTTTTTGCCTATAAAGCTCAGAATGTATTGTAAAGTATTATGTTTTTCGGTAAGTTGGTTCCATGATGTTCCTCTAACACCTACGATTTCTCTCGATTAATTATATGTATATCTGCTGATATTAGCCTCCCAAGGTGACACCATGAAAATCCTGATAGCCGATAAAATCGCCCCCGAAGCGGTCCAGTACCTGAAAGACAGGCACGAAGTTGTCGAGAAAGAAGTAACTCCAGAGGAATTGCTGCACATGATTCCGGAATTTGACGGCCTCGTGGTCCGCTCACGCACTAAAGCCACGAGGGAGGTCATCGAAGCCGCCTCTAATCTAAAGGTCATAGGCAGGGCTGGCATAGGTGTGGACAACATCGACGTCGCCTTCGCAAGCGAGAAAAAGATACCAGTGGTGAACGCACCTGGCGGAAGCGTGCAGTCCGTTGCAGAGCTGGCAATTGGCCTGATGCTCACGCTGGCACGCGGCATAAACAGAGGAGATGCAGCACTCAAATCGGATGGTAAGTGGATCAAAAAGCAGCTCAAGGGAGTGGAGCTGGGGGGCAAGGTCCTGGGCCTCATCGGCTTCGGGAAGATCGGCCAGGAAGTGGCGAAGCGCGCACTGGCATTCGGCATGGAGATTATGTTCTACGACCCCTACATCCCGGATGACGGACCTGCGGAGTGCAAGGGAGAGAAGTGCAACATGGACGGCCTGCTCGATAAGGCAGATTTCATATCCATCCACTGCCTCCTGACTGATGAAACCAGGGGTCTCTTCTCCGCGCCGGAGTTCGAGAAGATGAAGGATGATGCATACATAATCAACTGCGCCAGGGGTGGGATAATCGACGAGAATGCACTATACATCGCTCTCATGAACAAGATGATAGCCGGTGCGGCCTTGGATGTGTACGAGACAGAGCCGCTGCCCCGGGACAGCCCGTTGCGGGGCCTGGACAATATACTGTTGACGCCGCACATCGGGGCGTCCACGAAGGAAGGCCAGATGCGGGCCGGCACAATCACTGCACAGCAGGTTGACAAGGTACTGTCCGGAGAAAAACCGGATTTCTGCGTCAATCCCCAGGCTCTGTAAAAATCAGTTTTTGTTTACCATCTTTTCCTTATGGGCCAGCGCGTCCCACAGCTTCTTAATCTCGGCCCTCTCTTCCCTTAGCTTTGCCTCCTCCTTCATCAGCTTCTTCTTGATGGATTCCATCTCCATACTTTCCTGTATCTTCTTCTCGATTTCACCCTGGAATGCCTTTATGCGGGTCTTGAACTCCTCTTCCCGCGCGTTCACCTTCTCCTCGCGGAACAGTATGCGCTCCTCCCTGCGCTTCAATGTCTTTTCCTTTTGATACAGCTTATCCCGCCAGTCGATCAAGGCTTCATCCTGTATGAGCTCCGGCTTTTGCTCCTCTTTCATCTCCTTGCCTGCGTGGCTCATCTTCTTGTCGCCAATCTTGAGCTTTGAGCTGTCAGATGTTGCTGAGTAGTACCCGCCGGACATTAACCCGAACCTTGACATCTTCATGCTGATCAGGGAGGTGCCAATCCTTTTCTTTGCACGGTTGGATATTACTATGATCGTGTCAGCCAGAAGACGAATTCCTGCAAGTATGTCAGGCTCGTGCATCTCGCTGTCCACATAGAGCAGGGTGGTAATACCGGAGCGTTTCAGCTTCGAGCGCATTGCCCGTGAGAAGGCATATGTCTGGTTGAAGTCAAAGCTCTTCAGCGCAGGTGATAATACATCAATTGCTGCGATCGCCTGTTTCTGGCTCTTGACTGTCTTTATCGCCTTCTCTATCCCCACGCCTAGGTATGTGAGGTCCTCTGCGACCTTGATTATGTTGTTTGACTCATCAACGCCCTGTATCCACTCGTTCTTGAAGGAGTTCCAGTCAACGAATAGGGTCTTGCTCTTGTCTGCCTTCCCGAGGGCCAGGTTCTTTATCAACGTCTCCGGGGATGTGTTGGACAGTGTTATGATGGCGCCATTCCCTTTCTCAATCCCCTGCTTCATGAACTGGCTCGATAGGGCTTCGGACTCGGGCCCGAAAGGACCTTCCAGCAGCACTATGTCCCCAACCCTGATATCGCCTATTACTCCGAAGTTGTCTATTGCCAGGTCGAACCTGGGAGCGCTGCGGTTCAGCAGCACTGTTGTCATCTCTAGGCCGGCAGCCTCCTTTATCACGAGGTTGCCTTCTTCCCATGTCAGGTCATAGCTTGTCTCTATCTTCTCGTTGCCCATGAAATCTATCCTGAACTCGCGCCTGTCATCGAAATCCGTTATTCCCACAGAGCTGTCAAAGAGCATCTCCATTGCGGAGCGCTCCTCCACTGGGTGCATGTCGGAGTCGAGCAGGAATAGAGAAGTGAAGCCGTTCTCTCTGAGCTTGCTTCTAAGGAATTGGGTGAAGTTGTAGGCGCCGTCAAAGCCGTCGAGCTTTATGAGGGGCGAGAGGAAGTCCACAATGGCGAGCTTGTTGCTTGTTTCCTTGAGACGCCGGATCCCCATGTCCATTGCTATGCCGAGGTTTGTCATGTCGCTTGCCGCGACTATTATGTTCTCCTCCTCCTCGATGTTCACGACCCGGCGCTCGCTGTATGTGTACCAGTCAATGATAATAAGGCTTTCCCTGTGCGGCTGGGGGTCAATTCCCAGCGATTCCAGTATCCTGTAGAATTCCTGGGGTGAGATGTTCGTGAGGGTGACAAGCACTCCCTTTCCCTGGATAAGTGCTTCCTTCAGCATCTGGTAAACTATGATTTCCTTCTCCGAGCAGTGCGGGGAGGAAAAGAATATCGAGCCAGATATCGGAAGCTGGTTCTCTGCCTTGCCATCTATTACGTCGATGCCCCATTTCACACGCTTGGCCAGCGCACCCCTTAATATGTTCTCACGTATGTATGGAAATATCTCGTAATCCTCGAACTTGGCAATTATTGCCTCTACTGTTGGCTTTGCCTCGTTAATCCTTGTCGAGTCATATATCCAGTAGTCAAAGGCCTCGATCACGGCGCCGAAGAAGCCATCCTTCTCCTTCTGGGAGAGCTTTGCCTTCCCACCATCAAGCTTGAGGTCGAACCATTCTGTGCTCCCTACCTGCCTGATATCTAACTTTAAATTCTCTGCTATCGATGTGAAAAGCTCCTCGAATATTTCGATTGTTTCCTCTTCCTCGGATTTCCTCTCTATCCTTTTCTTTTCCACCAGGAGGTCAGGCAGGGAGCCTGCAAGGGTTTCTTTCCAGGCACCGTCCTCAAACTCCTCTGCCGGGCCCTTTATCCTGGTCAATGCCTCCCCGCTTCCCAGTATCATCTCGAGAAACTCATGTATGCTCTCGAGGAAGAGCGAAAAGGCCTGCATGGCCTCTGGAGAATCGTCAAGGTCTGTGCTTATGCTCAGTTTCTCATCAATCTTGATCCTGCTAATTTCTGGAAGGGTATCCCTGTTCCTGTTGATGCTGACCTTTAGCTGAGTGGAGTCAAGTATGTCAGCGTTCTTTTTTATGATATGCTCCACTAACCTGGCATATTCATCGACTTTGTCACCCATGCATTATCGCCTAGAATACCTTTGACTCTGCAGAGACGTTTATTCCGTTCTTGCCAATTATGAAGGGGTGCTTCGAGGTATCGTGCTTGGTGAACCTCATCTTGCGTATGGTGACGGTTCGCCTCAGATCCCCTTTTATATCCTCCAGACCCATCACGATGAAAGAATCGGCAATGAACTGCTCGATGCCGTACCTGGTCAAGGCCTGATTCTCGATTGATTCCGTAACCAGCAGGGTGGTGATGCCCTCCTCTTTCAAGAATCCGGCAAATCTGAACATCTCCCTTCTCAGCCTGCCGGGATCATCTCCGTAATAGAGACCCAGTGCAGTGAGGGAGTCTATCGTCAAGCGCTTTGCCTTTGTGTAGGCAATCAGGTTGTCCAGCAGGTCCTGCAGCGCCTTGAACCCTGCTATCCCCTCCTCGAGGTCGTCCTCAGGGCACTTCCTGCGTATCTCGCCCATGTCCAGCAGGTAGAGAGAACCCCTGCTCTCATACTTCTCGATGTCCATATTGTAGTTGCTCATTGCCCTTATCAGATTAGACCTTGGCTCTTCAAGTGTTATGTAAATACCAGGCTCGTTCAACTCCTTGACACCATGGTAAACAAATGTCATGCCGAGCAGTGATTTCGCGCTGCCAGCGGGGCCGGTCACCAGGTTTACTGTGTTCTCCGGGAATCCCCCGTTCATGAGGTCGTCAAGGCCTGCTATTCCAGTTGGAACCTTATTCATCTCTTATTCCTCCTTTTTCCAAATTCCTGAACTGTTCGATCACCATGTTTGTCCTGCCGCCTATGAAGAACGGCAGTATCTTTTCCAATCGCGATATCAAGACCGCCAAGTCCTCTGCTTTCACCATCTCGATGTCGAGACCTGTTTCTTCACACTGCTTGTTGAGCAGGTGAATGCTCATTGACTTCAAGGGCGTGTCTTCGAGTATCTTCAACATCTGTCTGGCAAGTGCATTCATGTCTATCCCGTCTGCCCTATGCTAAGCTCTTTCAGTATCAACTCTGCAGAGGTCGCGTCAAATTCAGACTTCACAGTAATCAGCATCATGTTATCAGTGGTTACCTTCCCAAATGCATTCGTGAGGGTGGAAACCAGCATGCCCAGGCTCATTATTGGATTCTCTGTCTGAAAGACCGAGTCCTTGAGTATCTGGGCTGTGATCTCAGGCCCAATCGCCGCATTCAGCGTTTTATGCATCCTTCGGTATATCTTTTCCGCTACAACTGGCTCAATCTTGCTGGCATACATGAACTTGCCACGTTCCTCTTTCATTATCACACCCTCCACGCTCAGCCTGTTTAATATAGTGGTTATTACGGACTGGTCTATGCCTACTTCTTCAGCTATGTCTGCTGCCGAGAATACCCTGTTGGCATGCTCCAGTAAAAAACCAAGTATCTGTTCGGTCTTTGAAGTCTCCTTACCCCTAACCTGGTTCGCACCTGGCATAATCTCACCGCCCTGATATTTTGTGAATTCACTTACTATTTTAACGAAGTTGGTATTTTTAAGGAAATATGATTAATAGTATTTAGTGTTTTACCGCTTTTTTATTAAGCTTGGATATTAATATGAAAAAAAGCGGCGCAAAATAATAGCCCACTTCGTTGGAACATTACTTTTAGCCGATGGGCTAGCGATTATAATCGAATATGCTGGCTTATAGCTCCAGCTTGTTCCGCTGGGAAGATAAAGGGTTGCGAAATGCTCCGCTTTTATACATATAAGTTAATATTTATGCAGCTAACCTTTATTAACAACTATCAACATAATAATCTTAGAATGAAAAATACCAGGGAATATTGGAAGGTTTCCTTCCAAAATACGAGGAATTTCAATTCCTCGAAATTTAGGACAGTTATTTCAGCCTTTATCGTTTTCATTATATTATTCTCGCTGCTGGCCCCCCCAGTTTCAGTAAAAAATCCAGAGAACATCTTTGCATCATCAACAAGATCCCCAGGCCCCGACATCCCACTCACTACAGGCTGGAACTGCATCGCCCTAATCGGTGACGAGGACGGCGACCCGGACACGCCCACATCCTAC
>SDBU01008143.1_pt1 | contig 11978 bp, 16 predicted proteins | sample 2277071 | NCBI WGS metagenome assembly SDBU01 (sample SAMN10397929, study PRJNA504765) | marine sediment metagenome | isolation source: marine sediment core GS08_GC12, 126 cmbsf | place: Arctic Ocean: Gakkel Ridge, Loki's castle | collected 2008
AGTCCCCACAGGTGAAAAAACAGCAGAAGGCAAAGATATTTTTAAGGCCGCCCCAACAGAAACAGATATAAAAAGAGCAGTTTCTGAAAAAAGAGTTCAGACATTTAGAAGTGGCAAAAAGGTTTCTGATACCCAAAGAGTTCAATTACCCACTGGTGAGTTTGTAACAATAGCCTCAGCAAAAGCTCTTTCTAAAGCAGGTTCAGCAACCTTTATACAAGCTCAACAAAAACAAGCGGAGATAGATAGACTAACCCAAGAAGCAGTTAAACAGGCAGGTTTTGATATTGAAAAGATAACTAGGAGGCAAGACAGCCAGAGAGAAAAGGTTGCTAAACTAATCATAGCAGAATCAAAAGCAAGAGGCACAGCAGCAGAGAGTTTATTCAAGCAAAGAAGAATAGAAGAACAAGAAAAGCTAGGCAAACTAGAAAGAGGAGCTGCTGTTTTAGTTCAGTTCACAACAGCAGGGGGGAGAGCAGTTGCACAAGTTCAAGTTCTACCTAAGAAGATTTTTAGGAAAGAAGTAACTGTAAAAAAAGAAAAAGAACTAAGAGATATTCCATTAGAGGATTTTCCTTCTATCTTTAAGACTAAAGTAAAGGAGTTCTTTTTAGGACCAGAAGATACAGGAGAACCACCTACACCAGAAGAGTTAATACTTCAAGTTCAAAAAGAAAGAAGGGGTTTTGCTCAAAGAGTTTTAGATGTGCCTATTGGTTTTGTCAAAGATGTATTTGTTGGTGGTGGTAAATCAATATTTGGACCTAATATACCTGGTTTTGCAGATAAACCTTTAATTGATATAGGACAAACTAAGATATTCAAAACTAAAGGGCCATTAACACAAGATCCACAATTTCAAACATTCGCAACAGTAGTGGGATTATCTTTTATTTCTGGAACTTCACCATTTGCAGCTAAATTTCTAAAAACTGCCAGGATTACTTTAGGAACTGCTTTTGCAGCAGCAGCAATAAAAAGAAAAGAAGATAGACCTGAACTATTAGGAACTTCTTTATTGTTATTCTCTCCAGAGATAATAAAAGCAATTAAACCAATTACATTTAAAGTGCCTGTCAAAAAAGAAGCCCCAGTAATAAATGAGTTTATAGAACTATCAAAGCAAGGAGGGGGAGTTTTTGGTGTAGGTGGTAAGGTAACAACAGTATTTCAAGCACCAGTAACAGGGGCAGATACAGGATTAACAACTAAAACTTTATTTAGAGGTTTTGGAATAGAAGCATTTACTCGAGCATTTATAGTTGGTGGATTTAAAGGTTTAAAGCCTGTTTTTGGAACTCCTAAGTTAGATGTAACAGTAGCAGAAGCTCCATTTATAGTTCAAAGACCAGGAGAAACCAAGATACTTTTAAAGAGTTTACCAACGCCAGAACTCAGAGAACAATTAGGTTTAGGCATAGACATAATACGAAAGACACGCTTAACTAAATCAAAATTTATAAGAAAGAAGTTTATAGAAGAAAGCAAAACACTTTCTCAAAAAGGAGTTAAAGAAGTTTTAAAGTTTGCCAAAGAACAGAAGGCAGAAGTATTCGGAAGTTTCGCAGCTAAACAACAGCTTCCAGTAGATTTAAGACGAGTAACAGCAGATATAGATTTAAAATTTGATAAGAGCCAGGAGAGAACAGAAGAATTGGCTCGTAGATTAATGGAACGTCTTTTAATGCAAGGTGAAAATGTTAGAATATCTCAGAAAGACCCCACAGTAATTGTTACAGATACACCAGAAGGGATAGTTACAGCAGTTGATTTAAAGAGTAGAACACCTCCAGAATCACAACTATTGGCTTCTGATATTGCAGGGACGAAAGCATTAGGTTTCTCTTTGATTAGAAGGCCTATAAAGATACAAAAAGTTAAAGTAAGCCCTTTAGGAAGAGAAGCTGTTGCCAAAGCTGCTTCAATATTTACTTTAAGGCCTGGTGAGGATTTATTCTTCGGCCCTAAAGAAAAGAGGATAAGAGATATTCCAGATTTTTTTAATATAGAAGAAGCATTAATAAGGAGTAAGGCGTTTGGTAAAGAAAGATTATTTGCTAAGTTAGAAAAATTAAAACTAACTTTTGATGAAGAAGTTTTTGAAGAAATACCTGAACCAACAAAAGTTAAGATACCTTTAGAAGATGAAGAACCATTAGTTAGACGTTCTCCTTTTGGTGCTATATCTTTTGGTGGATTACAAACTTTTATAAGTCCATTTACTTCTACTACATTAGCCAAAGCGATAACTTCCCCTGCTATTGCTAAAAGTCTTTCTGTATCGGTTGTTCCGCCTAGCATATTCCCAAAATCAATAGTTCCACCGTCAGTTACCCCCCCTAGTGTAGTTCCTCCATCTATAACACTCCCATCAGTAGGCCCACCGTCTATTACACCACCTAGCATAACTCCCCCTTCAATAACGCCACCGTCTATTAGTCCGCCAAGTATATCACCACCAAGTATAACCCCACCGTCTATTAGTCCGCCAAGTCCTAGTATATCAATAAGCCCATCCTTATTTTTAGGTTTAGGGCCTAGACCAAAGAAAGCACAAGGTTATGATGTATTTGTAAAAAGAAAACAACTAAAGATACGAAAAGGAAAATTCAAAAGTAGAGGTTTCTTAAAAGCCAATAAAAAACCTATAACTAAAAATGTAGCTCTTAATAGAGGAGGTAAATTAGTAGATAAGTTTACTAATAGAACTTTTGAGATTAAGAAAGTTAAAGGAAAACCTGTGCCTTCAACAGAACGATTAGATAGAAAACTAGCAGCTAAATTTAGACCATCTAAAACAAAAGGTAAAAAGGGCCTTAGAGTTGAGAAATCTAAGTTCGCAATAGACAGTATTGAAGAGAAGAAAGGAATACCTCTTAGGGCTGCTGAACTTCGAAGGTTAGGTTTGCTAGAAACCAAGAAGAGAAGAAAGAAAAAAAGAAGAACACAACAACCTAGACAATCATTCGGTTTTGATTTATTAATATCTCCAAGAAGAAAGAAAGGTAGAAGAAGAACGGTGAGGTTCTTCTAATGGATAAGAAAGGACAACTAGGGGCAATAATTGGAATGTTTACCGTCTTAATTTTAATTTTAGTCTTTAGTGTATTTGCCCCAATAGTTGATGGTGTTATAAAGAATACTACATTTACCGACGCAATAACTGGAACTATCCTTAATCAAATAAATCTTTTGGTTGCTCTAGTAATCCTCGTAATCACAGTTTTATTAATCACAGGACAAGAATAAATCACAATCCAAACTTTGAAAGAAGTTATGGAACAGGGGAAACCCACAAAATTAGAGCAACAACTAAAACCAAGTTGAAGCTAAATTATTGCAGGTGCTAATAAAATAGCATAGGAAAACGTCAGGTTTGCTAAAGCCTAACGGACGGCAAGGAGAGCTGATACCTCTTCTTGTTTATACTCATAAGCAGGGAATAAGGAATCTTACCCTTATAATCTTGGGGGTTCTTGCCTTATTCCCTGCCCCTCCTATCATTCACAATCCTTTAAGGAAAGTAAAGTAAATCGTCAATGATCCATAAAACGAGAATCGTAAGTTCGATTGAACCACAAGTGATTACTTTTTTCATAATCACCAAAGGAACAATCCTTCCGATTTATAGAATTAGTTTTGGGTTTAGCTCCTTAATTGGTGTATTGAGTTACCCCTCAAGAACACCAATCGAGAGGCGTTTTTACTTTCCTTCCAGGATACATAAGTTTAAATAGACGAGGATAAACAGAGTTAATATGAAGAAAGAAACTAAATATTTTTTAATAAGATGGGGTGTGTTCTCTACAGGCTTTTTTTTAGTAGATAGGTTTTGGTTATCTGTAAATTCATATCCTAAAAGATTTACTGCTGAATGGTTAGGGAGTATGTTTTCTTATGTTATGTTGGGTTATATTATCTTTGGAGTTATTCCTTTTGGTATTAAGTATTGGAAGAAAACAAAGATATGGAAAAACTTTGCTAATAAATGGCAATTAGATAAAGAATTACCAGATAGATAAAACAACCTGCCAATTCCAACTAAAACCCCACCTATTAGAAGGTAATAGGGTAAAAGAATGGAATTTGTCGTCTATTTCTCCGACGACAAAATAAGGGGGTATTTTAGGGGAAGTTGTTTAATCTTATTCTTTATGTTCTATAAGTGTAACTAAATAGGTAGTGAGCCTAGGAGGACTACTACCATAAGGGTTACAAGAAAGAAACATTTATATACTAGCCTATCTTAAAGCCCTTTAGACGAGAACATTAAGAACTTGTCAAAAAGGTGCTAAAATGGATGAATGGGAAGAAGAAGAGGAAGAGTTTATAGATATTCATAAGAACGAGAAGTATTATCAGAACAAACTAAAGAAGCTGCAAAAAGATAAGGGTTTATCAGAAAGAAACAAAGAGATAATTCTAAGATACCTTAGAGAGAGTGAACTAGGTAAGACCATAAAGAAAGGCCAGAAAAAGAAGATAGGGGCAGGTAGGAACTTACAGGTAGCAGGATGGCTTAATCTAATGACTAAATGGTTTAAGAAAGATTTAGATAAAGTAACAGAAAAGGATATGGAGAAATTAGTTTATGATTTAGATAAAGGTATTATTAAATCAAGATACCATAAGCCTTACAGTTCAGAAGGCAAGAGCAACATTAAGAAGTTTATAAGAAAGTTCTATAAGTGGTTAAAGGGTGAAAATAAGTTTTATCCCGATATGGTTGAATGGATTGATACTTCAAAGATAGATACAATTATACAAGCAATACCAGGCTTAAAGCTAGGGGTTGAAAGGATTGTAGAACTGATCCCCGATATAAGAAGAAAAGCCTTAGTTATGGTTGGCTTTGATAGTGGGTTTAGGGAAGGGGAAATATTAAATTGTAGGGTTGAAGATGTTGAAAAAGATAATGATGGGATTTATTATATAACCTGCAAGTATTCCAAGACAAAACCTAGAACTGTTAGTTTGCCTTATAGCTCTGATTTATTGGATAGATGGCTAAAACTACACCCTAAGAAAGAAAACCCAAAAGCTCAACTATGGCAAACTTCTAGGGTGATGTATTACAAAACAGTTAAGCTATACGGAAGAAAAGCCCACAACAAAAATATAACTGTTCATATGCTTAGGCATACCTCAGCTTCTTTCTATGCCCCTAAAATAGACAGGGTAAACTTCTGTAAGCGTTATGGTTGGAGTTATAATTCTCCTAGCCCAGATAGATATATTGACTTTGCTAAGATACCTCAAAAGAAAGTAGTGGATATGGCTAAGGCAGAGAAGTATGGGGAAATGAAGAAAGAACTAGACGATAATAAGGCTAAGATGGAAGATTTAAAACAAACTATGGCTAACCAATTAAATATGCAGAACCAACTATTAGCTAGAATGGAATTAATCGAGATATATAAAAAGAAGAAAGCAGAGAGTTAATTATTTTTTATATCTCTCTAGTTCAGATATTAGCCTTCTTATACCGTCTTTTGCTAGTTCTGCCCTGCTCTTATAACCCCACCTATCCTTTTTTATAAATTCATCCATTCGATTTATTAAAGCAATAGGCAGGGCAATACCAACATATTTTTTTCTCATAAAGTTGTAATTGAGTATATGCTTATAAAAACTTTGTTCAATACGGGTTATACTATCCATTAGGTAACCGAAAGTATATAACTATTATAATATAGATATTGAAAACTATGGAATTACCGATACATTTAAATAATAGCTATTTCTACAATAAAATCAATAGAAGGTGCAAAGCAAGATAATAGCAACTCAAAATACCCAAAAAGTAAATAAATTCGTTTTCTATATAGATTTTTTAATGAGTATTTTTTTAGATGGTAGTTGTTGTTCGCACCGTCTATGTCTAATGTAAAGTTATCTTGTGGTAATTTCTATTCAAAATTTAATCTAAATAGGGATAGCTATAAGACTATCTCAAGAGGTTTTCTAAAATGGTAAATACGAATATTTGCATAGTTCTACCTACGGAATTAGCCGAACAGGTAAGAGCATATGCTAAAAAAAACGATATGCCTATATCTAACATTTTTAGGCAAGGGGTTAGGGGGTTCTTAAAGAATGGAAAATAATTTTCAGCAACAGATCATAAATGAGAGCAACGCAATAATCAAAGAACTAAAAGTAAAAAATGTTTATGAGGCTCTTAAAGAAATAAAGAAAAAATAAAGGAGAAAAAGGATTACACCTTATTAACTCCTAGATAGGTTTTGTCCACCTATCGGTGTAATCCTTCTCTATTTTATTTAAATCTTTTGTTCAGAGTTAATCAAAATGTGCAACAAACAAAGAATAAGCGTTTCAATCGAAAGAACTCTCCTAAAGAGTTTAGAAGAAGAAGCTAAAAGGAAAGTTAGAAGTTTAAGTGGCCAGGTTGAATATGAGATTAAGAAATACAGGGAGGGGGGCAAGAATGAATAAAAAGAAAACAATAAAGGAAAAAGTAAAATCAATTAAAATAACATTCAACCAACAGATGAAGGCCTTTATTGATGTTGTTGTGGCTAACAGAAAATACTATTGGATATACCGCCCTCATTCCTGGATGGTTAAGGATGGCGATTCTCCAAGATTCTTAGGGGATTCATTAATCAAGGCACACTTACAGGGCAAAGAGAAAGATGGCTTTATAGTTTGTTTAGGCCTGAGTATGTTTGTTGATAATTATAATGTTCTTTATGGAGCTTTAGATTTTGATGTTCACGGATATACGCCGAAACAGAGAGAATTAAAACTTAAAGAATTTGGTGGGGATGAAGATAAACTAAATAAAGATGAAGATAAGTTTAAAGAGAAACAACGAAAACAGATTAAAGAAGATTTGCCAAAGATATGTGGGGGGTTAGATAAACTAAACTACCTTTATTATCTTAATAGTTCTGGAAGTGAAGGAATACATTTAAGGGTTTATTGTAACAAACCGATTAATGCAAGGGTTATGCGATACTATCTAAAAGATTTACAGGCAAGACTTTTAGGGGATTCTGAAAGGCACGAAGTATTCCCAAAGCAAGACGAACTAAATGAAAATACTCCTTATGGCAATCAGATGAAAGGAGTTATTGCAGTTCACCCAAAGACCAAGAGAATAGCAGGGATCATAAAAGACGGAGAGGTTTTAGACAGGAAACAATCATTAAACTATCTTATTGAGTTTGCTAAGAAGATACAAAAAGCCAAGATTATAAGTTTTGAAGTAACAGAAGAAATAAGAAAGAAATACGAAAAGAAACCTATTGTATTGAGTGAGGCCGAAAGAATACAGATTAATGATAACAAGATACCTTATTATTGTGGTTCTATGGAAAATGGAGAAGAACTTATATTTCCTAGACCTATGCACGATTCTGGAATGGACATTCAAGCGTGGCTTTATTATCAAGATAAACCTAATAAGTTTGCACGTTGGAAAGAAATGCAGGGTAGAGAAGATTCAGCATTTAACGGAGCAGATAAAGGAGTATGGCTTTGTAATGTTCAACAGAAATATTATAAGAAGAATAAGGATAATGAAGCAGCTCAAAAATGTATTAAGGCGTGTATGAGTTGTCCACATTGTTACAATCTTTATATTCCAGATTTAAAGCCTTTGATACAAAACTTAGACAATCCAGAAAAGAAGAATAGGATTATCCAGGATATTTTAAAATCAAAAGTTAAAACAGAACCTCTAGAATTGGATGAAGTCTATAAACAAATAAATGAACTTACAGGGATAGACATAACAATATTAAAGAAACAATTTAAGCGAGAGAGTGAGAAGGTTATTAAAAACACTCCTAAAGAATCCCTTAGTATTCTAACAAGAAGGGGGCAGATAGAGAACTTTTGGAATACTCAACCATTCTATTATGACAAAAGCAAAATATTCTATTTGTGGAATAAAGAATTGTTTAAATGGGAAATTAGCGACGAAGTAGATTTCTGTAATTCGATTTATAATATATTGGGGATGGACACAATCAATAGAACAAACAAGGGGGAAATAGTTGAATCATTTAAACAAGTTGGGCGAATGCACAAACCTAAAGATATGGAAAAGTCGTGGGTTCAGTTTAAAGATAGGATATATGATATAAAAACAGGAAAAGATTTTGAAGCAACCCCTCAACATTTTGTTACTAATCCAATACCCTATAAGGTGGGTGGAACAGAAGAAACACCAATAATAGATGGTTACTTTAATGATTGGATGAAAGGCCAGGATAAATCCTGGAAACAAACCCTCTATGAGATAATGGCCTATAATATTTGCAGAGATAAATTTATGCAGAGGATCATAGCTTTATGCGGTGGGGGGGCTAATGGTAAGGGAACTTATGCTAAACTCAATTATAAATTTTTAGGGAGTGATAATTGCGTAGCTAGTGAAATAAAAAATCTATCAGAAGATAAATTTGAACCTGCTGTATTGTATAAAAAACTTCTATGTGTTATGGGTGAGGTTCATTATGATGATCTAAAAAATACTAATCAATTAAAGAAGTTAGGTGGGGAAGATAAGATGTCATTTCAGTTTAAAGGGAAAACACCATTCACAGAAGATAATACTGCTACTTGTTTATGCTTAACAAACACTATGCCTATAACTCCAGATAAGACTATCGGCTTTTATAGGAAATGGTTAATTATTGATTTTCCGAACCAATTTAAACAGATTGATAAAAACTTAATTGATGTTATACCAGAAGAAGAATTTGAGAATTTAGCTAAGAAATTATTAAGGATACTCAAGGAGCTTTATGTTAAACCACACTTTACTAATGAAGGGGATTTTGATGAAAGGGCTAAGAGATACGAAGAACGAAGCAATCCAATAATGAAGTTTATTGAAGATGAGTGTATTGAAGAGCCTGGAGAGATGATAAGTTTAAGGGATTTTACTAACTCTTGTAATGAATATTTGAAATCTAAACACCTAAGAATAATGAACTCTAATCAAGTAGGTAAGGTATTAAGGGATGAAGGTTTTGTTATTGGGAAAAGAACCATTGATGATATATCTGCTGTAGTTATTGTTAATGTAAGGATTAATAATACTAAAACTACCCAAAACCAAAGTAGTAAGCTACGTAAGGAATCTAGTAGAGATTTGGGTAGTTTTGATGGTTTGGGTAGTCAAGAACCACCAACAGAAGAAGAAACCATAGAAGATACTCCTAGAGATAGGGTATATCAATATATCAAAGATAACCCCTTAAATTCTTACAAAGACATACTAAGACAAACAAACATAAGAGAAAATGATTTTATAGGGGTATTTGAGGATTTAAAGAGTTCTGGGGATATACTAGAATCTAAACCTGATAAGTGGATGGTGTTAGAATGAATGAAGAAATAAAAAAGAGGATAATGGAACTTCACAATCAAGGCCTTACAATCTATTACATAGCAAAAGAATTAAACATACATTCTTGGACAGCCCAACAAGTTATAGAAGAAGAACTAAAAAAAGATAGCGATAGCTTATTCAAAGGCGGTGAAATATGAAAACTAAGTATTGTAAACAATGCCAAAAGAAATTAAACTATATGGGGATGATAGGTAAAACTGAAATATTTTATTGCTCCTATTGTAAAAAATATCAATACATACCCCAAGAAGGAAAGAAAAAACAATTCATTAGGTTAAAGAAAAATCCAAAGAGGGATGATTAAATTGTTTTGTGAATATGAGGGGTGCAGGAAGCCAGGAAGGTTAAAACTAGAAATAGATGGTTTCATTATTTTATATTGTAAACGCCATTACCACCAAGAAAAACGGGAATTTCAAAGAAAGAAGAGGAATAAAAATCTATGAAACAAACTAGAGATTATCCCAAAGAACTTTTAAGTTATATTTTTGTTAGTCCGATTATTTGGTTATTCAAAAAAATAAAAGGAGGTATTAAAAATGAAAAATAAATGTAAACGTTGTGAATATGAATGGATATCTAGATTAAAAACAAGAATAATAGCGTGTCCTAGATGTAAGAGTTACTATTGGGATAAGAAAAGAAAACAACGGAAAAGAAAATCCGTTTAGTTTAATTAGAGGGATTATAAGGAAATGGAAAGCCTAAGAGATAAACTAAGACCAGTAAAGAATTGTTTATGGTGTGGGAGGAAACTAAAGAATAGATTATCTGCTAAATATTGTAGTAAATCACATAAAGGCCAGGCTTACAAACACAGAAAGAAACTAAAAGAAATCGAGCAGAAGAAACAAGCAGCAATAAAACAAGAGGCATACGAAAACAGAACAGAGCAACAGAAAGCAACCGACAGATACCTAGATGGTTTAGAACGAAGGGGGTTTTAATATACTTAGGTTACGGATAACTACCTATAACAATAACAAAATGGCTTTCCATTTATGACATATAACTTTCACACTCATAGACATAAGAAAGTATAATGTCATAGATGTCATACATATATATTAATAGGTTTAGTGAGGAGGATTATACTTTAAGAAAACAAAAGAAAAACAAACAAACTAACCAGATATGGTTTGGTGGTGCAATATAGACAAATAGATAGGGGTTTCCCCCTTAATATATTATATATTATGTCACGGATTAAACCCACACCCACCACACAGCCAAGAAGGAGTTAATTAAATGTTATATGAAAGTGTTGATGATATGATATGGAATCTTGCCATACTAAAGAGTATGACTAGGCATTATCAAAGACATTTTAATTGTGATAGGGAAGTAGCATTAGATTATGTAAAGAATAATTGTAGGGGAGCTATGTTAAAGTATTATGAGAAGTTATATTTACCAGAAGTTAATTTAGATTTGGAATACATAACGGAGGTTAATTAAAATGGAAGAAGATAATAAACAAGAACCAAAGAAACAACAATCCAAGCAAACATTATTACCTATATTGGATGGGAGATTAGATCAATTACTCCAAAGCTTTGAGGAAGAACCTATCCTAGTTTCGCTTCACGTGCGTTGGATTAAGGAAGGTAAGAAGAAACCACGCAGAGTTTTTAGTATTATCCAATGCACTAAGATTGGTTCTAATGTTGATTTATTAAAACAAATAAACCCACTAACAGGGTGATCCATTATGATAGATAAAACACCATTCAGAACTACAAAGCTAGAAGAAGAAAAGAAAGAGGGAGAGAGAACAACCTTTACAGTATCAATAAACAAACAAGAAAGAACTCAACTAGATGAAGATAAGAAGATACTACAACAGGCAAAGGATAGCACAGCTCTAAAGCAATTAGCAGAGATAGGGAGTATTGTGTTACACCAAGAGATAACAGGCAAAATCGCACAGGTAATTATGAGTAATAAGCGGAGAAACAAGCGGTTAGGTATTGTAGATTATGAATAAAACCCTGCAAATGTGTTGTAAATGTGGGGTTCGTTGTGACATAATTGTATTCAACACCCCTACCTAAGAGAGAATAAGGTATCAAAAGAATGGCAAACACAACCCAAATAAGAATAACCCAAGAAACAAAGATAGAGATAGATAGCCTACTACCAGAGATAACCTCTAAGATATATGAAAGTAATGATAAAGATTTAATCAAGCAGATTTCTAAAAGGGGATTAAGTTATTCTAACTTTGTTAAGGTTTTAATTAAATGGTATAAAGAAAAAGAAGGTAAACCTATGTAAACATAGGTTTACACACATATATATACTACCCCCATACAACAAAATATCAAAATGGCAAGACCAAGATTTAAGGATTTCTTTGTAACTGAAATTAAAGAAGGATTTGGATTAATTGTTAAAGTAAATCCTAAACTAACAGCAGAGGATTTAGCACAGGCTTTATTTTTAGATAGACCATTCAATAGCAGAAGAGGTAAGAGATAAAATGGCGGTAGTCCCCACAGGTGAAAAAACAGCAGAAGGCAAAGATATTTTTAAGGCCGCCCCAACAGAAACAGATATAAAAAGAGCAGTTTCTGAAAAAAGAGTT
>SDBU01008144.1_pt1 | contig 11977 bp, 11 predicted proteins | sample 2277071 | NCBI WGS metagenome assembly SDBU01 (sample SAMN10397929, study PRJNA504765) | marine sediment metagenome | isolation source: marine sediment core GS08_GC12, 126 cmbsf | place: Arctic Ocean: Gakkel Ridge, Loki's castle | collected 2008
GTCAGTCCCTTTCTGATTCCGATGATGATAACCGATATGGCAGCTGGCTGGGTATCAATTGTCACCAAAGCCAAAGGATATAACAGTTGCAGTGTGACCGCTTGTGCGTCAGGTTCTCACTCAATAGGAGAAGCCTACGAAGTAATAAAGCGCGGACAGGCAGATGTTATGATAGCGGGAGGAACAGAGGCCGCAATAACTCCGCTTGGAGTTGCCGGATTTTGTTCGGCAAAGGCGCTTTCAACCAGAAACGATCAGCCTGAAAAAGCGAGCCGCCCTTTTGATGAAAAAAGAGACGGCTTTGTAATGGGCGAAGGTGCCGGCGTAATAATTCTCGAAGAATACAAATTAGCGAAGAACAGAGGTGCTCAAATATACGCTGAATGCGTAGGTTATGGCGCTACCGCTGATGCATATCACATAACAGCGCCCGATCCTTCTGCAGAGGCTCCCGCTCGGGCCATAAAGCAGGCGATTGAAAACGTCGATTCCGCTTCAGTGGACTACATAAATGCCCACGGAACGAGTACTAAATATAACGACGAATTTGAGACAGAGGCGATAAAGAAGGTCTTTAAGGAGCGTGCAACAGAAATTGCGGTAAGCTCTACTAAATCGATGACAGGTCATCTCTTGGGTGCTGCTGGTGGAATAGAAGCAATAGCTTGTTTGTTGGCTATTGAAAATTCTATTATTCCTCCGACGATAAACTATGAAAACAAGGACCCAAAATGTGCCTTGGATTATGTGCCGAACAAAGCCAGAAAGGCGGAAGTAAGAGTAGCACTATCAAATTCTTTAGGTTTCGGCGGACACAATGCTGTCTTGGCTTTTCAAAAAATCTGATCTATGAAGAAAATATTTGAACCCAACATAAAAAGAGCTGAAAAAAAGCTCGGCCTTAAGTTTAAAAATAAAGATAATCTATTAAACGCGTTGACTCACAAATCCTATCTGGCCGAAAAAGCCGATGGCTTGATTACAAACGAGCGACTAGAGTTTCTTGGTGATGCGGTGCTGGGACTAGTCGTGACCAGAAAGATATATCTAATGTTTCCCGATTTTCCGGAGGGCGAGCTGGCTAAGCTGAGATCGAACATTGTCAATTCCGAAACCCTGGCTGAAGTCGGATCAAAGATCGGTGTAGGCGAAGATATCATAATGGGCAGAGGTACCGAGCAAGCGGATGGCAGAAAGACAATATCGATCCTGGAAAACACGCTGGAAGCAATAATAGGCGCAATATATATCGACTCAGGCTTAAACGTCACCGAGAAATTTATTTCAAAAAACTTTGACAAAGTCATCGAAAAGAAGTCGAAGCTAAAACGATATAGTGATGCAAAGACAGCATTGCAGGAAAAATCTATTGAAATAATGGGCCAAAGACCGATCTACCAGATAATAAAAGAAGAAGGGCCTTATCATGATCGCGTATTTCATTCTAATGTAAGAATTGGCGATAAAGTCTACGGCAAAGGCAAAGGCAAAAGCAAAAAGAAAGCAGAACAACTGGCGGCCGAGAAAGCTATCAAGAAATTGAAAGCGAAATTGAAACGTGAGAAGTGAGGGGTAAAAAGGGTAGCGGGTAGAGGGTAGAGGAAAAACCGTCTACAGTCTACAATCTACGATATTCATTTTTAAACTAGGTTATTATGATTGCCGATATCTTGTATCTGCCACCTGAAGTATATACAACCGGTTGTATGTTGTGCTAAAATTTTCATAATAGCGATAGGAATTAACACTAGGATAGGCGGCAAGGATTGCATTTAAAGTCATTAACGTTAAAAGGGTTTAAATCGTTTCCAAAAAAAGTAGAACTGGATTTCGAACATGGTATCACCATGGTCGTCGGCCCCAACGGCAGCGGCAAGAGCAATATAACTGATGCCATCCAGTGGGTCTTGGGAGAGCAAAGCCCAAGCGCTCTAAGAGGCTCGGACATGCAAGACGTAATATTTGCAGGTAGCCTTAACCAGAAGGCTCTTAACGTCGCCGAAGTAAGTTTGACTCTAGACAATTCCGATCACACCATAGATTTGGACTTTAGCGAAGTCAGTGTTACTAGACGAATATTAAGAAGCGGTGAAAACCAATACTTTATCAACTCAACGCCGTGCCGATTACTGGATATTTATGAGCTTCTTCACGACACGGGTTTGGGAAGACAGACTCATTCGTTAATAGGACAAGGACGGCTGGAAGAAGTCGTAAACTCAAAGCCGGAAGAAAAAAGAGTGCTTCTTGAAGAAGCTGCCGGCGTTCTAAAACACAAAAAACGAAAAGAGCGGGCTCTTAGAAAATTAGTATCTACCGAAGACAACATTAGCCGGGCGACTGACATCTTAAACGAAGTTAACAAGCAGCTAAAGCCGCTAGAGTCCCAGGTAGAAAAAGCTCATATGTACAACGAGCTCATGAATGAGTTGCAAGCCTTAGAGGTCGCTCATCTTGTAAAAAAGCTGACAAGAGTAAAAAAACGGTGGAAGAACGTCGAGGAAGACGAAGAAGCCGTCGGAAAAAGGCTGGGGCCGCTTCACCAAAATCTCACAAAGCTTACAAAGAGTATCGCTTTTGAAGAAGAAGCTTATCAATCAAAAGCCAGCAAAGTCGCCGAGCATCAAAAACTCAAAGATCGTTTGACGAATATAAGCGCGAGTTTAGAAAAAACTTTATTGTTGAAATCACAAAAAGCAATGGCCATAGAAGACAATAATAAAGAGTTTAAAGAGCAATACGACGAGCTTCAAAAACAACACAACGTAAAAGAAGCTCAAGTAAAGAATCTTAGAATTCAGCTTCAGGAGCTTCAAGAGAATGTAAACCGAAATCTGAAAAATATATCTGAAAAACGTGAACATAGCGAACAACTGGCTCCTTCGCACAATGAAATAAATAAAAGCTTGGAGTTAAAAGAAACGAAGCTAGCGGAGATTACTGCCCAGCTCAGGGCCAAGGAAGCCGAGAGCTTGGCCAAGGAAAACGATCTGACTTTTATTAAGAAAGAATCGCAGTCTTCAAAGCAAAAGATAGGTTCTTTAGAAGATAAGATCGAAGGTAACAAAAAAGATGCGGCTTCGATCAAAGAACGTGTTAAAAACAATGACGAATCTTTAGATAAAGCAAACAAGAGACTAGAAGAGCGGCAAAAATCCGGCGAGAGTTTAAAAAAAGAATTAGGGCTGTTTGAAGAGGAAGCGGCGAGAAATCTCAAAGAAAAATCAAAGCTTCTTGGCAGACAATCTTTTTTGAACAATTTGCGTGATGAGCTTGAACCAAATAATCTATTGGAGCTAAGCAGAAAGAGTGCTGTATCAGGTGAATCCCTGGCAAAAATATTAAAGGTTAAGAAAAAATATATTCGGGCTGTCGAAAGCTATTTGGGCAGCATTGTCAGGGGGTTGGCAGTAAAGTCGATTGGTGATGCTCGAAAAGTGCTTGAAGCATCACGTGAAGCCAAGCAAAAAGTTAGCATTGTCATAAAAGACGTATGTGATGGCGGCGTACACTCCGTCGACAGCGAAGCACTGTCTCCCAGGACGCCTTCATGGTTGAGGGCTTTATTAAAAGACGTTGTTTTTGTTAAAAGCCTTGACGAGATTCCGGCGAGCGATAAATCCGGTACTTATGTGACCTTAACGGGCGAAGTATACTCGAATAGCATTTTAAAAGCTGATTACAGGGCTAGCAAGCAAGGATTGCTTAGCTTAAAGGATGAGCTTGAAACAAACCGGCAGGCGCTGGACGAGACACTCAAAAGGACAAAAAATATAGACGAAAATAAATCCAATTTTCTAAAAGACCTTGATGAAAACGATAATCAGGTTGAGCAGATAAGACACGAGATTCAAGTAATAAAAGAGGCTGGCGGTAAGCTTCAAAGCGAGTTACAGTTTGTCGACCAAAACTTTGTCCAAAACGAACAGGCTTCAGAAGATACAAAGAAATCGATAGCAACAGCAGAAATTTCGTATGCAAAGATCAGGGAAGCGAAAGCTGCAATAAACACCGAGCTAGACGAATTGACCAAAGAAAAATTGAACATAGAAAAAGGTATCGGTACGTTTAGAGAACAGAGCCAAAAGGCTGACAAAGAAAAGCAAACGAATCATTTGGAGCTGACAGAGTTAAGCTATCAGTCCAAGAATCTAAACCACCAACAGGTAAGTCTAAAGAAACAATTGCAGGACGTGCTTGGCGAGCAACAACTTCAAGAGAAACAAAGCAAGAATTATTTAAACAGGTTTACGGCCAATGAAAAGGCTTTGATGATGATAAATAAGTTTAAGCCGGTAGTCGAGCTTATCTTAGAGTCTTCCGGGTATCTTGTGCAGTCTTATACTGCTCAACAACTGGACACTGATGCCATTGAAAAGCTGAAGGTGCTAAGGGGCAAGGAAAAAGAGCTAAGCGATGAACTAAAAGACTTAGAATATAAAAAACAGCAGTTTGATGTCGATAAAAGCGGGCTAAAATCGACGATTGACAGCTTGGCAGACAGAATAATCAATGAGCACAATTTGGCGCTAGAAACGGCGCTAGAAAAATTTTCAGACATCGAGCCTGATGCGGGCAGAGTTGCTGAAATAAAAGATCAGCTTAAAGACATCGGTCCGGTAAACGCAATAGCTGAAAATCAGTTCAAAGAACTTAAAGAAAGAAAAGATTTCCTTGAAAGCCAGATAAACGACTTAACGAATGGCAAGATAAGCATCACTAAGATAATCCGGGCAATTGACCAAAAGATAAAAGACAAATTACTCGTGGCTTTTGAAGAAGTCTCAATTAGCTTTAAGGAGATGTTCGGGCGCTTGTTTCCGGGCGGCAAAGCCGAGCTGTCACTCACCGGTGAAAATATCTTCGAGAGCGGCCTCGAGATAAAAGCGCAACCTTACGGAAAAAGTACGAAAACACTTTCTCTTTTATCCGGTGGTGAGACCGCGCTTACGGCTCTGGCTCTTCTCTTTGCCGTATATCACACGCGGCCGTCACCGTTTTACGTGCTTGATGAGGTAGAAGCCGCCTTGGATGATATAAATCTGCAACGCTTTATCAGGCTTTTAAAAGACATGAAGACAAAGACTCAATTCATTGTAATAACTCACCAGCGACGGACCATGGAAGTCGCAGATTGCCTCTACGGTGTCACTATGCAGTCTGACGGAATATCAAAGATTGTTTCTCAAAAGATAGATGAGGCTAAGGATGAGAACGTTAATGCAGAGGAGCTTAGCGTAAGCTAATTGCAAAGGTAAAGGGTTGCGGGTAGAGGGTAGTGGGTAAAGGTAAAGTAAAGCAATAAGAAAAAAACATGAGTCCATTAAGAAGCAAAAGCTATATATCAGTAAAAACCGTTTTGAATCTTCAGATTAATAACGAGAACATAACATTTGATTATTTTTCATCCATCCCCAACCCCCAACCCTCTACCCGCAATTAAAATGGCGTTACTCGATCGTTTTAAAAAGGGTCTTTCAAAAAGCCGTGAGACGTTTACTAGCGGACTCACATCGGCATTCAAACGACATCCGAAGATAGACGAACTTTTTTGGGAGAATCTTGAAGAAGTCTTGATATCAGGCGATGTCGGTTTCGAAGCTACCATGGAAATCGTCGACAATCTTCGAGCCGCGGCAAAAAAGGAGCGCTTAAAAGAAAGCGAAGACCTTTGGTCGCACCTGACTCAAAAAATAGCGGAGATGTTGAAGATTGGGGAGCCGAGTATTTTTAAGACGAAAAAACAAGTGGTCCTTGTTATGGGAGTAAACGGATCTGGCAAAACGACAACTATTGCAAAACTCGCTCACAAACTTAAAAGTGCCGATAAGAGTTGCTTGTTGGCCGCAGCTGATACTTTTAGAGCGGCCGCCATTGAACAGCTTGAAAAATGGGCTGAGAGGGTTCAAGTCAGAATGGTCAAGCACGAGAGGGGATCTGATCCGGCGGCGGTAGTATTTGACACTATTAATGCGGCCAAGGCTCGTGAAATTGACTATGTAATCGGCGACACTGCCGGACGTCTTCATACTCAAAAAAATCTAATGGAAGAGCTTAAAAAGATAAAAAGAGTAGCAGAAAGCCAAGCTGGTGATTATTCAGTTAAGACGTTATTGGTGCTGGATGCAAATACGGGGCAAAACGCCTTGGCTCAGACTAAGCTTTTTAATGATGAGCTGGGAGTTGACGAGATAGTGTTAACTAAAATGGACGGAACTGCAAAAGGCGGCATAATCATTGCCATCGCAAAAAACTTTAATATTCCGGTGAGTTTTATCGGAATAGGCGAAAAAATCGATGATCTGCAAGAATTTGACCCCGAACTTTTTGCTAAGGCGCTGGTAGAGGTTTAAATAGCGTCTGTTTTGTACATTATTTCAAAATATTTTAATAATCACGACAGATATTCGCTAAATATTTATAAAAGACCAGTTAAATGGTCTTATTTTATTGCGAAGCAACCAGACGCAATCCTTGACAAAAACCACTAACCGTGGTAAGATATTATTAGTTGGAGGCAATGATTTAAGGTTATTATCTGGGCACTTACACCTTAAGGAGCCAGTAGTGCAACCGGCCAAGAGCCGGTTTTTTTATTTGGAGACACGACAGTGAAAGCACTAAAGAAGATCGCAATAAGGTTGATAATAATAGAAGTAATAGCCTCAATGTCTGTTCTGGTTGTGACCCCTTTCTTGTTTGGTTCAATAAAGCCTTACAATCCAAAAATAAAGACAAGTAAAAATATCGAGATCGCAAAAGTTGAAACAAATGTAAATCTTGCCACTAAGAAAGCCGAGCCAAAAAAAGAGGTTATGAAGGTAGCCGTAAAGGCTGAAGAGCCGGCTAAGGCTAAGATTGAAAGTAAACCGGTAGTCAAGGCAAGCGGTGTTGAAGAAGCTGAGATCATTGAACCGGCTCCAGAACCTAAGCCTAAAAAAGGACAAATATCAATTCAACCCGTCGGCGAACCTAAGTTGATCGAAGAACCGGGCGCAGAAGTACCTGTCGAAGAGCCTCAATTATTAAATTAATCAGTGTTATCAAACAACTAAGAACTGCTTTGTACGTTGATCACAATTCTCACGCTTCACAACTCTCACCGAAGATAGCCGCATATATTTTACATAAATGCTAATATAAATTAGTGAATAATAATGCTGGATAACCTTAGTTCTCGCTTACAAAATATATTTTCAAAGCTAAAGACAAAAGGCGTTTTGAAAGAAAAAGACGTCGATGAAGCCCTGCGAGAAGTACGTCTTGCGCTTTTAGAGGCAGACGTAAATTTCAAAGTGGCTAAGGACCTTGTGGCGGCTATCAAGGAAAGGGCCGTCGGGCAAAAGGTCAGTGAAAGCATTTCGCCGGCGCAGCAAGTTATTAAGATCGTCGACGAAGAACTTACAAACATTTTGGGAAAAGCGACTGCTAGGGTCGAACTGGGCCAAAAGCCGCCTACTATCATAATGCTGGCCGGTTTGCAGGGCTCGGGAAAGACCTCTACCGTTGCAAAACTTGCTCTTCATTTCAGAAAAAAAGGATCTAAGCCGCTGATGGTCGCGGCGGATACTTACCGACCTGCAGCTATAGAGCAGCTCAAAACATTGGGCAAGGAGCTCGATGTAGAGGTCTATAGTGAAGATAAAAAGCCGGTAAAGATCGCAAAAGCTGCAATAGATAAGGCTGCCAAAGAGGGGTTCGACGTCGTACTTGTTGATACAGCGGGCAGGTTACATATCGATGACGAGATGATGCAGGAGCTCGTAGATATGCAGAAATCTATTCATCCTCACCAGATTTTACTGGTCGTCGATGCGATGACTGGTCAAAACGCGGTAAATTTTGCAACGGCTTTTAAAGAGAAATTGGGTATTGACGGTCTGATTCTCAGCAAGATGGACGGAGACGCCAGAGGTGGTGCAGCGCTGTCTATATATAAGGTGACTGAAGTTCCCATAAAATTTATAACTGTTAGCGAAAAATCCGATGGCCTGGAAGTCTTTCACCCTGATAGAATGGCGTCAAGAATACTCGGCATGGGAGATGTTTTAAGTTTAATCGAAAAAGCCGAAGAAGTGACAGATGCCGGCAAGGCAAAAGAGATGGAGAAGAAGCTGCTAAATCAGCAGTTTACGCTTGACGATCTTTTTGAGCAGCTGCAGCAGGTAAAGAAAATGGGGCCGATAGATCAGGTGCTGGACATGGTCCCCGGCCTAAATAAATTGCCGCAAGCGGCGCAGATAGACGATAAACAACTTAGCAGGATCGGCGCGATAATCCAGTCGATGACCAAAGAAGAACGAGCTAATCCTCAAATTATCAAAGGAAGCAGGCGGGGGCGGATAGCGAAGGGCAGTGGAACTAACGTAGCAGATATAAATCAGCTTCTAAAGCAACATGCTCAGACGAAAAAATTATTGGCTTCAATGGGTAAGAAGAAGGGTAAGCTCGGATTTGGCAAGAACCTACCGTTTTAGTATAATTATTCAGTCAACCTATTAAGGAATCGATTTAATGGCAGTTAAGCTAAGATTAGCAAGATACGGAAGCAAGAAAAATCCTATATACAGGGTTGTGGCTACTGATGGCCGTAGTCCGAGAGACGGTAGATTTATTGAGATATTGGGTCAGTACAATCCCCAAACCGAGCCGTCGACAATAAATATTGATAAAGAAAAGGCAATAAACTGGCTATCCAAAGGCGCACAACCTTCAAACACGGTGGACAAACTGCTTGATATAACCGGTATAAAAAAAGAGTTTGAAGGCAGCAAGAAAAAGTAACTGCGGGAGGTAGAATGTTGAAGGAGCTATTAGAAACATTAGCTAAAGCATTGGTTGACAAGCCTGATGAAGTGGAAGTTAGTGTGATTGAAAGTGACAAATCGGTGATTTTGCAGCTCAAAGTGGCAGGAGATGACGTAGGTAAGGTAATCGGCAAGGAAGGCCGCATAGCAAAAGCTCTGCGAACTATTGTCAAAGCGTCCTCTGTTAAAGAGGGCAAAAAAGCCGTAGTAGAAATCATTGATTGAGTAACTTTGTCGATCTTGGCGTAATCAAATCAAAAAAAGGACTTAAGGGCGAAGTGAAGGTTAAAGCTTTTGTCGGAACAGAGCTTTTTGAGCCCGAACAGGTTTTCTTTTTATCCCCGCCTATTGATGAGTTCAAGACGTTAACTATTGAATCTATTAAGCAAGCAAAATCTCACCTTGTAATAAAATTCAAAGAAATCGCATCTGCAGAAAAAGCTGCGCAGATTCAAGGGCATTTTTTGCAGGTGAGCTCAGAAGACTTGCCACCTGACTTTTATTCTCCGACAGATCTTATTGGTGCCCAAGTTAATTCAAAAGATGGCGAGTTTATTGGCAATGTAATGGAGATCGAATATGGTAAAGCTCATGATTTTTTTGTCGTAAAATCGGGCGAAAAAAAAGTGAGGATAGCTGCGGTGAAGCAAATGGTCTTGAAGGTCGACATCAAGAAAAAAAAGATCGTGGTTGATTTGCCGGAAGGATTGATTGATATTGAAGGTTGATATAGTAACGGCTTTTCCGGATATGTTTTCCTCTCTTCTTAGTGAGAGCATATTGAAAAAAGCTCAGGAAAATGGTTTCTTAGAAGCAAAGGTCCATGATCTAAGGGGTTATACGACCGATAAGCATAGGCAGATAGACGATACGCCCTACGGCGGCGGACCGGGCATGCTTTTAAAAGTAGAGCCGTTGCACCGGGCGATCGAAGAGCTGAAAGGTCCCGATTCATACATTGTCTTGCTTACTCCCCAAGGGAAAATCTTAAAACAAGAATTAACTCAAGCGCTATCGAAAAAGAATCATCTCATAATGGTTTGCGGACATTACGAAGGCGTAGACGAAAGAATACGCTCTTTTGTTGATGAGGAAATATCGCTAGGAGATTATATTTTGACCGGCGGAGAATTGCCGGCCATGGTCTTACTAGACGCTGTCACTAGAAAGCTTGATGGCGTGTTAGGCAGCTCCGAAAGCTTAGCCGAAGAAAGTTTTGAAAAAGGAATGCTTGAGTATCCTCAATATACGAAGCCGGCCGAATTTGAAGGGCTGAAAGTTCCCGAAGTCCTTTTAAGCGGACATCATCAAAAAATTGAGGAGTGGCGGAAAGAAAAATCTCTCCATAGGACAAAAGAAAGACGCCCGGACTTATTAAAGTAATATGGCGCAATGCCGAACTAATACTGTAGAAAAGCCTTTGATTTGTTAATAAACTGCAAGAACAAGCACGAATTTGAAAATCGCAGCTTATCAAGCCAAATCGCGTTTGCGAACTATAGTGCCCGGTGTTAAAATGGACAAGGTCTTAAGCGGTGCTTAAGCCTATAACGAGTATCTGGGTACAGGAGTGTAAATGAAAAGAATCGATGTTATTAATAAAAGCCAGACAAAGGAAGTAGTTCCGTTTGAAGTCGGTGATACCGTGAAAGTGCAGCACAAGGTCATGGAAGCGGGCAAAGAACGGGCTCAAACGTTTGAAGGTACGGTAATAAAAAAACAAAGTAGTGCTCAAAAAAGCACTTTTACGGTGAGAAAGATCTCTTTCGGAGTCGGAGTGGAAAAGACATTTCCGCAGCATAGCCCAAGTATCAAGAAGATCGAGGTTGTCAGTAAAGGAAAAGTGCGAAGAGCAAAGCTTTACTATATCCGCGAAAAGGTGGGCAAGAAGGCGCGTATTAAAGAAAAAAGACGCCAGTAATAATGGCTGAAAATCAAGCAAAAGCAGCTGACACTACGATCGAACCAGAGGTAAAAACAGAGAGCAAGGAAGAAAAAAGCCTTAGCAAAAAAGCTTTATCTTTTGCCAAAGAGCTAGTCATTCTGGTAGCCGTAGCATTTGTACTGGCTTTTGTGTTTAAGACGTTTATTTTTCAACCATTTCGTGTCGAGATGAGCTCGATGACTCCGACTATTCTTCCTAATGAACGCGTATTGGTAAATAAGTTCTTGTACCGTTTTTCTAAACCATCTAATGGCGATGTTGTTACACTTTATTCGCCGGAGAGTTTGCCAGAACCTGGCTTTAACATCACGCATCTTTTTTCAAGCCCGCGCAGGATCTTGATCAAGAGGATCGTTGCAACAGAAGGACAAACCGTACTTGTGAAGCAGAGCAAGCTATATGTAAACGGAAAAGAGGTAAAAGAATCCTATATCAAGTTTAAGGATTTTAACGGCTTCGGACCGGAAAAAGTGGCGAAAGACCACGTTTTTGTAATGGGCGATAATCGTCCCAATAGTAAAGACAGCCGTATGTTTGGTTCAATAAAGAAGTCTGAGCTGCTGGGTAAAGCTTTTTTCGTATATTGGCCGCCTCCCTCATTTAAAGGTCTCTAAGGCTTAAAATGCCAACCAGGGACATCTCGGCACAGTCCATCAATCAGATCGAGAAAACCCTGGAATCGCTATCTCCCGAGAAACAAAAAGAATTTCTTTCGGCTCTCAAGACTGACAACCGCCTTGGCGTTCAAGAATTAGCGACGAAGACCGAAAACCGTTCTCGTAAAAAACGTCTTGAAGAAGAAAGTTATAAGTCACTATTTGCTTTTGAGCGTGATATGCACGAGAAGGGATTTAAGCATATTGCCGGCGTAGATGAGGCGGGAAGGGGCCCTTTGGCCGGGCCGCTAGTAGCGGCAGGTGTAGTGTTGCCCAGGGATAAGATGATCCCCGGTCTAAAAGATAGTAAAAAATTATCGGCCAAAAAGCGGGGTGAGATTTACTTAATTATATTAGATACTGCACTTAGTTATAGTGTCCGGGTTTATGATAATCAGACTATTGACTCGAGAGGCTTGCACAGGACAAATCTTGAAGCCTTGAAGAGAGCCGCTGAAGATCTCCATGTTAGACCGGACTTTGTTTTAGTAGACGGATACAAGATATCAACGCTATCAATACCCAACCTAAAAGTAATAAAGGGAGACATAGTTAGTGCAAGCATAGCG
>SDBU01008145.1_pt1 | contig 11977 bp, 3 predicted proteins | sample 2277071 | NCBI WGS metagenome assembly SDBU01 (sample SAMN10397929, study PRJNA504765) | marine sediment metagenome | isolation source: marine sediment core GS08_GC12, 126 cmbsf | place: Arctic Ocean: Gakkel Ridge, Loki's castle | collected 2008
CCGATGGCCACGGCCAGCGAATCGCAGCCGCTTTTCATTGGGATGGCGCTTGCCGTAAACAACGGCAGACGGAAGGAAGGACGGAAGGGAGCAAGGCAGACGAACGGCAGCAGGGGCGGCGCACCGGTCGGTAAAAGATTGAGTGCCGGAGCAACGATCACAGGGTGGGCTACGATCAGTCCCAAAATCATTAATGCCATTGCGATCAGCAATTGATGGGAATTAATGTAATCCCGGGGTTGCAACAGAATCTGAACTGGCAGGGTCGAAGCAATATAAGCATATACCAATAGTAGTATTATCCAAAGCATAAGCGGGTTCAGACCCAGTATTGATGGTAAAGTGATCGGTATTAAGGATCCGACAATGACTGCTAAATACATTAGAATTACGGCAATTATTCCCCATTTGACATGACTTTGACCTTTATTGTAAATCATGTGCCCCAGAAAAACAGCAATTGGTATTTCGAACCAGACCGGGATAACCGCTTGGGGATACATTTCGAATAGAAGCGCGATAATCAGCGCAAAAACAGCAATGACGATCCATAATTCAAAGAAAATAATCAACAGGAATAGATTCCTCACCCGCGGACTGATTATTCCCGCAGCGATATCACCGATCGAGCGTCCCTGATTTCTAAGAGATATGATCAGAGCCCCGAAATCGTGTACGGCACCCATGAAAATTGACCCCAGAAAGACCCAGAGGATCGCTGGTACCCAGCCCCAGATTATGGCGATTGCCGGTCCGACGATTGGACCCAACCCGGCAATCGAAGTAAAATGATGTCCGAATAACACATGTTTGTTGGTCGGAACAAAATCAGTATCATCTTTAAACTCAACACTGGGGCATAGCCGGTCTGGATCAATTTTGAATATCTTTCCGGATAGAAATTTCCCATAAGTGTGGTAAGCCAGATAATAGCCTACGAAGACGATAATTGCTAAAAAGATTGAATTCAAACCGGCGCCTCGCAATACATTTATTATACTAACCCGTTGTGCATATTAATTAGTTTAGTGGATATTCTATTGAAATTAACAATATTATTCACCCTTTGGATTGCATCAACCGTGTTGATACTTGGATTGGCGCGGTCAATCCACTCCAAATTGAGCAATGTATTATAAAAATTTATGCATTTGATCATATGTTCTACAAAAAGAGCAATCTTTTTCTAATATGCACCACGGGTTATACTATTACTCCGGCATATGTTAATCGTATGATTAAATGAGCGCATTCAATGTTTAAAACCCCTCTTTATTTCTCCCCTATGACAGGGGATACGGTCAACAGTTTTATCCTATTATTTTCCACTGTAATAGGGGAAATACAAAAGGGTATTATATTACGAATAACCATTGCCAGTTTAATAAAGAAAAATTACCTGTTCCTGTTAAAAAATCCAAAATATTTAATTGAACTGAGGTGGATGTTTCAAATGCCAGTTGGTAGCTGCCTGATATTTACCGGCAACCGCCAAAACCAGGTTTTCATCAAACAAACGACCGATAAAACTGATACTGGTCGGTGAACCTTCAACTGTAAATCCGTTAGGCACCACTACACAGGGATGCCCCGTTAAATTGGTCAACAATAAATTATTGCCAACTAATGAAGGAGCGATATAGATGTCCACCGTTTCCATCAATTTCTGCATTTCCTGGATTAACAGGTATCTGACTCGATTAGCCTGGATATACTCAACAGCCGGGATGAACCGGGAAACACGAAATTCGTTGGGCCAGGCGTTTTTTATCTGTCGAACAAGTTGATCATCCTTGCCAGACCGGGTGAGTTCATCAAAGGCAGCTGCAGCTTCAGCACTGAGAATAATGGCTAATTCCTCTATCGGATAGTCAGGCAGGTTAATTGGGATCAATTCCGCCCCTAGATCGCGCATCCGTTGCAGGGTATTTTGATCATTTTCCCGGGTGGAATAATCTTCATCAAAATCTTTAGCTAAATACCCAATCCTGAGCTTTGATATATCAATATCAGGATTATAGGTGAACGGTAAATCGATGATTGTCTGATCAATCCCGTCAGGTCCATAAATGGCTTCAAAGACCAGAGCACAATCGGTAACATAACGGCACATGGGTCCCAGTTTATCCATCGACCAACTAAGCGCCATTGCTCCGGTCCGGCTGACGCGCCCATAAGTCGGGCGTAAACCGGTCACCCCGCAGCGTGTTGCTGGTGAAACAATTGAGCCCCAGGTTTCGGATCCAATTGAAAAAGCAACCAGTCCTGCAGCGGTAGCCGCCGCCGGTCCGGCTGATGAGCCGCTGGAACCCTGCTCCGGATTCCAGGGGTTGCGGGTTTTCCCACCAAACCAGACGTCGCCCCAGGCCAGTGCGCCGAGCGTCAGTTTAGCCACCAGAACGGCGCCGGCTTCGTCCAGTTTTTTAATAACAGTCGCATCTTGATCAATGATTTGTTCCTGGTAAGGAACAGCACCCCAGGTGGTGCGGTAACCATTCACTGCCAGAAGATCCTTGGCACCGTAGGGGATGCCATGTAGATATCCGCGGTACTTACCTTCGGCCAGTTCGGCATCCATTTTCCGGGCCTGCTCCAAGGCTAATTTTTCTGTAATAGTTACTACGCATTCCAATTCAGAACCGAATTTTTTCAAGCGGTCTAGATACATCTGTGTCAATTCCACGGATGTGATTTTCTGGCTGCGGATCAATTCCGCCAGTTCTTGCACGGAAAAAAAGGTCAGATTCTCGAATCTTTCCGGCAAGTCGATATTTTGTACTGTTAATACGATCGGCTTTGAGGTGGATTTAACCGGCGAAAAGCCGATTGGCAGTGGATTAAATTGGAGCGCTGAGGAAACAGAATTATCCAGATTCAGGCTTTGAATCGTTTGATAATTATTTAGATTATACTCCAAACCCTCCTGCATTGAGTCCCGTTTGGTATCATTAAACTGCAATCCAATTAAATTTTCTGCTTTTGTGATAGCCATTATAGAAATAGCGGTCGCTTTTTCATCATTAACACGTTTGATGCAACCCGTAATGATTATTACACAGGCCAAAATAATAGTATTAATTTTTCTGCTCATCAATCTTCTCCAGTGAGTTATTAATAGAGGTAATATTAATTCAAGGTCAGAATATACTTATTAATCTGCCTAATAGCCGAATAATCTATGGCTTATCGATCGCCCTCAATCGATTCGACAGCAGTATCAGGATATTATTTACATTGTGTATTTGTCAGGTATAGACTTACATTATAGCAATCGTGCGGAAAGGGAAAATAATGTCATTGATTGATATTTTCAGCCAATTATTCCAGGATGCCTTAGGTCAGATTATAGATTGATATTTTTCAACATTTAAGTGCAAATTACCAGCACAGCGGGGCATAAAATTCAACATGTTGAGGAACCGTTACAAAATGATAATTTTTTTATCCAAATGTCAAAGATCATATCATCATCGTAAATACTACAGTAAAATCTATTATGCCTAAACAACCAATTAAAGTATTTTCGCCGGTTTTTAAAGGACTCAAATCACATGATCTGAACCTTTACCTGCTCAAGACAGCCCTTTATTGTATTGGTATCATATTCATTATTTTATTTGAATCATATTTTTACTATTTCAGAAATATTTCCTTCAACGAATTAATTCCGGATTTCATTATCGGTCTCGCGATTGTTATTATACTGATCGAGATAGCCTTTTTCGGTGTTCAAAAAATTATCGATGTTATTAAGCTGGAAATAGCTGAGAAACAACGTTTAGAGGAGACAACCAGGTATCGTGTTGAGTTCAATCGATTGGTTACATCTATTTCTACCAAATTTATTAATCTGGTGTCCGACGAAATTGATCAGGGAATAACTCAGGCTTTAAAAGAGGTGGGTGAATTAGCTGAAGTTGATCGTTGTCATGTATTTCTAATCAATGTAAAAGAAGCGACGATTAATAACACTCATGAATGGTGTGCTCCAGGAATTGAATCACAAATTGATCATAGGACCAAATTGCCGATTGCTCAGTTTCAATGGTGGATACAGAAACTGAATAATTTTGAAGATATCCATATTCCAAGAGTATCCGATTTGCCAGCAACTGCTCAAAGTGAAAAAGAAGTTCTGGAAGCATTTAATATTCAATCGACTATCGTAGTTCCTATTGTATATAAAAATAACCTTATGGGCTATCTTGGTTTCGATTCTGTCAGAAAAGAAAGAATTTGGCCAAATGAAATTATTGTATTACTCCGGATCGTAGGAGAGATTATTGCCAATGCTCTCAAACGTAAGGAGGCCGAACTAATGTTTGAAAAATTTGTAGAATATGCTCCAATTGGCATTTATTATAGCGATTTTAAGGGAACGATTAATTATGCAAACAAAAAGACAGAAGACATTATAGGTTATAAACAGGAAGATGTTGTTGGTACTAACATATTCGATCTAAATATAATTGATCCGAGATGGAGATATAAAGCACTTAAACTGCTTGCTTCGAATAAACAGGGTGGCACAACCGGTCCGGATGAATTTTTACTGAACCATAAAGATGGTTCTCATATTACAGTAGCGCTTAATACCAGGGTTATTACATTTAACGAAAATCAGGTAATCCTGGGAATGGTCAGTGATATTACTGAGCAAAAACAATTAGAAAATCACCTACGCCAGGCTCAGAAGATGGAGGCGATTACAATGTTATCCGGTGGGATAGCCCATGACTTTAATAATATCCTGGGTAGTATCTTCGGCGCAGTGGATCTGCTGCAGTTGCAATTAGCTGAAGATCATCCCAGCCGTCGCTATGCTAACATTATACTCGATAGAAGTCAGAAGGCCGCTGTTTTGGTAAAACAGATGTTGGCCTACAGTCGTCAACAACATCTGAATCTCAAATCATTAAATATAAATAAGACTATTGAAGAAGTCTCTGTACTACTTGATAGGGAACTTAAAGTAAATATCCAATTCAAAAAAAATCTAGCACAAGATCTGAAAAATATTGATGGTGATAAAACAGCCATTCATCAGATTATCATGAATTTATGCGATAATGCGATAGATGCCATGCCGGATGGAGGTATTTTATCCATTGAAACTAAAAATAAGTTAATTGATGAGTCTGATATTGAAGTTAAACCGGAATTGAAATATGGAGAATATGTCTCAGTTAAAATAAGCGATACCGGTATTGGAATTGCGCCAGATAATATGATCAGAATATTTGAACCGTTTTATACCACCAGAGAAGTAGGGAAAGGGCACGGATTGGGTCTTTCAATGGCATTTGGATTAGTTAAACAGCATGATGGCTATATCTATTGCACCAGTAAAGTTCATGAAGAGACCATTTTTGAAGTATTATTGCCAATTATTGAAACAAACTCCATAAATGAAAAAAAGCAATTTATAGGTAGTGATCTATATACAAGTATTGGTACAATTTTAATTGTTGAGGATGAAATTGATCTGATCCAAATCTTGGAAGAAATGCTGACCACACTTGAATATAATGTACTCTGTGCTCATGATGGTAAGTCAGCCTTGAAAGTCTATCATGAGAATCGGGATAACATCGACCTGATCATTTCGGATATAGTTATGCCCAAGATGGATGGTAAGGAATTATATCAAAAAGTAAAAGCCATAGATTCTGATATAAAATTCATCTTTATCAGTGGTTATGCCAGTAGAGGTTTCTATAATATAACTGAAAAAGTCCCAGGTGCGGAAGTTCTGAATAAACCATTTCGACTCAATGAAGTTGCTGAAACAATTAAATTGGTATTAAGTTCAAACTGACCGAATTTTACCGGCCTGCGCAGAAAGCCCCGTCTGCTCCCGACTAGTCGGATTAGTTCCAGTCAGAAATATTTCGATAAATTTTATCTATCCCAGGTACTTAAATTTCACATTATCTGTAATACTGGCTGCGACCTAAAACTCTCGGAGAAAAAAATGAAAAAAATACTATTCGCATTGTTCATGCTTATCCAAATGAATCATGCCAATGAGGGAATGTGGCTTATCGAGCAGTTGCCGGCACTTAATTTACCACAAGCAGGATTAGAGATAAGTGTTGAAGATATTTACAACCGGGATACACCCTGTTTGCTGGATGCAATTGTAAATCTGGGTGGGGCGACTGCAGAATTTGTCTCATCAGAAGGATTGTTGTTAACCAATCATCATGTTGCTTATGGCGGAGTGCAGCGGGCTTCGGTGCAGGGTGTCGATTATCTGACAGGTGGATTTCTGGCGCTGTCTAAAACCGAAGAATTACCAGCGCCGGGATCATATGCCCGAGTTATTCTTGAGATTCGAGATGTCACAGCAGAAATATTAGAATCGGTAGGTAATGTAAAAGATTTGGTCGAACGTAATCGTCTTATTAAATACACAATCAAAATCCTGGAAGATACAATTGAAGCTGAGGATGTCGATATTGAGGTCAAGATTGCCAGTATGTATAATGGGGAGCAATATATCCTTTACAAATATAAACGTTTCGATGATTTGCGAGTGGTATATATGCCGCCTTTGTCAATTGGCAACTACGGAGCCGACCAGGATAACTGGATGTGGCCGCGGCATACCGGAGATTTTGCATTCCTGCGCGTCTATATGACTCCTACGGGTAAAGGAGGCGAATACAGTCCTGATAATATTCCTTATAAACCGGAAAAATGGTTGAAAATTGCCAGCACCGAGTTGCGTGATGGAGATTTCACTTTTATCATTGGTTATCCCGGGCGGACAAACCGCAACCGGACTTCAGCAGCAATTAAATATCATTTAAATGAAATTTACCCCAGAAATATCGTTAGATATGAAAACACAATCAGGATTCTTGACGAAACTACTACGAGATACCCGGAAGCTACTATCAAAGTATCAGGAATGCGTAAAGGGCGGGCAAATTACCATAAAAAGACATTGGGTATAATCTCCGGTATGGAAGCCGCCGATTTCTTGGCCGGGCAGATTGCCTTGGAAAGAGAATTACAGGAATTTATTCTATCCAAACGAAAACTCAGAAAAAAATATGCTCATTTATTCACGGATATTCAAGAGCAATTTGAATATATATCACAGACTCTTGACCATGATAAAACTTTAGCATTATTTGATTATGATGCCGGCATTATTCCGGCGGCCGCCAAAAAAATCCTTTATACAGTATTGGAGAGGGAAAAACCTGAAGCAGACCGTGATCCGGGGTTTTCTGAAACCGAAATTGAACGTACCTCTTCAAGAATCAAATACCGTTATCTCAGTTTTTTCGAACCGGCTGATAAAGAGCTACTAAAACATGCCCTTATGGTAGCATTAAGTTTAGATTCGACCCAAAGGATAGCGGGACTCGAATTCATAAGAAATCAAAATTCGGATCAATATATTGAGGAACTATACGGTAGAACAAAAATGAAAGATCCGGATTTTGTAAGTAATATGTTCTTTTTGAGTTCGGAAGAACTGGAAGCGCTCAATGATCCAATTATTCAATTGTTTCAAAAATTATATCAGGAAGATGAAAACCGGCGAGAGCGCGAAGAACGGTTTAAGGCTGAACTTGGTGAATTGCGGCGTAAATATATGACAGTGCTGTCCGCTTACAAAGGATTCAATGTCTATCCCAATGCCAATGGTACCGTTCGGCTTACCTACGGTCCGGTTGCCGGGTATTCTCCTCGGGATGCGGTTTATTACAAACCATTTACTAAATTGTCGGGTGTAATTGCTAAAGATACGGGGAAACCGCCCTTTGACATGCCGGTAGAATTGCGCAAATTGGGAGAAAAGAAGATCTATGGTCAGTGGTTTAATCCTGAAATGAATGATGTTCCGGTGGCATTTACGCACCAATGTGATATTACCAATGGCAACAGCGGCAGCCCGGTATTAAATGCCAAAGGTGAATTGCTGGGGATAGCTTTTGACGGAAATTATGAAGCTCTATTGAGTGACTGGCAATATAATCCAGATATCCAGCGCGCGATTTCTGTGGATATCCGCTATGTAATGTTTGTTACGGAACAATACGCTGGAGCTGAGTATCTTCTGGAGGAAATGGGAATTAAATAATTACAGTATCTTCATTAAATTCTCAGCTAAATGAGTTGGCCTGATTAAACGGTATAGGTATTCAATCTTGAAACATGCATATCTCATTAATAAATGTGATAAAGAACACATTCCCCTCTAACGGTCGAGTTTGGAAGGAAAATAATTAATTGATCCGCTTTAAAAATTTTCACGTTATATTTCCCAATAGTTAAAATTAAGCATACGCTGTAAAGATCATAGTGGAACACTTGAGAAAATTTGTTGGCGTGATTTTTGGATACTAATCGTTACGACAATTATTAATCAATCGGAAGGTTAGATGCCGTTTACGCAGTTAGCATTGTTACTCAGAAGTAGTAATATCAAAGTGAGATTCTTTCTGACTACAATTACCTGTATTGTGTCGCATATTATTTCTTATGGCTTAATTATACTATCTTCTTTAACAGCTTATGGTGCCAATCTAACTGAGGTGGAGTTTGAACATCTTACAATCAAGCAGGGGCTGTCACAGAGTTCGGTTTACTGTATTTATCAGGATAAAACCGGTTTCTTGTGGATTGGTACTATGGATGGCTTAAATCGATATGATGGCTATTCATTTAAAATATATCGCAATGATCCCACCGATTCAACCAGTATTGGTTCAAATAGTATTAACGCAATTTCCGAAGATCAGGCGGGCAACCTTTTGATTGCAACCCATGGAGGTGGATTGGCAATCTACAATCCTAAAATCGATAATTTTACCAATTACCTTCATGACCCGGATGATTCGACCAGTATCAGCGATGACTATCCCCAATCAGTATTTGAAAGTTCAACCGGTGATATTTGGATAGGGACCACCGAGAAATTAAATAAATTTGATCCAAGTTCCGGTAAATTCACGCATTATTCCCGTGTTAAAAGGGATCCTGCTGATCACTGGACGTACTACCTTCTGCAAATTGATGAACGTGCTGATGGCATGTTATGGGTCAGCACCTATGATGGTCTCGATCTATTTAACCCTGGAACCGGACGATTCACGCACTATTCTCTTTTCGCTACTGATTCGGATAAAAGTATCCAGGATGAAATAACTACATTTCTACCGGATGATGATGGTATCATATGGGTTGGTACGAATGAGGGATTGATTAAACATGATTCCGCTACCGGTAGAAATACAATATTTATCAATGATCCAGCAAACCTAAATAGTCTTTCCAATAATATAGTTACATCTATTTGTCAGGAATCATCGGACGGGTTATGGATTGGGACACAGGATGGTTTAAATTATTATAATAAAAAGACCAATGTCTTCCTCCGATTTAAGGCCGAACTTAACAACCCTAATACAATCAATGATAATTCCATCGCAACTGTGATTCATGATAATGCCGGGATACTTTGGGTTGGTACCGGTAGTGGTGGTATTAATAAGTACGATCCGGGAAAACGAAAATTTTCGCATTGTTTTGTAGAACCTGGAAATGAGAATAGCCTGAACAGTAATTATATCTATGCGATATTTGAAGACCAGGCTGGTTATTTATGGTTGGGTACGGATGTAGGTGGTCTCAATAAATTCGATCGAAATAATAATATTTTCACTCATTATCTTAATAATCCTGAAGATCCGAATAGCTTAATGGAAAATAATGTCGGAGCAATTTTTGAAGACCGAGAGGGAATATTATGGATTGGAATGGTCGCAGGTTTCGATCGTTTCAAACCATCAGCGAATGAATTTGAACACTACAGTTATGATGAATCTGACTCCGCTACCTTTGGTTTCTATGACATATACTCTATCTGTCAAGATAGTTCAGGTAATATCTGGCTTGGTTCTCTAGGTGGTGGGTTGAATAAATTTGATCGGAAACGGAATACTTATGATCATTACATTTTTGACCCAGAAGATTCCACCAGTTTGAGTAATGATTATATACAGGCGCTATATACCGATAGAAACGGTATCTTATGGATTGGTACGAGTGGTGGAGGATTGAATCGATTTGATTCGCAAACCGAGCAATTTATCAGCTATAAACTACCACTAGGTAATTTTCCAATATTTTCAATTGTCCAGAATGCATCAGGCTTATTTTGGATAGGTACTGATGGCCGGGGAATATTCAAATTTAATCCTGAGACCGAAAAATTTACTAATTACAATGATAAAGATGGTTTACCTAATAATGTTGTCTATGGAATTTTAGAAGATGACGATGGATATCTGTGGCTAAGTACTAATGATGGATTGTCAAAATTCGATCCCCGCACGGAATCATTTCAAAACTATGATTACCAAGATGGTCTCCAAAGTAATGAATTTAACCAAGGAGCCTATTTTCTCAGCGATCGTAGTGAAATGTTTTTTGGCGGTATAAATGGATTCAATTCCTTTTATCCCGGGCAAATAATTGATAATCCCAATATTCCCAATATCACTATAACTGATTTCCAAATTTTTAATAAACCAATAAAACCCGGCCCGGATTCCCCTTTAAAACAGACGATTTCCGATGCTACAATTATCAAACTGTCTTACAGGCAAAATGCCATTGTATTTCATTATTCCGCACTAAATTTTTCAATTCCGGAAAAGAACCAATATAAATATATCCTGGAGAGTTTCGACCCGGAATGGATTGATGCTGGCACTAGGCGGGTTGCAAGTTATATGAATCTCGACCCGGGAGAATACACTTTCCGGGTTACCGGCTCGAACAATGATGGTATCTGGAATGAAACCGGAACCTCAGTCAAAATACGAATAATGCCGCCATTTTGGCAAACGACCATCTTTCGGATATTTGGGATATTATTTGTGTTGGGTGGCTTGTATTATGTAATTAATAGAAGAATTAACAATATTCAGCGCCAGAGGCAGTCCTTGGAATTGTTAGTTGAAGAGCGCACCAGTGAATTAGTAAAAACCAATATTGCCCTGAATCAGGAAATAATTGATCATGAGCAATCTGAAATAGCTTTAAAAAACAGTACTGCTTTACTGGAAGAATCCCAACGTGTCGCCCGCCTCGGCTCTTACAGTTTTGATGTCCAAACCGGGTTATGGACTTCAACCGGTATTTTAAATGAAATATTTGGGATCGATAAAAATTATACACATGATATAGACGGGTGGGTTAAGATTATCCATCCTGATCATCGTGCTGAAATGCTCGAGTATTTTCAAAATGAGATATTGACCAAGCATAATATGTTTAATCGTGAATACCCGATCATCAACATTTCTAATAATCAAGAAAGATGGGTACACGGCCTTGGCGAACTGGAATTTGATGCGGACGGAAAGCTGGTTAAAATGATAGGGACTATTCAAGATATCACGGAACGCCACCAATTGGAAGAACAACTTCGTCACTCTCAAAAATTAGAATCCATCGCCAAATTAACAGGCGGTATTGCCCATGATTTCAATAATATTTTGGGCTCGATTTTTGGAGCAGTCGATTTACTACTACTGCAACTGCCAACGGATCATCCCAGCCGTAGATATGCTAAAATAATATTAGATAAAGGCGCAAAGGCCTCTGAATTGGTGCAACAAATGCTGGCTTACAGCCGCCAACAACGCCTTAATCCTGTTCCCATAAATGTTAATACTATCATTACTGAATTATCTATCCTGCTGAAACGAGCGCTTGAAGAACGAATCGAACTGAAATTGAATCTGGCCGATGACTTGAATTTAATCATTGGTGATAAAACTGCGATTGATCAGATTGTTATGAATTTATGTTTAAATGCTATTGATGCTATGAAAGATGACGGAATACTGTCCCTAAGAACAATTAATAGGATTATAGAATCCAATGTCCAAAGTGAACATCCGCAAATGAAGTCGGGAGAATATATTTTGCTGGAGGTCAGTGATAC
>SDBU01008146.1_pt1 | contig 11977 bp, 12 predicted proteins | sample 2277071 | NCBI WGS metagenome assembly SDBU01 (sample SAMN10397929, study PRJNA504765) | marine sediment metagenome | isolation source: marine sediment core GS08_GC12, 126 cmbsf | place: Arctic Ocean: Gakkel Ridge, Loki's castle | collected 2008
TTTAGCTACAATCTGGCTATCGGACTCAGTGTTGAGGAAATAAATGTCCTCTGGCGCTCCGTCTCTATCTACTACTACATGGAGAACAGTCCCCCGTTTGATAGCCATCTCCAGGGCATTACGCAATACCTCATCCGGTGATTTTGCCCCCTCGGTGAGGCTGCTCATCAGGCTGGTATTGCCCAGCAGCTCTGTATAAGTGATAAACCGAGGATAACCCCGTTTGTGGTAAAGTGACCAAAAAATGCGGAGGGTTGTCTTTAACTCAGCAATATCGCTGATTTGTGGCAGCAGACGGCTGAAGAAAACATTAGGTATGGGTGTAAACTGCATCCTGACTGGGAAACCACTAAACTGCTTCATAATAGGCTTGGCTCTGCAATACTAATATTTTCAAACTTAGTCATTTTCGGTACAAAACGAAGACTTATTTGCCCGATAGGACCATTACGGTGCTTGGCAACTATAATATCAGCCGGCGGTGGGTATTGTTCATCCTGGTGGGCAGCCTTCCAAGCTTCCTCAGTCGGATAATGTAATTCGTCACGGTTGACAAAGACGACAACATCGGCATCCTGTTCAATGCTACCACTTTCACGCAGGTCGGAAAGCTGGGGTACATGTGAGGCACGAAATTCGGAGGCTCGACTAAGTTGCGACACCGCCAGCAGCGGCACATCAAGGTCGCGAGCCAGTCCCTTAAGCGAACGAGAGATGAAGCTAAGCTCTTGAACCCTATTTTCTGTTCTGCTATCTGCCTGCATTAGGTGCATATAGTCAAGGATAATGAGGTCAATATGATGTTCTTGGTGAAGCCGCTTTGCCTTGCTCCGCATCTCCATCATTCGAAGTTGAGGAGTATCGTCAATATAAATTGATGCCTCAGATAGCTTGCCAGTGGCATCCATAATCCTTCTCTCCTCTTCTTCAGTGTGCTGTCCGAGGCGAATGCGAGTCAAATTGACCCCTGACTCGCTGGATAGCAGCCTCAACACCAACGAATCTCGCGCCATCTCCAGGCTAAATAGGGCTACACAAGCCCCCTGCTCCACGGCAGCGTTTCTGGCAATATTAAGGCTGAGACTGGTCTTGCCCATACTTGGCCTGCCGCCGATAATAATGAGGTCAGAGTGCTGAAATCCGCCTAAAAGCTCATCCAGTCCAGTAAAGCCGGAGAGCACATAAGGTAGTGCCTCTTTATAGCCCTCCTCTCCCAGAGCTGGACTGGGAGCAGCCTCTTCAAAGTATTTGTCCAGTACCTGGCGAATATGGACGAAGTCTCTAGGGCCCTGCCCGTGACGTAGTTTGAACAGGATATCCTCTGCCTTATTGAGGTTGTAGTCAACATCCGGGTCTGCCCCATAACCAATAGCCGCAATCTTATCGGCAGCAGCAATAAGACGGCGCTTTACCGCTAGGCGATAAACAATCTGAGCATAGTGCTCAATATCAAGAGAGGTAGGGACAATAGATATCAGGTGACTTAAATAGGCAGCACCACCACACGTCTCCAGTTTTCCCTGCCGGTCCAGTTCTTGAGCTAATGTAATTTGGTTTATCGCCTCGTTACGCTGGGAAAGCGAGAAACATGCCCCATACAGCCATTGATTTTGTTCATGATAGAAGTCTGACTGCTCTGACTGCTCCAGCAAGTAGGCAATCTTATAAATGGCATCGCCATCTATCAGGAGTGAGCCGATTACTGCTTCCTCAGCATCGATATCATGCGGCGGCAATTTTTCACTATGCACCCTGGTCTGCCTCCTCTCCTATCACCGTAACCTTTATTTTGGGTATTATATCCTTAGCCAGTCTAATGGCTACCTCATAGCTACCGAGTTGACGGATAGGCTCGGCTAACTCTATCTTCTTTTTGTCAATAACTAACCCAGCACTGTTTTGTAACTCAGCAGCAATATCGGCAGTGGTAATTGAGCCATATAGTCGGTCTTTGGCTCCGACTCGAGCTTTCAGGGTAACCTCCTTCCCTTCTAGTTGGTGAGCCAGCTCAACTAATTTAGCTTCGGTTTGAACTTGTGCGCGGGCTTCCATTTTGAGCTGTATCTCTGCCAGGCTAGTAGCCCCGGGCTTGGCTAACAAGGCTAGCTTTTGGGGTATGAGAAAATTCCTGCCGTAGCCATTAGCTACCTCTTTTATCTCACCAACTCTAGCCACATTGGGCACATCCTGTAAAAAAACAACCTTCATACTTTACCCTTTTTTATAATTATACTTCACCCGGCGGCGAAGTAAAAGCCTAATCTTAAGATTATTTATCAATTTCGGTGATGAACTTTTCGGCGTAGATAGCGGCGGTAGCCCCATCTCCGGCAGCGGTTATGGCTTGCCGAGTAGAATTGTGACGTATATCGCCAGCAGCAAAAATACCGGGTATTTCGGTCTCCATCTTGTCGTTGGTGATGATATAGCCAGCGGCGTCTAATGGTAAGACACCCTTGAGGTAGTCTGTATTAGGCTTAAGCCCGACAGATATAAAGGTTCCAGATATATCTAAAGTAGATTTTTTGCCTGTTTTCACCTGGCGAAGCTTGATTCTTTGGACTAAATCTCTACCCTCGATTTCCTCAACTACAGTATTCCACAAGAACTCCATTTTGGGTTCAGAGAAGGCTTTCTCCTGTAGAATACAGCTAGCGCGGAGCTGGTCACGGCGGTGTATCACGGTGACCTTAGAGGCAAACTTGGCGAGGTAGAGAGCCTCGGTAATAGCAGCGTCACCGCCACCTACCATGGCTACTGGCTTTTCTTTGAAGAAGGCAGCATCACAGGTGGCGCAGTAAGATACCCCTTTACCAGTAAATTTTTCTTCACCAGGTATACCCAATTTGCGCCGTTCTGAGCCGCTGGCTATAATCACTGCTTTGGCGGTAAAGTTGCCTTCAGTGGTCTTTACCACTTTCTGTCCCTCTTGAAGCTCGATACCAGCAACCTCAGCGATTAAGGTTTTTAGCCCGTATTTTGTTGCCTGCTGGTGCATTAGTTGACCCAGTTCAAAGCCACTAATGCCCTCAGGAAAACCGGGGTAGTTGTCTACCCGCTCGGCATCTGCTATCTGACCACCGACTCCCATCTTCTCTATAAGCAGGCTACTGAGCCTGGCTCTTGAAGTGTAAAGCCCGGCGCTAAGTCCAGCCGGACCACCACCAATTATAATTACTTCATAATTTAGATTGCTTATCACGCCACCCCCTTTAAGCACCCCTTGATAAACGATCGCTCACAATTGTGATTCGATTTCCATCTCGGCATCAATAACATCTAACAGCCGGCGAATATCAAATTGCCCTGAAATTCTAGGCTCACCATTAATGAGCAGTAGTGGCAATGAGAGGTTTTTATTCTTAATCATTCGGTTCAATTCTAGGGCACGGCGATTAGCCATAGCTTTAGACAGGTCAAGGTATTCTAATTGTATTTTGTCACCAAACCTGTCTTTAATTCGCTGGCTAGCTAGGGCAATGGCTTCTGCCAAAGACCAGTCTACCCCGCAGTGAGCATCACAATTCTCGACCGTAGTATCGTCTACAATGGTGATTTGAATAGTATGCTTAATCAAGGACGTCATTCAAACTCCGCTTTAGTTCTTCTTTGGGTTTGAAACCGACTATATTAGAGACGGGCTTTCCCTTGTTGAAGATAAGCATGGTAGGAATAGCCATTATCTGGTATTGGGCAGCAACTTTTGGGTTCTGGTCAACATCCATCCTGGCAATGGTTATCCTGCCACTATACTCATCTGCCAGTTCATCCAGTATCGGGGCAACCATAAGACATGGTCGACACCAGGGTGCCCAGAAGTCCACCAGCACCGGCGTCTCAGCTTGCAACACAGTTTGGTCGAAGCTGCTGTCATCTATGGTAATCGGTTTAGTCATTACTTTCCTCCTTAATTATTTGTGAAATGCCTCGTTCCGCTGTCTTCTTGGCCAAACCAATGGCATTTTTAATGGCCTTAGCTCGACTGCAGCCATGAGCTATGATGACATTTCCTTTTACTCCCAGGAGACAGGCGCCCCCATATTCTCGATAGTCCAACCTTTTAGCCCAGGAGTCCATCCCAATATCACGGTGTAAAGCTCGCGCTGGAAGGCGATAGGCCTTGGAAAATATTTGCCCGGCTTGAGCTAGCGAATATAGCCAATTATCACTCATACCCTCGATAGTCTTGAGTACTATGTTGCCGGTAAAGCCATCGGTTACGATGACATCGGCCGTTTTTTTAAATATGTCTTGGCCTTCTACATTGCCGATAAAGTTTAAGTTGGTCTTTTTGAGAAGCTGGTGGCTTTCTTGAACCAACCGGTTACCCTTTGTTCTCTCCTCGCCATTGCTGAGTAAGCCCACGCGTGGGGAACTGATACCAAAAATCTCTCTAACATAAACTGAGCCCAGGTGGGCAAACCAGACCAGGTGCTCCGGTCGGCAATCAACATTAGCGCCGGCATCAATAAGAAAGGTGGGTGCTGATGGAGTAATATTAATAAAACTACCTATGGCTGAGCGTTCAACGCCTTCTACCTTTCCCAGGTTAAGCAGGGCAGCGCCCATTATGGCTCCGGTGTTGCCTGCGGAGACAAAGGCCGAGGCGGTGCCGTCTTTTACCAGTTTGATTCCGACTACTATTGAGGAGTCAAGTTTACTGCGGACTGCCTTCATCGGCGGCTCGTGGGGCTCAATAATTTGGTTAGCCTCAATGATAGTAAGGCCTGGTTTCTTTAGATGGCGTCTTGCCAGCATCTGGAGTATGGTTTTCCTGCCTACCAGAGCAATATCCACTTTATATTCTTCAATTGCTTTTATCGCCCCTTTGACTATTTCGTGGGGGGCATACTCACCACCGGCAGCGTCAACGGCAATTATCATCTACTTTCCTTTTTAGTTACTTGGACTTCTTTCCCACAGGTCGCAGCGACCTCCCCACCGGGCAAGAACCTGACCGTTAAGTGAAAGCTGGGCTACCTCACAGAGGTTGGGGCAGGCTTTGCATTCAAATGAGGAGGTGTTATACTTTTGTTCGCTCACGCCAAATCCCTCAAACTTGCTTCCATTGTTATTATATGCCATCTCTTCGTGTACCAGTAAAGCAGCGCCTATCGCTCCCATGACCTCGTGATGAAGTGGGACAATAACCTCAACCTCAGTATCAAGCTCTTCTTGAAGTGCCTTCACTATAGCCTGGTTAAAGGCAACCCCACCCTGAAATACTATTGGCGGTTGAATATCCTTGCCTAAGCCAACATTATTAAGGTAGTTGCGCACCAATGCCTGGCACAGTCCATAGACAATATCCTCAATTCGATGTCCCATTTGTTGCTTGTGAATCATATCTGATTCAGCAAAAACAGTGCATCGCCCGGCAATACGCACCAGTGTCTGGCTACCCAGGGCTCGCTGAGCAAACTCCTCAATGGTCATATTAAGGCGCAGCGCCTGATGGTCAAGAAAGCTACCGGTGCCGGCAGCACACACGGTATTCATTCCAAAGTCAGTTACTATCCCCCCCCTAACAATGATAATCTTGCTATCTTGCCCCCCAATTTCAATGACAGTTTGCACCTCAGGGATATATTGCAAGGCAGCTACAGCATGGCTGGTAATCTCATTCTTGACTAAATCGGCACCAACGATAACCCCAGCCAGATAGCGGGCACTGCCGGTGGTAGCCACACCACAAATGTCAACCTCTTTAGGCAACAGCTGTTTGATTTGTTTCAGCCCTTGTTGCACCATTTCAATGGGCTTGCCTTGTGTCAACAGGTAGATGTTGGTAACAAGCTCATCATTTTTATCCAGCACAGCAAACTTGGTAGTTACTGAACCAACATCTATGCCTAAATAGGCTTCCATCAACTCTCCTTAGGCGGTTACTTATTGTCGGTTATTATTTTGCGACCGCCGTCTGCGTTCCAGCAGGTCGACGAAGGCTTCCAGTCTGGTTAACATACCCGACTTGGCCATTTGCTCATCACAAAGTATGGTCAGCACCGGGATATTCTCCTTGGTTGTCGGCATAATATTTTGGGCTACTATTTCCGGCATACAGGTGAAAGGTGCCAGGTGAATTATGCCATCATACTCCTTAGCGTGGAGCACCTTTTCCCCCACCGATTCCCAGCCATCACCACCAATATCCCGCTTAAGGTAAGGTAGGGCTGCCTTATGGATTCTGGCCTTTTCATTCATGCCCAGTGGATTAAGAAACAGGCTGAACTTAGTCCACTCTGAAACGAAGGTCGTCCGCCTTACCTCTACCCCTAGCTTGCCCAACTCACTCTCTATATCCAGATTGGAGAATGGCTCCAATAATACATAAAACTCTCCAGTAATGCCAACTATCAACGGCTTATACTGGGTATCCTTATCTATTTGATTGAGCTGGTTAATGTAGTCTGCTTGTACCTTCTTCAGGGTACCATAATCATCTGCCCGGTCAATAGCATTAATGGCCTTGGTAAATAGACGATTGGCTGTCCCCTTTATTCGCTCTACAGGGCGCACCTTCTGCACTACTCGCTCTATCCTGTCCAGGGCATTTAGTTTAGCCAGACCAAAGCGAAAGGCTGATATAATCTTAGACCAGGGAGCATTGTTTGACAAACGCTTAATTACTTCCAGTAAGCCGAATAACTTTCGTTCTGAAACTCCCACCTGAATCAGTTCACCCTTATACCCCAGGTCATGAAGGATTTGTTCCTGGGTCTTAGCGTAGTAGCCCAAGCGGCAGATACCAGAGCCACCGGGCATAAGCAAGGTATCCGCCCCCAGCTCAGCGGCTTCAATCAGGTTGCCCAGGGTCAGTTTGAACGGGATGCAAAGCCCTTCCGGGGAATACTTAACCCCCAGCGACAAAGTGCGTTGATTATTAACTGGTGGCATTACATAGTCAATACCAAGCCTTTGGAATAGAGCTTTAAATGGTATATACAGGTTGCCCATATGGGGTAAGCCTAGGCGCATACCTGTCTCCTTTTCATTCTGTATAGCATATCTATAAAGGCTTCCAGTCGGGTAACCACCCCGGCTTCGGCAGTGTGTTCCTCCAGAGTAAGGCTCATAAAAGCGGTAGCCCTCAGCCTAGTTGCGTGCCGACGCACCATGTCCATCATCAGCGAATCGGGACCGCAGCCAAAGGTCATTATACCAATAACACCATCGGCTCCGTTTTCCAGATAGTACCCTCCAGCGCCTACTACTTCTTCTCCGTATGTCCAGTAGGCACTGCCTGCCAATCTAACTGTAGCCGATTCAAGCTCCTCGGGGATGAGCATCTCTGGGGTTAACACCTTATAGTCAGCCTGCTCAAGTCGGTGGATAAGGCGGTGATTTATATGTTCATCGTAGAGGAGATACGGGTGCCCAATGATGGCAATGGTGCCTCGTGTTGAAATTGAGTGGCTGGAGTGTGTTTTCGGGGTTGCCTCAAGTGTGCCTGATATTCCTTCTATTGCCTGCGGAGGCGTCAATCTATGGCTGGACATTAGCTGCCTATAATTCAGGTGGGCTTGCCAGGCGGCTAGACTGGCTTGCCTGACCTTAAACGGACTCCAGGTAAAATGTCGTGCCAGCTTGTAAATAGCTTGATACAGCTTACGCTTCCCCTTGCTAATATCTATATCTATATCTAGGATAGATGGCGATTCGGGAATAACTGCCATGGTCATATCAGGCAAGCCAAGGAACTTAGAACAGTTGTAAACCTTCTTTTTCACACTGCGGAGGGCAGGGATAAAAATATAGTCGCACTTTTCTACCAGGTAAAGAACATGACCCAAAAAAACCTTTACTGGCAAGCAGGTGTCAGCTACCACCCTTGACGAGCCTGATGACAGCATAGTCTGAGTGGTTGGTGGTGAAACCACTACTTCTGTCCCCAGTTCCTCAAAGAAGGTCTTCCACATAGGGTAATATTGGTAGTAGAGTAGAGCTCTAGGGATGCCTATCCTAATCACTTTTCTTGCTGAAACTCCTCTTTAATCTTAATAACTATCTCAGGATTGGCTACCAGGTCAACAACGGTCATAGCTAGAGCTTTGGCAGCATCAAGCAGCCCCCTGATACCCGCCTCTGAGGCTGCTGCCTCAGTAAACTGGGGGGAATGGAGTAGCACTCCTACTGGGGCTATAGCTACCCGGGAATGAATACTGGGCACTAGTTGGCTGACATTACCCATATCGGTGCTACCGAAGGCTTGACTGGAGTCGGAGAGCTTAACCTTGCGCCCCAAGGATTGCATATTCTGACTAAATAATTGAGCCAGGGTCAGATTATTACGCAGAGGAGTATAGCGTATGTCCCCCCACTTATATTCCAGGCGGGCTCCGCTAGCCGTGGCGGCTCCGATGAAGCAATTTATGACCCTTGCCTTCAGTTCATCAAGATAGGCATCATCCTCAGCACGCACCAGAAAGGCTCCAGCACTGTGAGCTGGGACAATATTAGCTGCTTCCCCACCATCAGTAATGATACCGTGGATGCGGGCTTTATCCTTAATGTGCTGCCTGAGTGAATTAATGGCAGCGAAGGAGTTCAGCATGGCTTCTAGGGCATTGATACCCGCCTCTGGTCTGGCTGCGGCGTGAGCCGCTTTGCCAAAGAATTCAACCTCCAGAGCCTGGCAGGCGAGGGCTCGGGTGGTAGCGGTATCACATGCCCCCGGGTGCACCATCATAGCCATGTCCAAATTATCAAAGGCTCCCCTGTCGGCCATTATTGCCTTGCCCCCGTATAGCTCCTCAGCCGGCGTGCCGACAACCAGAATACTGCCCCCAAATTGGTCGATAGCCAGCTTAGAAGCTACTACGGCGCCAACGGCGACGGCAGCTATTAGATTGTGACCACAAGCGTGGCCAAGGTTAGGTAGGGCATCATACTCAGCCAGAATAGCGATAGCTGGTCTCCCTCGTCCATAGCTGCCCCTAAATGCAGTCGGTAGCTCACAGATACCCCGTTCTATAGAGAAACCATTTTTCTCCAGGTACTGGGTTAACCAGGCGGCCGCCTTGACCTCCTGGAAGCCTAGCTCAGGGCTGGAATGAATTTTTAGGCTCAGCTGGCTAAGCTGGTGATGGCGAGCATCTATTTCGCCTACGACTAAAGCCTTTAATTTTTCTATATCCAAACTCGTCCTCATTCTGAGGATGGCATTCCAGCCACCACATTCAGTGCTTAATTATAGCCTAACGGAGCCAAGATTTCTAGGCTTTAACCCATTCAATTCGACCTGTTGACACAGAACCGCTTTGATATTAAACTAATCAACGGGTTTTGTCTCCAAAGAGCAAACTATAAATGGAAGGAGGAATAGGCATAATGAATATGATTGTCTGCGTCAAGCAGGTGATTGACCCTGAGGCACCGCCAGCTAGCTTCAAGATTGACCCCTCCACCAACAAGGTGGTACCACCGCCAGGTGTACCGCCAGTAATCAGCCCTTTTGATGAGCAGGCTATAGAGGCGGCACTAAGGATTAAAGATGCCCAGGGTGGTAAAATCACGGCTATAAGCCTAGGCATCAACCTGCTACGGGATGTGGTAAAAAAACCACTATCTATGGGCGCTGACGAGCTTATCCTGCTCGAGGATGAAGCTTTTATTGGGGGTGATAGCTGGTCAACGGCCTATGCCCTGGCTATGGCTATCAAGAAGATAGGTGAATATGACCTTATCTTCTGCGGCAGGCAGGCTGCCGACTGGGATGCTGGGCAAACAGGCTCGGGGATTGCCGAGATACTGGGACTGCCTAGTGTAACTGTAGCCAAAAAAATAGATATCACCGATGGTAAGGCAAGGGTAGAACGGGTAACCGCTGATGGCTACGAGGTCGTTGAGGTATCCTTGCCTGCGTTGATTACAGTGAGCAACGAGCTTGGTGAGCCTCGTTATGCCACCCTGAAGGGGATAATGGCAGCAGCTAAGAAGCAACCTATCATCTGGAACCCAGCCGATATTGGGGTTGACCCTTCTCAAATTGGTGCCGCTGGTCGACACACCAAGATGCTCAGGCTGTTCCAACCAGTTCGTGAAGGTAAGTGCGAGATTATAGAAGGGGAGAGCCCAGAAGAGGCAGCGGTTAATCTAGCCCTGAAACTCAGGGAGGTCAAGATACTGTAAAGCGGAGTTTTTCAGCAGTCTGAATTAGGGAGGTAAATCTTTATGTCTGAATATAAAGGGGTCATGATTTATAGCGAGGTTACCGATGGAAAGCTAGCCGCCATTACTACTGAACTACTGGGTTGCGGTAGAAAGCTGGCTGATGACCTGGGACAGGAATTATGTGCTGTGTTAGTCGGCAGTGATGTAAGCAATTTAGCCCAGGAGGCTATTGCCTTCGGCGCTGATAAGGTATATGTTGTTGATGACCCGCTGCTTAAAGACTATCAGACAGATTCCAATGTAATAGTCGTGGAAAAGTTGGTCAAACAGGTAATGCCCCAGATTCTTATCCTGGGACAAACCTCTATCGGCCGTGACCTGGCACCCAGGTTGGCCTTCAGGCTGGAGACAGCCGCCTCTATGGACTGTATAGAGCTGGCTATTGACCCCGACTCAAAGCTACTCTTGCAAACCAGACCTGTTTATGGTGGAAATGCCCAGGCTATCCTCACCTGCGAGTCCTACCCACAGATAGCTACGGTTAGAGCCAAAGCAATGTCACCTCTGGAGCGAGATGCCTCAAGGCAAGGGGAAGTCATTACTATTGAGGCTGGCCTAGACCCATCAGCCATAAGAACCAAGGTTCTGGAAAAGGTGCCAGAGGAGGTAGCCGGAATAAAGCTAGAGGATGCTGAGGCAGTAATCACTGGCGGTAGAGGTATTGGCGGACCTGAAGGCTTCAAACAATTAGAAGAGCTGGCTAAAATACTGAAGGGGGCAGTAGGTGCTACCAGACCGCCTTGCGATAATGGTTGGGTACCAGACACTTGGCAAGTAGGGCTTACCGGTAAGATTGTTACCCCTGACTTCTATATTGCTGTAGCTCTCTCCGGTTCCAGCCAGCATATGAGTGGTTGTTCAGGTTCCAAAAATATTATCGCTATAAATAAAGACCCCGAGGCAAATATCTTTAAGGTAGCCCACTTCGGTGTGGTCGGGGACTGGAAAAAAGTGCTCCCCGCCTTTACTGAGAAGGTTAAGGAGCTTCTGGCTGGGTAAAACTGCTCCTAAGCACCACAAATAAGGTTAAGTCTTCTCGGCTTGTCTTTGAGCGATAATTTTCTGACTAATGTGAGGCGGTGTCTCTTCGTAGTGGCTAAATTCTACTGTATAGCTGCCCCTGCCCTGGGTTATCGACTTCAGGTCTATAGCATAGCGCAAAATCTCAGCCAGAGGCACTTGAGCCTCAATAACATTGACTCCAGCCTCGGGGTTCATACCTAGCACCCGGGCTCGCTTGGCATTAAGGTCGCCAATAATATCACCGGTGAAGTCCTCAGGAACCCTCACCGTAATATTCATTATCGGTTCGAGGAGAATAGGTTGCCCCTGAGATAATCCCTTCTTCAACGCTCCGGCTCCGGCAATTTTGAAACATATTTCTGAAGAATCAACCGGGTGATAGCTACCATCATATACCCTTGTCTTTATGTCAACAACCGGGTAACGAGCCAGCACCCCTTCCCCAACTGCTTCATTGACCCCCTTCTCCACCGCCGGAATATAGTTTTTAGGTATGCGACCGCCGACTACCTTATCGACAAACTCATGGCCACTGCCGCGAGGTAAAGGCTCCAACTCCAACAAGACGTGTCCGTATTGACCATGGCCTCCCGTTTGCTTCTTATGCTTATACTCAGCCTTGGCTGGTATAGTAATAGTCTCTTTATATGGAACCTCGGGGGTTTGCAACTCCACACCCACCCCGAATTTACGCAACATCTTCTCTGCCGCCACTTCAAGTTGAGTCTCACCAAGCCCGGATAGAATGGTTTCATTGGTATCACTATCTCTATGCACCCGA
>SDBU01008147.1_pt1 | contig 11977 bp, 9 predicted proteins | sample 2277071 | NCBI WGS metagenome assembly SDBU01 (sample SAMN10397929, study PRJNA504765) | marine sediment metagenome | isolation source: marine sediment core GS08_GC12, 126 cmbsf | place: Arctic Ocean: Gakkel Ridge, Loki's castle | collected 2008
GTGGTACTCGGCAGGCTGGCGAATCGGGGAGACGTAGGTGTAGTCAACAACCTCGTACAGGGAGATTGACTTGTCAATGCTGGGGGCGTTCAGCTGGAAGGCATCAATGACGCCTCGCTGCATGTTCTCGTAAATCTCTGGTGGGGGCACGGATGTGGGACTGGCACCCATCATGATGAAGATGGCAGCATCATCGCCCGCGGTGCGGACTTTCAGCCCTTTAAGGTCAGCAACCGTTCTCAAGGGCTTGGTGGTGTTGAGGAACATCTCCGGGGTGCCTTCCCAGCCCGGCAGCACTACAACAGTCTTGCCGGCAGCTGCGAGCATTTCACTGTACAGGTCATGGCCATAGTTCAACATCCAGGACTGCATCTTGATGGGGAACATGGTGGAACCGAGCACGGCATTGAACAGGGTAGCCGCCTTGTTTACCTCATTGTGGACGAAGCTGGCAGTCACGCCAAAGTCAAGGATGCCTCTCTCGGCAGCGGGTACTTCTTCCCAGCCGGGGACGATAGCGCCGCCACCGCGGTAGTCAATGGTGAATTGGCCATCGGTCATTGCCGCAATCTTGTCCATCGCCCTCTTGCGGGAGTTAAAGACACGGCCACCCTCTGTATTGGTGTCCTGAGCAAGCCACTCTACTTTCACCTCAGGTTGTGCTGGAGCTGGAGCTGGAGCCGGAGCTGGAGCTGGAGCCGGAGCCGGAGCTGGTGCGGGAGCTGGTGCGGGAGCTGGCGCGGGAGCTGGCGCTGGTGCTGGTGCCGGAGCGGGAGCCGGTGCTGCACAAGCCGCTACCAGGCCACCTATCAAGACCACTACCATCGCCAAAGCTAATAACAATCTTTTACTCAATTTCTCCTCCTTGAAATATTTTACTCATTTTACGTCATTTTACGTCAGTGTCAAAACGTTCTTGTGAAAGCGATCACCCCCTTCATTATATTTTCGGGCATTCACCCAATTCTCTGCCAATAAGCGCGTATTTCCTCAATGCTCCGAGTCGGATTGTTGGCATCTTGATAGCCAAGTCGATAGCTTATGAGACTAGCCCCCATTTTAACTAAATTCAGTACGCGTTCGATTCCATCCTGGTTTAGCCTGAAGATTGGAAATGGTGCCCCAATGGCTGCCACGGCCTTACCGGTATCATCACGTATTAGTGCACCAGTACCTATTATCATCTCAATGGTTCCCTCTTTGTCGAGGGAAACACCGCTATTTCTTATTTGCTCTAATTCGCGCTTCAATTCTGTCTTGGTAGCAATAGTCTTCGAGGTAACTGGTTTTAGTCTCTCCTCAGGAATCAAATTGTCTATCTCTTTATCGGTAAGTTCGCTCAGGAATGTTTTACCCATTGCTGAGGTATAAGCAGGCACAATCGTTCCTATGTGCTGAGTAACTCTAAAAGCGTGCTTCGATTCCTCTTTCATAATTATCAATACGTTACCTCTATCAAAAATGCCCACGTGAACTGTCTCGCTGGTTAGGTCATTCAGCATTTTTGTTACTGGTTTTGCGGCACTGACAATATCATTAGTGCTAAGATACCTGTTCCCCAGTATATAGAGCTCATGACCAACGCGATAATTTCCTGTCCTGGTGTTCCGTTCAAGCAGACCGTCTTTGGTTAGGGTTAATAGTATGCGGTGTGTCGTAGCTTTAGGGATACTAGCTCGACGAGATATTTGGGAGACGCCCAACTCCCACGTGTCTGGTGTAAAACACTTTAAAACGGCCCCAACTCTTGCCACGGATCTCGTATACTTCTCAGATTTCGTTGGCGATATAGTATTCATAAAAAGTTTGTTCCGCTCAGTGAAACCCTGTTTCAATTATTATTTATACTTATATTATAAACTTATACTGATTGTCAACCCTGTTGTTCTGGATTATACGAGTATCGTTTACGACAAAATGAATTATATATCTTGGAATCTCCAGAAATCTTCATAATACTGTAGCATACTCGCCTTATTATGCCGATATGATTTGTTTCAAAAGCCCCCAAGTGATTTTTCCAATACCATTATTCCAAATCTGGTGCGGATAGGAGTACCCATGCCTCTCCAAAGTCGATTAAAGCTCTGGTATTCTTGCAATTTAATCGCTTTTGCCGTACAGTTGGTCGGAGTTTTGAAAGAAGGAGTTTCTAAATGGTTAATTTCACCAATGAACACGAAATGTTTGATATGATGCGAGATAAGTTGAGTGCTTCTGTAATCTCTGATGTCCTTGACAGCCTTGGGGCTCGTGGACAGGGTATGCGATCTGATATCCGCCCCGTATACCCTGGGGCAATTGTCGTTGGTAGAGCCTATACCGTCCTTAATGTCGACATCTACCAGGTTTTTGATGACCCGTACAAAGGCGAAATTGAAGCCATTGATTCGCTAAAACCCAACGACGTAATGGTAGTCTGCACCAATCGCTCCACACGTACCTGCTTCTGGGGCGAGCTCCTATCCACCGCCGCTCGAGCCCGTGGTGCTCGTGGGATAGTAATCGATGGCTATACCAGAGACGCAGCTCAAATTACCGAAATGCAATTCCCCGCTTTTGTCGCCGGGATAAGTATGCTTGACTCGAAGGGCAGAAGCATGGTTATCGATCACGGTTGTCCGGTGAATTGCGGAGATGTTCTTGTCAATCATGGAGACATCATTTTTGGTGACATAGATGGTGTGGTCGTCATCCCCAAAGAACTTGAGAAGGAAGTCATTCCGCTAGCTCTGGAAAAGGTAGAGAAAGAGGACCTGCTTCGTGATGATTTACTCAAGGGAGCGATGATGCGGGATGCTTATAATAAGCATCAGATACTTTGATGGCTTGCCGGGGTAAATTTATCCCGTCTATCGGTCGGTACGCGGTTCTATTTTGTCTTGCGCGATAACGGCTGCCAAAAGGACATTAGCGCCGGCGGCCACGTGTTCAGGTTCGGTTTTTTCAATCTCGTTGTGGCTGATGCCGTTCTCACACGGGATAAAGATCATCGCCGTCGGTGCCGCTCGGGCGATGTAGACGGCATCATGACCGGCGCCGGAAATCATGTCACGGTAGGAGTAGCCTAAATCCCCGGCGGCAGCGCGGACAAGGCTGATACAGGTTTCATCAAACTTAATCGACGGAGAATTCCAGATATTTTCCAGTTCTATCTTGAGACCAGTCTCTCTCGTGACCTCTTTTACCATCATCTTAAGCTCTTTATCCATCTCGGACAGCACCGCGTCATTTGGATGGCGGAGGTCAACGGAGAAGAAGACAGACCCCGGAATCACGTTACGCGAGTTTGGTTTAACCTCAACCAGGCCGACCGTCGAGACAGCGAGAGGCGCGTGGTTTAAGGCGATTTTGTTGATTGCCTCAACCATTCGGGCGCAGGCCACCATGGCATCATGGCGCATATTCATCGGTGTGCTGCCGGCATGGCTTTCACGGCCAGTCACGTTGACGTCGTACCAGCGCTGGCCCTGCACCCCGGTGACCACGCCGATGGTCTTATTCTCGGCCTCCAAAACTGGGCCCTGCTCGATGTGGAGCTCAAAGTAGGCACCTGGCTTTTGGTCGCCGCATTTGGTTTTACCACGGTAGCCGATACGCTCCAGTTCCTCGCCAAACTTCTTGTCGTTACTATCCTCGCGAGCATAGGCAAAATCACGGTCGAACACGCCAGCAAATACGCCCGAGGCCAGCATAGGCGGATTGAAACGGGAGCCTTCCTCGTTAGTCCAGTTAATCACTTCTAGTGGTGCCTTGGTTGTGTAGCCGGCCTCATTCAGGGTACGCAACACCTCCAGACCCGAGAGTACACCAACGATGCCGTCAAACTTGCCGCCCGAGGGCTGGGTATCGAGGTGACTACCTATGGCGTTTGGTGGCAGTGTCTTGTCCCTGCCCGGCCGATGGGCGAAGATGTTGCCCATCTCGTCGACGGTGACCACACAGCCAATCGACTTGCTTGCCCTGACGAACCAATCGCGCACCTGACGGTCGGAATCGGTAAGGGTCAACCGGCAGATGCCGCCCTTGGCAGTACCGCCTATCTTGGCTGTCTCCATGATAGTGTCCCACAGTCGTTCGGCGTTGACCCGTAAATTCGGCTGGTTGCGCTCTCTTTGCTTCGTATTCATATTTAAGAAAACATCATGTCGTACTTGTCTAGATTATACTATGCCTCGTTCTAAGCCAGGATTAATCATTCCGAGCGCTGGAAATGTGACATATCGAGTCCGGTGATAACCTCAATTACCGCCGGTATTCCTTTTCGGTTAACTTGCAAGGCTTCTTCCAGAGCTGGCTTTATCTCGGAAGGCTTTTCAACTCTTCTCCCGTAACATTGACACGCTTCGGCCCACTTCATAAAGTCAGGTTGCGCTTTGAACGTACAGGTATCCCATCCTACGGCTTTCATCTGATTGTGTTTTACCCAGCCAAGAGCGGAGTTATTCAGCACCACCCAGGTGCAGCCGGCTTTATACTGCGTCGCCGTGGGCAACTCCTTCATATACATTTGAAATGCCCCGTCACCGGTGACACAGACCACGTTCTTTTCCGGCCTGGTCAATTTGGCGGCAATGGCTCCGACAACGCCCATGCCCATGCACGTCTGTTCGGCAACGGGTACACATTCTGATCCGTCCTGCACTTTGTAATAGGGAAAGCAAAATGACCAACTATCCTGGGAGCCGTTCTCACTGACCAGGATTGTATCTTTGCCGAATACTCTGCTCAGCTCATATACGGTACGTTTTGCCGGAATCGGAGTAACTTCAACCATGCATTCCGCCTCCACCTCTTTTTCGAATTCTTCTTTTGCCTTTATAATCTCCTTTACCCGTGGTATTTCCTTAAAATTACTTCTCTTCTCAACTTTATCCTTTGTGGCCGCGATCAATTGCTGCAAAACAAGGTTGGCATCACCAGCAATGCCAACATCCGGTATCCAATTTCTCCCTATCTCAAATGAAGAGATGTCAATTTGGATAAATTTGGCTCCTTTCGGGAAATCCTTCCACTCATGTGTCTGGAAACTCTCATTCCGGGTTCCAATGGTGATAAGAAGGTCGGCGTCAGAATAAATTGCCTTGCCTACTTTAGTTCGATATAGGCCACATACCCCGAGAGCCAGGGGATGCTCTTCAGACAGGATTCCTCTGCCACCCGGCGTAGTCATAAATGGTATCCCCAATAGTTCAATGAGCTCTTTAAAGGCCTCCGAGGCTCCGGATAGCACTGTCCCATTACCAGCTACCAGCACCGGTCGCTCAGCCTTTAGAATTAGCCCCACGGCTTCATTGACCAGCTCCGAATCACCGGCGGTACGGATTTTCCTGGCGGGCATATATTCCGGTAAACTAACCTCGGCAAAGGCATACTTGGAAGTTCCACTGACATCATAAGGTATCTCCAGGAAAACCGGTCCTGGCTGACCGTTCATCGCTATCGAAAATGCTCTGCGGATAAACCAGGGAATCCTCTCCGTATAAGGAATACGAGCACTCCATTTGGTTATCGGCCTCATCATCCCTGTCTGGTCAGTTTCCTGGAAATCGGCCATGCCGTCCGTTTTTTGAGATGTCCCGAGACATATTACTACCAGTGGTGAGCAGCCAGAATATGCCTCCAATACCCCGGGAACCAGGTTTGCCACTCCTGGCCCTGGGCTCGCACTGCAGACTCCCGGCTTTCCACTCAGTCTGGAGTAAGCCATTGCCATGAAAGGTGCTGACCCTTCATACCTGAGATTTATTGATGCTATGCCGGGAATTTTTTCGGCGTATAACTGCAGGCCGGTATCCCCTATCCCAAAGACAAACTCCACTCCTTCAGACTTAACCATGTTGGTGATTGCTTCCCATGCATTCATTACTGCGTCTACCTCCTTTGATTAATATTCTACCAGCCTTCTCGCCTATTTGGAAGTACCTCATATAAAAAATGGGCAGATTATGAGTTGACAGGCTGTTTTGGAAAGAGTAAGATACGGAAAGCGGTTACCGCTATCCGCCCAATATAAGGCTTTGTGATGGACTTTGAAGTTGAGGAAGCTGGTATTGATGCTGGAAATCATGCCCTGAGTACCGCTATGAAATTCCAAAAGCCAATCAAATTTGAGGAGCAGCGAGATGAAAGAGGTGAGAATTATCCCCTGTCTGGATGTGAAAGACGGGAGAGTCGTCAAGGGAGTAAATTTTGTCGACTTAAGAGATGCCCGTGACCCGGTAGAAGCGGCCGAAGCCTACTGCCGGGAGGGAGCCGATGAGCTTGTCTTCCTTGATATTTTCGCTACCGTGCAGAGCCGAAAAACGAGACTGGAGTGGGTGAAAAAGGTCTGTAATGTTGTCACCGTGCCCTTTGCGGTTGGTGGTGGTATAGGTAGTCTTGAGGATATGAAAGCATTAATTGACCTGGGGGTGGACAAGGTTTCAATAAATACAGCCGCGGTCAGGGATCCCGAGTTTATAAGAAAGGCCTCCAAAGAGTTCGGCAGGGAGAGACTCGTGGTTGCCATTGACGGCCAGAAGAACTCGCTTGATAGTGGCCCCCCTCGATTAGAGGTAGTGATTAAGAGTGGCAGCGAGCCTACCGGGATGGAAATTGTGGAATGGGCAAAACGGGTTGAGGAACTGGGTGCGGGGGAAATTCTGCTTACCAGTAAAGATGCTGATGGCACTAAAGAAGGCTACGATTTGGAAATGACCAAAGCGGTGGCTGAGGCGGTAACCATACCGGTTATCGCTTCCGGGGGTGCCGGCAAATTAGAACATCTGTATGAAGCGGTAACTATTGGCAAAGCCGCCGCTGTTTTAGCGGCTTCAATTTTTCATTTTGGGGAGATATCGATCCCTGAAGCCAAGAGATACCTAAGAGAAAGAGGAATACCGGTAAAAACATAATGAGGAGGAGTAAATGACTTTCAGTAAACCAAACGCCAGCGCGGCAACTAAGACTAGAAATAGAGTATCACCGTCACCTGCCTCAGGGATGTGTGTTTCCTGTCTTGATACTTGCCTTGGCCTGTGTGAAGTGGGGCAATCTGCTTTAAGGGGCAGGGAGGTAATGTATCCGCAGCCATTCGGGAAGGTCAGCGTTGGATCTGAAAAGGATTATCCCATAGACTATTCTCATTTCAATATTCATGGTAGCTGTGTTGGGGCTCAAGGGGTAGACGCTGATTCTGATAAAGCTATCTTCCAGGCCGTTGATGTTTCTACAACGGTTGGGCCCAAAGGTAAGGAAATAAAGATGAGGGTTCCTTTTTTCACCGGTGCCCTGGGCTCGACTGAGATAGCCCGGGTCTACTGGGAAGGGGCTGCCATTGGTGCTGCCATCTGCGGTACTATTTTAGTCTGCGGAGAGAATGTCTGTGGCATGGACCCTGAGGCTGAAATAAAGAACGGACGGGTCATCAAGTCCCCTGAATTAGCCAGAAGGGTGAGAACCTTTCAGGATTGGTATGATGGCTACGGACTGTTATTAGTCCAGGCAAATGTGGAGGATAGTCGTCTCGGTGTGCTCGAATATGCCATAGAGAAGCTCGGTGTTCAGGGAGTTGAAATAAAGTGGGGGCAGGGGGCAAAGGATATTGGTGGCGAGGTAAAGCTCCCGTCCCTGGAGAGAGCACGTGAACTGAAAAGCCGTGGTTATCTGGTATATCCAGACCCTGACGACCCGGTGGTTCAGGAGAGCTTCCACATCGGAGAAATTGAGGAATTTGAGCGTCATTCTCGGCTGGGTATGGTGGGCGAAGACGCATTCCATAAGAGGGTAGCAGAACTTCGGAGCACCGGTGCCAAATACGTTACCCTGAAGACAGGAGCTTATCGACCGGCAGACCTGGCACGGGCGGTTAAGTTCTGCTCTGACGCCAAAATAGACCTGCTCACTGTGGACGGTGCTGGCGGAGGTACTGGAATGAGCCCCTGGCGGATGATGAATGAATGGGGAATACCAACCGTCTATATTGAGTGTCTCCTTTATGATTATCTTTCCCGACTGGAAAAGAAAGGGGCTTTTATTCCCAGCTGTGCCATTGCCGGTGGTATTGCTTTGGAGGATCACGTGTTTAAAGCTCTGGCTTTAGGTGCCCCATTTATCAAGGCGGTATGCTTGGGCCGTTCTACTCTCACGGCCGCTACCGTGGCTAAAGCCAATGCGGATAAGCTTCGTAATGAACACGAGAACGATGAGTCTTATGAGAGAGCTTTGATGCAGACATTTGTCAATATGGCTCAGCTTAAGGCAAAATACGGAAAAGACTTTGCCCGGATTCCTCCGTCAGCGGTGGGTATGTACAACTACTATGAGAGATTAACCACCGGCCTGCAACAACTTATGGCTGGAGCCAGAAAATTCCGCTTAGACCTGATTGAGAGGAGCGATCTTATGGCCCTCACTAGGGAGGCAGCGGAGATTTCCGGTATTCCATACGTGATGGATGCTGAAAAAGAGGAAGTGGACCGGATTTTAGCTTGACTTCCAAGTACTTAGAGCCAGGAAAGGGCTATCCTATAGTACCGGGGGATAGCCCTTTCTATATGATGTCCGTCAATCAGAAGCCCGGGTCTTTCAGGTAAATCTGAGTAGGGTTCACGTATTTAATCGTTTCTACTTTGGTCATAGTGCCGGAGGCAATATCCAGCACTTTCTGCAGCAGCTTCTCACCGGCTTCTTCAATGGTATCCGTATCTTCGATGACGGTGCCCGAATAAAAGTCAATACTGGTTGGTGCCATGGCCAGTGTTTTGGGGTTGGCGGTCGTCCACATGAGAGGGGCGACTACCGCGGGTGAGGTATAGAGAAGGTCGTTGCCAGGAAAGCCTCCGCCTCCTAGCTGGAAGATTACTAATTGGGCTCCTGAGGCCGCGTAGCCGGTGAATATGGAATTCATCGTCATCCAGTTGTCGACGAAGTAAAGCCCCTTGCCCTTCGGCCTTTCTCCGTACTTGAGCACTCCCTGTATCAGGGCTGACCCTGATTTATGGATAGCACCCAGCGATTTCTCCTCGAGTGAAGAGATACCTCCCGCGATATTGGAGGGAACGGGGTTGACGGTACGGATGTCCTCCCCGGTTGATTTGGCCAACTCTTCGGTTTCGGCTGCCGCTCTCAGGATACTCTGGGAAACTTCTTGGTTTACCCCTCGCTTGGCCAAAATGTGCTCGGCACCGATAATCTCGGTGGTCTCTCCGAAAAAGGCAGTGCCACCCGCGGCGACGATACGGTCGAAGAGGTTACCATTAACCGGATTACCGGCGATGCCCGAAGTTGTATCAGAAGCGCCGCATTTCACGCCGACTGCCAAATGACTTAAATCAAACGGTTGGCGTCTGAGCCGGGAGGCCTCAAGTACCATCTCCCGGGCTAGCTGGACACCTTTCTCCAGTGCCCGGAGAGTACTGGCCTCTTTTGTCACATCAATTACCTCTACCCGTTTCCCGGAACTGGCAATTTCTTCAGCGATTCGGGTGTTCGTCAGCTCCGGATATCCCGAGCCGACGTGCAGGGAGTGGACAATCACCGAGGCCACGTTGGGATTTCTGCCCAAACCTATCAGGGTGCGAGCTATCGTTTCGCGGTCACGTCTGGTGCGGCCGCTGCCGGTATCCGCGGTCATTATTGTCCTGGTACCTTCTACTATGTCACATATCTTGCTGGCGAGAAACCCTCCCGGTATCACCAGTACGTAGTTCCGTATACCAACCGATCCGTCAGGTCTCTCGTAGCCTAAAAATTTCATTTGGTACCCCCTTTCCTCAGGTCGCCTCTGCCCCGTCCGCCTTCCATGTTGTGGATGTGGACAAGCTCACCTTGCTTGATGTTCTGTGAGGCGGTACCTATCGTTTCTCCATACTTTATTACGTCAGCTCCCTTGGCAATATCGGCCACGGCTATTTTGAAACCGAATGGTACATTTTCTAATGTTTTGACTTTACTGACCGCTTTACCCAGTCGGACTGGCACCTCAGCACCCGTCTTGGCGTCTTCCAGAATCGTAGCCACGTTATCGTTCGGCGAAAACATCAACGCTCCCTTTGAAGCCATCAGGTACCTCCTTATAATTTGGAAATTTCATATTTTCATATCCGGCCAGACGGATGAAGAACCCCTCTATTATACTCCACCGCTCTGGTTAATTGACAACTGCATAAATTATAATAGAATATTAGAGATGTAATTAGAAATTAACTTAGAGTAGCCGACGGCATGCCCCTTACGTTTCTTGCCCAAGTTTCAATAGACAGATGATGGCGTGTTAAAATAGTCAGGCTTAAGGAGATTCATCATGAAGATTACCAGGGTAACCCCCATTTTCTGTGACGGTGGCTGGCGGGCTTTTACTTTTGTCAAGGTGGAGACGGACGAGGGTCTGGTGGGCTACGGGGAATGTACCGATAATCGCTCTTCCTTTGGCATCGGTGGTTGTGTCCGGGACCTGGAGCCTCGGCTCATTGGTCAGAACCCCATGATGGTGGAAAAACTTTATCGGGATATGTGCCAGCATTTTCAGCAGAATCCTGGTGGTATTGCCCAGAAGGCCATCGCCGGGATAGAAATTGCTCTCTGGGATATCAAGGCCAAAGCACTTAACCTGCCCCTTTACGAACTTTTCGGCGGCCCACTTTGGGAAAAAATCAGAATTTACTGGTCTCATTGTGGCACTTACCGGGCGCGCAACCCGGAATTCTTTACCCACCGACCACCCATCAGGACTCTGGAGGATATCGCTAGGCTGGGTGAGGAAGCGGTGGAACGAGGTTATACTGCCATAAAGACAAACATCATAATACCCGGGGAGAAACCCAGGATGTTCCGGGTCTTCGATCAAAATATTGACCGCAGTATTTTGAAAGCGATTGATAGCTTACTCAGCACTTTTCGTAAGGCCGTTGGTGATCAGGTAGACATCGGCCTGGACTTGAACTTTAACTTCAAGACGGAAGGCTTTATTCAGGTCGCCAGAGTAGTGGAGCCGTATAACCTGATGTGGCTGGAAGTAGACCTTTATGACCCGGAGGCGCTCCTGCAGGTCAAGCAGTCAACCAAGGTCCCGATTTGCTCGGCGGAAAATCTGTACACCATGAAGGGATACCAGCCTTACCTGGAAAAACATGCCATGGATTTTTGTATGATAGACCTGCCTTGGAATGGCTACATCGAATCACGCCACATCGCCGCTCTGGCCGATATGTACGAAATCCTGGTGGCACCGCATAACTATTACAGCCACTTCTCGACTTTCATGAGTGCTCATCTCTGTGCCTCGGTGCCCAATGTCAGGATAATGGAGACCGACTTTGACAGCGTACCGTGGCGCGATGACATTATTACCGAACTTCCCGAAATAAAGGATGGCTACCTCAGTCTGCCGAAGAAACCGGGCATTGGAGCCGAGCTTAACGAGAAGGAGATTGCCAAGCACCCGTGGCCGAAATAGCTGCCGCTGGCTCAAGAATGCCGTCAAAAAACGGTTAAAATCAAATTTAATTTAATCAAGGAGGAATAATATGAGTCGGAAAGCCAGAATTGGATTTACCAGGGATTTCCTGGACCAGGAGGGAAAGTTTGCCTTGCCCGGTCCCGGACTAAAATTAATTAGCGAGATGCCCAGTGTAGAGCATGAAGTATTCACTGAATTTTTGCCTGAGGTCACCCCGGAACAGATAGAGGGTTTCGATATGGTCATTTCGCGTACTTTTCCCAAATGGAACGAACGGAGTTTCGCCGGCAACCATCAGCTCCTTTCTATCCATCGTATTGGTGTCGGCTATGACCGGATTAATGTTCCTGACTGCACCAAAGCGGGAGTGATGCTGTGTATTACCCCGGCCGCGGTGCGTCGTCCGGTGGCCGTCGCCATCATGACTTTTATTCTGGCCTTAAGCACGCGGCTTATCGCCAAGTACCAGTTGACTCGTGAAGGACAGTGGGGTGAAGTAACTAAATACCATGGCTATGGCTTAATCGGGAAGACGTT
>SDBU01008148.1_pt1 | contig 11976 bp, 15 predicted proteins | sample 2277071 | NCBI WGS metagenome assembly SDBU01 (sample SAMN10397929, study PRJNA504765) | marine sediment metagenome | isolation source: marine sediment core GS08_GC12, 126 cmbsf | place: Arctic Ocean: Gakkel Ridge, Loki's castle | collected 2008
GATTGTCACCCAGGACGAAGTACTCGTCCTCTCCCAGGCGTTGAGGCCCCCAGGCGTACTTGCCCGTGTGGAGCGCGTACGGTTCCTCGAGTTCTTCGCTATTAATAAAAAGGCGTTCCCCTCTGACCTCCACTTTTTCTCCTGGCAGTCCGATGATTCGTTTGATGAAATCCCGCCTGGGGTTCTTGGGGTAGTGGAAGACCACCACATCACCGCGCTCAGGAGGGTGAAGATAGTACACAAGCTTGTTTATGATCAGATATTGCCCATCGTGTAGGTTGGGCTCCATGCTGACTCCCTCAATGCGGAAGTTCTGGATCAGAGTGCGGATCGCAAGGAAGATCAACAGGGTCAGGAGCACTGTCTCCACGGTTTCGCGCAAGATGGACTTGTTCCTCTGTCGTTGATCTTGTACGTCTTGGTCGTCAACTGTTTCCTGACTGTCCTGTATCTCAGGTGATTCCTCGAACAAACTGTTCACCCCTCTCTCAAAGTGTTGCTCCCATTATAATACATCTGCAATTATAAGGCAAACTGGTCCTGGGAACACGAAGATTGGAGGTAAGTGGCTGAAAAGCGTCCAACTTGACAAAAGTGCCTATCTGGTTTAAGATTAACCCTACTCACCTGCTCCCGCTGGATCCTGGTCCAAAGGTGAGCCAAGCACGATTAAACAAAGCAATTCCAAAAAGGAGGCACTAATGATGTCACAAAGAGGTAAGACGCGATGCATCTGGCTTATCACGGTGATTATGATGCTGACCTCCCTCTCACTAGCCGGTTGCGCTGGAGTTGAAGTCGTTGACCGGGCCCCTGCTTCCCTCGATACACCGTCCCTCAGTAAGGTCAGAACTCCCGTGGATGAGCACGACTTGGCTGTGCTGGCCATTGACTTCGATCCCTCGCTGGAATATAAGCAGATCATCGTCAGGGGCAAGCAGGCAACTTTGTTAGTAGCGGTGGAGAACATAGGCCTTCAGACCGAGTCTGACGTTAAAGTGAAGGCTCGGCTGTCTGCCTACGACGATGATACTCCGATCTTAGAGAAGACTTGCCACATAGGCACCATCGCCCCCGGCCAGATAAAAATAGCTCGCTTCAAAGACATCTCCCGTGTTCCTTATCGGCCTGCTTATCGCTTGCAGGTGTGGGTGCTGCCGGCGCCTGGCGAAGTTGGCATGGCAAATAATCAAAGGAGCTACGATCTCTTTGTAAACATGCCGCAGTAATAACAAAACCTATTACCTCGTGGTGCCGCTTGAGGTGGAGATAGAAATCTTCGGCGAGAGTGAGCGTGGATAACTGGTATGCCCTGCCGTCGGAAGGGAAAAGGGACTAGCTATGAAATTCAAGCTTGACGGTATCGCCCGCTACATCCCCATCTTAATGATCGCCCTGATCTTCGGTGTCTTATTGGGCCTGCAATGGAAATCGCCTCCTGCGAGGTCTACGGCAGTGCCAGGCTTTGAGCACGAGTCAGGGTTTCTAGCTATCAATCGCCTGGAAGCAGAGCAGGGAGAGCTCAAGGAAAACATCGGGCGGATGCGGGAGCAGTTGGACGAATATCGCCGGGAGTTGGCCGCTAACACGGAGATGTTGAAGGAGATAAGCGCGGAATTGGAGCGGCAGAAAATGATGGCCGGGCTGCTGGCTGTCGAGGGGCCTGGCATCCAGGTGACCCTCGACGATAGCAGCATCCGGACGGGGGCGGCGGATTCCAACGAGTACCTCATCCACGAGTACGATCTGCGCGACGTGGTTAACCTCCTATGGCTGGCCGGCTCCGAGGCTATCGCCGTCAACGATGAGCGGATCGTAGCTACCACTTCTATCTACTGCGTGGGCAGCACGGTCATGGTCAACGATACCCGCCTCTCTCCTCCCTATCTGATCCAGGCTGTCGGCAACTCCATCACGCAGGAAGATGTTTTGCGCAATCCCGGCTATCTCAAGGAGATCAAGCAGAGGGCCGAACTCTACGGTGTGCAGTTTACGGTGAACAGAATAGGGATGCTCACCATACCCGCTTACAAGGGGGGCTTCCCCATCCATTATGCCCGATTGGGAGAGTGAACGAGACGAGAAGATTGGGGTCATGAAGAGTCGTTCTGCACAATTATTGTTGACCATAGTCTGTTTCATCTTGGGCCTGTTGCTGGTGGCCCAATTTCGCACTCAGCGGATGGCGAGCGGGTACATTTTATCTGCTTCGAGTGCCGATCAGTTGGTTATCATCAGCAGCTTGGTGGAGAACAACGCCCATCTGCGCGAAGAGATGGAGGCCCTGGAAGGACAGCTCGACGAATATCAACGGGCTACCGGACGGGCCGTGCTGGAATCTCTGGTGGAGGAACTGAACAAGGTCAGGATTATCAACGGGCTGGTTGAGGTCTCAGGGTCGGGTGTCGAAGTAAGTCTTGACGGGCCTATCGGCGTCCTGGATGTGCAGGACCTGATCAACGAGCTGCGTAACGCTGGAGAGGAAGCTCTGACCATCAACGGGGAGCGGCTGACCCTGTACTCGCTAATTGCCAGCACCGAAGACGGAGGGATGACTGTCCATGGAGTGACACTTTCGCGGCCCTATGTCTTGCAGGCTATTGGCCAACCTGGGACCATGGAGACGGCCTTGCTCAGGAGCGGGGGGCTCATCGCTACTCTGGAGCGCAACTACGAGGGCCTGGCCGTGAGCGTGATCAAGCGTGAGAGAATGGTCCTGCCCGTGTACAAAAGGGCTATCGAATTCGTATACGCTTCCCCGGCAGAATAAGAAAGACGGCCACCGGAATCATCGGCGGCCGCCTGATCTTGGCTAGAGGCTAGGCACAGCTTAACCCACGCTACAGGTTGCGCAACTGGTGGCGCTACAACTGGCGCAACCGCTGGTGCCACCCAGGGATCGGCTCTCTCCGCCGCTTCCCTTGCTGATGGCCGCGAACAAGGAGATAGCGCGGGAGGTATTCATTCCCTCGCAGCGCACACAAGCGATAGGGTTGTCAGCCCGGCTCATCCTCCGCAGGGCCTCGAACTTGATCTCACAATCGGCGCAATAGTATTCATAAAGGGGCATAGCCGTTCACCTTCTCAGAGTCGTTCTCAAAGGTATTTTACTACTGTTTCAGAATTTGGTCAAGGTAACAAAGGACTTACGCCCACGTGTACTAGGGCCGGCACTGCTGGCGAGATACTCAGCGCGTTCGATGAAGCGGACGAGGCGAGCGCGCATTTCAGCAGGATCGGCGACGAGTCGGGTCAGGCGCACGCGGTCTGGGCCGTGGTGTTCGCTCCACAACCATCGCAGGATCAAGAAGGGCCAGCGCGTCGCCAGGAGACGGTCCCACACCACGAGCCGCTCCTCAAAAGCGTGATCCCCGGCTGGCTGGCGATAGTTGTCGCGCAGCCAGGCGTGCTGAGCCTCGCTCAGCTCAGCCAACGCCGCGTGCCAGCGCAGATCGGCTAATTCCAGCGCGGGGTCACCCCAACCGCTGTATTCCCAGTCCACCCAACGCAGCCTGCCATCCCCACTCCACACCGTGTTCGCCAGGTTCGGGTCCACGCGACACAGCCGCAACGGCACACTCTCGCGGCCTGGGTTCACGGCTGCCGTCAGGACGACTTCCCCGCAACCGTCTACCAGTCGGGCCAGCCGATCGCGCAAATCTCGTCCCTCCGGAGCGGTGGCTGCCAGCCAGGGCCCGTGCTCGGCCAGAAAACCATGCAGTTCGGCCAGGTACGGTGCAAAGTCGAACCAGTGGAACCAAGCATCGGGGATATCGTAGTCCTCAAAGTCTCCTGGTTGGAGTGTGTGCAGGCGCTGGAAGCTATCGAGCAGCGAGGCCAATTGCTGCGTCGTGGGCGATGGGCTGAGAGGTTCGCCGGGCAGCCACCAGTAGGCAACGGCGGGGAAGGGGACGATGGTGCAGCTTTCGTCCAGCCAAAGCGGCTGCGGCGCGATGTCCAGCCCCGCCTCATGTAGCAATCGGAGCGCGGCATACTCCCGCGCGGCCCGGCGACACTCATCGGCCACGCACAGCTTACAGGCGTAGCGCTGCCCGTCGGCGTCTACCCGGTACAGCGCATTGTTGAACCCGCCGCGCACGCGGTGCACCGTCACCTTGCCCTCCGCCCACGTGTCCGCTCCAGCGGCGAACGCAGCAGCGACCACCCGCAGCCAGCCTCGCCCTTCCCTCATTCGATCTCCCCCAGCAGGTGCTCCCGCCGGTTCATGAACTCGACGAGCCATCGGCTGCCATTCCAGCGCAGGCCGTGAAGCCCAGTGGGTTCCGTGTAGACGCCGAAACTGTGAGCCCCCAATAAGCACCGCACGATGGTCCCGACGGTGCCGCCGTGAGCTACGATCAACACAGTGCCTTCCGGATGGGCCTCAAGGATGCGGCGGGCCGCCCCTTGGACCCGGGCCTTGAAGGGCAGGTAGCTCTCGGCGAGGTAGGCTGGGAGTGCGGCACCGTCGTTGATGTACGGTGGGGCGTAGTCATCGCTGTCGTCCCAGTAGCTCACCTCGAACTCGCGAAGGTCGTCGTCGAGCTTCACTGGCAGGTGCAGCTCAGCGGCGACGATCTCGGCCGTCTCCCTGGCGCGGATGAGGGGGCTGGCGTAGATGACGTCAATCCCCTGGTTGGCAGCCAGCCAGCGGCCCAGCAGACGTGCCTGCCGACGACCCTTGTCGGTCAGAGGGCTGTTGAAGCCAGCCTCATCACCGCGAACCATCCACTCAGATTCACCATGCCGGGCTAGAAGAAGGTTCATGGTCGTGTCTCCTCTTGTCTCAACGCCTCCTCAGGATGCGCGGGATCCAGCCCGGAACCCGCAGGCAGTACTCCTTCCACTGTTCACCGAACTCGGCTGCCAGCGCTTGCTCCTCCCGCCGGGCGCGCAGCGCAAGGCCCAGGAAAGTCACTGTGGTGAACACGAGGGTCCAGGTGCGGTAAATGAGGAGCCCGCCCATCGAGGCCAAGATAACGCCCAGGTACATCGGGTGGCGCACGAAGGCGAAGGGGCCGTGGGTGACCAGCCGGTGATCGGCGTACAATTGCGCTCCCATGCTGCTGGAGACGTTGTACATCTCGCCGATGGTCAGCCGCGCCCACAGATACAGGGCCAGCCCAGGAAAATAGAGCAGCGCGCCCAGGGCCAGCGCCACGACTCGGACCGGTGCCCTGAGCGTCAGTGGAAGTGACCGCCACAGGAGGAAGCACGGGCCAAAGAAGACAATACTGATCAGGAGATATGCCGGCAGCCGCAGGACCTTGCGCGCCAGGCCGGTTGTCCGCCCCCGGGGCCGGCGCAGGCCGCGTGCCATCCCTACCAGTGCAATCATCAGGCACACAAGCGCCGCCACCGCGCCAGCCCAACGTACCCCCGATTCGATGATGTCCAGCCTCACGCTACTCCTTCCATCAGCTCTTCTTCTCCGAGTGGCACCCGTTCCTCGGCGCGATGCTTGCGACAGACGAAGAAATCATCACCTTCGGTCAGCGTTCTCCCTCGCGCCGGCGCAGGTCGCCCATACTCGTTACCCGTTCCTCGTTACTCCCCCGGCCGACGAGTCACCCATACCTGCTCCGGCGAATCCTCGCCGAAGGGACGGCGGTCGAAGTCGCCGTAGAGAGCCTCGACCTGGAAGCCGGTCTCCTCCAGCAGAGCGCGAGTCTGTTCGGGATCGAGCCAACTGAAGCTGAGACGGCGGTACTTGCGGCGGAGCACAACGCCATCGTCGTCCAGTTCGTCGGTCCAGGTGATGATCCGCATCGTCTGTGCTTCGTAGTCATAGCGGACAATCTCCCAGAGGAGCAAATCGTGGCCCGTCACGGCGTCGGTGTACTCGCCCCGCAGACCGACTCCCTGATGCCGTCGGGCAGCTTCCGGGTCAAAGATGAAGTGATCGAAGACGAGTCGGCCGCCAGGGGCCAGTTGGCCGTAGATGTGGCGCAGTCCGGCCCGCTTGTCGTCCAGTGTTACCAGGTGACCGATGGTGTGAAAGGGGATGGCGATGAGCTGGGCTGGTTCGGGCAGCACGAAATCGCGGAAATCAGCCTGGATGAGAGTGAGCAGGTGGGCCACGCCGGCGGCTTCCGCTCGCTCCCGGCAGAGCTTGAGCATCTCGGCCGAAGAGTCCACGCCGATGATGGGCTTCCCCTGCCGGGCCGCTTCGATGGCGATGCGACCATTGCCCACGCCCAACTCGACCACCGGCCCAGCCGTGCGCAGGTATTCCTCAACGTAGAAGGGCAGGTTGCGCTTCGTAGCCAATGCCGTCTCCGTCCAGATGTCGTAAATGTCGGCAAAGGTGTCATACTCGACAGATTTGTGCATGATCATCCTCCTCAGAATTCTATCCTCCGCCGTGCTGGCGGCAGAAAGCAATCTGCTGCCCCAGGTGGAACCGCGCCTTCTTCTCGTTCTCCGCCTCCAGGGCATCGGGGTGCAGTTCCACTGTGGCGATACCAGCGTAGCCATCCTGGGCCAGCCGGCTGATGAGGGCATCCAGGGGCAGGAAGCCGTCCTCCAGACGGCGGTGCTCCCGGACACGTCGCCCCCCTCGGCGGGCGTTGGACAGGTGCACGTGCGCCACCCGCTCCCGCACGCGCTGGTAGACCATCAGTGGATCCAACCCCTTCGTCCCCAGGTGGGTGGTGTCCAGGGTCAGATGAGGGAAAGCCCCCCATTCCTCCAGCCGGTTCATCCGCCAGGGATCCAGCGGCGCAAAGGGCCACCAGCGGACCCACTCCAGCGGCATGTTCTCCACGGCGACCACCGGAACGGGATGGGCCTGCTGCCAGGTAATCAAGTCATCGCGAAGCCAGCGAGCATAAGCCCTGTCTCTCCCGTAGGGCAGGTGAACGACGATGACCTCTGCGCCGACGGCCCTGGCCAGCTCCGCTGTCGCGGCGATGCTTTCTGGTTGAGTACGGGGCCAGGCTGCCAACCGCTTGGGGCGGAAGGGAGCGTGGACGCTCACGATGGGCAGACCGTGCCGCTCCATCAGCCGCCGCAGGTAGACCGGCTGGCGGGTGTCGAATCTCGGATCAACGAGCACCTCGATGCCATCGAAGCCGGCCTCGGCAGCCAGGGCAAAGATGCGATCCAAACCATAGGTGTAGAGAGAGCCTGTGGAAAGGGCAAAACGCATTGGTCATCCTCCTGGAAGTTCGCCGTGACGAGCGGGTTTCTATTTTGCCAATCCTCCGATTTGACTTTTGGGAGCAACTGCGCTATATTGTTGATAAAGATAGCCGTACTTTAGGAAACACAGGATTAGGAGGGCTGTTATGAGTGAGACAATAGAGGCATTATATGATGGCTCAGTGCTTCGGCCTGTTGAACCCCTTACACTCGAACCAAACACCCGTGTATGGATTGTTATTGAGATCGTGCCGCCTACTACAGAGATGCCCCTTTCCTTCCTTCGGACGGCGCGTTCGCTTAACTTGGATGGGCCATCGGATTGGTCTGCAAATCTGGAAAACTATCTGTATGGGGACAAGGCTCAATGAAGACTGAGGTATTCCTTGATGCTGCCTATGCTATTGCGTTGTCTGTACCGAAAGACAGCTATCACCAGCGAGCGGTCTTACTTGCCGATGAGTTGGAAGCATCGAAAACGCGCTTGGTAACGACTCGTGCGGTGATGTTGGAAAGATGAGCATTTTCAGCAGGCAGGTTTTAGAGCGTTGTTGCTAGAGGGTTCCACGTAACCGCGCCTAACATTGCCTTCGTTCATTTCGCCCCACTTTTAGCTTTCCCCCTCTTCAGCCCAGTGCGTAGCTTATTGGTCACCTCGCGCACCACATGAGCGGCTAGAACCTCCCGATTCTCCTCCAGGTAGGCGGCCACCCGGTCCGGGTGTGACTTGGTCATCTCCCGCAGCGCCCAGGAGACGGCTTTGGTGATCATGGGATGTCGCTCTCCCTTGACCCGATCAACGAGTTCCAGAGTCAGGTCGGGGATGGTGAAGCCCGTGTGCCCTCGGTTTATCGGTGTAGTAGCCACCAGCGCTAGGCGGCGGCTCCACACGTCCTCGTCGGCGATCAGCTCCCACAGATAGTCCAGCCTGGTGTCTGGATCACCCAACAGCCAGGGCGCCAAAATGCTGCTCCCCAAACCATCGGTCAGCCCCCAGTTGTCCAACTTGCAACGCCAGCGGTCGAAGTGGCCCCAAGTCAAGTCGGGAATGTGGCGGCGGTAGCGTACCAGCAATTCCATGCCTAGCGCGCGTTCCTCCTGCGATTCCCCGTCCCACAGCATCTCCACCAAGTCCAGCAGGTCCTCGTGTGTAACATCCTTGTGAGCACGCTGCCAGTTGCGGGCGATTTCGCGGAGCTGAGGTACTCGCACGCCGTAGATCTTGAGTTGGGTGCGAATCACCTTCACTGACCCCGCCTGGTACTCAGGATTTGCGCGCTGGCGGATCTGCTCCAGCAGTTGTTGCCTTTCGGCCCCGATATCCATGGTCATCCCCCTCACTCTGGCACAGCCACGGCGATCAGCCCCGCCCGCTGCCGAGTGCCGGGGCCCTCCGGCAGCACCTCCCGATCGAACCGCTCGCACAAGTCCACGAAATCCTGGAACAGAGCCGCGTCCTGGCACACCTGCTCCATCGCCTCTAGGCCGCAGAAGTTCGCCAGGGTGCCCAGCCCACCGCAGCGCAGGACTCGCATCCCGGCCCACTCCAGAAGGCCTCGTAGTTCCCCGGGCAGGAAGGCCCTGAAGCCGGGAAAGTAGTCCTGGGTTACTCCCTTGCTCAACAGAGGGTTGTCCGGGAACTGCTCCTGGTGCCACTCTCCCCGGTCGAACATGGCCCCCACGGCAGGCACGAGGCGTCCGGCCACTTTGACGCTGGCGGAGGCCCAGACGGGGATCATCCAGGCCCGGTGGGAGACGGTGAGGATCAGCGTCTTGCGAGTAACACGGCATGACTCCTGAAGGGTCTGCTCGGCCAGGGAACCGCAAAAGGAGATCGCGCCGTCCATGTTCAGCACCAGGTCAAAGGAGCGGTCGGGGAAGGGCAGCGCCACCGCGTTGGCTTCCACAAACCCCAGGTTTTGCAGCAGAGCAGGCTCCCACGCCTGCGGACCGGCGGCATGGGAGCCGCCTCTGCTATACACCTCGGCCTTGCGGCGGGCCAGGGCCAGCATGGCCGGCGAGAAGTCCACGTGGGTGACGGCGAAGCCCCGCCGGGCCAGGGGGATAGAGAAGGCTCCGGTGCCAGCGCCGACGTCGAGGACGGTGCGGATGCCTGCCAGGTGCCGCTCAATCTCCCGCCAGCGCAGGGCGCGATTGACCGCCTCGTCGGCTAAGTCTTGCTCCTCCTTGGAGGCCTTGGCGTCCCACCAAGCTCTCTCACGGTCGAAGTCTACCTTCATGCTGCCCTCCTGACGACCGCCGGCGGCACACCCTCTATTTCCCAGCTCAAACGCTTGCGCTGAACTCATTGCTGGCGCAGCTTCGGCGAGTCGAACCAAAGCCCACTGACCAGCGGCCGGTCCCCGGCTACGTTGTAGACGACTCGCACCGTTACATGCTCTTCTTGCTCAAATTGGGCATCATACACAACCGTGCGGAACTGCTCCTGCTCGGTGACCTTGGTCATTTGGCGCGAGACGTACTTGCCAATCTTGCCGATCACCATTGCATAGGCTTGCTCAAACTGCGCCTCGCTGCTCGCGGCCTTCATCTTCGCATCCATGTCCTGTATGTAGGCTGCGTAGTTGTGATTGCTCAACGATACAAGCAAGTTCTCCGTCAGAGCATCCACTTGGCTGGCAAAGGTTGTGGCTTCGTCGGCCGGCAGGGTTTTGGCACCCCCAGCGCAACTGGCCAGAGCAAACAGAGCCACCAGTCCGATTATCCATACCTTATTCATGAACACCTCCACTTTCCAATCTGCGTGTTTGTGACGTTGAGCCCGCGCCTGGCTTTGTATTCTCAGTAGCCCGGTCTCACAAGAAATTCTGTCCGGATGTTGCCTGGCAGGCATGTGACTGTTTAGTGATCAACAAGTCGTGTCACCCGATGGCCCACTCGTATGCTTCAGTCCGGTTCATCTCGTACCTCCCAGACCGAAGACCAGCGGTGTCAGCACGTGTAGCACGATGTCTGCGCTGAAGTGAGCCAGCATGGCCGCTTCCAGCCCGCGCCTCCAGTATAGATGTCCGAAGACGACGCCGCCAATCCCGTTCAGCACAATGGCGCGAAGAACCACCATGCCTGTCAGGGGAACCAGGGCCGCCGTCGCCGGCAGGTGGCCCAGCCCGAAGAGAATGGCCGCACCCAGGTTGGCTGTCCAAAAAGCGCCGGCTGCTGGCCGGCCAGGGGCCTCTCGCCATACCAGGCCCAGCAGCCAGGCCAGAAGGGACATCAAGAAGAGGCGCATGAGCAGCTCTTCGGTGATGCCGCCGTAGAAAGAGGCCAGGAACCCCTGCCAGGCGGGGGGATGTTCTCCGGCAGGCGCGGCGGCCGGCATCCCAGAGGCGAAGACCAGCAGATCGAGCACAATGATGGCTACGCCTGCCGCAGCGCCGGCCAGCACGGACGGCACCAGCAGCGCCCGCAGTCGCTGGCTCACCGCTTCCCCAGCCAGGCGCGCCTCCAGCAGCGGTGCGCCCAGACCGATCCGCGTCGCCAGGAGCAACCCCAGTCCCACAGCGATGGCTACCAACACCGCGTTCTGAACGATCTGTATGGCAATCACCACGGCCAGGGGGGGCAAGGTGGGCATTTGCTCAATCAGGGGCGCCTGCAGGGTCAGGGTGTAGGGCAACACGGCGATCACCCCCCAGACCCCGGCGGCCCATAGGATCAAGAATTCACGCCAGTTGAACGGTTTTTTCGTCATTGCTTTCTCCTTCTTTCATAACTCGCCAGGGCCGAAACTCCTCCAGAATTGAACCGCCGATGAACTCCCTCAGAATGGAGTTGCTGGGGACGATGTCCGAAGAATAGGGCAGGAACCAGTCCAGGAAGGCCAACAACCGCCGCCCCTCGACCCTGGCGCGGCTGGAGGGTTTGACCTGGAACAACAACGGCTCGGCCAACGATTTCAGCACCGCCAACTCGTACACCAGCGCCGAATTGAACATCACGTCGGCGTTTTCTTGATAGGGGAAGATGTAGTCCCTTTCCCCCCGGCGCACGCTCTCCCAACGGGCGATGGTCTCCTGGGCTGAGTACCCACGAGTCCTGGCATCTCGCACGATGCGGCGGATCAACCGGGTATCAGTAGTGGAGACACGGTTGTGGCGGTCAATGTTCAGTTGGGTCAGGGCCGAGACGTAGATCCGATAGATGCACCGCGAGGGTAGCGCGGGCACCAGGGCCGGGTTCAGGCCGTGGATCCCCTCCACCAGGAGGACGTGGTCGGGGCCGAGGAACAGGGCCTCGCCCGCCTCCCGCTGGCCGGTGCGGAAGTTATAATGGGGGATGGACACCGCCTCCTCTTCCATCAGGCGCAGCAGGTGATCGTTGAAGAGGGCCAGGTCCACGGTTTCCAGCGCCTCGAAGTTGTATTCACCGTGCTCATCCCTCGGGGTGAGCTCCCGCTCCAGAAAGTAGTCGTCCAGGCTGATAGCCACCGGTCGGATGCCTGCGGCCAGCAGTTGCACGGCCAGCCGACGGGCAAAGGTGGTCTTGCCCGAAGCGGATGGGCCGGCGATGAGCACCAGCCGCACCTCCCCCCGCCGCCGGGCGATATCCCCGGCGATCTGGGCGACCCGCTGCTCGTGCAGGGCCTCGGCCACCAGGATGATCTCCGACATCCGTCCGGCTTCGATGGCCTCGTTCAGCGCGCCCACGTCCTCGACGGCCAGGCGTCGCACCCATTCGCCGTACTCGCGGAAGACGGCCACCAGTTGGGGAAACTCCTCGAAGGGGAGCAATTCGGTGGGGCGGTAGCGGCGAGCGAACTGAAGGGCGAAGCCAGGCGGATAGGAACGCAGGGCAAAGAGGCGCAAGTAGCCG
>SDBU01008149.1_pt1 | contig 11975 bp, 23 predicted proteins | sample 2277071 | NCBI WGS metagenome assembly SDBU01 (sample SAMN10397929, study PRJNA504765) | marine sediment metagenome | isolation source: marine sediment core GS08_GC12, 126 cmbsf | place: Arctic Ocean: Gakkel Ridge, Loki's castle | collected 2008
CCAAGTTCTTTCCCATCTTCCATAATCCGAGTAATTTGTCTAACTTGGATATGTCCTGATTCGGTTATGCTGTGGTCATGTGTTATTTTTTTTTCCATTATTATTATGCTGCTATATATGTAGCAGAAAACATTACTCGTGAAGTATTTGCAAAATTCCCATTAGTCAAAGCTGTATCAGTTCCTGCATTATTTATTTCTCTTAAATTAACAGCCGCACTATTGATAGCCACATAACCATGAGGAACATCAGCAAATGATACACCAAAGAGCCAAAGGGAAGGTGGGGAATAATTTCCAGGACTGTTTAAGGAAGTAAAAGGAAGTCCTGCAATAGAAGCACCTCCTGAAGAAGACCCCTTTGAAGTTAGTATTAAATAGCCTGTCACAGTTACAATTCTTCCAGTTTTTGTGTAAAATCCAGCGTTAGTAGTGTATGTTATTCCAACTTTATTCCCCCCAAAAGTTAAGTCTAGTGTCCATGTCCCTTCCTCATAATCATCCAGAGTGTTTGTATCTGCACTTGGGTTTGGAGCATCTGGAAAGTTTATTTGCCCTTCTGTTAATATCATCTGCCCATCAGCGTCGAGATATACTGCTTTATCTGGGTCTCCATCACTTGCACTTAACTCTGAATGTCTGTGCAAAGTGTCAGCCATGGAGTTATCTGTTAGAGTTGTGAAATCTGTATTGATTATTGTTCCGTTCACAGTTAAATCATTACCAACAGAAAGAAAATTCCCAATAGTAGCACTGTGCATCACATCAAGACCTGTGCCAATAGTATCAAGAAATAGAGTACCAGTCATAGTGTCGCCAGCTCTTAGAACATAATTACCAGGAGATATGAACCCTGGAAACTCAACTCTCGACGCTGTATCCCCTTCCATATGAATTGTAATACTTCTATTAGCTGCCGTATCATTCCTTCCATAAACCTTTATAACAATTCTATCTCCAGATTCAAATGCTGTATCATTTGTTATAGATGCATGAACTTCATATTGTTCTTCTATTGTTGATAATATTCCAGTATCGTGTGAAGTTCCTAAGAGAGTTTCAGTTCCCCCAGCTACTACTCTTTTATAAAATTCAAAATATAATCTCATTCCTTTTGCTACTGCTGCCAGTGCATGAAGATGAAGTCCATATACACCACTTTCTAATAATGTTATATTATCTATTTCTTCTTCATCTAATATTGATGCAAAAGAAGCTATCAGCGTCGTAGAATTAGCTGTTATAGTTTGTGCTATTGTCTGTTCTGCTGACGTGTCAACATCAACGACTAAATTAAAATATCCACCAACATCACCTGAACCATCTGCTGTCAAGAATAAGTCTACTGCCTGTCTCCCTGAAACACTATCAACATATTCTTTATTAACTGTATCTTTTTCATTAACTGGAATGTGTTGGATTGTTCCTATGTTACTTCTTAAATCCTCAGCTTCTAAAATTCCATGCCATACTTGATGTCCTCTATCTTTAACTTTCCACATATTCTATTAAGAAATAATAACTATTTAAGGATTACGCCCGCTTTGAGTATTAGATATAAGAACTACAGCTCTTGGGTCTGTCATTTGTAGCACACCTTCTTCAACTGCTCTTACTCTTACTGATTTGAAAGGGTCTGTTGTTGTATCAGTGCTTAAAGGAACAGCTGTTTGCCAAGTTGCACATACTTTAGGAACAACTACCAGAGCATACGACGCTGTTACTGAGTTAGAAACTACAAAGTTAATGCCAGCAAGTTTACCTATTCTTCCGTTAGTTGCAGTAGCTTCTCCTATGCTTGGGAATTGTGCACCGCTATCTGTTAGATATTTTATAATACTTCTGTGGTCTCTCTCTGATATAAAGCACATAAGATTGTTAGTTGGATAATCAAACTGACCGATTAATTGTTTAGCTTTCATTAAGTCATCTATGATTGCTGCACTTGCTGCATCCCAGCTTCTTCCATATTTAGGAGTAGCAGCAGCAATAGTAATAGCCTGGATTTCAACAACACTTCGGTTTTCTGTTAAAGTGTCCCATAAGTAATCATCCACATCTTTAGCAATACTATCTGATACCTTAAAGATTGTTCTTGCTTGAACATTTATATTGTCTGTTAATATATCTTCCCATATAATATTTTCCTCTCTACCAAACTTTAGTATTGTCTTTGTGTGCTTAGTCCATTCTACTGATGCTTGAGGGAAGTTTCCTCCTCTTGAAATATTACCAGGGTATCCTGTTTGTGAAGTTAGAGCAGCTGAACTCTCTCTATAAAAAGTATTATCCCATGCTACAGTTGTAGAAATAGAAACTGCTTGCTTGAACTTGTAGCTTGCATTTGCTCTGCCTTTAATAACACCGTCTACAATTTCCTTCCTTAATATTGTGCTTCCTATTTGTGACATTATTCTTTACCTTCTTCCTCTTTAGGGTTGTCCTCTTCCTTAGTTTCTTCTTTTGTTTCTTCTGCCATTATAAGTTCAACCTCACTTGTCCAGTGCTTGCACCATTTATTTCACTTAAAGCATATCCTGCCACATACGCACCTACTCCTACAGCAGTAATAATTTTGTTACCCCATATTCCTACTACGTCTCCTATTCCCACTGTAGCACCAGAGGCTGTAGCTATGAATATTCCTTGTGTCCAGCATGATATTGAAGTTGAGAAGTCTGTGGCTGATTTGTCTGCAGCAGCTATACCAGCGATTAATGCTTGTGATGCTCCAGCGTCGGCAATAGCTATTCTTTCATCTGTTAATGTTAAGACTGTTCCTTTAGCGATTGCTGTTCCAGAAGCACAATTAAAGGCTCTTGGCTCTCCATCTCTATTAGCACCAAGTAATTCTACTTTCACCCATTCTTCTGCCATGCACTAAGGTAACCTTAGTTACTATTTAAATCTTTCTTAAATCAGCTCTTGTTCCCATTTTCCCCCGCCTTCTTTAGTTCCATCAATTATTCCTCTTTTATCATATTTAATTCCAATAGGATGTATGGCTATTCCAGGCACAATCTCTGAACCTAGATGACTTAAAGCTCTATTGCTCTCTATTAATACTATTGATGAGGGGATTTTCTTGGCTTCTTTAAATGCTTCTTTTGGGATTTTCTTCGCGAAGAATAACTTTCTTAGCATTATTAGCTTAGACTTTTCTATCCAAAACTTCCCAGTTCCGCCTGTAGTTTGTTCTTTTATATTGAAGACAGCCAACACATCAGGCAGTGCTTCTTCTGGGAAAACATATTCCCATGCTCCCCAAATAGATGGTCTTAGTGAACCTTGTACTGCGTGTTCCACACCCTTACCAGTTAATAAATCCTTTCTTCTCCACTTCCAGAATAAACCTTGAGCCAGAATTTTCCAAGTTTCTGTCCAGTGATTAATCCCTCTTATGTAAAAGAACAAGTGCATTTTATTTGAATATTAACTGCCAGATTTTAACACCTATGCCTGTTACCATTAATACTATTATCCATGCAAGTTCAGCTTCTACAATTGTCATTTTTTCTTCCTCTTGATTTTACTATCCAGCCACTTTAACAAAAATCTTACAGCTTCTTCGGTCATTAAAGCCTTCTTCAAGTTATCCTTCTGCATCTGTTCGTAGGCTATATAGTCTTCATTTGTTAGTTTCATTTTAACTATAGGTATTTAACATTTTATCAACTGCTTCTTTATCTTTTTCTTCTTGAGTTACTTCTGGCACCTGTCCTCTATCTACCTTACTTCCGAGCATTGCTTTAGCAGTTGCTTCTTCTTGTCTTGTAATAAGCTCTTCCATTTTCTTATTGGCTTCTTCCAACCTTTCAGCTGCAGCGTTTGCTCCGTCAATAAGAGTAGATGCTTTGGGCTTACTCCCAGTTTCTTTTGGAGTAACTGGCGCCTCTGCTGGAACTTCCTGTCTGACTTTCTCCATTTCATCTGCTTTTTCTTTTAAATTATCTACCATTTTTTTACCCCCTTTCAAAATATTTCACTTTTACCTTAGTGCCACAACATGGGCAGGTTACCTGTTCCATCTTAGATTTTGTAACCCATTTATATTTGCACTTTTTACATTTTAATTTATTTTTTGTGAACACGTTTCTTTTTCCCCTCTTCTAACACACCTATCATTCTTGTATAATTAGAGTTCAATCTCATTAGAGAGTTTATAAAATCCTCTTGACGATTTATAATAGAGTTATCTATCAAAAGTATAACCAAACCCCCAAATGGAAAACCAACCAAAATCCATGAGAAGAAATTTGGCTCTAGTGTCCATATGGCTACTAATAAGTTTATTATAAATATCATTCCCCATATGATTGTTAGGATGTATCTTAGTGTTTTATTTTTCATTTTTTATCATTTAATCTCCATTTAAAAATACATCTTCTGCAAGTTACAATTCCTCTTTTATCTGTTCTTACATCTGTGCTTCCACATCTCTTACAGGTGAGATGGTCTTTAATAAATTCAAATTGTTTTAGTTTTTCATTCATTTTAATTCCCCGTATTTAATCATTAAATAGATTACAGAAAATATAGGGTTTATTAAAGACCAGACTATTAACCATCCCCAACTAAACCAATTATCTTGTTTTTTCATAAGAATTAGGGGGGAAGAGGGTATTTAAACCTTTCTATTTCCTTTCAATTCAAAAAATAATTGTTCATCGGTTGGGATTACTCTGCCTGTTCCTGTTATTTCTGCTGTTAATGCAAATGAGGCAGCTGTTCTAAAGTTATCTATTCTTATCTTTGCATCTAAAATTTGTTCTTCCATTAGATTAACTTGGTCTGGGTTTGCTTGTAAAATCTTGCTCTGATTAATTAGTAATTTTAATCTTCCCTCTAACTCTGCTACATCATTCTCCATATCTCTTGCTCTATTCATAGCGAATGACGCAGGCATTACCCCACTGGCTGTTTTCTCTTGGCTGTTCGTTGCTTGTTCACCTATGTCTTTTAATTCTGCAATAACATCTAAAGCATTTTCATGAGGAGATTCAATTACTCCCTGAACCCACTGGTCTATAGCACCAAAAGCAGGCAAAAGCTCCATCAAAGCTCCAAATTTCTCTGCTCTTGTGGTATCTTCATTGAATGCATTTATACTTATTTGTCTTAATGCTGCTTCTCTTAAAGTTTCTGGAGTTTCTGGAATAGCAAAGGCTTCTTCTCCTGTTCTTTTTTCTGGGAAGAAATCACCTAACCAACCCTTATCTCTTGCCCATACTAAAATAGGTCTCGGTTCTATAAATTGAGAAGCTGCACCCAAAGTAGGAGTTATAACAGGCACATCAGTTTTTAAGTCTGGAGATAGTTCAACTTCTCTCGGTGTTACGTCTTCAAAAGCTCCTGCTTGTTCTAATTCTTCTCCAAAACCAGCCTTTCCTTTTATAAGTTTTGCTTGTTGTATTTCTTCCGCTGTTTCTGGTGCTCTAATATCTCTTAATGCAACTTCTTCTGGAAGTCCTGCCAGTCTTGCTCTTGCAGTTGCTAACCTTTGAGCATCTTGTGGAGTTAATCTGCCCTTTTCTATTCTCTCTAATCTTTTTCTTTCTCTATCTTCTTCTATATCAGCAAGATTTTTAGCTAACCTTTCCTGCTTCTCTTTTTCTCTTTCTTCTAATGTTTTTTTTCTTGGCATTTTATTTTAGTTTGAGTTCTGGTGCTACCCATCCAGCAAGTCCTGCAATTACTACAGCGATACCAGTAAAAAGTGTGCCGTTTATTCCCTTGAAAAGTGCCATACACTCTAACAAGGTTAAGCACACTATTGCAGTGATTACAACGTTTCTGTGTGGTTTTTTTTTATCCATTATACTTGTGTATCGCTCGGCTGAAATCCAGTCTGAGCTTTGTTTTTATTTTCTGTGTCATTCATTGAATCTGTAAGTGTTGCCTGCTCTTTAAACTCTATCTTTATTGCTAACTGATTCCAAAGGTCAGCCTGCAAGTCAGTAACTTCTCTATTATAAACAGGCATGTGATTGAAGTAAGCCATCTTTCCCCCACTCTCTGGTATTCCCTCAGCGTCGCCAGTAAGACTTTTAGGAAATCCAATAGCTTTATAAAACGCATTTTCTAAATATCTAATCCATTCTAAGTAAGCTGTAATAGGGGGGATTTGTAAGTCTTGGAACTTTGCGTCTTTCTCTAATGTAGGTATAATAAGTAACTCTCCTTTCTCCATTGCTTCTGCATAATCTCTTTTAAGGTCGGTCATTCTTGTTTTATCATCCTCATCCACATACAGAACTCTAATTGTTGTTCTATGCGCTGTTCTTTTAATATCAGACATTGCTTGATTTCTTGCTAAGATTATCCACTCTGCCGCCTCAATAACAGAAGTTCCATGCATGTTATCAGCATATCTATCGTTCATAAGATGAAGCATTTCCTTAGGTTTAAATGTTGCTGGTTTATTTCCTTCTATTGTGGAGATATGTTCGTATTCTTTAATCGTTCCATCCCTATTATAAATAGTGACAATATTCTCTGGGCTAAAAGGTATCAAGTTAATCAAAGTTCCTTCATCATTTCTACGAATTTCCGCGAAGCTGTCTCCGTTGATTTTCTTAGTTACTATCATGTTCCACATAATAGGCAAGAAGCTATCCTCTCCAGAACCAGTTATATTATCAAGAATCACCTGTGTTCTTGCGTCTGTTATAATTCCTTTCCCAACTACCCAAGTAGCATAATTGTCTATTGGCTTCTTCACCTCTGGGATTTTAAGATAATAACCATTCCATTTAGTAAAGTTTTCATAACCTTGTCTTGTCTCTTTTTGGTCTTGAACTCCGTCTGTACTTTTAGCATCTACATTATAATCAGTAACTAAATTATTCAAGTCTGTTGTTGTTGTTTGGGTGATGTCTGTTTGCATTTTATAAGTCTATCCTAAAAGGAACTGATAATTTAGTTGTTCCTAATGCCAAGGCGTTTAGCATTGCTGGGTCAATATGCATCTGTCCATAACCATCACTCCCGCCAAGAGTAATTTCTAATTGGAGATAATCTCCCTGCTTTACATTAATTATTGAAATATCAGCACTGCTAATATTAAGATAATAATTATTTGTTGCTGTTGCACCTGTTTGGTTCATCGTCGGGAATGTGCATAATGTTTTTGTGGTTCCACTCACTAATTTCAAAACTCCTACAACCGATAAGGCAGCAACTGGGGATTTCGCTAAGATAACTTCAGCAACCTCTAAAAAAGCAGTCCCTCTTATTGTTCTCGGACCATTAAAAACAGAACTATTAAAAGTATAAACAGCATTGTTTGCCACTTGGCCAATATTGGAAAAACTTGCATTATCATTTAGTTTGTAAGTTCCGCCTGCCTGTTTTATTAAATAAAAACGAGAATATCCTAATCCATTCACTATATCAGTCCAGTCATAACTTGCTAGTACACTTGGTTGATGTTGGAATGGTTTATTTAGTGGCATAATGAAATTTTACTAATTTTATGATTATACTGGGGATTTAAGTTTAATTTTTGAAAAGTCTTCTAAATCTTTAATTCCTTTCTGTATTATGTCAGCATTAACATTTAGTAAAGTGTCTGCTTCTCTTGAGAGATAACCAGTTGTATCGTAACTAATTAATTTCATAGCAATTTTAGAACTGCAAACATCTGCAAGAGCTCCAGAAACTCCTAAAGGTAGCGACGAGTATTTATCAAAATAAGTTTTTCCAGTTTCAACTTCTATGCTTCCTTCAGCTTCTGCACTCCAAGTTGCCATAGTTACAACGGCGCTTGAAGTAGAACTTACATTAACCCCAGCCTTAGCAACTGCTGCCTCGCTTGTGCAGAATGTCCAACTCATGTTATATATAAGAAATCTTTAGATTTAAATGTTTCTGATTTGCTAACCAACATGCTCTAATCAATCCTTCGCAAATATGGGTGTCTCTACCAAAGATTTTAATCTTAGTTGGCTGTCCTTCCTTTATTACAAACTCTATCTGAACTGATTTCAGCGACGCTATTAAGTCCTCATCCTTTAGAAGTTTTAAATATCCTCTCTCCATTAGCATTCGCATCATCTCATACATGTCTTCTTTTAGCAGACCTCTTGAATGTTCGCCATATCTATCTAGTGTAATTGTTCGATTATTTAATGCAATTATCTTTCCTCTTATTATTGGCTCTTTTAAAAGGAAATCTAAAATACCAACTCCAAGAGAGCCTGCGCCTGCATCAATTCCAATCTTCTTAAAATTCCATGACTTTTCTAATTCACATATTCTCGTAAATGTTTCTGTGGTGAGTTTCTTCTTTGTGACTTCATTATAAACTTGAATGAAATTTCTATTATCTATCTTTTTAATAATTTCAAAAGTTCCGGCGTCGTCTCCCATCCGCGCAATATCTAAACCTAAAAAAGTGTTGCTATTTTCTTCATCTGGTCTACTTCCTGAGCGTGTGCAAGCTTGAGATATTAATTCATCACTGAAAAAGCGTCTTAGGTCTTCCATAAACTCACCTAAATACTCTTGGCTATATGCAAGCGTTCCCATCGTGGCTTTTCTTTCTTCTAAATGTTGTGATGCTCCTTCTCTACGCTTTTCTGTCCAACTTTCGCTTAAATTCCTATCTTTCATCACTTTTTCACTACTTATATGGAATACTTTGAAGAATTGAGCTTTATTTAGGAAAGATTCGTAGAAAAAGCCCTGTTTTCCGAAAGGAGTTGAGCACATCCATATTTGTCCCCCTGTAGTTAGTAAAACTGGGAGTGCAGCGTTAATAGCAACTTCTGGAAACCTGCTCGCCTCATCAATTATCAGAATATCACCTGTGAAGCCTCTAACTGCGTCGCCTGTATTTCCAACTGGTCTAGCTATAACTCGCGCTCCGTTAGTTAGGGTTATGCTTGTTTTAGTTGGGGCTTTCTTCTTTCTTGCTATTAGTTTCTTATTATCCCTTTCCAAATACATCATAATCATCACAATCATAAGTTCTGCTTGGTCTAGGGATTGTGAAACTACTATTATTTGGCAGTTTGGGTTGTTGAGCATATATTGAGCGGCTTTTGCTGCGAAAGTGAGTGTTTTTCCAACTTGTCGTCCAGTGCATAGTAGAATATGTCCCTCGTGGTCTAATATCTCTTGTTGCCAGGGGTCGTATTCTATTAGCGCTTGTTTCATTAAGGTTAGAAGATAATTGGGTTTTTAAAATATTATATTTTTTTTCAAGTTGGGTTGGGAGACCCCTCCCAAGTGCAGAACTACAGGGAAAATGACTCTCGCAACATTTAGGCACTACAAACCCCCTCAAAAAAACAGCGACGCTGCTGATGAACAAAAATCCTATCTGCAGCGAGGCTATTGCTACTTTATAATTAAGACAAGACATAAAGGCTTACTAAACAGCGAGGCTGTTGCAATCCCATCAGCAGCGAGGCTGCAGATGGGGTGTTTTAGGCACTACATTACTTAACTAAACTGTAACTGAGAAGTAATAGTGAATATGAATTAGCTATGCTAATTCAAAGTAAGCAGATTATTTAAGTGTTTAGTTAAGTAAGCACCAAAACATTTAAATAAATTGGTGCTTTAAGAGCTAGATATGATTAAATCTATCCCTATTACAATGCATATAACTAAGCATAGTAGAGTGCCGTTCGAGGCTAATACAACTCAAGAACAAAGACAAAAGGTAATAGACCACTACAAGAAAGAAGACAAAACACTCCTTTTTAAAGAGGAGGTCTATTTATGATTCTATATTGCCCTATTTGCTTAGAAGAACATTGTGATAAACACTACAAGAAGATGTGTGAAGAGTGTTATAAAAAGAAGTTTCATGCTCAGGTACAAACTGGGGGTGTTATTTAATAACATCGTGGGCCTCTGTTTACTAGGCTGATGTATACCCCCAATGTAAGGGGTGATGAGGTAGAGTAATTATGCGTAAAGTGAGAGATGGCCACACTCTTGCAGTTAAGTTTAAATACACATACTGTAAAACGCTCTAGGTATGCTTACCTAATTTATGCGGTTTTCCGCTCACCGTATGAATGTATAAGCCATAGTTATAAGTCCATCCATACTACTCTTTCTACAAGCAATTAGGGTAGGGGAGACATCCTCACGAGCTCAAATGTTTATCATGATTATAAACTCCCAGTGTGCCTCCGTATATACTGATAGTTAACCACACACTGAGAGATGGGCTGGTTTATGGTTAAAAAAGATACCTAAAGATATCCCCAGCCCAATGCCCCCATGAACTTTGACATTCATGAGAGCTGATGTCTTTCCATCAGTCTGTTAAGGATTTTATAAGCTTTTCTTGGTTACCTCTCGTGCACTCACTTACCTTAATGCTCCCAGCAGGATTTGAACCTGCACTGCAGTCCAGCCAAAGAGGAAGGTGCAGTCCCTCTCTAAGACTTAGGGGCGTGAAATTAAAAAATTTAAAATATAATGTAACCTACTACAACTCCTAAGATTATTCCAAGTCCTAATGTTAACCAAAAACTATCCATCTTAACTAAAAGCCTCCTGTGCTTGTTTAACTAATTCTATAGCTATATCCATAAATGGGTGTGGCTTTATTTCTTCTCTTGCAGTTTCTTTATTTATCAAAGCACAAAATATTTCCACAGCCAAACCAACAGGGTCTTTAGCATAAGGGTTTCCATTTGTAGCTTTTGGTTTACTCATAGCTAATATTTCTTTATTTGTTGGAGTTCCAGGCTTCTCAGATTGTCCCATTCCTGTGAAACCAGGCTTCACAACTGGAACTGGTTGATTATCCTCAAAGGCTTGTTTCTTAGCTGCTGAACAATCAGGACAATACTTTCTAGGGAACTTAGGATTATACTCATACTCATATTCTTTCCCACATTCTAAACATATTCCTTTTTGTTTAGCCATAAACTTTATCAGCGATTTTTGAAACTTGGTCTGTTAATCTATCCATAAGTTCTAATAACTTCGAAACTTTCTCATTAAGTTTTTCTATTTCTTTTTTCATCTTCGTTTTTACCTCCTTTCAATTCAAATATATATTCAATACTCTGGTCTAGGGTCATCCCTTCTTTTAGTATTTTCTCTTTAATTAAATCTCTAATTTTTTTATTCATTTCAAATCCTCCTCTATGATGTTGAAGAAATATGTAATCCAATCTATAACTTGTGTTTGGTCTATTGCTATAACATTTAATCTCTTAACCCACTTAATTGCTTCTTTTTTTAATTGTTCTTTTATATCTCCTTCGAATTGCATTATTGGTCTTGGATAAAAATCAATATCATTCAAAGTTTTAAGTTTCATATTAAATCCTCTCCTGCGATTTTGTTTAATTCTTTCCATAACTCTGGTAATTCATCTTCAATATATCTTGCAATAATCTTCCTTTCTTTCTTAATAAATTCTTTGACCTCAAAGGCAGTCAAATGCTTAAAGTATTTCCCTTCTCCATCAATTATCTTCTCACTTAAATTAAATTCTTTTTTCATTTTCTATCATCATATCCTTCATTTATTAAATCTTCTTGTTGTGATGTTAATTCTTTCATCTTACCCTCGCTAATTTTAAATTATTATATTTTTTCCAACACTTATCACAAGTAAATAAACTTCCAAAACTCCATGTTCCACACGTCATCTGTTCATCCTTTGGTAGTTCTGGTCTTAATATCTTCCCACACCATTTATAATCTTTAAGTTTCATCTTACACATGCCAATTTTAAAATATAATCTTCCCAGTTCTTAGCAAGATGAGTTATCTTCGCTTCTTCCTTTGCATTCTCTAACTTCTTAAAGTCAGCGTCGGTGAATGTTAGTCTTACTTGTCTCATTTTAGATTATATTTCTTTGTGCATTTACCGCACAATGTAGAGTATCTTCTAATTTCAACTAAACTTCTATACTCTCCACAAACTTGGCAATAATTTACATCATTTATTTTGTATGTTTCCATACTATACACACGCACGCACCCTTTATATATCTTT
>SDBU01008150.1_pt1 | contig 11975 bp, 6 predicted proteins | sample 2277071 | NCBI WGS metagenome assembly SDBU01 (sample SAMN10397929, study PRJNA504765) | marine sediment metagenome | isolation source: marine sediment core GS08_GC12, 126 cmbsf | place: Arctic Ocean: Gakkel Ridge, Loki's castle | collected 2008
TCGCGCACTATGGCGATCGCCAACAGCACGACCGAATATCCCAGGGCGGCGCCGAGCCCGTCAAGAAACGATACCCCCGGAGGGTTGCGCGACGCGAAACTCTCGGCACGGCCCATGATGATGCAATTGGTGATGATCAACCCTACGTACGGCCCGAGCTGTCTCGATACCGTCGGCAGAAAGGCCTTCAACACGAGATCGACTATGATGACGAAGGTAGCGATGATGAGTACCTGCGTGACCATTCTTATTCGCTTGGGCGTGTAGTACCTCAGCATCGAGACAAATAGACAACTGAAGCACGTGACGAAAATAACGCCCGCACACATCACAAATGTATTCAGCACCAGGTTGGTCACCGCCAGCGCCGAGCAAATCCCGAGTATCTGCCGGAATATCGGATTATCGTCCCAGACCTGAGTCCGCATTTCTTCCCAGCCTCTGCTGCGAAAAATCCACAGGGCCGAAAGCCTTTTCATCGGCCGGTCTCCTCGCGCCGCCGTATTTGTCTTATCAGCCATAGTAGTCAAGAGCCTGTGTCATTCAGCCTCATTTCCCAGGCCCTTCTCCTCTGCTATCTCCTGGAAAGCCCTGAGGCCTTTGTTCATGAATCTCTGGAAAGCGGAAGTCGTCTCCGTTGCCCCCGTTATCCCATCCACCTCGTTGATGTCCTTTTTCCCAACCAGCTCGAGGTCGAACATCCTTCCTCTCGGCGGCGTCAGCTTGAACTCTGTCCTATCGCTGCCCGGAGCATAGACCTGCTTCCCGACAAACTGTCTCACGAATTCATCTTCTACAATTCGGCCTCCCAGACCCGGCGTCTCCTCCTGCTGGAAGAAGTTGAGTCCCTTTATTGTCCTCAGATCGGGTTCGAGTGCCAGGAATCCGGCTATCGGCCCCCAGAAGCCGGCCCCGGATATCTTCACGGCGTATCCGATGGTGTTCCCCTCATCATCAATACCCCTGTAAATATCCATGCCCCTCACTTCACCGGCCTCCATCGTCTCTTTCGATATCTCCTCTGTATGATTCTTGAAGTCTCGTTCTATTTCCTCGAAACCGGCCGTCTCGTCCGTCTCAATACCGAGAACCTTGATCACGCTCATATATATCTCGAGCTGTCTGTTGCGCTCTATTCGCTTCTTCAAAACGGAGTTCGAGAAAGTGAGAACAACCGCAGCCACGGTAGATATCACGAGAGCGAACACTATGACGTACAGTTTCTCTCTCATGCGACAACCGCCCTTTTTCTATATCGAATGCCGACTGCTACCTGTTCCATCAACGGCGAGAAGACGTTCGCCAGCAGTATCGAGTACATCATGCCTTCCGGGAATCCTCCGATCGAGCGGATGAATACTGTACATACCCCAATGAGTCCTCCGTAGAACCACTTGGCACCCTTGCTGACCGGGGCTGAGACTGGATCGGTCGCCATGAAGAAAGCGCCGAGCATATAACCTCCGGAGAAGAGGGTGTACAGTGGATCGGCGAAAACGGGGACGCCACCTTCGCCTACCGGACCAAAGCGACTCATTATGAGAGAGAAGGAGGCGCCGAAAAACATGCACGAGAGCACTATGCGCCAGCTTGACACACGGACGAGTATTATGAATACTCCCCCAAGTATCAGCGCAAGGGCGCAGGGTTCACCTATACACCCGCGTATACGGCCGAGGAAGAGATCCCTTGTCGAAGGCAGAACGCTCTTATCGACCTCGCCATTGACAACGTGCCTGCGTGCGCTAAGAGGAGTTGCGCTGGTGTACGCGTCGACAGAAATTCTGCCGGTCTCGTAAGTCGTGAATCCCGAGTATCCCTGCTCGACGGCATTATGCGGCCAGACATCCGGCTGGGCGACCAGCAATGGGAATGTCAAGAGCACAAAAAGCCTGCCGACAAGGGCCGGGTTGAAGAAGTTCTTGCCTGTGCCCCCGAAGATCTCCTTGCCGAAAACTACGCCGAAAACGATCCCCAAAGCGACAACCCACCACGGTGTGGTAGCGGGAAGCGTCAGCGGAAAGAGCATTCCGGTGACGAGAAAACCCTCGTTGACGGGCTCTCTGCGCACACACGCGAAGATCACCTCGACTGCGCCGCCGAATATGTAAGATACCATTATCGTCCTCAGAACGCACCAGCCCCAGAAATGCACCGAGAGGATCGTGGCGGGCATGAGCCCGATGACGACAATGGTCATGTAGCGTTTGATGTCCATCCTGTCGCGGATGTGCGGCGCCGACCGGGTGACTTCCGGCGGGCCGAAGAAAAACGCGTCGGTGGCATTAATGAGGGGCGCTATCCTTTCGAGCCTCTTGCCCCTCCCGACCAACTCGTGGGCTCTGTCCAGAAATCTCTGCAGCAGCCTAAGCATCCTTCGCTCCCTCTTCCTCAGCCTGCTTCTGCTCTTCCTCGCGCATTCGCCTTTCCTGAGCGGCCTCCGTCTGTTTTCTGAATTCCTCTTCCTCGTTGATGATCATCTCCTTGCCTCTGATTATGTCGTCCATCAGGGGGATTTTCGAAGGGCAGACATAGGAGCACAGCCCGCACTCGATGCAGCCGAATATCCTGACTCTCTCGGCCTCCTCGGGGAGGTCGGCCTTCACGCACTTGCTCAGGTAGTGCGGCATGAGGTCACGAGGACAAACCTCTTCGCAATAGGCACAACTTATGCACGCCCGGAGTTCACCGCCCAGGTTGGTGTCGCTGCGTTTGAGCAGGCCCGTCATCCTGCCGAGAAAGCTCGTGGACACAGAATCGTAATCGACCCCGAGCCTGACAAAATGCATGAACGGCCTTTCACGAAACTCCTCCAGCGCTATCACCGCGGATGTGCCTCTATCGACGGGGACCATGAAGTCTGTGATCTGAGCGCCCGTGAGAGAGCTGTCGAGCACGATGCGCGGCTCCACACTCTGTTCGAGGCGACCAGCGACAACTTCTTCTATTGTGGTACCCACACGTGCTACTGCCGCACAGGGCTCCGAATAGGCTCCACCCCCGAGGGCAATGGCCCGTTCAATAAGTGGTTTCCCCTCAACAACAGCATCATGGATATGCAGGACAAGCTGTGCGTCAATTACCAGAATCCCCATGTCTATGGCCCTGTGCCGGTCAGGTACCGTAACGCCAAGACAGCTTTCCACGACCATCTCACTGTATCCGTGCGGGTGTTTGGGCAGCAGCTCGTGGACGAATACCTTAAGATCGGCAAGTTCAGCCCGCATCTTCTGGACGAGCATCTGGTCTCTGCCGCTTATGGCGAGGTGCATTTCCTCCGGCCTGTATAGTGTCCGGAGTATTTCGCAGCCTATCGCGAACTTTCTCAACGAGTTAGACAACAGCACCTGATTGGTCAACACAAATGGCTCGGCCGGAACAGCCGTGATGATTATTCTCCTCACGGATTCGGGCTCCACGGGGGCTGTATTGAAGTGTGTGGGCATACCCCATTCCCCGAGGGCTGTTACGCCGCCTTCGTACAACATTTTCTCTATTTGCTCGGGCGTAACTGAGTGGTAGTCCGTATAGGGGCGGGGCATGGTCTCCCAGGCGGTGTTGCCGTCAGATTCTATTGCCACCGTCGTGACTTGCCCACGCGGCAGCTTCATCTCGCTGATCTCTCTTACGGTACCGTTCACTGAAGAGACTACGGGTGTCGATGTCGAGCGATCGTCGCGGCCGATTATCATACCGGCTTTCACGTTATCGCCCTTTTCGACGAGAACGGGGACCTCTTCGCCATATCCCTGCCGCATTGGGATAACGACAGTTTTGGGTATTGGAATGCTTACAATGCGGTTTTCAATCTCCCCTTTGAAGGGCGTGAAATAGTAGCCGCCTTTGGAAGTCTTCACCGCCGCAGAGGTTTGCAAATCGCCGACTCCGAGCATCATGTAAGTGATATGGAAGGCTGAAGTATAATTGCCTTCCGCTTTCAATGTCAACTAATAAACCACCTCCAACGCAAGTTGAACAATACAAACCTCGTCGGAGTGGCCCCTATTTGATGCTGTATTTCAGATCTTCTTTCGGGTCGACGATACGCATGTAGAAACCCCATCCGCCGGTGCCCTGATGGACCTTTACGAGAAGCTCGTTCCTTCCCTCTATCAGCTTGACTTTGACGCGGTCCTCGTCGGGAAAGGCGCCACGGTAGATATCGTTGTTGTGCACTGCCTCGCCGTTAAGCCAGATCTTCACCCCGTCGTCAGTGCCGGTAAGGAGCTCCACCTCCCTTGCCGAGGGCGATTCGATATACACAAGGGCGTATGCGAGAGCATTCTCTTCCGGCAGCTTCTTCGCGTTCATCACTGCTCTGAGGTTGACGAAGCCGTCACCTCTGGCGCTGACAGCATGCCATCTTGCCTTCGCACCGTTCATGACATCGTATTCCCTCTCAAAGTCGATGTCCTCCTCGGGCTCATAGACGGTGTTAAGCTGTTTGCCGTCGCTGTTGTCGAACGGGCCTATCACCATCCACTGCATGATGTAGTTCTTCCAGGGCCTGAGGAACGCATAGTCCAAGACAAGCTTGCGCGTTTCGCCTATGTCGGAGGGGAACTCGAGCGTGAAGGAGTGCTTGCCTTTTTCCAGCCAGATCTTGTCTCCGAGAGCTTTGCCTTCGTAGAGGAGCTGATAGTCTTCTGACATCGGACCATCGGGCCCGTAAAGTTCGAGGCCGTATCTGTCATCGCTCGGGGCGTTGATTTCTATCCGGTACGATGCCCCGGCTTTCCCCTCATACTGGACGGCACGGCCCCAGCTGAACATGTCACGCGTGGCGTCATCATCGAGGAGCTTCACGCCTTTCGGGGCTTTGTCGAAATCGTAGAGGGTCTCGATCTCTATTGCGCCTTTGATAACTCTCTCCGGACTGGGCATTCTCTCGAGAGGCCTGTATGGCTCGAAGAAATCGGTACCGCCGGGCATAGCGTACCAGTAGGCGACCGAAGTATAGCCGTTGTGCTCTTGTCCCGAGGCCGTGTAGTTCTCGATGGTCATTTTGTACTGGGCGGTGAATGGTATCGAATCGCTTATGTGGAAGCGATAACAGGCCTGTTTCCGGCCCTCGTTCTGCGGGCAGCCGTGGTACGGATTCACAAACCAGCGGATTCCCCATGCATCGCCGTAGTAGTCCTCCGAGCCCGTGCCAAATGTGGAGGGGAACTTCTCGCCGTCGACGTAGACCTTCTCGTCTCCCTCGCCCCACCAACCCCCGACGATGTTGTCGATGAAATGGAAAACGCCGACGAACTTGCCCTTGCCCGTGCACTCGAGAAAAGGGTAATCGAATGTCTCGCTCGCCGGTTCTCTCCTCCACTTGGCATGAAAGTATGCCGCATTGCGGGGCACATCTTCCCGGGAATATCTCAGTGAGCAGATGACTTGGCTGTCGCGTTTACCCTCGTTAGTCAGGGTGATCCTGGCGGCTTTTCTGAAGGGCATTCGCCAGAAGGAGTAATCGCCATCCTCCGTCATGCCGAGAGGAAGCGATGCGTACGGCTTCTCGCCGTAAGCCCGCCCAAAAAAGTCACCCACGGGACACCATATCGCAGGGCTCTCTGACCCGTCCCAATATGCTTTGAGGAGGATGTTCCTTGTCGCGTACGGGTCATCGGAAACCAACCTGATGCTCAGCTGTTTAATCGTGCCGGGGCCTTTCAGGTCGACAACCTCGATCTCTTCTCCAGGCGTGAGCTTCCTGCTTATAACCTTGAGCCCGGCTTTCTCATCGGGCTGAGGGTCCTTGCCACAGCTCTCCCATTTCTCGGCAACTTCCTCAAGTTTCTCCTTCTCTTCTTCGGTAAAGGGGAGATGGAACGTCTCGACCTGCCAGTGTTCAGGGAACGTTTTGTAGCCGATATGATAGTACTGCCCGTGGGGCTTGTCGGCGGTGACTTTGCAGCTTTTCGCGAAAGATATCGGCAGATAGCAATCCGATGCGGGGTTGCCGCCGCCGAGGACTACCCTCCTCTGCCATACAAACGGCCGCGCAAAAGGCTCGACCTCCCCGGTGTACAGCTCGTTATGGTCAAATTCGTATGTCGGTTTCTCATCGCCATCGAGGTAGAATCGAATCTTCCCTTGCGGGTTCGCGGACCAGAGACGATATATGCATCCCGGGCCGTCGATCTCTGCCATGATACCCTCGCCGGTTTCCTCGTCGACGCGGATATATTTCCCTGCATCGGCGTTGGCACCCCAGTTGACATACTCATCTTTTTCAGCATCGTACACCGAAGCGCGGTCATAGCTGGACCACTGCTTGCACTGCACGCCCTCTTCGATAAGCGGCAGCGAATCGAGATCGATCAACTGCTCGAGAAAATCGATATATTTGAGCTCCTTCGGTTCAACCGCGAAAGAAATCAGCATAACAAGAACAAGCACAACAAATGATAAAACAGGCTTCAAAAACATGGTCTCTCCTCGAGTTGGAATGCGGTTATTTGCTCTTTTTCTCTCTGAACCAATCGATTGTTTTCTGAAGGCCCTCCTCGTATGTGACCTTGGGCGCCCAGCCGAGTTCGTCCTTGGCTTTTGTGGCGTCGAGATAAATGCGTTGGATCTCACCCGCCCTGGGCTTGTCGCAGATGGGCGGATTCTTGAAACCGATGAGGTCCCGCAATATGCCGTATATCTCGTTTACGGAGACGCCTCTGCCCCAGCCGAGGTTGAAGACATCATTGGCGCCCTCCTCCATGGCGATTATATTGGCATCCACCACGTCGCTCACGTAAACGTAGTCACGCACAGCCTCGCCGTCGCCGAAGATCTTCGGTGTTTTGCCGTCGAGCATCATCCCGATGAAAATCGCGTTGACTCCCGCCTCACCATGGGGATTCTGCCTCGGGCCGAAGATATTTGGGTAACGAAGTACCGTGTAGTTGAGACCGTAGAGGTAGTGGTAGAGGTACAGGTAGTGCTCGAGAGCATGTTTGGAAATGCCGTACTGCGATATCGGGTTTACAGGATGTTTTTCATCGACCGGGAGATATTCCGGTTCGCCGTACACCGCGCCTCCGGTCGATGCATAAATGAGTTTTCTGACCTTGTATTCGAGTGCCAGCATGATTACGTTGAGACCACCCTTGATGTTGACGTCGGCGTCGAACATCGGGTCCTCAACGGATTTCCGTACGTCCATCTGCGCGGCGTGCTGATTCACATAATCGGGTCTCTCTTTCTCGAAGACGTCCTTCAATTTCGGGTCGCGTATGTCCATCTCGTAGAGCTTCGCCTTGGGATTGACGTTGCTCTTGAAACCCGTCGACAGGTCATCGACGATTACCACCTCGTGCCCGAGCTCGATCATCCTGTCAGCGACATTCGAGCCTATGAATCCAGCGCCGCCGGTTAAGAGTATTTTCGCCAATTTTTCATCCTCCGCCGGGTTGAATGGTTCTTCTGAATGTACTTACATATGCAAGGAATCATGTGCCGCGTATTCTATGCAAAAGCGCTGTCGGCGTCAATATCAGGATTCCGACGAGTCCACATAATAGACAGCGAATGGATCACGAGGTGTCTGTATCCTTGACAGAAATGCTGTTGCCAATCATGAACTCGAGTGGTTAAATACGTTAATTCGCACCGTTAGTGAAGCATTATCCAAGAAAACGCAATTCAAGAGGTTTTCCTATGCCGGAACCACAGAAAGGTACCGATTCAGGAACGGAATCCAAAACTACCGATGCGGTCACAATGCAAAGGCTCGACGTGTACCGCGAGAGCTTTCCGGGAGAGAAGATTCCATATGACCGAGCGGTCGCGATAGTATCCGAAATCGCCAAGCGCCTGGACGAAACCGGGAAAGAGAAGGTTCCTTACCTTCAGATGAGACCCGCGAACATCGCAGTGACTCAGGATGGTAAGATCAAGCTGAGAAAATTTGAAGAGGAAGAGGACAAAGACTCGGAGGGCGAAGTGAAGCTCGGTGGGAAGCACATCGACCGGACATACATGTCGCCTGAGGAGCTGGCGAAGGAAAGTGCGGATCAACGCGCTGACGTGTGGTCACTTGGAGCGGTGTTCTTCGAACTGGTAACGGGGAAACTGCCGTTCTCCGGTGAAAACTCCGACGCTGAGATACGGCAGGTCATCGACGAGTCGTCCAGAACCTGGGGACTGTTGACCCTCCGCCAGAATGAAGTGTTGTACAGGGCCCTGACAAGACCCAAAGAAGATCGCTACAATACAGCAACGGAGTTCGCGCGGGCGTTGGAATCCGCCAGGGAAAAGAAAATGCCGAGATGGAAGGCAATTATCATCGGCATGTCAATTGTCGTCCTCTGCGCTGCTGTATCCCTGCTCATAGTTCTGCATGTCACCTCTCCGAACGAACTGATCGTCCCGACTCAGTATCCAACGATTCAAAAGGCGATCGACAACGCGAAACCCGGCGACACTGTCCGCATTGAGGCGGGAGTCTACAACGCCCGGGTCAAGTTAAAGGACGGTGTTCGCCTGGTGGGCGAAGATATGGACAAAGTGACGATACGGTCGGAGGCGAGGAAAGGCCCTGTCGTGCGAGCAATAGACTGTGCTTCGGGGTTAGTTTCCGACCTGACGCTCGAGCATGTGAGCTTGATGATCGAAGAGTATCCCAATCCAATATTGTTGCTGAACGAAAGCTCCGTCGAGGTACTCCGCTGCAGAGTACGGTATGCCTCCGGGGACGGGATCAAAATCGTGGGAGGCGGACACTCCAGAATACAGGAATGCACAGTCCAGTCCAATGCCGGACACGGCATTCTTGTCACCGAAGGCGCCACCGCAACCCTGAAGAACAACAAGTGCAGCGAAAACAGGCTGATCGGCATCTGCTTCATGAGAGAAGCACACGGATTCGTCGAGGAGAACACCTGTTGGGACAATGAAGAGTGCGGCATTGGAGTTTTCGACGATGGTACAGATCCGGTGATTGAAAACAACCATTGTCGGGTAAACCAGGTCCAGGGCATCTACTTTGGAAAAGGCTCTAACGGAATCGCTCAGGGGAACACATGCGAAGAAAATGGGAAATCCGGAATCGCGATCGCAAATGAGGGAACAGCCCCGACAATCAGAAACAACCAATGTCGCAAGAACAACACACAGGGCATCATCTTTTTTCTGGGTTCGGGCGGCGTCGCGGAAGAAAACACAACCGAGGAAAACGGCTGGTCAGGTATTGAAGTCAACGGTGAAGGCACAACTCCAACCATCAGGAAAAACCAATGCTCAAAGAACAAAGGATATGGCGTAGCATTTGTCAACGGTGCAACCGGAGTTGCTGAAGGAAACAAGTGTGAAGAAAACGAAAAAAGCGGTATCGGAGTGAAAGGTGATGGAACGACGCCGACCATTAAGGATAACAAGTGTCTTCGAAATGCCGCCGACGGCATTGCCTTCTCTGATCTTGCCGGGGGCTTGGCTGAGCGCAACGAATGCACAGGGAACAAACTGAATGGAATCGCAGTCACCGGAGCCGGAACAAATCCGGTTCTGAGAGAGAACATCTGCTCCGGAAACGAGTCATGGGGAATCTTCTTCGATCATGTCGCCAAGCCGATCATCGAACCCGACAACACTGCCGAAAACAACGGAAAAGGCCAGGTGAAGGGGAGTGAATAGTGTATGGTGTATGGTGATGGTGCTGTCAGTCTGATGGCAGGTGTTGGGTGCTAATTGCCTCTACTCGCCTTTTCGGTTGGATGTGTTTCATCGCATCTCCATCCCAATGCTAACAATAGTCACTTAGGCTTTTGGTTCTCGCTGCCCTTGGAGTCTGCAAGTCGTGCAGACTTTTGCAGATTTTTACAGACCCCACGAAGCAGGACAAGATATGTAAGTCGTTTATCCTAAAATTCTTATCGATTTCGTGGAAAATCGGAGTCTGCAGATTCAACAACTTTTTCTACGCCTATATTCGCCAAGGATATTTCCATTTCATGCACACCAAGGTTTTATGAGAAAGAGCGACGGTCCTAACCATTATGAGATGATAATAGCACAATAATTACATTAGGTCAAGATATTTTTGGAGTTATTCATTTTCCCAGATCAGCCAAAAGAGTAAATTATCTTCCTTGACTTTGATCATCTATTGAGTATAATATACGCTCCATGTACATGTATATAAGTTATTGATAATTCGATATCATTTACATCAGAATCAGGGAGTGAGTTATGAAGTTCGTGGCAATTTTCACAGTCATATTTTCCTGGGTTGTTCTGGCTATTCCACTCTCAGCGACGACGATCTGGGTGGATGATGATAATGTTTCCGGGCCATGGGACGGGTCGGAAACGAATCCGTATCGGTTTATTCAGGATGGGATCTATGCGGCTTTAGGCGGTGATACAGTGATTGTGAAGGACGGAACGTATACGGGAGACGGCAACCGTGATCTGGATTTCAACGGGAAGGCAATAATTCTGCAGAGTGATAACGGACCGGATGTAACGATTATAGATTGTGAGGGAAGCAAAGAAGATGAACATCGCGGCTTTTACTTTAATAATTCTGAAGGACCCGACTCTATTGTAGATGGTTTTACTATTCGAAACGGGTATGTTGGCGATCGTGGTGGAGGGATATATTGCTATTTCAGCAATCCAACGATAACAAACTGCACGATAATAGAAAACTTAACATACAATCCTAATTCTGGCAGTGGCGGCGGTATATCCTGTGAAAACAGCAATCCGACGATAACGAACTGCACGATAACAGGAAACTTAGCAGAGGCTTATGGTGGAGGCATATACTGTAACGAAAGCAGTCCGGCGATAACAAACTGCACGATAGCAGGAAACTCAATAGATGCTTATGGTGGAGGCATATACTGTCGCGGAGGCAGTCCAACAATAACAAACTGCTCGATAACAGGAAATTCAGCAGACTATAAGGGTGGAGGCATATACTGCAAGAATTATTGCAGCCCGATGATAGCAAATTGCGTCATTGCAAATAATTTAGCAGATTCTTATGGTGGAGGTATGTGTAGTAACGATGGGAGCAGCCCAATAATATCAAATTGTACATTTACAGAAAATGTATCTAATAAAGGAGGAGGGATATGTTGCGATGAAAGTGACCTAACACTAGTTAATAGCATTCTATGGGATGATAGCCTTGATGAAATATACTTTGAAGATCAAGGAATTATTTCTGTTACTTATTGCGATATTCAAGGCACTGGCCATGACGAAATCCACATCATTAGACAAGGAATTTCTACTGCTGCCTATTGTGATAGTCAGGGACATACAATAAATGGATGGATCGGTGAAGGATGTATCGATGCTGATCCAATGTTTGTCAATCCATTGGCAGGAAATTATGAACTTATGCCTGGTTCTCCATGTATCGACTCAGGTACTAGCGATCCACCCGCGCCAGACAAGGATTTGCATGGGATAGACCGTGTCGATGATCCCAATACTCCAAATACAGGCGGAGGTTCTGTGCCATATTATGATATGGGAGCTTTTGAATACGCTGACACTGATGAAGACGGGCTTCCGGACTGGTGGGAGATTGAGTATTTCGGATCAATAACTACTGCAGATCCAACAGCAGACGAAGAGCCGGACGGTGTCACAAATCTCGAAGAATACACTCGCAGAACCGACCCATTTAACGCAGATTCTGACGATGACGGACGAAACGATGGTGAGGAGATTACTGACGGTACAAATCCTCGGCACCCTGACAATACTGAGAAGACGTATTACGTAAGCAATTTTTCGGGAAGCGATATGTATGACGGCCTCGCGGCCTCCTATGATGGTATGCATGGGCCAAAGTTGACCATCCAAGCTGGTATTGACACCGCTGTAACAGGATGGAGCTACACAGTCCTGGTTTCGGACGGAACGTATACTGGATGGGGCAATAGAGACCTTGATTTCAACGGGAAGGCAATAACTCTGAAGAGTGAGAGCGGACCAGATCTAACGATTATTGATTGTGAAGGAAGCTATAG
>SDBU01008151.1_pt1 | contig 11974 bp, 7 predicted proteins | sample 2277071 | NCBI WGS metagenome assembly SDBU01 (sample SAMN10397929, study PRJNA504765) | marine sediment metagenome | isolation source: marine sediment core GS08_GC12, 126 cmbsf | place: Arctic Ocean: Gakkel Ridge, Loki's castle | collected 2008
ACGTGCTCGGCGACGACCCGACGGTGAACGCTCTGGAGCGTCGCCGGCTGATGCTGGAGAGCAAGGGCTACGAGCGGCGCCTGGAGGAGAAGGTCCGCGAGCAGACGCAAGACATCCGCCGCTCTCGGGAAGAGATCGCTCTGCGACTCATTGCAGCGCAAGAGTACAGGCATGACGAAACCGGTGCACACGTGCGACGCATGGGTCTGTATGCGGAGGTCGTCGGATGCGCTTTGGGGCATTCGCAGGAATACACCGACATACTGCGGTCGGCGGCGCCCATGCACGACGTCGGCAAGATCGGCATCCCGGATTCCGTGCTCACGAAACCCGGCAAGCTCACCGCCGAAGAGTTCGAGACCATGAAAACCCATACCACCATCGGCGCCAGAATCCTCGGGCGGACCGCCATTCCCCTGCTGAACGTGGCACGCGACATCGCCCTGTGCCATCACGAGAAGTGGGACGGGTCCGGCTATCCCTCCGGGCTCTCGGGCAAGGATATCTCGGAGCCGGCGCGGATAGTGGCGGTGCTGGACGTCTACGATGCCCTTGTGCATGACAGGGTCTACCGCCCCGCCGTGCCTGAACAGGAAGCGCTTGACATTCTGGATCGCGGCTGCGGGGTGCATTTCGATCCGGCTGTCCTTAAAGCGTTATTGGCGGCACTTGCCGAACTGCACGCCATTCGGGAGCGGGTCAAGGAGGAGCCGCACTCCCCTCCCAGAGGCGACGCGTAATGTGTGCTCTATCAGGAACCGAACTGAACTGAATGCGAGGGACAAGATGAGGACCGAAGACGAGCAGGTTGTTATGGAGTACCTGGAGGCCGCGAAGGGGGCTGAGTCACGCATGCGGAGGACGTTCCTGGCGTCCACGGGCGTTTCTCTGCTTGTGCTTCTTGATTTTGCCTTCCTCATGCTGCAGAACGCCTCTGTGCCCCGCCTCATCATCGTTTCGTTCCCTGCACTGCTGCTGTGGTCTCTCACGGTGACGTCTTATTCCTTCCATTGCATGCTGAGCATGGCCGTCGATAGACGACATCTTCTTGAAGACAGGGCGGTCACGGACCCCCAAACCGGTGTCAGATCGCTGTCCTACATCAGGGGCTTGATCCAGAAGGAATACGATATGGCCCTTCGAACGGGACAGCCTACGGCCATCCTCTACGTAGACATGGTGAATATGGACCTGGTGAACCACAAGTTCGGACACGCCGTGGGCGACATCGTGCTGGCAGGTGTGGCTAAGGCCATACAGAAAAGCGTGCCGGAACATGGCGTTGTGGGTCGCGTGGGGGGCGATGAGTTCGCCGTCGTGCTGCCCGTCACGACGCCGCAGAAGGCCAAGTCCGTTGCGGCGGATATCGAAAGGGCCGTCAAGAGCCACAAGCTGGAGCTTGGCAAAAGAGGGCGTGTGGACTTCATGAGCTGCCGGATCGGGCGCATCAGTTGTCCTGCTCAGGGTGGATTCGCTGACGAGATCATCGGCATGGCCCAGCAGGCTGCTGTCGCGAGCAAGGAAGAGGCATTCCGTGGAGCGATCAGCAGCATCAGGGAGAGTAGCATCAGGGAAAGCGGCATCAGGGAGAAAGGGACCGGTTGAGCACGGGAAGGACCGTGGCAGGGCAGGGCAGTGAGAAGCAGTGCTGCGCCCCCTTGTGCGGCGGCAGAAATACCGCGACTTTCGGTTCTGAAAGGGGACCATGAAAGACAGGGACGAATACACAGAGACGGCCTCGCGCGGAGAGGCGAACGTGCGGGCTGGGGGGCTGCCGTGGCGATCCGGGCCCTCGCTGCACACGGTCTTGGAGGCCATCCCCGAAGCCGTGCTCGTCTACGATGAAGAGGGCCGCATCCTCTACGCAAACGAGGTGGCAGCGCAACAACTGGGATGGCTCGCGGGGGAACTGGTCGGCAAGAACCTGCGCCAGGTGGTGACGCCTGAAAGCGCCGCCCGCATCGCCCAACACGTCGCAGAGGTCTTTGCAAGCGGCTCTTGCGCTTTCCGGACGACTTACGTCTCGCGCCCCGGACGGCTGATCGAAGCCGAGGTCAAAGGAAGCGCCATTGATTTCGCGGACAAGCGCGCCGTCCTCGCGGTGGCCTGCGAGGTCGGCGAGCGCAAGCGGCTGGAGGAGGAGCTGGCGGGGAGCCAGGAGAGTTTCCGCCGATTGCTGGACGAGGCCCCCGTGGGCTACCACCAGGTGGACGCCGACGGACGCATCGTCTGGGTCAACCGCACCGAGCTCGACATGCTCGGTTACACACAGCGAGAGATGATAGGCCGGCCCGTGTGGGACTTTGCCGTGCACAGGGAGAGCTGCCGCGGCGAGTTCGTGGCCAAGATCTCGGGCCTGGTGCGCCCCGGACGCGCCTTTGAGCGGACCTATCGGCGCAAGGACGGGATCGGCCTGCCCGTGCTGATTGAGGACCGGCTGCTGACGGACAACGATGGGCGCATCACGGGCTTCCGCTCCACCATGCTGGACATCACCCCGCGCAAGGCCCTTGAGGAGCAATTGCGCCAGTCGCAGAAGATGGAGGCCATTGGTGAACTGGCAAGCGGCATAGTACACAACTTCAGCAACATGCTCACCGCCATTCTGGGTTACGTGGAGCTGGGCCTCCGCGAGGCCGTGGCGGAAACGCCGCTGGGTGAGTACTTGTTCCAGATCAGGGACGCCGCGCAGCGCGCCGCGGACCTGACGCGGCAGCTAATGATGTTCAGCCGGCGGCAGGCTGGCTGCCTCAAGGTCTTTGATCTGAACGGATGTGTCCATAAACTCAGCAAGATGCTCCAGCATCTGATCGAGGAGCACGTCGAGCTTGAGATGTCCCTCAGTGAAACGCCCCTGAGTATAGAAGCCAACCCCGCGCAGATCGAGCAGGTCCTCATGAATCTGGCCATCAATGCTCGCGATGCGATGCCCGACGGCGGGTTGCTGCAAATCGAAACCGCCGCGGTCGAACTGGACGAGAATTACACCCGCGACCATCACGGTTTGAAACAAGGGCAGTACGCCATGCTTGCCGTGACGGACACGGGCGTCGGCATGACGCGCGAACTGAGACAGAGGATCTTCGACCCCTTCTTCACCACCAAGGACGAGGGCAAGGGCACCGGTTTGGGGCTCTCGACGGTTTACGGCATCGTCCAGCAGCACGGCGGCGCCATACACTGCTACAGCGAGCCGGGGAAGGGGACCACCTTCAGGGTGTACCTGCCGCTGGTCGGGGCCAAGGAGGCCGTGGCGACCCGCGACCGGGAGCCCGATCCGGACTGCCGCGGCCACGAGAGCGTGCTTATCGTTGAGGACGAGGAAAGCGTGCGCAGCCTGGCCGCCAGGGCGTTCAGGGACTCCGGCTACAGTGTGGAGTGTGTGGCCGACGGCTCCGAGGCGGTTGCTCTGCTCGGCGAACGCACGCATCCGATAGACCTGCTGGTTACTGACCTGGTCATGCCGAAGCTGAACGGTCCCGAAGTGGCTCAGGAGATTCGCTCGGCCTACCCGTCGGTGAAGCTCCTGTTCATGTCGGGCTATGCCGGTGACACGGCCGGGCGGCTGCGCCGTGGCATGCCGGCGGTCCCCGTTCTGCAAAAACCGTTCACCGCCCACGCACTGGTTAGAAAGGCGCGGGAGGTGCTCGACGGAGGCTGACGCGGCCTCGCGCCGAGGACGGACGCATGTGGCACCTTCTGCGATGGCGGGTTGCTGACGAGGTAAGAATGACAATCGGTCGCACATTGGTCGTCTGGGCAAGGGTGTGTGGCGTGCTGCTGTTGGCGTGGCTGCTCGTCATGCCCGGGTGCGGGGCCAAGGCGCCGGCGGGCCAGGAGCTTGAGCGCCTGTCCATCGCTCTTGCGAGCTGGGTGGGGTACGGCCCTTTGTACCTGGCCGAGGAGAAGGGCTTCTTTGCCGAAGAGGGTCTTAGGCTCCTCTTGGTGCACGAGGAGTTGGACGCGGCACGGCGGGACGCTCTCAAGGCGGGAATGGTCGATGCCGAGGCCGGCACCATCGACATGCTCGTATCAGAGAGAGCGTTTGACGTTCTCGTGGTGGCCGTGGCAGAAGTCGACCTGTCCCTGGGGGGAGATGCGATCGTTGCTACCGAGGAGATCCGGAGCTTGCACGACCTGGTGGGCAAGCGGGTCGCCCTGGCCCGTGACAACGTGGGCGAGATCTTCCTTTCATATCTGCTGCACGAGGTCGGCCTGTCGCTGGAGCTCATCACCATCGTACCTATGTCCCCCGATAAGGCGGGACAAGCGTTTCTCGACGGGGAGGTAGATGCGGCGGTCACCTACGAGCCATGGATGAGCAAGGCGATCGCCCGGCCCGGCGCCCACGTCCTTGTCTCCAGCAAGGATGAGCCCGGCATCATCGTTGACATTCTCACGGTCAGGGAACAGATCGTGCGCGAGAACCCGGCAGTGGTCAGGAAGCTCGTGCGCGGCTGGTACAGGGCGGTCGAGTTCTACAAGGCGAATCCTGAGGAAGCCAGCCGGATCATTGCGCCTCACTTCAACCTGTCGCCGCGCGAGTACGCAGAACAGGTCGGCGGGCTCTACTGGCCTACCTGCGAAGAAGCGCTTGAGCACTTCGGCACTGAAGAGAAGCCGGGCCGGCTGTATGAAGTGTTCGACACGATTGCCCGAATCAAGCACGAGAACGGGCGGATACCACGCACTCCGCCTGCGGCAGCGGCCCTGAGCCCGGACACTCTTCGGAGCATCTACGACAGCGAGGCGCCGACGCGATGAAGATGAGAATCGGCACCAAACTGATGCTGGCGGCCGCACTTGGCGTCCTTGCCGTCGTATTCGCTGTGAGCTTCGCCGCCTATCGCATCGCCCGGGGCGGGCTCGAAGAAGAGATCACTTCTCACCTTGTGTCGGCGGCCGAGTCGCGGGCCGCCCACGTGCGGACATTCCTGCATGAGCACAAAGAGATGATCCGGATGGCAGCGACGTCGCGGGTGTTGAGGATGGGCCTTCGGAGCCTGGAGACGGGCGCCGCGGATCGGGCCGCGATCGTGCAGGATATGAACACACGACTCCTGGATTTCATCCAACCAGTCGAGGACATCTGCACGTTACTCCTCCTTGACCGCGATGGTGAGGTCGTCGCATCAACTACCCCTGAGCACATCGGGTCGGATAGGTCTACGGACGCTTACTTTGTGGGGGCGCGAGAAGGCCCCTTTGTCAAGGACGCTAATGTGTGCAAAACGATGGGATGCCCGTCGCTGACCGTGTCCGCTCCCATCCTCGACGACCAGGGGGGGCCACTGGGCACCCTCGTTGTGCAGCTTGAAATGGACGAACTGAACGCGATCACCAGCGACCGGACCGGCCTGGGCGAGACGGGCGAGACCTATCTCATCAACAAGTACGGCTTCATGATCACGTCGTCGAGGTTCTCAGAGGACACTTTCCTCAAGCAGAAGGTTGATACGCAGAACGCACGCGAGTGTCTGGCGGACGGGGTAGCAATGCGCCGGGGCGTGCTTGCCGAAGGACACGAATGCAGCGCCAAGGTGTACGTTGACTACCGCGGGGTGCGTGTGCTTGGCGTTCATGCCCACGTCCGCGAGATGGGATGGGGCCTCCTGGCCGAAATGGACGCCAGTGAGGCATTCGCCCCCCTCGCCAGGCTGAGGTCAGCCATTGTCGCGTTCGCGGTGCTGTCTACTGTGGCCGCCCTGGCGGGGGCCTACTTGTTCGCGCGGCGGATCTCTCAGCCCATACACGAGCTGCACACCGGCTCGGAACGCATCGGCAACGGCGAGCTTGACTTCCGCGTGCAGGTCAACACGCGCGATGAGATCGGGCAGTTGGCCGACGAGTTCAACCGCATGGCGGCGAAGCTGTCCGAGTCCTACGCGTCCCTGGAGCAGAGGGTGGCCGAGCGGACGGCCGACCTTGCGCAGGCAAATGAGGAGTTGGAAGACGAGATCGCCGAGCACAAGCGGGACGAGCGAGCGCTCCGTGCAAGTGAGGGCAAGTACAGGACGCTGGTTGAGAACCTGCCCCAAAGGATATTCCTGAAAGATACAAACTCCGTCTACGTGTCCTGCAATCGGAACTACGCCGCAGACCTGGGAATCAGGCCCGAGGACATCGCGGGAAAGGTCGATTACGATTTCTACGCCGAAGGGTTGGCTGAGAAATACAGAGCAGACGACAAAAGGGTCATGGATTCAGGCGAAGCGGTCGATATTGAGGAGCCATATGTTCATGAAGGGCAACAGATGGTGGTCCACACCGTGAAAACGCCGGTCAGAGATCAGCAGGGGCATATCACCGGATTGCTGGCCATTTTCTGGGACATCACCGCGCGCAAGCAGGCGGAAGAGCAGCTTCAGCGCAACGCCCAGAGGCTTGAGTCGCTTAACGCCGAGTTCGAGCGCTCCAACCGCGACCTCCAGGAGTTCACGTACGCCGTCTCACACGACCTTCAGGAGCCGCTGCGGAAGATGAACACCTTCGCCGAGTTCCTGGTGGAGGACTGCGCGGAGTGTCTACCCGAAGACAGCCTGCGGCATCTGCGCACCATTCGGGAGGCGTCGCTGCGAATGAAGGACCGCATCCAGCACCTGCTGGCCCTTGCCCGCGTGGGAACGCAGGGAGGCCAGATGGCGCCTGTCGAGCCGCGCCCGGTTATCAACGAAGTGCTTGAGGACCTGAGCGAACGAGTTCGGGAATGTGGGGCCGACATCTCCGTGCAGGAAGACCTGCCGCGAGTGAGTGCCGACAGGGTACAGTTGGCCCAGGTGTTTCAGAACCTGATTGGCAACGCCCTCAAGTTCAGGTCGCCCGACCGGCCGCCAAGGGTCACCATCAGCGCCCGGGAGCGCAATGGCGAGGCGGTCTTCAGTGTCGCTGACAACGGCATCGGCATCGAAGAACGGTTTTCTGAGAGGATCTTCGGAGTATTCCGCCGTCTGCACCAGGCGGAAGAGTACGAGGGGGATGGCGTGGGGTTGGCCCTGTGCAAAAGGATCATCCAGCGGCACGGCGGCAGAATCTCGCTCCAGTCCGAGCCGGGCATTGGCTCGACATTCACCTTTACTCTGCCTATTGCGTCCTAGCGTCAGAGGAGAACCCGTGAATCCCGACAAAGGCGACGAAACGACGTCCGTGCTGCTGGTGGAGGACGATCCGGAGGATATCGAGATCGCCCGGAGGGCCTTCCAAAGGGGCGGCATCGCGAACCCGCTTTACGCCGTCCGGGACGGTGAAGAAGCGATGGAGTTCCTTCATCACACCGGCCGCTACGCCGACGCGGCCAAAGCCCCGCGCCCCGGCCTGATCCTGCTCGACCTCAACCTGCCCGGGCTGGACGGACGGGACGTCCTCAAGCTGATCAAGGACGACCCGGACTTCCACCGCATCCCCGTCGTGGTGCTTACGACCTCGAGCGAGGAGGTCGACGTGCTCGGCTGCTACGACAAGGGCGCGAACACGTACATCACTAAGCCGGTTGAGTTCGGCCAGTTCCTGCAAGCCGTCATTACCATCGGGCAGTACTGGCTGGGCGTTGCAGTGATACCTGACACGCACGCGAGGTGAGCAAGTGAGTGAGGTAGAGAACATCCGCGCCCTGTTGGTGGAAGACGACGATGAGGATGCAGCCATCTTCTGCCGGTACGGACGCCGGTTGACCGGTTATGCGCTCGATGTCACGCATGCTCGCGATGCGGAGGAAGCGAAGTCTCTTCTGGCCGACGACCGGTTCGATCTCATCTTTCTCGACCTGGAGCTCGGGGAACTCGGCAGTGGGATGCACCTGCTCTGGTGCCTGCGCGACCAGGAGTTGGATACGCCCGTCATCGTCGTCACAGGCGCCGGCGACGAGGCCAGAGCCGTGGAAGCGATGAAGGGCGGCGCTCATGATTACCTGGTCAAGGTCGACCTCGGCCCCGGCCCGCTGGAACGGAGCATCCGCTATGTGCGCAACAGGCACTTCCTGGAACAAGAGCACGCCCAGATGGTTCGGAGGCTGGCCGAGCGCACCGAGGAGCTCAGCAAAGCTAACCAGGCGCTGAAGGCCGAGGTCTCCGAGCGTAAGCGCGCGGAAGAGGCGCTGCGGAACGCCGAGCTGCTCAAGACCAGCATCCTGGACGCCCAGACGGAGCATGTCATACTCCAGGATGCATCGCTGAGGATCCTGTGGCCGAACGCCGCGGCGTGCGAGTCCGCCGGCGCCACCCGCGAGGAGATGGTCGGACGCCACTGGTACGAGATATGGCAGCAACGCACGGATCCCTGTCCGGAATGCCCCGTCAGGAAAGCAATTGAGTCCGGCCAGCCACAGGAAACGGAGATGATAATGCCGGACGGGAGGTCCTGGTTCATACGAGGGTATCCCGTCAGAAACGCCCGCGGCGATGTCGTCGGCGCCGTCGAAGTGGCGCGCGACATCACCGAGCGCAAACGCCTGGATGCGCGCATGCAGCAAGCCCAGAAACTGGAAAGCCTTGGCGTTCTGGCCGGCGGCGTCGCACACGATTTTAACAACCTGCTCACCGGCGTTCTGGGCAATGCCGGACTCGCCCTGATGGACCTTCCATGTGAATCGCCCGCGCGGGAAAGCATACAGCGGATAGAGGAATCGGCTCGGAGCGCAGCGGAGCTGGCCAGCCAGATGCTGGCTTACTCCGGCAGAGGCCAGTTCGTCATAGAGTCGCTGAATCTCTCCAACCTGGTCCGGGAGATGCAGCAGCTGCTCAAGAGCATCGTGTCCAAGAAGGTAATCCTCAAATGGGAGTTGGCTGACGATCTTCCCCCCGTCGAGGGCGATGCGGCGCAGTTCCGGCAAGTGATCATGAACCTGGCCATCAACGCTTCTGAGGCCATCGGCGACGAGGACGGCGTCATCACCGTGCGCACCGGCACGATCAGGGTGGACCGCGCATACCTGTCCGGCACTTACCTGGCCGAGGACCTTCCCGAAGGCCCGTACGTCTGCCTGGAGGTCTCCGACACCGGCTCCGGGATGGATGCTGAGACCAAGCACAAGGTCTTCGATCCGTTCTTCAGCACCAAGTTCACGGGCCGGGGATTGGGCCTTGCTGCGGTTCTGGGCATCGTGCGGGGCCACCGCGGCGCCATCAAGGTCTACAGCGAACCCGGCAGCGGTTCCGCCTTCAAGGTCCTGCTGCCCTCCTCCGAGGGGGTGATCGTCGGAGGGCGTGAACCAAGCGAGGTCCCGACGACCGAATGGCACGGGTCCGGGACGATCCTCGTTGTTGATGACGAGGAAGTGGTGCAGACCGTGACCAGCACAGTGCTCAAGGCCTACGGCTTCAGCGTCCTGACGGCTAAGAGCGGCCGTGAGGCCATCGAAGTGATGGAGGATAGTCCGCCGGAGATCGCCGCCGTCCTGCTTGACTTGACAATGCCGGGCATGAGCGCAGAGGACGTGTTCACCGAGCTGCGCCGAATCCGGCAGGACGTTCCCATCATCCTGTCCAGCGGATACACTGAACAAGACGCCGTCAGCCGACTTGCGGGCAAGGACCTGGCGGGCTTCATTCAGAAGCCTTACGAGCCGGCCAAGCTCCTCGCCAAGCTTCGCGAAGTGCTGGAGGGGCCGGACGTTTACGCCCCTCCCGCCTGAAGCCTCGCCAGGCCGAGCACGCTGCCCCCTCCAGTAGTCCCCACGTGCAGGAATCCCGCCTCTTTCCCTTTGAGTTCTGTCCGCCGGGGTGATATACCCGCTTACGGAGCACACCGGGACCGGGGCGCACAGCGATGAATGGCTACGAGAGGATGATGACGGCGGCGCGGAGGGGACAGCCGGACCGAGTGCCCGTGTGGGAACTCATAATCAACCGGCCCGTCATCCAGGCCCTCTACCCCGAACTGTTCACCCCGGACAGGCAGAGCAGGTACGAACGGGGCTCGCAGGGCTCTTTCTTGCTCCAGGCCGACTTCGTCGAGCGGGAAGACCTGGATGGCATCACGGTCTTCGAGGACGGCCGCGTCGAGTGGCTGGACGAACGAAGGTATCGCGACGAATGGGGCGTCACCTGGGAAGTGCCGTCCACCGGCATTCCGTATGCCGTCGGGCATCCGGTCCAGGACGAGTCGGACCTGGAAGATTACCAGGCGCCGGACCCGGAGGCCGAGCACCGACTCCGGAGCCTGGAGATGGCGGTCGAACGGTTCAAAGGCGAGAGGGCCATCGTTTTCCTGGGCCACGATGCCTTCGAGTTCTCGCACTATCTGCGCGGCATGAGCGGCCTCCTGATGGACTACGTGCTGAATCCCGGTTTCGTCACGAGGATGGCCCGGATGGTGATGGACTACAAGCGGCGCGTGCTGGAGCGGGCAGCCGAGGTCGGGGCCGACATCCTGTGCACGGGCGACGACTACGCGCACAACCACGGTCCCATGATGTCTCCCGAGCACTTCGAACGGTTCGTCCTGCCTTACCTCCAGGAGGCAGTGGACGTGGCGAAGGAGAAGGGCCTGCCGTTTCTCAAACACACCGACGGTCACCTCTGGCCTATCCTGGACATGATCGTTGAGAGCGGCATTGACGTGCTGGATCCCATCGAGCCCGCCGCCGGGATGGACATCGGGCGGGTCAAGGAGACCTACGGCGACAGGATCGCCCTGGCCGGCAACGTGGACTGCGGCCAACTCCTCTCGCGTGGCACGCCCGAGGAGGTGGTCGAAGCCGTCAAGGAGACCCTGGCCAAGGGAGCGGCGGGGGGCGGGTTGATCCTCGCTTCGTCCAACAGCATCCATCCCGCCGTCAGGCCGGAGAACTACAAGGCAATGGTCCAGGCGGCCAGGAAGCACGGGCAATACCCCCTGGACGCCGCAATGGTCCAGGAGTACCGCCAGAAGGACTACTTCGCCCGCTACCGCTAGCACCACAACGTCAATCCACCACCGAGGCACCGACGGCAATTATGAAGTTATAATTATGAATTATGAATTGGAGTTCGTTGCCGTTCTCCGCGCTCTCGGTGCCTCCGTGGTGAATTCCTGTCAGACCGTTCTCAACGTCCTGCCAGCAGGTGCGTCACCGTCGCCACGACGGCCGCCCTGGACCGGCGGCACTGCTCGGCGGCGGCGGCGCATTCGCCGGACTTGACCTTGCGGTTGTTGAGGACCTCGATCGAGAGCCTAAGCATGCCGGGGCATCGGCCCGCGGAGAAGTCGCGGAAGTACTGCTCCCTCTGCGTCCCCGGATAGGGCCTGGCGGGCTCGGGCCGGGGCGTCAGTCCCATGTCCCGCCAGGCGCGAAGGATGGCTTCCGCCCACTCCGTCAACTGCTGCTGATCGGCCTCGTCCAGCTCATCGAAGACCGCCGGCAGAATGACGGCCTCGTCGTAGGCGTGCTGGTGCAGGTCGAGGAAGTGCGTATGCGCGTATCGGTGGTAAAGCCTGTCCACCATGCGGCAGTGAGTGGACGCGCGGTTGGTGTTGGGTTCGGCCCAGATGTCGGCGCTGAGCTGCTCGTAGACGATGCCCACCTGCTGCGGGTCGTGTTCGCTGAAGCGCCATTCCGGGTAACGCCCAAACCGCTCGCCGTCCTGCGCAATGCCGAACGAGACTCCTTGCCAGTAGTCGTTGTCATGAGTGCCGTCCCAGACCGTCACGGGACTGCGGGAGCGGCCCTGCGGGTTGGTGTCCGGCATCACGGTGATGAGCAGGTTGTCCAGTATCTCGTCACGCGGCAGGTCCGACGAGTCGCCGTCGAGGTGTTTGCCCGTCAGGAGTTCGCACGCGAAGTCCACGCACGCCGCCGTGCCGGCCGGCTCCATGCCGTGCGGCACCGCTACGAGCAGCCGGTTCTCGAACTCGTGGGGGTGGTGCCTGCGCGCGACGGTCAGGGCCAGCACCCGGTGCTCGCCGAGCTGGACCGCCTCGGCCAGCGTGCAGCACTCGGCGTACTCGTTGGCCCATTCGTCGAAGAGCGCCTGCCAGTCGCCCGGATAGCAGACCCAATTCT
>SDBU01008152.1_pt1 | contig 11973 bp, 17 predicted proteins | sample 2277071 | NCBI WGS metagenome assembly SDBU01 (sample SAMN10397929, study PRJNA504765) | marine sediment metagenome | isolation source: marine sediment core GS08_GC12, 126 cmbsf | place: Arctic Ocean: Gakkel Ridge, Loki's castle | collected 2008
GCTTTCTCTTTTAAGAACTCATAATTGTCTTTCTTATACATCTTGTGGGATGTTTCCCAACCTACTATTGGTTCTCCAATATGTCCCACATCTATAGAAGTATCACAGTAAATCTTAATGTCGGCTTTCATAGCATTTTCGCAAAAGAACAGATCTTCCCCAAATGTTTCATTAACCCAGAAATAAGGTTTAGATATTTTCTTAAACACCTTTGTTTTTGTAAGCACACACCCGAACCCAATCCCATCAACCTCTATCAATCCTTTGCCGTAATCAACAATATTGTCATACACACAAAACTTAGTACCAATCATCTTCCTTTTAAATATCATCGGTATAAATGGTGCTGACCTTGCAAAGAATAAAGGAGCTATGATGTCCTTGTCGTGTGCAAGTAATTTTTCGACTATATTGACATCGGGCTTGATAATCATATCGTCATCTACCCACAGTATATAGTCCACTTTATTTTCAAGTGCCTCTGCTACGACCTTATTCCTTGCAGCTACTATTTGTTCCCTTATTATTATACTTGTGAATACTTCAAACTTCTTCTCTAAATTGGCTATAAACCCCATCAGACGCATAAATCCTGCTACTGCCTGGCTGTCTATTGTGCCTGTGAAACTCGGTATTGCTATTAATAACCTCTTATTTTTTGATTTAGTGTCTTGGTGTTTCATCATATGACTGCACCTCCAAAACTTATAAAATCCATATCTGTAAATCTTTTTCTCCCATATTTGCTATGGAATTCTTCATGGCAGTTTTGGCAAATGGTTACACCGTTACCAATAACGAATCTCAATTCCGGGAACTTTGAAAAACTTTTTAAGTGATGGGCTTGAAGTTTTTTATTATTAACTCCACAAATAACACATTTATAATAATCTCTTTTTAAGATATTGGCCTTACATTCTTTCCATAAACTCGATGTTCTATCAATCATGTTTATGGTGGACACTCCACCTTTCCAGTTATAATTCTTCTCACCCTTATTTGTGCCTCTGTGTGCTTCGCTCCATTTTTTGCTTAATTCTTTAGTCCATACAACACTTTTCCAATATTCTTTATTGTGTTTGTCTATTCTTTCTTTCGCCAAACAACCACAACTTTTTGTACTACCCCTTATCAAGTTGGAACTTTTTATTTTAAAAATCTTGCCACAGTCGCAAACACATTTCCAAATTACTCCTTGGTTGCTACTATCCCTACCAATATCTTTTAAAACAAGAAGTCTACCAAACCTTTTATCAATTAAATCTACTTTGGGTCTTCCTATTTTTTTTAGTAGCCTCTTACAAGATACTTCAGCACTATCAGCAATTTTTCTTTTAGTCTCGGATTTGTCGGTCTGAACTGGTTTATCCCGCATTTGCACGCATCACCCTTCCCCGTCTTGTTTAGGTGTTTAATATCAAAACTTGTGATTACCCCACCGCAGCTATCGCATCGGTAACATTCAATATTGACCGTGGAGTTGGGGAATAAATCCCTTATCCTTTTGAATGCTCTCTTTAACATCCTCCTCCTTATTTTAAACTTTCATGATATATCATGTGTTTACTTTGACTAGCAAACAATATTAGGTTTTCTGGTCTATTGTCATCTACAACACCATTTTCATGGTGGACAATTTCGTCGGGTTCTAAATATCTGCCAAGAAATTCTTCCATTGTAAGACGGTGTTCAAAAACATAGTTTTCAATATTAGCACGAGGGTGCTCAGGTTTATAAATTAATTTATAACCGTTACTATCTATATGTATGCCGCCTCTCCAGTTATTCCCCAAACTTCCCAATTGGGCATTTCTAATTTTATTTCTAATTTCTTCTGTTACTATATGCCCTTTTTGAAATCCATGAGTATGCCCCATCATTTTTTCACTAATTTTTCTTTTATGTTCTTCTGTTCTTATATAAACCCCACTTGGCATTTTTAACCTCCTTAACAAGTTATTGAGGGGGTAGTTAAGGTACCCCCTCTGTTCTGTCTTACAATTTACATTGCACGTATAAATGCCTTCTTGCCTGTTGCGCTGTACAGAGAGTTTACATGGGTTACACTTTCCCCCGCATAAGCAAACTGTATCTCACCGTTGGCTGTGTTAATGGATGTTACGTGTGTTTTTCCTATAACCATACCACCTGTACCATTTGCTGGAACAAGCGGCATACCCGGAGGAACTGAAGTCCCTACCCATTTGACGGCACCGTGATGTCCGTGTATCTGTACCTTTCCATACTCACCATCAGTACCGGATACTGCAAGTGTCGTACCTTCTGCCACAACCCCTGCAAACATATTAAGCAGGGCAGTCGTGGGAAGTATTACACTATAGCCATCTTTAGCAGTCGTATAGTCATAAACTACTGCGTCTCCTGGAACTATCGCTGTAGCAGAGCCATTCTTCAATATCTTGAAGATTTCAGCTTTTGCTCTTCCTATCTTTTGAAATATAAAACTCATGATTTCCTACCTTTTTTATAACGATTAATAATTGAGTTTGTTTCGAGAAATTGTCCTAAGTTATGGTTACGACTTTAGCCTGCCTTGACCTGTTAGAAACGACAAGGTTTCCGTACCACAGGATCATTGAGGATTTATAATCACCATCATCTGGTTTAATCCAGTCAGTGCTTACAAAATCCTTTCCGGCACCAGTTACAAGTGAGATATACCTGGTATTAAGTAGGTATATCTGTGCTGATGTACAATTCTCATCATACATTATTGTAGTGCCTTTGATCTTATAGTTAGCGAACCCTACATCGGCTGCTTTCTGGTTTCTCATACCAGGCAGGAAGTTCATCGTCTTGACAAGCTGCGATTCCAGGGCCAGGAAAACTGCGGAAGGCATAATGCCTATATCCGGTGTATCATTGCCCTTTGAAGCGTTCAGTATTGCATCAAATGTTTTCGGTATGATGTTCTCATACGCTACTGTACTTGATGCCCCACTTACATAGTAATTCTTCCACCATGTATATGTACCAGCAACGATATTACCTACTGTCCCTGTACCGTCATCAGATATATAATCATAGAGAGAACCTATGTCATTACTTCCTGCGCTTGTCTGGAAAAGATGAGCCGCAAACTTATCAATCAAGGTCATCTCTGCCTGCTTGATTTTCTGCTCTAGCAAGTTTATGAGCCTGCCTTCACCGCTGTTCTTAAACTCCTCTTCTCCTGAGATTGAGATACCGACTGCATACTGTTTCCAGTCAAACTCAGCGGCACTCATCCCGTCCTGCGGTGTTATAACGATAACATCGTATCCACTATAGGATTTTGCAGTAGTATTCATACCGTACATTAAAGGCACGATTATCTGCTCACCACCGCTACTGTCTATCTTTAACCTATCCTTTTGCTTCAACCAGTAGAACAACGGATTAGCCGTGAAAATATTATCAGTCATCGTCTTTTTGTAGTTCTTTAACGTGGTTGCAGTCAAGGTATTAAAGTTACTATTTACTGCCATGATTTACCATCCTTTTTATTCTGTCTTTGTCTTCGACCATTTAAGCCCTGTTTCCTTTTCTGCCTGTTTAGCAGATTCAGCAAACGTCATCTTCTCTGGGCTTACCGGAGCGACATTGGATGGGATACTTCCAAGCTCAAGGTTGGCTTTTTTCTTTACTTCAAGGTCTTCTAAGGCATCCTGTTGGGACTTTTCGGTAATTTTGTCCTGATAGTTTGCTCCATAGGCTTCTCCAAGAGTTGTCCCGTGCTCTACCGCATATGAAAGTATGTTTTTTCTTACTTCCTCTACAGTTAAACCCTTTTCCTTTGCAAAATCTTCTACCATTTTATTACCCTCGGCAACCTGCTTACTCTCAATGTAGGTTCCATATTTATTATCCATTTTCTTTTCGAGTTCAGACAATTTACCCTGGACTCTCTTGTCAACGGTATAGTTAAATATTTCCTCTTCACTCATCTTAGAGAAATCAGGTTCCTTTTCTACTTTAGCCTTTTCCTTCTGCGACTTCTGAAGGGCAACAAATTCAGGGTCGGCTGCGAGTCCTTTGTAATAGTCCTCGTATGCCTGTACCTTTTTTTCGGAATCAGACAGGCTTTGTGATTTCTTGGTGAAATCAGCCTGTGAGTTCTTGAATACCTTCAGTTCCTCTGGGGTTAGCTTTTTCTCTAACACCTTGATTAAATCCACACCTTTTGCTTGTTCTTTCCCTGTCGATTTTTCAGTCTCCGAGACCTTAGTTTCTTCACTTTCAGGTTGTTCCTCAACTGTACCAGATTCATCTTCTGTAGTTACTTCTGCTTCTTCCAGACCGACTGGTTCTTGGACTTCCGCAGTTTCGCCAGCAGCAGGATTCTTGGTTTCATCTGCCATTGCGTTCTCCTTTATTAAAAGACTCTAACGAGTCCTCTTTTATCCATTTCCTTTTGAAATTGTTTTTTTGTATCTATATAAAGCGGTGCTAGGTCAAAATTCTCATACCAGCCCACTTTGAATATTTCCGGTTTAGTGGAATACATACGTAAAAGTTTCCCCCCGCATTTACATTCTTTATTATCTTCTGCTAATTCATACTCATAGACTTTTTCACATTTCTCACATCTCTTATCTACTATTTTCATACTAACCCCTCCGGCCTGTCAGACCTGGTCGTGGGGCTGGAATAGCCTGTAATAGACTATCAATAGTTCCGGCATCCATTCCCCCTGCCTGTGGTTGGGGTTCAGGTGGCGGAGGTGGCGGAGGTGGGGCTTCGACCGGGGTCATCAAGGTAGCTATGTCAGCTTTTGTAAGCCCATATTTATCATAATACATCTCTATGATTGCCCGCCTGTTTACAATAGGTCTTCCCTGCTCGTCCATAGCGGCAATCGTTTCAGATAGCATCTGACTCATTTTTTGCCTGTCCTCTGCTGTATTCGGCTTTACGGTATCCCCTGGATTTATACGGACATTGAAATTGCCCTCCATATCCTTTTTGGTATAATCATTCCAGCCTTCACCGAATTTGACCGAAACTTCCTTGCTCATAAACTGCTGTAATATTTTAATAAGGGTTTCCCCTATATCAACAGTCAGGTTAATAACACTGTCTACCCTCTCCGAGTTCCTTATCTGCGAATTAGCATCTATCTTATTGATTTCTGTCGCAGTCTTTTGGGTGGTCGAATCGGCAGCCAGTTGATTTTCTGCTGTGGCTGATATCTTATAAAGGTTATCCTTAAGTTCAGTCTGAATATTATAAAGCTGGGCATCTATTGTCGAGCTGTCAAATACCTTAATCCTGTCAATCTGCCCCGCCTTTACTTCAGCACTTTGCATATCCACATCATTGAAGAAATTTTCTTTTTCCTGTTCATTTGCCCATATACCCACTTCTGATACGATTTTCCTCTGTCCCCTTGCCCTGTGGTTCAGGAGCTGGGTTTCATTCTTATCAAGTTCAAGTACGATATCTTTTATCTGCTCCAAATCTGACATGGGGTATATCTCATCAGGTACTTCGTTTAGGTAAAGGAATTTATAATTAAACCCGTCCAACTTATAGGGATTGGATATGTTTTTCATAAACCCTTCAACAGTCGGTGCCACAGCCATAATATTCCCGCTTACCAAGTCCTGTATCTCCCAGAATGAAAGACGCTTTATGTCGTCCTGTACGGCTGTGCTATATTTTTTATCCTTCAAGAAAGACGATGATATATTGTAATAATCCCCTGTAACACTCTTTACATTTTTATAATTTTCTTTAACATCGGGAATCGGAAGGTAATAATTGACTGCAATCCACTTGATATCATCCAGGGAATTTACATCAGTATCGAATACAACATCCAAAGGTGAAGTCCTCCTGAAGAACGGATACTCGTCTTTTATCCCCTCGGTATAGTCTGCCCCTGATTCAAGCCGGGTCTTAGATATCTCGGTATTATACCCGATTTTTCCAATCCCAAAACCATATATCAGGGCATCAAGTGCCATTTTCTTTATCTGTCGCTTGACTTTCATCTTATACCAGAAATGATTTAAGACTGCCTCTGCCGTCTCCACGGAAGCATCTGTAGTCGAGCCGTCCCCGGCATCTACAAACAAATACGGATCTTGAAAATATATCTGTGGCAGAATTGCCTTAAGTATCGCATAGCAGTAGTTTATAACTATAAAATCACCCTCCGGGGCATCCGGGAAGTGTTCCCCTGTAAACATCTGAACCATACGTTTTGCACGCTCGTCAAAGGCATCCTTCTTTTTCTTGCCTGCTATTTCTATCCTTGCCTTCCATATCTTGGCCGTAGGTTTTTTCATAATCGTTAAATCACTCATTTACCCTCAATTTCTCTTTATAGTCATCGTGTCCTATTAAAAATTTCTTCTTCTTCTTGCCGATGGCCAGTTCCATAAAATATGCAAATGTATTCTTCTTAATTTCCTTACTTTCATGCTTTACCGGAGGACTCCACATATCGACCTGATAAGCCAGAGGGTCAATAAGGTCATCATGCCTCATCACAGGAAATGTCAGTAGTTCGTCTTCAAGCTCCCTCATATCCTTATCTATATAGACCGAACCGAATTTAAAATACGGCTGTAATCCCGATATCCTGTATTCCTTGCTTATCTTATTGCTGGCCTTAAGTTCGATTATGGGGGGATAAAGGTTTCGTTCAGGCATCTGCTCTGTCATCCAGTCCTTTATCGCCTGCTGGAATACATTGGTTTCTATACCTACCATAAGTGGTTTAAACCGTTTATAGTTCTCAAATATCTCATCTATAAGTTCAGATGGATTGACCTTTATCCTTTTGGTCTCCAAAACGTATTTATTATTATCACTATCGACCCCAACAGTAATAATCCCGCTAAAGTCTCCATGTACCCTTTCAGATATGGCAGGGTCAATCGTGGTATAGATATTTAAGTCCGACAGGTGCGGACACAAAACATCTGTATCTTTCCTCTTAGTATCTACATAGTATTTAATCCATTCCTGCTTAAACTTTGCGTGGTCTTTGTCCACAGGATCGTTAAGGTAATTACAGGAAAATTTATAATTACCGAGCGATAGCCTCAACCTTTTAAGCTCTTCCTCTGGAAGTATCTTAGGGAAAAACAATGACCCGTCAGGATTATATGCCTGCCTTATAAATATATTAAAGTTTCCGTATTCATTATCAATTATATGCTGGTACAGGTCATTAAAGTTCCACCTTGTACCGATGATGACAACCCTATTAGGTTTTGTCTTATCCAGCAGATTATTAAAATCCTTATAGTATTCTATGACTTTATTTATCTGCTCTATCGTACCTACATTATTCGGGGTTACAAGGTCATCAGATATTATCAAGTCATAATGGAAGCCTGTTATGGTCTTCTCTACCCCACCGCACATTATGGTCGGTTCTTTAGTGCTTACCGTACGCTGTGATACTGTTATAAAATCTTCACGCCACCCTACAGGATTTACAAAATCCCCATAAAGGTTCTTAAGCAGTTCATTATTCTCAAACTGCCTTTTGATCTTACCGAGATAAAATTTAGAGTTCGAGAAGTTCTCGGTGGCTATCAGTATCCTGATATTCGGATTCAGTATTATCTGCTGTATTGCAAATGCTTCCAGACACAGGGTAGACTTAAAAGTCCCCCTCGGCATCAGGACAAGTTTCCAGTTCTTTACATCTTCCCCATATTCGGTATACCTGTCGCACATAAATTCACACAGATCATAGTGGACATCTTCTTCAATTAAGTCATACCCCAAAACTACCGTGGCAAAATCGAATAAAGAATCTGTAAGTATCGCCCCTGCCTGCCTTGCCAGTTTCCGGTCTACATTCTTATCTATTATCATGGATTGTAGAACTTATCTTTTTTCAGTTCTTTTCTTTGCTCATGCAGGGCTTTCTTAACACTCTTATCATCCGCATACTTAGGGTTAGCCTTTACAAAATGCTCCACCAGACCGTCAAAAGTGGTAATGGTATAGCCGTCCGGTATAGATTCCTCGGTATAAACAACAATGCAGGGATCCTGCGGGGTCTCGTGCATCCTTGTAAGCCTTGCTAACCTGCTGGCACTGACATCACCATTTACATCAACAGTTATTACATACATTTACTTTTTCCCCTTCTTCGGGTTCTTCTTAATCTTTGTCGGTCTCCACCGGGTTGCATATTTCTTTATGATCTTTCTTGGCATTATTTACCTGCCTTTATAATAAAATGGTATGCTTCAAAATGGTAGTCATCCCTCTTGAATACTTCCCCAAGATGCTTTACTACTTTCATGCACGTATCCGACAATGGGAAGTCTACCGCCCCTATAAGAACTGGTTTAAGCCCACATATACGAAATAAGTGCATACTGTCATTCAAGGTAAAATACCTAAGATGGTGCTTATTTATAATACAGTATGAATCGTATGCAAAACTCCCATGAGCGAAAAGATTGTACATAACAGTCGCATTAAAGTAATTCGGTATGGAGGCATATATTAAGCCCCCGTCTTTCAACCTATTTCCCACCTCTTTGACAACAATCCAGGGTTCCATAAGGTGTTCAATAACATCTGCCATAATTATTGCGTCAAACTTCTTATCTTCCTTTTCAAGATAATCCTCAACAGTCATATTGAATACCGTACTATTCTTTCCAGCTTTACAAGCAAGTTCCTTGTCAGGCTCAACCCCGTAAGTATTCACATGATCTTTTTTCAGGATATCTAATGTCTGGCCATCAGAACACCCTATATCAAGGATGTCCATACCTTCCCAGAGTTCCATAATTCCTATTATTTCTTCCCTTGCAAGCCCAAAGGAATAATCAGGCTTCTCCATAAAGGCCCAATTATTATCAGTATCAAGCCATTCCCTGTACGCTGTCAGATCTTTATGTTTCATTTAATCCTTATAAAAAACTGCATATGAATGTTTATCTGTCACTGGTTATTTCTTACTTTTCTTCTTCTTTGACTTCTTTTTCATTCCCTTACCGTATCCAATTCCTTTTGGCATTGTGTCTCCTTTTGTTTTACACTAAGGCTTTTGTTTTGTAATACTCTATGAGTGTGCTATATATGCATGTCGGGCGAAAAGATTTTGGGGGGTGGGTACCCCTTCCTCTATGGTATGATGTGTGCCTGATCCCCTGCCTGACAGCCATCCACTCTCTTTTTATAACACTATATAAATTAAATTATTCACCTAATAAGGGTGCATGTACTAGCCTATCGTACCAATAAGTGGATACCGATAATATACATTATGTCTACCTGATAGGCTACTTAGGTGCTTCTTTAAGCTCTCTACCCTCTAGTTTCTTCCTTCTAGCGGTATAATCAGCTATAAATGAGGATAATTCCTTGTTATTACCGAATAAGTTAAAGATAATTGACTGATTCTTTATAGATCCTGCTTGTTTATGCTCAATTAGTATCTTCTTATCTAAGAGGATGCCAGCTATAACTGCTGTGTCTTTTAATGATAGCTTATGTAGTTGATGCTCTGTAGGGTCATCCAGGTATGCCAAGTATTTCATAGCTATGCTGTCGAGCTTCTGCTTAAGTATCTTATTTTTAACATCTTTCAAGGCAGGCAAGCTCTGATTTATTATATCTTCCTTCTCTAAATTCCCTGTCTTTTCCTCATCCTCTACTATGACTTCCCCTGTTATCGCCTCTCCTGCCTCATCCTCATGCCCTGTTTCTGCTGCTATCCCTGGGTAATCCCCTATTCTTACATTATCTTCCTTATTATCATTCTTATCTTTATTTACTTGACATATATCCTTATCCTCTGTAGACTCAAACCTATCAGAAGGGGGGGGAGCGTCTATATCCTTCTCTATCTCATTATCTATCTTATAGTATCTATCTCTCTTAGATAGTTTAGCTCTTCCATCCATGTCTTCTATCTGTTTAACATACCTGCTCACTGTATCCTTATCCAGGCCCGTGGCTTCGGCTGTCTTCATTAATGTCCCTAGTCGGCAGTATGTTTCATATGTCAACCGCATCTTAGCTATTTTTTTAGCACTGGCTTTCCGTGTTTTCGGCATTTATCCTCATTTCAACCATTCTCCACTACTGTCTTCAGCGCTCTATTCATTTCTATTATCGTGGTCTTAAGGCTCTTTAACTGATCTACTGTTATCTTGTGTTTACCCAGGTGGCCTATCTCATTAAAGAGCTCGGCTTCTATGTCTCCGAGGGTATTGGTATTCTCTTCTATGATACGCAAGGCACGGTAAAGGGATAGCTCTTGTATCTCCTGGGCGGTCAGCTTCTGTATTTTATCTTTAAAGTCTTTCATGGTATTAATGCCCCGCTTCTGTCCGGTGTCTGTTCTGGATTACTAAGGGGCAGTAAAAAGACCCCTTTCGGAGCCTGTTAATTTATTAGTCTATTATCTCTATCTTAACATAAAATGATAACACACAGGACACTATTGTCAATATAAAGTTGAATAGATTATCAACTCACTTACTTGACATGGTATTACATTATGGTATCATGGTAGATAATAGAATTGAACAAAGGGGATAGAATGAAAGTAAAAGAAAAAACAACAGAAGCAAAAAAACAAGAGGAACTGAGTAACTTTGTAGGACGTGAAGTTTATACTAATCAGTCCATGTTAGTGGAGAAGCTACTTGATGACAACGCCGTTGGCTATGAGGATATAGTAAACCTCAATAGGTCTGACGAGCAACTAAGGGAAGACGGGTATGAAACCAAAGAAGAGATTGAAGAAGCTATAGACAACGGAGATGGTGATAAAGATATTTTTGAGTGGTGGCTTGTTTCTGCTTACCTGCTAAGAAAACTAGAGAAGAAAGGCGAGCCAATTCTAGAGACTGTTTATGGGAGCTGGTGGGGTAGAACTTGCACTGGACAGGCTATCAAAATGGATTATGTTATTGAGCAGATATTCTATAATAAATAATATCCATTATCCTTTAATATTAATTATTAGAGGATAGTAAATATTATTGAGGAGGTTAAATGAAAGACTTTGAACTAATAAAATATGAGTTCTTTGACTGGATCGCTGATAACTGGGCTATCATTATAGGTGCTTTAGTGGCTCTAGGGGTCGTATTATTAATATGGTCTGGAAGGTGGTAGATATGGACGAAATAGAAAAATATAAACTTGCTAATTCTAATTTATCTGAGAAATTAGATAAAGAATTAAAGACAAACGAGAGAATGTATTTTGAACTTGAGGGATTAAGGGGAAAAACAGACCAACTTGAAAAAGCATATCATGGCAAAATGAGAGTGTCAAGAATAGTGGTTGAACACGATAACATGAGTTTTGTATTACAGACTTTAAAATCAGTACAAACACCAGACGGATTGTTTATAACTGGTAGAATTTAGATATCCCCTAAGTCCTGGACATGACTCGAAACTGTCTATAATATTATATTGACACAATAAGAAAGGAATATTATGCACACATTAAATATCAAGATTGAAGATGAGCAATATGAGAAGTTGAGGAACTTAGCCTATAAGAATAGGAAGTCATTGGCTCTAATTATAAGGGAATTGATTGATAAAATGGATAGTTAAGATGTAGGGTGGCGAGTAAATTATTAAATAGTAGCCTCATAGAAATATGGGGCTATTTTTCTCTAAACAATCCCTTTACCTCTTCTATGTACCGCCTTATGGTACGCTCTGACCTGCCAAGTATCTCCCCTACTTCCCATTGGCAATATCCTTGTGCTATAAGGCAAAAGGCTTCTGCTGTGTTCCTGTTCTTAATCCTTTCCAGTATATATTCTGCATCAGTCTTTAAGATGATTGCTTTCTCAAACTTTGCCTGTGCTACCCCATGAAAGGCATTGAACTTAATGAACGGTGTAGCTTGTAGATAAGTAAAATGATACTTGTAAAATAACCCTGCTTTAAATTCCCGGTATGTCATTGGATTACCGCCTTGCGCTCACGCATAAGCTTATCCCAGAACTTAAATCCC
>SDBU01008153.1_pt1 | contig 11971 bp, 13 predicted proteins | sample 2277071 | NCBI WGS metagenome assembly SDBU01 (sample SAMN10397929, study PRJNA504765) | marine sediment metagenome | isolation source: marine sediment core GS08_GC12, 126 cmbsf | place: Arctic Ocean: Gakkel Ridge, Loki's castle | collected 2008
AAAAAATAAGCCTTAGAGAGGCTTGAGCCGTATGATGGGAAACTATCATGTACGGTTCTTAGAGGAGGGAGCTAGGGCAACCTAGTTCTCTTACTCGATCGTTGACAAGAAAAAATTTTCAGATGTAGAAAAATCAGTTCGAGAATAACTTTTAAGGGCGTTCAGGAGTTCCTGAATGGTAAAGCCAACGATCTCCCACTTTATAAAAATGACTCGTCTCTTGAAAAGAAACATCGTCGCCATTTTGAAAAAGATGGGCAAAAAAAGTGACGAAGGATTCCTGAGTACCTTCAAGTACTTCGATGATTTTCAGACCTCGAAAGGATGTTCGATTACAAAAGAAGAGAACGGATTCCTTCCAATCATCTCGATTTGCAGAATAAGAAGAATTTTCAGGGTGTGTTGTTTCTATGATGTAATCGGCATTTTTTGTGGCATAAGCGCTATAACGCGAGCGCATCAATTGAAGGGCCGATTCAGGAAGCTGTTTCCCAATATGATAAGGCTCACAGCATTCAGGATAGGATAAACCGCTATGACAGGGACATTGCATATATCTATGAAATCATAGCGATTTGAAAACTTATTTTGAAGTATATTCGTCTAAATTTATTAGAATCTTACTGATTTTCTCTAGTCCAGAAGCTCTTTTGACCACTTTCCCTTGGTTGTCAAAAATCATTGCTGTGGGAACTCCGTAGACATTATAGCTATTGGCAAGATCAGAAAATTTGGTAACGTCCACTTTTATAAAGCGGATTTTGCCTTGATAGTTGTCTGCTGCTTGATCGAGCTTTGGACTGAGTTGTTTACAGGGGCCACAGGTAGGGGAATAAAACTCGACGAGTAAAGGGGTATCATTTTGCCCGATGGCACTATAAAACTCATCTGTATTGGAAATCTCATTTACACGTGCAGAGAGCGTTTTTCCAGATGTCTTTTGTACGATTTTTTGCGTAGGTTTCGGGACAAATTCTTCCTTTGGCAGACCAGAGAGGTATCTCTCTGCTTGGAGAGCAGCTGTTGCTCCATGTCCTGCAGCAGAGATGGCTTGTTTATAATGGGGATCGACAATGTCTCCAATGGCAAAGACTCCAGGAACGGAGGTCAGCTGATCTTGTTTGAGCCGAATGTAGCCATTTTCATCTAAATCGAGTTGATGTTTAAAGATTTCTGAATTTGGTTTGGCTCCAATCGACACAAAAACCCCATCAATGGGCAGGTCGTTTTTTGTTGAGAGATTGAGATGGGTCACATTTTGACCATTTCCGGTAATCTGATCGATTTTGGTGTTATAGAGAACCTCGACGTTGGGTTTTTTGATCAATGCATTTTTCCGCAGAATTTCGATTGTCCGGAATTGATCTGAGCGGAGGATCACGTAGACCTTTTTTGCAATGTTGGAGAGGTAATCGGCTTCTAAAATCGCGACATCTCCACCTCCGATCACAGCGACATTTTTTCCTCTATAGAGGGCTCCATCACATACAGCACAGCTATAGACTCCCCGAGTCCAGTAGCCACCATCGCCAGATTCTCCTGGGATTCCAAGAAGTTTGGGCATCGATCCCATTGCGATGATGCATGATTTTGCCTCTATGGTCTGCATTTTCTCATGATCGTAGACATCTCTCATCGTGATGGTAAATGGGCGTTTCGTAAAATCGACAGCAATGACCTCTTGTGAAACAAACTTAGCTCCATTTTCCTCTGCTTGCTTGCGGATCTTCTCAACCAATGTTTGGCCATTGATTTCGAGTTCTCCTGGCCAATTTTGGACATTAGGAGACTGCGTAATGGCGCCTCCAGGATTTTCTCCCTCTATCACAAGGGTATTGATTCCAGCGCGTTGTAAATAAACGGCTGATGTGAGCGCTCCAACGCCACTACCGATAATGACAATTGGTTGTGGATCTTTGCTTTCATTTGCTCGGACAGTTAGGGGAATCCCACAGAGAAGAAAAATTAAGAAAGAATAAAGAAGTCTCTTCATTTAATGCCTCAATCTATCATTGTGATTAATTCATAATTATAGCATTTCAGGGATTATGCCGAAACAAAATGAAAAATTTGGTATTTGTCAAAGAGGTTCTACTGGTTTTTCATATGTGCGAGCTGCAGTGTTCATAGACATGGAGCGAGGAGTAGATGGAAAAGCAGTAGAAACACCGATGCAGTCAAAAACCAATTTTATATTTTGTTTCGGTATATAAGGAGTAAAAAAAATGCCTCTCAAGAAGGGAAAATCAAGGGAAGTCATTAGTGAAAATATCCGAGAGCTTGTCAAATCAGGTCGCCCTCAAAAACAAGCTATAGCGATTGCTCTAGACGAGGCGAGGCGATCGGGAGCTAAAATCCCTAAAAAGAAGGGGAAGTCTAGGTCTGATAACAGGAAAAGCAAAAAATAATTTTTCCTAACTATTTAGTTTTTAAAGACGGAAATTATTAAACAATATTAATTTGACAATTTTAATTTTTATTAATTAGAATGAGGTTATAGGTAAGGAATAAAAGCCATCTGAATGGTGGAAGCATCTTACCATGATGGAACCGTCGAATATATATATTTATGGAGGAAAAATTTATGCCTGCACGTGCAAACTCTAACAGCGGAGGCGATAATAGAAAAGCGTCTAAGACGCAAGTTAAAGCTCCTGTTGTTCAAGAAAGAAAACAAGAAGAAATCAAAAATGAGATGGAAGCAATTCTCGCTGAAAGTGCAAAACTCAGCCCTAACAGCGCTGCTAATACCACTCAGAATTTCTCTACTGGCGACCGTGCTCAGTTTTATGCTGGTCACGATCGATTGAATCTTCAAGGCCCAAGCGTTCAAAGAGTTCGCGAGCTTCAAGAAGAAAACGATCACTTGCAAAGAGAGATCTCAGCTAAAGAAGAAGAAGTTGTAGATTGCAGCGATCCTCTTGTAATTTTAGCTGATATCGAGCATCGAAAAATCATCATTGCTCGAAATACAGGTGAGATTTTAAAGATCTATCTCAAAAACGAAGAGCGTATCAAGAGAATCAAAGAACTCGAAACACGCAACGTTCATATTCAAAACGAGATGATGGAAATGCAAGGACGTTTTATTTCAACTAAAGACTTAGATGAGAAGACTAAATTTGCTTCTGAATTCTTCGTTATGAAATCTGAAATCGAATGCAACTTGGATGAAATCAAGGAATTGAACAAGAAATAAGCTAGCGACTTTTCATTCTGCTTGTACAAGACACCTGCCTTTTGGCAGGTGTTTTTTATTTTTTTGGTTATTAAAAATTTTAATTAATTTACAATTAGTTGGTTAGAATATATAATGCTTCGTTATGAGTGTTCATAATATCGATTATTATAGAGGTCTTTGGGGAAAATACCAAGAATTTCAGGATAACAATCAAATTCGAAGGGAAAACGCCTCTTATTTAAATCCGGAAAACCGCATCATTTACCCCCTCTCCTGTCGCATAACAAACTTTCTTATGAAACCGACTACTTACCAGCCCATTGGAAAGGCAGCTATAAAAATCACGCGTTTTTTCTCTACTAGAATTAGTTCAAGGCTGGAGGCGCTCTGGAATGATCCTATTTCGACAGAGAGGATGCTCGAAATTGGGCACTGGGTGCAGGCAAAGGCAAGAGTCAATGCGGTTAGAAAGCCCATATCTCTGCCTTTCTTCTATTATCTGGATAGGGCACTCATTTCTGCCTCTCGACACGCCTATATCGTGGCAAAAGACCTCAATGCCCTTTTAAGTATTCCTAAAGGATTGCGAGATTATCTCCATCCTCCCGTTGAAGCTGAAGTTGAAGTTGAAGTTCCTAATCGAGAGGAGCAACCAACCTCTTTAGCTGGAAGAGCTTGGATGTGGATAAAAAGGGGAACCGCAAGAGTCAAAATTGCCATTTTAGCCCTAATCCAACGCATTATTAGTGCTGTTCGAATACCCCTTCAATATATGCCACTTGTCGAGAAGGGGCTTGTAAAACTTTCAGATCTCTTGGAAAAAGCTCGTGAGAGGCTTCATAACTCTCTGTTAGATAAAGTTCATAAGGTAGTTCATAAAGTAGTTGATAAGGTAATTGAATCAGGGGAAGAAAAAATCCGAGATCAAGTGGTGGCTAAAGTAACGGAAGTCGCTGCTTGTCAAACGATTAGATTTGGTGTTAGCTCCGGTTTAAAAGTCTGTATTGGAGCGGGGACTTATCTTCTTGCAAAACATGCATTTACGCATTTTACTGGGGTTCATGACCTTCCGCCTGCAGTCCTCCAAGTCCTTCCAAAGGTTCTCACAATAGCAGGTGCCTATTTATGGGTGCGTTGTATGACTCCTACGCTTCAAGGGTTTTATGAGGATTATGATGAAAATTTTAATCCAGAAGCGTCAACGTTGTTTGAGATTCGCAGTCTTTTCGACAAGAAGAATTTTGGAGCAATCTTTTCTCATCTCAAGAAAAAATTCGTATAAACAATAATTTTTAAGCAATTGTTTCTAAATGTATTAATATAGTATAATAGAGCTATTAGTATATTATATTAATATTAAATAAAGAAAGATGCTAGAAATTAAACAATCATGTCTTACATTCTTGGAACGAGAAAATCGCGCATTGGATTTTTGCTGCGATAAATTTTATGATAATGTCGCTGTTCCAACGTATAAATGGTGTTATCAAAAATATTATGTTCCCAATAAAGATCGCATTGCCCTCTGTTTTTCAAATTTTCTGAAAAAAATAGAAGGTTTGTGTGAGGATCCCTTTTCTTCAGAAACGCTTCTTTCTCTTCGGCAAACAATTGAAGATTTTTCTTTTAGAATGGCAAATCCAATACCGAATAAACTATCTTCAACTGATTTTCATCAATTTCTTATTTCTATTTTAGAGCAATATAAAATTTATCGCTATTTTTCCAATACTCAGCAACTATTGCAGCGCATGAATTGCATACTTATGAATCTCTTTCCTCAAGAAGCCATTCTGAATCATGTAAACAAATTTATAGATCTTTCCCGTTGGAAAGCGAAACAACAACCACAGCAGAAATCTTTTTTCCATGTTTTTCGTCAATCTTCTATTTCTGTATTAAGCAATTTTGTAATTTCCTCATTTGATTTTTTCTGTGATAGATTTTTTCAACATATTATAGTTCCAACATTTAATCGCTTTTATAACACATATTTTGTTCCCAATCAGGATCGAATTTTTGACTGTTTTTTAAAGTATCAGAAAGAAATGGAAAACTTTTTAGAGGATCCTTTTTCGACGGATACTCTTCTTTTTTATGGAAAAAAAATTGAAAATCTTTCCCTTTGGATGGCGAAACAACAACCGACTGAAGAACCTGCTTTCCATTTTTTTCGTCAATCTTCTATTTCTATTGGACAACATCTTTATGCTTACATAAAAGAGGTCAATCGAATCCTTCAAATACCTGTCAGTTTAAGAAAATTTGTTAAAAACCTTTCAATTGATACCTATTTTCATCAATCTGCTCAAGCTAAGGGAAGATTTTTTGTTTTTTTAAATGGGATTCGTTTGCAAATAAAAAAAGTATTTCTGTTTATCGTTGATTATATCATCCGGATAGCGGATTTCATTTTTCAAGTGATTTTGGTATCTCCTCAGTTAGAATTCTTTTCTTATTTACACAAGATTTTGCACGATTTACGAGATAAGGTTCATGATCGAATTACAGATCGTGCTCTGCAAGTCATTCAAAAGCAAGAAACATTGGTTCGGAAGGGTTTGGTTAAAAATATTCGGGAGTATTTGCAGGATTTTATGCTGAAACACGTGGAGGATTGGGAGAAATTGTTTAATAAAGACTCTGAGGATTTTGTTGATAGGATGATGGTAAAAGGATTTGAATTGTTCAATTTATTTAGAGATAATAAATTGCTTAGTAAACATCCTGATATTATTCTCAAACACGTGAAGGATTGGGCGCAATCGTTTGATAAAGACGAGATTTTGGCTAAAAGGATGATAGTAAAAGCGGGATTGGGATTGCTCGGTTTTTTAAAAGCAAAGAAGCTACTTGGTGATCATCCATTTTTTGAAAAGTGTATAGATGAATTTTTCTGGAAAAAATTGTTTCAACCTAATGTGTGGAAAAAATGCGTAGAACCTTATCTTGCGGAATATTATCAAGCACATAATGAGACATTTGATCCTAAGAAGGATAATATGTTTGGATTTTTATCCCGTTATAATTCTTGGTATCTTTTTTTCCCAATTAAAAAAGCAAATCGTTTCCTGAAAGGAATTGCGTAAAAATCTCCGCCTTCTTACTTGTCTTAAACTTGAAAAATCTATATCTTTTTCCTCTCTCTTGGAGGTAGATAATGCTTAAAGAAATAAAACCTATCGTTGAAAAGGAAGACACGTTTGATTTGTTAGAAATCCGTGTGGGTCGTGTACTTGAAGTCATAGAAGAGCCATCAGTCCCTAAGCGTTCCTATCGTATGAAAGTAGATTTTGGAAAATTTGGAATCAAGACCAGTATTGGGCGGTTTACAAAGCATAATCCCGAAGAGCTCAAAGATCAGTTGGTTCTTGGAGTTTTGAATTTCTCGCCAAGAAAAATTGGTGAGATCGTCTCAGAAGCGCTGATTCTTGTTGTTCAATTTCCCAAGGCTGAAAGTGGTGAAGCCACATTCATTTCGCCTGAAGCGAACGCAAAGATCGGAAGCAAACTTTTTTAAATAAATGTCTCAAGTTTGGGACGTTTTTTCTTAAACGTTCCATATTTAGAGAATTTTGGGTCGTTTTTCAATGGAATTCAGTTGGCGTTTCACTTTTGAGGCTTCCTGTTTGCCCAGGAGAGGACTCGAACCTCCACGCCTTTCGGCACCAGATCCTAAATCTGGCGTGTCTGCCATTTCACCACCTGGGCATAAAATAAGCGATTCAGCATAACGAGAAATGTCATATTTTTCAAGAGCTATCTGGAGTGTAAACGGGGCTGATTTGATAGCCCATTTCTTTGATCGCAAAAATCACTGTGGCGATGGATTCCCAATTGGCGCTCTTATCGATATGTAGAAGAACTTTCGTTTTGGATTTGTCTTCGGGCAAAAGGCCTAGCTCTTGTTGTTTGAGAAGTTCATGTTTGACGGCTGTGGTTCCATCGAGAAAAAATTCGTTGAACTCAGTGACCCATTTGTATTGCCCCTTATTGTTGATGCTCAATAAAACGGTGTGACCAGGTTGTGCATCTGCCATTGTGGGAGGAGGGGTCTTGCTATCCATTTTGACGAGATTGACGTCACTATCGTATAGGGCTGTTCTGGTCACGGCCAATATGGCAAAGACCGCTAAAATGAGAAAAAGAAAATCGACCATTGGAGCGAGATTGAGACTCCTTCGGATCTTGATCTCATCATCGGGAATCAAGGTGCTCATTTCATTTCTCCAAGTAATTGGGGCCACGTACATCGATTAAGGTTGCAAAGGTATGCGCTTCGTTCTCCACATTTGCCAGAATGCGGACGAGGCGATATTTCGCGACGGAATAGAGGATCATGGCCAAAATGGCAACGATTAGTCCGGCTACGGTGGTTCCTACAGAAATTCCTAATCCATCAAAGAGCAAGGATACGCTTTCGATGGAGCGATTGAGATCATAGAAAGCATAAAACATTCCGAGAACGGTTCCTAAAAGGCCAAGCATGGGGGCGATGATTGCGACTTCATTCAAGATGTTGATCCTTTGCCAGAAGGAGATGGTGCTTCTCTTTCCTTCTGATTTCATCGTGTCGATCATCACATTAAGTCCGTGTCTGCGAGCAAGGATTCCGGAAGCGAGCATTTTGCAGAAAAAGTGTTTCTGCTTCACGCAGAGATCGAGTGCTTCATCAAATTTGTTGCTGATCAATTTGGTGCGCAATTCTTTGATGAGTTTCGGGGGTAAGAATTCAACGGATCGAATGGTGAACATGCTGTAGAGCCAAACACAAACAGAAATCGCAGAAAGCAGGAAAAGAATAGAATAGATAATCGGAGAGCCGGAAAAAACTTGCCGAATATTGATCTCGATGGCTTGAGCTGTTTTGGTAGCTTCTTCTTTGATGGTATCTATCAAAGGAGCGTTGGCAACGACCATGGGTTCTTCTTCAGCGATCATTTTGTCGACTTCTACTGCGATGGAATCACTTTCCACTTCTTTTACTTCTAATTTTTGCTGATTGCTTTTGATCGGGAGGGGGTTTTTTCGTATTTCGATCGCTGGCTCTAAAAATGCTTCATCAGTGAAGAGTTCATCTAGCTCATCATAATTTCTGACTCCAATTTGTGGAGTGAGCTCGGGCTGTTCAAATCCTTCTTCTTCGAGCATTGCCTCGATTTCACTGTCGAGTGTGAGCATTTCTTCAGTTTCAAAGGCTTCGTCAAAATTGAGAGCCTGAAGGCTTGCAAAGCAGAGCAGATTCATTATCACTAAGCCGATCCATCTCATGATGATCCTCTTTGGGTAGGTACCATTGAAATTTTTACCTTAACAATTCGAGTAGAAATTGTTCAACAAATTCTATTCCGAAGGGTATAATTGTCTTCTCATGCGCCCAAAACACTTAAAATTTCCTTTCATTTGGGAAGAGAGAAAACCCATGCTCTACGAGGGTGTTCTCATCGTCCCACAATATTATGACCAGCATGAAAAATGGGAGGTTCCAAAAGGTCTTTTTCCAAAAGAGGGGCCTATCTGCATAGAATATTGCTCAGGCAATGGGGACTGGGTCATTCAGAGGGCACAGAAAGATCCCTCCCAATTTTGGATTGCTGTGGAAATGCAATTTAAGCGGGTCCGAAAGATCTGGTCCAAGATGCACAATTTGTCAGTCAAAAATCTGCTCATTGTATGTGGAGAGGCACAGACTTTCACAAAATATTACCTGCCGAAAAATTCTGTTGATGAGGTCTATGTGAATTTTCCTGATCCTTGGCCAAAAGATCGACATGCAAAGCACCGTCTCATTCAAAAATCTTTTGTGGATGAACTTGCTGATGTGGTCAAAACGGGAGGCAATGCGATCTATGCAACCGATGATGCAGCTTATAGTGCACAGATGATCAAAGTGATGCTTTCCCATGAACACTGGAAACCCTGTTTTCCCAAGCCCTATTATATCCAACAGTGGGAAGATTACGGACATTCTTGGTTTGAAAATTTATGGCGAGAAAAAGAAAGGGGATTTTTCTATATGCAATTTTGTTCGACGCAGAAAAAATCAGGGCCAAGTCTTTCGACTTGACCCTTCAGTCGGAGTAGAGGGATTTGAACCCCCGACCCACTGCTCCCAAAGCAGTTGCGCTAGCCAAGCTGCGCTATACTCCGAATAGCATTAAGTGTATGCTCAAGCAAACTGAAAAATTGGTTTTTGACTGCATCGGTTTTTCCACCGATTTTTCATCTATTCCTCACTCCGTGTCTATGAACACTGAAGTTCGTCATATCTAAAAAATCGATGAAACCTCTTTGTCAAATTCCCAATTTTTCAGTTTGCTTGAGTATATTTCCAATGGCATTTATACTCAAACAAAATTAAGAATTGGAACTTTCCGTTGAGGGCTATGTTGTTAGTTGAGATAACGCTTCTTCATCTGATAGCAATTCCTGGGATATTACCACGTCATTAGAAAATGATATTTCTGTTGCATCTGGATGTTCGAATAGCTTCACATTGCGATCTCCATAAGGAAATAATCCGTCGTCATAAATCCCTCCAACACGGATGATTCGCACTTCGTAGCCGTGGAGCTTAGCATATTGTACATAGGGATCGAGAAATTCTGTTTCTCTTCCCATTCCTGCTCGGATAATCACTTGGGCTTTTTTATCGATGACTTCCGCGAAGGCTTGGTGATCTCGGCGGATCATCTCGGGTCTTACAAATTCTTGGAAATTTGCGCCAGGTTTTTCAAGGTTGATCTGGTAAATATGCGCATCAGAAGAAAGGAGTTCTATATCTTCATAGCCATCGGACTGATATCTCTTTGCAAGCATCTCGGCAAAGTCATTGAGTAGACGAAGGCCTCGAACAAGAATCACTACACGCTTGGCGTTATCTTCACAGGTTTTTTCTTTACAGGGTTGAGGAGTGATGTGCAATCTGTCATTCAATAATTGACCAGGAGGAACATCTTCGCAAATCTTGTAAAAGTTTTCATACTTTTTCCGTCTTTCTGTGTTACAGTGGGTGAGATATTGGGGGATGGTGTATTGATGGTCAAAGTCAATGTTGAGCCTGAATCGTTTGATAGTTCCATCAGAAAAGACAACCTCGGAATAGTTATCATTATCTTCTTCAACTATGTCATAGAATTCGTGGCCTTCTCCATATTGGATTGTATCAAGTGTGTCGGTGTTTCTTGTGTCTGTATAGTAGTAAAATTGTTGAGACCAGCTGCTATAGAGAATGGAGTCTTGATTGTACTTGTTTCCTAAAGCAATCAGGTCCTGTAGCTTTTTCGCGCCAATTGCGCTTTTGATATTCGTGTGGGTTCCGTCAATAGTAAAGACTAAGAAAGACTCTTCGTCTACTCCGCCGTAATGTCCTCTGATCTTTACGTATCGGAAGCCCCCTTTCCTAAGATCTTTTTCGAGCTCCATATTCCGATTAACAGTCTCTTCACCTTCACCTTTTGTGACGTTATATTCTCCAGAAATACAAACGAATTCTCCAAAACGAATCAGATCAGAAAGTTCCTCAGTGTTTGTTAAAAACAGCTCTTTTCCTTCCTTTAGTCTTTTATAGCGCTCAAGATCAAGTCTTTGGTCTTTTGGAGCAAGATGGTAATCAGTTGGATTGAGCCTCGACCGACGTCCAAATGGATCGGAAGGAGGGGGTGTCTCTACTTCAATTTTTCCTCTAGCAGATATGTCTTCATTTCCTATGTCCCCCAAAATTTGGTCGCTAGGAGTACTTGGAGTAGTTGTGAGTTCAGGTAAGGGGGTTAGCATTTCCTTGCACTTCCTTTTTTTTAGTTTTTATTGCAAATTATTTAGATTGCTTTTGTTAATATTATGCCATTTTTATAATAATATTTGTCAAGTATGAAGATCAGATTTTTTTGGTTAAATTGTTTTTTTTTGGACATATATCCTGAAATCTTATTAATATGTAGGCCCCTTTAAATTGGACAATCGGTTGCTTGTAGGGAGATCCTTTTTACCGAAAAGGTAAAAAGAAATTATTTTTAATTAAATTTTGCAAAGGAGATTTTATTATGTCAGCACCAACAGCACCAACTAGCTTAGGTACTCCAGCATCTGTAGATCCTCTTGCCGGAAAAAAAATGGAGGAAGTCAAGCTCCCAGCATCACTAAATGGTCTAAATGAATTGCCTAAGACTTGGAAAGGGGATACATCGACTTCTGTGCGTCTTTTTGAAGACAGTAATGGAAACAGATTTATTGCTAAACAGTCAAGAAATGGTAGGCTTTCTCAAGAGCAGCTTAACACTCATACGAAAACTGAGTTTCAAGCAGGTTGTGCGCTGCGTGCGATGGGAGTTCCCGTTCCTGCTACGGCTCTTATCAAAGACGAGAATGGGAATCCTCTCATTATTCAAAAATATGTAGAAGCAAGACCTCTTCATCAAGTGCTTACTGGGGATTATGTCAAGGATAAACCTATTCTCAATCAGATTACCCCTCATTTCTATACCTTTGCGATGATGGGCGGTTGGGATGTTGCCGGTTTATGCTGGAACAACATCCTCGTAGATAATGCTGGCAAAGTAGTTTTTGTCGACTATGGCCTCATGTTTGGTCATATGCATAATGGCTTTGAGAAGTCAGGCCTTCCTTTCAAAGTAGCAGCTCCTGATCACCCACATTTTCAGGTTGAGCAACAAGATTATTGGAGCAAATCGGATGGGGCTGTGATCGATCTTTTTTATTTACGTAATTATGCTGATCGTTTGAGTGCTGCGCACATTTTTGACTCTCTGACTGACGAAGATATTAGAGCGC
>SDBU01008154.1_pt1 | contig 11970 bp, 10 predicted proteins | sample 2277071 | NCBI WGS metagenome assembly SDBU01 (sample SAMN10397929, study PRJNA504765) | marine sediment metagenome | isolation source: marine sediment core GS08_GC12, 126 cmbsf | place: Arctic Ocean: Gakkel Ridge, Loki's castle | collected 2008
AAAATATTTATATACCTTTTCTACATCCTTTATATCATAGAGCATACCGTCCTGGTTAAGCCAATCAATATCTACCAAATTTATCTTCCAGGAAAGAAGTTTATCTCTAATCAGATTTTTATGTTTCTGTGCTTCCTTTTTGTCAAAAGCAAGTCTAAGAGTGGGAGCAAAACCAAGCTTTATAGAAAAATCCTTCATCTTTTTCTCTCCTATTTTTTAAAATTTTGATTTTATATTCCTCTAAAATTATAAAATTTATTTCTCTACATCTCATCCCTTCGGTTAACTTACCTTCATTTAATTAACGTACCCTTTGCGAAATTTGAAAACCTTTATCTACAAATGGTTTACAGGAACACCTATTTTTAATCTATACTCCGGCTTTAAAATTCTTGTAGATAGCGGGTTTTAAAAGGCATTTTTTAGATTTTTTACCTTTTTCTCCTTTTTTTAGAGGAGTGAGGGAAAAATATACTTTTCTAATTTCGTGAAACCATTAAATTTCTTCTTTTCTTCTTATTCCATCTAAGATTTCTTTTTTTGTTTTTTTAGTGGCATCTAAAAATGAATATATTTTAAACCGTCTACGTTTTTCCTATAATATCCCCATTTCATAAATTTTATATGTAAAATTACTAAGTAATCAATTACGTATACATTTTCAATATGAATATCATATTTTAAAAAAAATGTCAATACTTTGTTTGAGCCCAATACATTTGCACCATTGAAGGATCTTTGTTATTTAATAACTTACTACAATATTCATTAAAAAACTTATGCCCCTATTTTAATTATTAGACGCAAACAAGAACTTGACAAAAAATAAAAAATACCCTATTATTAAAAACACTCCATTATTATATTTTTATAAAAAATATTAATTCATATCACTAAATAAGCCCTATTTTTGCCTAACCACTCAGCAGTATTACTAAGGATAAAAAGACTTAATTTCGAATAGCACAAACCAATACTTTATATTTATAGTAAATTAAAATTCCTAGTGAAAACTCACACGGACATGCCCGTGGTACCTTTCCACATTTCGAGCCGAGCTCGACGCCCTTAGGGCGAATTCACATTCATCCACGGTAAACCCGTGGTATTTTGCCCTTCGGGTAAATAAAATACTGAAGAAAAAAGGAGGTGAAATATTTCACAAAATTTCCTTATAGTTCGAATATAAAGTACTGTCAAAAATAATATGAAAAAAAGGAGTAAAAAATGAAAAAGTTATTAGTAATTTTGTTAGTTATGGGGCTGATTTTATGTCTTGCTTCAATGAGCATATTTGCAGAAACTGATTACACTGGAAAAATTGGTATTTCTCTTCCAACTGCTACTCACGGCTACATGGGTAGAGTCAACTGGTGGGTACAGAAAGCTGTAGCAGATTGGAAAACAAAAAGCCCCGCTCTCGAATTTCTTGTTTTAACAGCTGATAATGTTACGAAACAGGCAGCAGATATTGAAGATTTAATGGTAAAAGAAATCGATGCGATTGTTGTATTTCCATTCGATGCTTCAGTAACTTCTATTATAGAAGAGGTTTATAAAAAAGGAATATACACTGTAGTTCTTGACAGAGGCACAACAAAACCTGTTTATGATGTTTATATTTCTAATGATGATGAAGGTTATACCCGTGAAGGAACTGAATGGATTGCAAAAGAACTGGGATATAAGGGTAAAATGGTTATCATCGAAGGTATTCCATGCCCCATCAATACAATTAGAATTGACACAATCAAGGCTACTGCAGCCAAATATCCGGGAATGGAAATACTTGATTCACAGCCAGGCATGTGGAACCAGGAAAAATCTCTTGCTGTAATGGAAAACTACCTGCAGAAATATCCCCATATTGATGCTGTTTATACAGCTGATGATGATATGATGAAAGGCGCTCTTCAGGCTTATAAAGAGTCAGGAAGAAGCGATATTAAAGTATGGCTCGGCGGTGGCGCATCAAAAGCAATGCTCCAGAAGATAATGGATGGCGACGAACTTGTAAAAGCAAATGTCACTTACCCTCCAGACTGTATAGCAACAGCTATCGGGCTTGCTGTTCTCGGTTATAACAATCAGGTTTTTGAAGGTTTCTATCAGAAAAAGCTTCCTTTAAGAATTATTCTTTCAGCAGAACTTATAACAGCTGAAAACGCAGCTGATTATTATAATCCGGATGAAATAGACTGATTAGAATAAAACTTTATATCAATTGCTTATTATTTCTGTAATTGAACATAAAAAAGGAGCTGCTATGTAGCAGCTCCTTTTTTCATTTCAGATCAAAAAGATTTTATAAAATGACTTTTATCCATTTTTCCGAGGACTTGTTGCTTTTTAGAATTGCCTCTACAAAAGCAATCCCTGTTATCCCTTCGTCCATACCGGGAAAATCCCATCCGCTTATTCCTCCGGAACATGGAGGCTGATTGTTTTTAACGCAGTGCATGGCTCTAAAAGCAGCAGAGTATATGTTTGAAAACGCGCAGATAAGACCTTCCGGATGACCGGCGGGAAGTTTCGATGCTTTTCGGGCATCTAAACACAGGGCTGAAATCCCTTTTTTAAATATTGTGCTTGTACCGTCAAGGTTCATCATCTCAAGAACTTCGGGGGATTCTTGATCCCAGGCAAGGCCTGCCTTATCTCCGTATATCCTTATCCGCAGAGCGTTTCCTTCCCCAGCTGAAACCTGTGAGGCGTGAAGAAGACCGTTTGCCATACCGTCAAATTTTATCAGAACACTGCCGTTATCATCAAGCCGGTTTCCGGGGATGGCCGTGTTAAGGTCTGCACAGACTTTTTCAGGTTTTAAACCTGTTATTGTCTGGACTAGATTCAACGCATGAATTCCGACATCTATCATTGTACAGGACGGACCTGAAACAGCAGGATCAAGATGCCATGTCTTGAATATTTCCGGGTCATTTATAAGTGGAGAAAGCCATCCCTGAGTGTATCCAACCAAAATACTGATTACCCTTCCGATCTTTCCGGACCTGACCAGGTCCCTTGCCTGTTTAACCATTGGATAGCCGGTGTAACCATGTGTCAGCGCAAACACCATTCCTGTTTTTTCCGCTGTTTTTTTTATTTCAAGCGCTTCAGAAAGAGAAACTGCCATGGGTTTGTCCGAGACAACATGAAAGCCTCCTTCAAGAAATGCTTTTGTCATGCTACTGTGTGAAGCATTTGGAGTTGCTATTATAACAAAATCAATTCTTGTCCCTTCAGGAAGACTGTTTTCTTTTTCTATCATCTCCGTGTAATTACTGTATATTCTGCTTTCTTCAATTCCTAATTCTGCTCCGCGCTCTGCAGATCTTGCAGAGTCGCTTGAAAAAACACCAGCTATAATTTCTGCTTCTCCGTTAAGAGCGGCAGAAGCTCTGTGAACTAACCCGATAAACGAGTTTTTGCCTGACCCGATTATTCCTCCATACAGTTTTTTCATTATATCCCTCCATTAGATATAAAAAACTATTCAAGACCAAGAATTTTTCTGTTCCTTTTTTTATCTGTTGCAGTTCCCGCGAAATCATCAAAACTTTTTTCAGGAGTTTTAATTAAATGAGATTCTATAAATAGAGCCCCTTCCTTTGCTCCCTGTACAGCGTCTTTTACACAGCATTCCCATTCAATAACTGCCCATGATGAGTATCCGATTTCAGTAAGAGCTGTAAATACTTTTTTAAAATCAATATCGCCATCGCCAGGGCTTCTGAATCTGCCGGGTCGTTCTTTCCAGTTTTGATATCCGCCATAAACACCGGACCTTCCTGATAACCTCAACTCTGCGTCTTTTACGTGAAATGCTTTTATAAATTCTCCGTAAATATGTATAAAGTCAATATAATCAAGACACTGAAGTAAAAAATGGGAAGGATCATAAAGTATGTTTACGCTTTTATGTCTGCCGGTAGCTTCAAAAAATTTTTCAAAAGTCACTCCGTCATGGAGATCTTCTCCCGGATGAATTTCATAAGCAAGATCTATCCCGTAATCTGATGCTGTATTTAGAACAGGTTTCCAGAAAGAAGCTAGAGTCTTAAAACTCTCCTCAACAATTCCGGCAGGCCTCTGCGGCCATGGATACATCAGATGCCATAATAGCGCGCCGGAAAAAGTCGGTACTGTTTTTAGCCCCAGATTGGCTGATGCTTTTATAACTGCCATCATTTTTTCAACCGCCCATTTCTGCCGGGCTTTCGGGTTGTTTCTTAAAGGTGGCTCTGTAAAAGCATCGAAAAGTTCGTCATACGCAGGGTGAACAGCTATAAGCTGGCCAAAAAGATGGGAAGCAAGTTCAGTAATTTCAATACTGCTGCATCTGCTCCTGATTTCTTCGCAGTATGATCTGGAAGATGCTGCTTTATCAATATCAATAAGCCTTTTATCCCATGCCGGTATCTGCATTCCCTTATAGCCTAAAGACTTTGCCCATAATGAAATGCTTTCGAGGTTGTTGAAGGGCGGCTTGTCATCAGCAAACTGGGCGAGAAATATTGCCGGGCCTTTTATCCCACTCATAAAACTCCTCCCGATATAGTTATTTGTAACCGGTTTTATCAACAGATATCCGGTTCAGATGATATCTAATCAAGAACGACTCCTATTGTCGTTTAAAAATATTTATAAAGATGAGAATTACAGTTTTATCCCGCCGGTTTACTTATCAAGTTTTTGACTGTTTCTCTCATTGCAATCTGCATACGCAGTGGGGGCAGTCCGCGAAGTATCAAAGAAAGATCATCAATAACCATTTTACCTATCCGCGCAAAAGCCTGGGGTATTCCGCCTGCCCTATGAGGTGATAGCAGAATATTTTCATTTTTTCTGATTCTGTGGTTTCTAGGAATCGGCTCTTCCGGGAAAACATCTGTCGCGGCTGTGAATCTCCCTTCTTCGGTCAGGCTGCATAAGGCGTCAAAATCCACGACTGCTGCCCTGCTCATAAGAATAAAGAACGAATCTTTTTTAATCAGTGAAAGTTTTTCCGCACTTATAAATCCCCGGTTGTCTTTTGTCACACCTGCAATAACAAAAACAAACCTGCTTTCCTCAAGAACATCCTCGAGCGTGGTCGGTATACACCCGTGTTCAATTATTATGCTGTCAGGAACCCACGGGTCATAAATCCTTACTCTGCACCGGAAAGGGACAAGAAGCCTTGTTAAAGCTTTCCCCAGGAATCCAAACCCGATTATTCCCACGTCAGAACCTGATAACAGCACTGAATCAAGGCATCCTTCTGCAAGGTATTTTTCATTTCCGCTTCTTACTCTTCTGTCCTTCCTGGCAATTCCCCGTCCCAGATCAATCGCAAATCCCAGAGCCATTTCTGCCACAGCCAGTGCATAGGCTTCTCCGCAGTTCAGAACATATATACCGTTATTAAAACAATAGTCATAATCAATATTCTGATAAAAATTGCCTTCAACGTTGAAAATAGCTCTCAGCCCCGGCGCCAGCCTCAGCCTGGATTCAAGCATCTCCATCTGACCGATTACAGCAATTGCATCAGGCAGGTGTTTATCTATTTCATCTCCGGCAGTTTTTTCATCGCCAAGGTAGACAAAATCAGCAAGAGAGCTAATCATGTGGATTTTTTCTTCTGAAAATAATCTGTTTAATTTCTGGGGATACGGTGCTGCTATAACTTTATTCCTTAAATTATTCATCAGTACCTCTTGGGGTTGTACTACTGTTTCTGCCTTTGAATATACACAGCACCAAGTATCACAATACCCTTCACTGTGCCTTGAAGATAAGGGGATACTCCAACCATATTCATCATATTATTTATGACACCGAGCATAACTGCGCCGCAAATAGTCCCCCACACTGTGCCGCGGCCGCCTGTCAATGTTGTACCGCCTACAATTACAGCCGCGATCACGTCAAGTTCAAACCCCAGCCCCATATTTGAAGTGCTCACTGCGTTAAACCTTGAAGCTAGAAGTATTGAGGATACCGCGACCAGAATCCCGTTAAGAGTATAGGAAAAAAACCTGACGAAACTCACGTTAATGGCTGAAAACCTGGCTACATTCTGGTTTGATCCAACAGCGCAGATATATCGCCCATATCTTGTATTGTTTAACACCAGGTTAAGAACAGCCGCCAGAATAAGCATTACCCATACCGGTACAGGAATACGCATAAAAGATTCCATTCCGAATTCACCGTAAAGTATGTTAGAAGACCTGATTTCACCTGCGTTACCTATATACAGGGTCAGAGACCTGAAGATAGCCATACTGCCAAGAGTAACAATAAAAGGGGCGATTTTCCCCTTGGTTATCATAAATCCGTTGAAAGCACCTACCAGAGTTCCGACCATAATCCCAGTAGCTATGCCAATAATTATAACTATAACCTCATTTTCTATGACAGTGTTCAGGGAGTTCATTAAAAGAACTACAACAGCCCCGACAAAAGCTGTCATGGAGCCGACAGAAAGATCTATACCTCCGCCGATAATGACAAATGTCATACCAAGCGCTATTATCCCTGTATAGGAAACCTGCCGTAAAATATTCACAAGGTTCTGGAATTTAAGAAAATAGGGACTTAAAAATGATGAAATCAGTATAAGAACAAGCAAAGCAATAAAGGAAGCATACTTCTGCCAGTCTATTTTTTTCAGCAAAGCGGAATAATTATTAATTGTCATCTCCTCCTTCTCTAATTCCTGTTGCATAAAACATTATTTCTTCTTCATTAATATCTTTATCTTCGAGAATGCCTGTTACTTTTCCGTCTTGCATTACAACAACCCTGTTACACATTCCGATAAGTTCTTCCATTTCCGATGAAATAAAAATGCAGGAGATCCCTTCTTTTACAAGGGAGTTTATGAAACGATATATTTCCTGCTTGGCGGAGACATCTATGCCTCTGGTTGGTTCGTCAAGTATAAGAACATCAGGTTTTGTATCAAGAGTTTTTGCCATTGATACTTTCTGCTGATTCCCGCCACTTAAAAACTCAAGGTGCGTCTTCAGACTCGGCGCTTTAAGATTAAAAAGCTTCTGATATTTTTTACCGGATTCCAGTTCAGCGTTTTGGTCTATCCAGTTAACTGTATTATTGCTGTAGGAAGGGAGTGAAACAAGAGTGATATTATGAATCACTGAAAAACCGGTAATTATACCACTGCCCTGCCTGTCTTCCGAAAGATATCCAATTTCAGCCTTTATGGCGTCAGCAGGCTTCTTTATGGAAACCAGTCTGTTTTTAACCATAACTTCGCCTTCGGAAACCGGACGCAGACCCATTATCGCCTCTGACACCTCTGTCCGTCCTGCTCCTACAAGTCCGCCAAGCCCCAGAACTTCCCCTTTCCTTAAAGCGAATGAAATATTTTCTATAACGCCTGGAACAGTTAACCCTTTTACCTCAAAAATAATCTCATCGGACGGTTTATTTTTCTTGGGAAAAACCTGCGACAGCTCACGCCCAACCATGCTTTCAGCCATCTGCTCCAAAGTTATTTCATCTATCTTTTTTTCTGTAACAAAATACCCATCCCTGAGAATTATAACTCTATCGCAAATTTCCTTTACTTCTTTCAGCTTATGGGAAATATATATTATGGTAAGTCCTTCTTTCTGCAGCTTTTTCATCAGCCTAAAAAGTATTTTTATTTCATTTATGGTAAGAACTGATGTAGGCTCATCCATTATCAGTATCTTTGATTTGAACGCAAGAGCCTTACTTATTTCAACCATCTGCTTTTCAGCCCCGCTCAGGTTCTCAATTTTTTCATCAGGCGAAATATCAACCTCAAGCACTTTTAGCATTTCTTTTGTTTTTTTCTTCATCAGTTCCTTGTCAAGAAGCCGGTTTTTTCTGAGTTCTGACCCAAGGAAAATGTTGTCACAAACTGTAAGGTCTTTTATAAGATTGAATTCCTGAGGAATAATGCTTATGCCTATTTTTTTCGCGTCTAACGGTTTTTTTAAATCAATTTTCTGTTCTTCGAAGATAATATCTCCTGAACTCTTAAGATAAATGCCGGTGAGTATCTTCATCATGGTTGATTTCCCTGCTCCGTTTTCGCCAATTATTCCCAGTATTTCACCATACCTGACGTTAAAACTGAGACTGTGCAAAACCTCTACCGTTGAAAAACTTTTACAGATATTTTCAACTTTCAATATATAATTTTCCATATTGAACAAGTCCCCAAACCCTTTGATATAACTTCTTTTGTGATTTGTAATTGGTTAAAATTATAACACTTGAAAATTTAGAAGTCAATATTCGCTTTTCAAATATTCTTTTTCAAATATTCCTCATTATTTTTATTTTTAATAAAATGACAAAAATTCCTGCAATCAAAATAAACTGTCCTATCGGAGAATTTAAATCTATGATATTCCCTAAAGTTATATATTTGGGAACTGGAATTAATAATAAATCATCGTCCATTTCTTCAGCACTAAAATTTTTTCTCAGTTTGGTTAAAACAAAGGTTTCATCTATTAAGCCCTGTAGGATGGGATATTCCTCTAGTTGGTCAGGAGTAATAATGGCGTTATATTCTTCTGTAGCTCCGGGAAAAGTTACTCTTTCATCTGAAAAAGTATAGATTAATACTTCAGTTCCCCAGGAGGGTGTACTTAAAGAACTAATTTTTAAAGGATAGACCATTTCATCGGAAAAGAACATTATCCCTATGGGCTGAATAGCACCGGTATAATTCTCAGAACTATTTATTATTTCTTCATGTTGAATTTTCATAGCTACAAAAAACCAATTTTTTTGTACATAATAATCCAGTATCTCTTGATCTTCTGCAGGAAAGGTATAACCATTATCATTTAACCATTCTACTAAACTATTGGGATCTGATGCTGATAAAGTGGTGGTATGATAAATTCCTACCTGGTTCTCCTCCCAAACATGTACTCCCTCATCTTCTAAACCAGAGGTTGGTACACCTGCTCCCCATCCACAACCAAAACTCGAAGGAGGGGGAGGTTGGGTTAATTTATGTAATTCGTAAAATATATCATCTTCAACGGGGAACAATTTAGGATAACCGGGTACCGGAATAACCCAGGCAAAATCCTCTGCATCTCCCTCATAGTCTATCTGAAAAATTATCTTCTCCACCATATCATCAAATACAATCATGGCTAATTGATTGGGTTCATATATATCTCTATATAACTGGGTAAACAAACCACCATCAGCCAAAGAAATCGAAAAGACATAAAAATTTATAATTATGAAAATTAAAATTAAACAGAATACCTTTTTCATAAATTTTCACCTCTTTTAATTGTTAAAAACCATTTTTATTTGGAATAATTTATAGAACCGTACCCTGAATAACATGCACAACTTTCACATATAACATACCCGGGCTCTGCAAAATTTAAAGCTAACCCCGGGTCAGACGAAACTTAACCACTATTCTGTACTTTCACAGGAAAGTTATACTTACTTAATTAATCTTTAACTATCATATCGGCTGAATATCTATCCGGCTGTTGTCTCACAATAATAATTATTTCCCTCGTTAGACTCGATTACTTCATTATCCGAATCCACAGTTATGCAAATAGTGCAGTCGGAATCAAAGCAGTTACCACCAGGTGGCAGAATGATAGTTTGAGTTGTTGTAGCACCAGATGCAAGACTGGTAATATTTACAATGGTCTGTTGTGCTAACCCCGGGTCAGCCTGTACCAGAACCTTAAACGGACCAGCGTCGGCAGGACCTGTATTACCAATGGTAAATGTCACTGTAGTGGTGCAGCTTACGGCTACAATACCACTACAATTCACAACAGGTGGGTCAAGACTTAGTACCGTCAAATTTGCCTTGGGAGTAGGAGTGCAACCTATCACCAATATAGCAAGGGAAATAATTAATCCTAGTAACAAAAATCTCTTTATCATCTTTTTACCTCCTATTTATAAATTTCTGCTCGAAAAACAATATATACCTTTTTTGAGTCTTATATTCACCTCCCCTTTTTAAACCTATTCTAATTTTTTTTCAGTAAAAGCCGATTTTATTAATCGCATAGAATAGGTTTACAGTCGTACGTAGTTAATTTCGTCTAAATATTGATATAGAAAGCTGCAATATATGCCATTTACAAAACAATAAGCAAATCTTATAATTCCTTAAATTCACTATATATCTTACTTACCGTACAACCATAAAGGATTCCTTTATTTTTTAAAAAAATTTCAGCTCTTTTTATTGTTAAAACCAATTTTTGATTCAGAATGATTTAGAGAATCGTTCCTTTAATCAAATATTATCAACTTCTAAATCAAATGTAGCTTGAACTCCGTTAACATCAACGGTGTAAGTGCCAGCTGGTAATCCATAAACCTCAAGAGGAATTATTTCTTCAAAGGGAGCAAGTACTTGTATGCAAAATCCCGGAGAACGATAAGTTTTAATAGTAATAAAAAAAGTATTGCCTTCTTTTTCCTGAATGACTTCGGAAATTTCAGTGCAGGGATCCGGAAGGTTTCCTCTGGCGATAACATTTATTTGGACAGGGAATATCTCGAATATTAAAATATCTATCTCATCAACTGAGGCAAGACCCATGATGGGCAGGCTAGAAAAACAGCCGGTAACCAAAATAGTAATCAACATAATTAGTCCCAACAATAGAATCTTTTTACTCATTTTTATCAACCCCTTTTAAATTATTTGTTTCCTCCCAATTTTTTTAGTAAAAGTTAAACATATCCTGCTTGACTCTTCACTATTGAAATTATTCTAAACAATTTTAAGCTGTTATACATATTTATTCTGCAAAATAATTAAAAATCCTCTTTTTTAAAGGCAAAACCTCGAAATATTTTATTTTTTCTTCTCAAGCATAGCCAGAGTTACCCCTGAAGGCTCATTAAATAAACAGATTCTCGAACCACTGGAAATTTCAAAAGGTAGTTTGACTTTTTTAGAAAATCAGAAGTTTTTTCGGCCTCATAGGAAGCTAATTCCCACCAGACAATTGGATTTGTTTTCATTAAATTATCGCTCCTTTTATTTTTCAATTACAAAAAACCTACCAGGGGATGGTCCTCTGGCAGGTTCTATTAGTTTTTAAAAAATAACGCTCCCTTTACGTAGAGTGCGGGCAATTTGCAGCCTATCATCACCGGTTTGATAATGAAATAGGATGAGGTTGGCAGGTGCTCCCACTTCGAGTCTACCATAGTTGCGAGGCATTTTTATAATTTTTGCAGGATTAATGGTACATAAAGGGATGGTATTGGCTAAATTATTTCCTGTAAATCTGATAAAATGAGCAATATCCCAGTCTAAAAGATGACCGGCTCCGGCAAGGATACCGGTACCAGCAAGGCCAAGGTGGCCATCTTTAAATACTTCTATTTCCATACTCCCCCATTTACAAATACCTGGGTGTAATCCTCCTGCTAAAGCAACATCACTTGTTAATATTAGCCTTTCTAAGCCTTTAGCTCGAGCAAACACCTTTACTACCGAAGAAGGTAAATGGAATCCATCGCAGATAATACCTGCAAATAATTCATCGGCGGCTAATTGCTCCCAGATATAATTGTTTACTTTAGGAAGAATCGGATAACTACCGTTCCCCAGGTGGGTGGAAAATTGTGCACCCGCTTCTATGATCTCCTTGATTATTTCAGGTGCTGCCCCGGTATGGCCGATAGCAATTTTAACACCTGTGAGGGTAACTTTTTTAACAAAATCCATAGAACCTTCCCTCTCCGGGGCTATGGTCACCATCACAATCCGACCTTCAGCTGCTTCCTGCCATTGCCTGAACTCTTCAAAGTCAGGATTCCTGATAAATTCAGGGTCATGGCATCCTCTCGGACCTTCTTCAGGGGAGATAAAAGGTCCTTCAATATGTATCCCCGGAATAGCTTCCTTGATATCAATCGAGGTATTTATTGCTTTTGAAATTGTTTCCAAATTTTTCAATA
>SDBU01008155.1_pt1 | contig 11970 bp, 20 predicted proteins | sample 2277071 | NCBI WGS metagenome assembly SDBU01 (sample SAMN10397929, study PRJNA504765) | marine sediment metagenome | isolation source: marine sediment core GS08_GC12, 126 cmbsf | place: Arctic Ocean: Gakkel Ridge, Loki's castle | collected 2008
GGATATATCCCGCTATAATCCCGCTGTTATCCCGCTGTTATCCCGCCATGATCCCGCCTCTAATACTACAGTACAACAATACAGCAATACAACATTAAAGAAACTAGAGTCGTCTGACGACGCCCCCGCCCCCTTAATTCAGGACTTAATCGACTTGTGGAACGAGATTTGCCCCCCACACAAGCTACCAAGGGTGGAGCGAATCAGTAAGAAGCGGAAGGCGGCAGCAAGGATACGCCCACAAGAGATATCAGAATTGGACAAGTGGCGGGCGGTATTTGAGTATTTGGTAAGCACGCCGTTCTATCTGGGGGAGAACCCACGGGGCTGGCGGGCCGACTTTGATTTCATCATGCGCCCGGACAAGGCCCAGAGGATTCTAGAGGAGTTAGGCGCCGGCGAGACGGAGTATTACTACGATGCCTAAGCGAATCAGAGAGGAAGCCAGAGCATTAAAATTATGGTCTCAAGCGGTCTGTGCTGAGTATTATTGCATCCTGCGCCCGATGTTTGATCATTTCTTAGGGGAAAGTCCAAGGCCGTGGAAGTGGGGCAATACGCCAGGTCAGCCGATGGTATATCTTACTAGCTTGCGGCGCTGGGCACGACGTTGGGCGCAAGAGCTATCTCTAACGCCATCGATGGTTAGGCAGTATCTATGGGAGAGGAAACATCTGAGAGGGCATATAGACCCCGTGCTATTTTTCTTATCAGATAAGCTCTTATCAGACAAGGAGGCAGGCGATGAGTGAAGAAATGGTAACTGTATGGAGCCAAAATAACCGGGGCGAATGGGAAGCGACAGAGGAACCAGCAAAAAACCATGAAATCCATTATCCGTTATCCGATAATGAGCGGTGGTCACACGCGGTAAACGAGCGGCTAGCGGAGCTTGAGAAAGCTGTTGTTCTCTTATCAGACAAGGAGGCAGGCGAGAATGACGACTTTTGCAGTTGAAATCAAAGGTAGTGTCGTGTTTAAGCTCACATTGCAGGCGGAGAGTCTAGACGCCGCGCGAGAGCGGGCCGCTCGCGGCTTCGCGCATAAGCATGGCTGGATATGCCCAGATTTTGAGGACGGCTCCGATGGTGATCAGTACTATATATTCGCTCCGCAAGAAGAGTGGAAGGTCAAGGAGATTGCGGCCAGAAAATATCGTGTGGTGATGTGGTGCCGTGACTGTGGCGAAGGCGAAGACCCGGCAGGCTGTTTTGGCGGGGACGAAGAAACGGTACAAGATGTTAGGGGCACAGTCTTATTTGACAGCTTTGAGGCCGCGAGAGCGGCGGGCGATAGGGAGACCGAAGACCCACCCTGGGATTATAGAATAGAGACGCTGTGCGGCAACGGAAAATGGAACGTGGTCACAAAATGAAATTACTACCGGCTGATATAGTATTGACAAGCAGCCCTACCCTATTAAGTCGTGGTCTGTTGTGGGGTCAGCGCGACCCCGGCGAGGCTCCTACCAGGGCGGGGCACGTGGCGCTTGTGAGCAAACCGGCGGCGTGGGATGAAGGGAGTCCAGTGCCGGGCGTAGTGTGGGCGAATTTTGAGGATGGACTTCTAAATCTGGCCTTTCTTGAATTTGATCACACAAAAGCCCTGGATAAGGATGAAGCATGGCGACACTCATTTCTGATAGAATCCACCTGGCCGCGCGTGATAGAAGAGCGGACACTTCAACACTATCTGGACAGCGGGCGTATCTTTATCTTCCGGCGCAAGGACTTGACCATGCACGGGAGGGAGGCAGTAGTAGACGCCGCTCGCGAGCATCTGGGGGAGCGCTACGGGCTATTCGGCCTCTACTGGCAGCTAGTGCGGGCGGTGGCGGCTAAGGCTGTTGGATACCCGATCTATTGGACGGGTCTGTTATTCGGGCGCAAGTGGAGGGGGCCACAATTCAGGAGCCTAGCACGCCACAACCTGACCAAGCCGGTTTACTGTTCCCAGCTAGCGGCCCTTGTCTTTGAGACAATCGGGGTTCTCATTACAGACGAGGACGGGGAGGGAGCCAGCCCGGACGGGATAGATGATTACATGTGTGGACACCCCGACCAATTCGAGGTTATATATCCATGAGTGAGATTGAAAAGTTACGGGCAGAGAACCGGCTAATGAAGATGATGTTAGGGGCTATCGCGCATGAAACGTGTATCAGAGAAAGGCCGATTGATGTAGAATGTGATCATTATTGGGGCTATATTCATGAGGCGCTTGACAAGGTTGAGGCACAATGGCAGGAGGGGTGGAGGATGTTAGATGCGGAAAGATGGGAGGGCTTTCAAACAGACAAAGGACTTAGCCATGCTCAGGAAGGGGGGCGGGAATGGGATCATGTAACAAGATATTGGGTTAAGGAGAAAGCCGATGAGACCTAAATGGGATAGCCTGCGCCAACTAAGATTGAACAAACATGCAAGAGAAACGTTTGAGCAACTTATGGAGACACACAAAGTGGTTCAAGTAACAATTGATCATAAACAGAAAGTAGAGGAACAGTGGGAGTATCTTTCTACATATCCTAGCTTTGTAGACGGACAGAGAACTACAGAGCTAACGATCTATTGGGCGAAGCGATGACTTGGCAGAATCGCATAATATGTGGCGATGCTCTTGAAGAGATGCGGAGGCTTTCGGACGACAGTATCGATTTGATAGCTACCGATCCCCCATATTACAAGGTTAAAGACGAAGAATGGGATCGGCAATGGGAAACAGCGGAAGGCTTTCTATCATGGCTGCGGGAGCTGACTGTTGAATGGTTCCGGTTGCTCAAGCCTAACGGTAGCCTGTATGTCTTTGCGTCTCCGCGAATGGCCGCACGGGTGGAGTGTCTTATTGGCGAGCGATTCAACGTTCTAAATCAAATCCGATGGTTAAAGCAATTGCACACAAGCTGGAGGGCAAGCCGAGATACGCAACGGTGCTATATGCCACCGTGGGAGGGAATCATATTTGCTGGGCACCATGATTTTCTCTTTGAGCCGCTGCGGGCATATTTAGATGATGAACGAAAACGGGCAGGAATAACTACAACAGAAATACACGAAGCATGGTGTAAGCAGCGACAATCGCAGGGACGGATGGTTGGGCATTGGTTCGGGCGTTCTCAGTGGGCACTGCCGACGGCAACGAATTATGAGTGGCTAAGACTACAGCTTAACCGCAACGGTGACCAATATTTGTGTCGTGAATATGAAGGCCTTCGCCAAGAGCACGAAGAGCTGCGCCGCCCCTTTGATGTAGCAGAGGATGTGCCGAGAACGGACGTTTGGGACTTCTCTTCGGTTAGCCCCTATCCCGGAAAGCATCCTTGCGAAAAACCTTTAGCACTTATGGAACATATCATAAGAACGAGTAGCAGGCCGGGAGCTGTCGTGCTGGACTGCTTCGCAGGTAGTGGCACAACTTGCGTAGCAGCGGCAAATCTGGGGCGACAGTTTGTAGGCATTGAAAAGAATGCAAGTTATACAGAACAGGCTCGCGAACGCTTGGACAATTGGCAGCATGGTTTATTTGATGAAATGGAGCCAGACTATCAGGTGCTATCAGGAGGAAGTAATGTCTAGCAAGCGCAAGCCGGGACGCCCCACCAAGCTAACACCGGAGGTGCAACAGACTATCTGTGACGCTCTGGAGCGGGGAGAGGTGCACGTCCATGCAGCAGAGCACGGGGGGATTAGTGAGGCCACCTACTATAACTGGATAAGAAAGGGCGAGGAAGGGGACAAGGAATATGTAGAGTTTCTACTGGCAACCATGCGCGCGGAGGCGGAAGGCAGGAAGGAGATATTCAAAAAGATTAGGTGCGCCACTGAGACAGACTGGCGGGCGGCAGCGTTCTTACTTGAGCGCAGGTATCCCCAACACTACGGCAAGGCGGCGCGTGTTGACCTCACGGTCGGGGGCAAGGTAGAGATAGATCACGGGCTGGCGCAGAGTGCGCTTGAGAAGCTGGCGGGCCTGGTAAGCGAGGCTGAGATCACGCAAGGAAAGGAGGGGGAAGATGACTGAGATAGGGCTTATTATTTTTTGTGGGGTTGCGGTCATTGTTGCGGTAGGACTGCGGGTATGCGTATTGAGAGATTATAAGCGAATGCCGCGGACGCGACACGTTAGCTTGCGCCTAAGACAGCGCGACTTTCTTAGGGCCATGCGGGAACGGGAGGAGGTAGAAGATGGCGAATGACCGGGTGTTCATCAAATGCAAGGGCTGTGGCGGGTGGAAGATGATGTTCAAGTATTATCCTGGCAGCTTATATATAGACGGCGATCTGGTTGGTGGGCTGATAAACTGGCTGGACACACACAGTAAGTGCTATATGAGATTAGACAACATCCCCGGCATGGACCTGGGAGACGAGCCGTGTTTTTCTCTACATACGGAGAATGCTTCCGTTAAAGAGCTGGACCCCGAAAGACACGGGATGGAAGGAACTTCTAGCAAGGCCGACGAGTATTATTGGAGCGACATGGAAGAGGAGGGAGAAGATGGAGAGCAGGCTAATGGCTGATTTGGGCGCGGAGGGGAACGAGGCCAGCAAGGCCCGGCTAATCCTAATGGCCGGGGACATGGCCCGGCGGAAGGGAGTTGACCCGGCTCTTGTGTGCGGTTTGTGCGAGGTAGAGTCGAGCTGGGAGCCGTGGGCGGTGCGGTATGAGATGGGGTATAAATGGTTGTGGGGATTTGGCGACGAAGACGACGAAGATATCGACGAGGGGAGCAGCGGGTATTTTGTTCCGCAAGCAACAACTAATTGCGGGATAACTATTAAATATCCTAAGCCTCAACGGATAAAAGACTTGCCGGAAATCATAAACGACAAGTGGGAGGGCGCGCTTCTAGAGCTGGTAGAAGAGCAAATCTCGTGGGGTCTCATGCAGATCGTGGGGGCGGTGGCGCGCGAGCGGGGCCTCAAGGGCTGGCTGACCAGGTTACTCCAGCCGGAGGTCAACCTATCTATCGGGATTAAGCACCTACAGTGGCTGGCCGGGCGCGGGTGGTCTGGGAAGGACATGATTAGCGCTTACAATCAGGGTAGCCCTCGACGGCATAGCGTACGGAAGAGCGGGGCGGAAGTGAGAGAGTATGTCAACCAGGCTTACGTGAGCCGGGTGCTGGCGGCCATGAGGGGGTACCAGACATGAAAGATGGAGAAATATATACAGTACGTTTCGCTATGGAAGATCATGAACCACAAACAGTTAAAGTTATTTGCGGGAAAGGGGGACGGTTTAGTATTGAAATAGATGGGGAGTTAATCTTTAGATTGATTAGAATTAATTGGTGGTATCGACTCCCATTTATTGGATATTGGATTTGGCGGTGGGAGAGAGCTAAAGAGAATGGCCATGATACATAGGCGGGAGCTAGCGAAGGCATGGAGGGCCATAGAGCAGCAGAAACGGTGGGAACATGTCAAGGTCAGTTACTATGGTGATAGCAACGCGGCGGTTGCCTATGTCAATGGCGCGCGGGTTTATAGGACGCCTATGCACGTGGTCAAGAAAGGAGAGAGAGAATGAGTGATTTGCCGGCATGGGAGAGCGTCAAGGAATGCCCGAAGTGCGGGGAGGTGTTACCAGAATGAGTACAATCGTTCCCAATTTGAGAACAGCTAATGCCGCCGAGATATAGCGAAGAGATCAAAAGGCGGGCAGCGGAATTGCACGACAGCCCCGCCGCCCGCGCGGAAGCTGGGATTGAGAGTAACCACGATATAGCCGCACACTTGAAGCTCGAATTCAACCTGCCGAAACCCCCGTGCGACCGCCGCATATGGTCATGGAGTAAAGACGAACGCTACCGCTGGCGAGCCACCACAGAAGAAGAGGCCGCCGATTCGATAGAGGAAGCTATCCTTGCCCTCCGCAGGGGCAGGAGGAAAATGCCGGCGGACCTGGCGACATTGTGCGACCGCCTCGATCGCGGGCCAACAGCAGTCAAGGCCGCCATTGAGCGCCTGCGCGAGCGGAGCGTGCTTATTGAACTAGACGAGGCGGGCGTTATCAGCACACCCGCAACGCCGCCAGAGATTGAGACCCCCCACGAAATCACCCCGACTGCTATCTCAGAGGGCGTACACCGCGTCCGATTCGGCGTCACTGGCGACTGGCACGTCGGCCATGAGAAGAGCCGTCCCGACGTTATCAAGGCGTTCTATGATGAATGCGCCCGCCAAGGGATTGAGGACGTTTACCACACCGGCAATATCCTTGAGGGCAAGCCGCTCCCGCGGATCAATCTCAACGAGTTGGCTCCTGGCGGACACACGCTTGACGGGCAGATCGCCCTCCTGATGGATGCGCTCCCCGAAGTCGGCATTACTACCCACTTTGTTACTGGAGACTGTCACGAGGGGTGGTGGATTAAAGACACGGGCTTTGACGTTGGCAAGTATATCGAGGACCGCTTTCACGAGGCGGGGCGCGAGGATTTGAAATCACTGGGGTTCTTGAGGCGCGATATTGTCTATGCCTGCCCCAAAGGCGATTGCGTGGTGCGGGTGTTCCATCCTGGCGGGGGTAGCGCTTATGCCCTCTCCTATGCACCACAGAAGATCGTTGAGGCCATGCAAGGTGGCGAAAAGCCCAATGTTCTCCTCCTCGGCCATTACCACAAGGCCGAATACCTCCCCGCCTACCGAAACGTACATGTCCTGCAAGCGGGCTGCTGCTGCGACGCGAGCACTTTCCTTGCCAAGAAACGGATTCAGGTTCACGTAGGCGCGTGGATTGTTGAAATGCTCCTTGACGACACGGGCATTATCAGGACATTCAACCCGACGTTCTACCCGTTCTTCGATAGGGGTTTCTATCTCTCGCGCAGGGTTGAGGTTAAGGGGGCCGACGGTGTGCGCCGGTCTGTAACAGCATAAGGAGGGGAATGATGGACAGGCGACAAAGGATAAGGTCTCTGGAGTGGCACAGAAAGAAAATAGGCCTTTCTATAACGAGGATTTATAATATGATTTCTAATATGCCGATAGCGGATGCCTGTACATATCACTTGTTTGCTGCCTCACTCGATATTGACGAAGAGCTAAAGGAACTGGCTAAAAGCGTGGAGGGAGATTATGAACTCAAGATCGCTCGCCTCAACAACGAGGCCTTGCAAGCGAGGCTGAACAATCTCATCGCTGCGCTAAGAAACTCTATCGTTACACACGAGGAGGACATAATTTACGCACTGGAACTGGCCGAGGCCAGCGGCGGTTGAGCAAAATAATTTACTGCGCTAATGACATCTGGAGGTTGAGTGGCGACTGATACGCGGTCACTAGTAGAGCGGCTGGCAGACCTCCCGCCGGGGGAGCGGGAGCGGATCATGGGAGGGCTGTCTCAAGAGGAAGTAGATGCGGTAGCGGCAAACCTGTGGCCGTTCCTGGCGCGGCCTAATCAATTAGCGCCGCCGGGGGACTGGTTTATATGGCTGATTCGTTCGGGGCGCGGGGGAGGGAAGACGCGGACGGGGGCCGAATGGATTATAGAGCGGGCGGAGAAATACCCAGAGGAAACAATCGCCATAATAGGGCAGACAAAAGGCGACACGCGAGACTATATGGTGAGCGGGCGCGGGGCAGCAAGCCCCACAATAATAGCGATATCGCGGCTAGGCTTTGTTCCTACGTTTATTGATGACAAGAGGCACCTAACATGGCCCAATGGCGCACAAGCGATTCTGTATAGCGGGGATAAGCCCGATCAATTAAGAGGCGGGAACTTCGGTTGTGCGTGGGTAGATGAGCTGGCTAAGTTTAGCTATCCAGAAGAAACAATGAATCAGCTTGACCTTTCTGTTAGAATTGGCGAGCACCCCCAAATAATTGTGACGACCACGCCTCGGCGCATACCGATAATTAAGCGGCTCTTAGATGACCCCGACGTGGTGGATACGCGTTATAGTTCTTTTGAGAACAAGAGAAATCTAAGCTCTGTAACGCTTGCCAGACTAATCGCCCGCTATAAGGACACACACCTCTACCGGCAGGAAGTGTTGGGCGAGTATATTGAGGATGTCGAGGGCGCGCTATGGACACAAGCGCAGATAGACGCAAACAGATTGCCCGAATCCACCATCCCTGAAATGGAAAGAATCGTTGTGGGGGTTGACCCACCCGGAACGGCCGACACGAGCACGAGTAAGTGTGGTATAATAGTCAGAGGGAAGGGTGCGGACAGAGACTTTGGAGCGTCGCATTTTTATACGCTGGCAGATGAAAGCCTTCACGGGACGCCGGAAGAGTGGGGGAGTCGAGTTATTTGGGCCTATCATCGCTACAAGGCCGATTTGGTAGTGGCGGAAGTTAATTGTGGCTGGGATATGGTAACACATGTTTTGAAAACGATTGACCCGAATGTGCCCGTCAAGAAAGTAACCGCCAAGCGCGGGAAGTGGCTGCGGGCGGAACCAGTAGCACTCCTCACAGAACAGGGGCGGGATCATCATATCGGAGTGTTCCCCGAATTAGAAGACGAAAAGACAACGTTTGTTAAGGGCGACAAAGGTAGTCGGTCGCCCGACAGGCTAGATGCAGATGTTTATGGTGCGCTAGAATTGATGGAAGACGCTGAGCCTTTCTTCATTGTGCCGGAGGGATAAGAGTTATGGGAGTGATAAAGAATGCTGTCGCGCGCGCGGCCAATTGGGTAGCAACGGCAACAGATATTTGGGCCAGCGGGCGGGCCGAGTATGCGCGGCGCTTCTATAGTGGGGAGTCTCTTGGCGGAACCGGCACGGGGGATGTGAGCTATGAAAGCGTTGTCGAATGGGGGTACATGCGGAATGCGTGGTCGTATAGATGTATCAATTTGATAGCGAGCGCCACTGCTGCGCTGCCGTGGATAGTGGTTAAGCGTGATGGGGAAGTGATAGATGATCATCCGATGCTCCGGCTCTTCGGCCAGGCCGAGGCGGACACGGGCGCGCTGCCGGTTATTGAGCGGCACCTGACGTACAACATCCTTGGCGGGGAATCGTATATGATGGTGGCCTCGCCGGATTCGGGAACGAACGAGGGCAGGCCGAATATGCTCTGGCCCCTGCCGACAAATGCAGTACAGGTCGTGCCGGACCAAAACATGTGGGGGCTTATTGCGAATTTCAAGGTCGGCGGAGAAACTATAACTACCAAGAATATGGCGCAATTTCAGTGGGCCGTTAATCCGCTTAATCCTTATACCGGCATATCACCTGCTGAGGCGGCGTTCTTGGACCTGCGAGTTAATACCCTGATAGCAGGCTGGTATTTGGGGACGTTGCAGAATGCGGGTAGGCAATCTGGGCAGATGCTGACAGAGGCCACGAGTGTCTCGCCTAAAGTGCGCGAGGCGGCGGAAGAGTTTGTTCAACGCTATCTGCAAGGAGCTACTAATGCCGGCAAAATCATTGTGCCGCCGCAGGGTTACGAGATAAAACCAATGTCGATGACCCCGCTGGATATGGGGCTAGCGGCGATAGAGAGTGTGTCAAGGGTGCGAATCTTCACCGCGTACGGCGTCCCCCCCGAAGTGGTAGGCGACCACGAGCACGCAACGTATTCCAACTATGAGCAGGCTTCGCAGGGGCTATATCACGATACGATTCTGCCTATTGCCAGGAGGTTCGCAGCCAAGATCAATACATGGCTTGCCCCCCGCTTTGGGCCAGATGTGCGGCTAGCGGTTAACGTGCCGGCGGTAGAGGCGCTACAAGAGGATTCAGATTCACTAGCAGCTCGCGTTAAGTCGCTGGTAGAAGCAGGAATTCAGACTCGCAACGAGGGGCGCGTGGAGCGCGGGCTGGAGGAAGTCGGCCCAGAGGGAGACGTATTGACCATGCCGGCTAACATGGTTCCCGTTAGTCAAGTGACTGGCGAGGGCAGCACAACACCGCAAGTAGGAGAATGATGATGTATGAGACATATTATTTGCCCAGCCATCCTAACGATACCAATCCGCCGACAACCAAAATCCGATATCTGCGAACATCTAAAACCGAGGGTGTGCTGTGTATTAGATATATTCCCCGCGACGAATCAGCGGCGATGTTGGGTGCCGATACAAGGGGCTTGCGAGAGTAATGGCGACGCGCATATACGGCGGACCGGAGGCGCAGGAGGCAATGCATCGCTACCTCAACGGCAAGGAGCCGAAGTTTGCGCGTCTCCTAGTGGGCACGTGGAACGCGGAGTCAGCAGCACTCAAGTTTGCTGATATAGAGGCGATGCTAATCGCAGGCGATTTAACGGGGGCACAGCTAGAAGCCTGGCGCGACGCCTATTCCCAGCTCTTGGCGGACAAGATCGCCCCGATGTGGCGTAACGCTATGGCAGCTTCGGGCAAGCCGCTTGCGAATGCGATAGAGGCGATAGTGGAGGGTGACTTCGCGTACAACCCCGCGTGGCCCTGGATACAGGATTATCTGGACGTGCATGGTGCCGAATGGGTGGTCCAGGTATCAGACTCGCAGAAAGCAGGCATACGGGCGCTCCTACATCGATTCTCAGTTGAAGAGCCGATCAATCCGCGCGTGGCTGCCAGGTTTATTAGGCCGACAATCGGACTAACAGAAAAGCAATCTCTAGCCGTGGCGAACTTCCGCGACCTCCAAATAAAGAATGGATTTACGGGCCGGGCGCTAGAGGAAACGGTTGCCAAGAAATCCTCGTTCCTGTTGCGTAAACGCGCGGAGAACATAGCTAGAACAGAGCTAGCGCGGGCGTGGGGGCACGGGCAGCGGCAGACTATCCTACAGGCTCAGAGTGACGGGCTGTTCCCTGGCAAGCGTATTGTGCGCGAATGGTTCACCGCCTTAGATGAGCGGGTATGTTTTATTTGCGGCCCTATGGAGGGCGGAACAGCGGAAATGGGAGAGCCATTTGAGACGATAGAGGGGCCAGTAATGATTCCCTCAGAGGTACACCAGATGTGCCGATGCGATGAAGGGTATTCAACGGAGGCGATATAATGAGGAATATAATGAAGACTATGATGAGGATTGATCGTCCGTTATTGTGGCGGAAAGCAGTACAAGAGATGCAGAGGAAGCAGCTAAGGCGAACTCTGGAGAGGGTGAGACAAATAAACAAGGAGGCAACCTAAGATGGATACGAGAATGTTACATGGGTTTGACTTTCAGCTGTGGGCGGCGGATACAAACACGGGCAGATTCAGCGGGCGCGCGGCGGTATTTGGCGAGATACCGTATGCGCCATTTGCCCCGCCCGGCGGGGTAGAGCTTATGCAGGGGGCATTCACGAAGACGATATCGGAGCGCAAAAAGCCCTGGCCGATCCTGAGAAACCATGACCCGGACGCGACTATCGGCGCGACCGCCCGCGTCTGGCAAGATGATGACGGCCTGAATTTTGATGGGCAATTAACAATGGAGGTCCAGGCGGCGCGCGAGACGCTGGCGCTTATGAAGTCGGGCGCGATAACGGAAATGTCTATTGGATTTGATATCCTCAAGCGCCGGGTAGACGATGAACTGGAGCGGCTCTACATTGAAGAGGTTCACCTATTTGAAATCTCGCCCACCCCGATGGCCGCGAATCCTAACGCCGAGATAATAGAGGTTCATTCGGCGCACCTAAACGACGCAACGTGGGGCGCGCTCCCGTTCCATAGTTTGCCGTTAGCTGCTAGCGACGTTCCGTGGAGCGCCGCAAGGGCGCGGAGCAACCTAATACGCTGGGCAGGCGGGCCGGAGAACATGGATTGGGCAAAATTCGCGCGGGCATTCCTCTGGGTTGACCCGACACAGCGGGAGAACATCACAGCCTATCGCTTCCCGATTGCCGATGTTAGCAAGGGCAGGCTACGAGCCGTTCCCAAAGGCATTTCTGCCGCTGCCGAGGCGGTAGCAGAAGCAGGCAAAATTCCTTCCGCAGATGTAGCTAGACTTTCCGCTCATATTGTGAGATACTATAAGATGATGGATACAGAGCCGCCCGCTAGCTTGGGCACTCTGGAGACATTAGA
>SDBU01008156.1_pt1 | contig 11969 bp, 8 predicted proteins | sample 2277071 | NCBI WGS metagenome assembly SDBU01 (sample SAMN10397929, study PRJNA504765) | marine sediment metagenome | isolation source: marine sediment core GS08_GC12, 126 cmbsf | place: Arctic Ocean: Gakkel Ridge, Loki's castle | collected 2008
GGTTATTACAATAATAGAAATTTTGGGTGGCCTAAGAAATTTTATGAAAAAATCGGCCTGGGAGATCTGCTGGAAAAACTACCTTCTAAAGTTTTAAAGGTCGGAGAACTTGTTGGCGGTGTCAGTGAAAATTTTTCAAAAAAAACCGGTATTCCTGCCGGGACACCTGTTGCCCAGGGTGGCTACGATGCTCTAGTCGGGAGTATTGGGTCCAATGCTTTTAATCCCGGACAAATATTTCTGATCACCGGTTCATCCAATGTACTGCAAATAGCTACAGAAAAAGAATTCCACACAAAAGGTCTTTATGGGAGTTATCCTGATCTAGTCCTGGACTGTTTTTATATTGAAGGAGGCCAGACTTCTACTGGTTCTGTTTTAAAGTGGTTTACATCTCAATTCATAAATAAAAAATTTGAAGATGAAATAAAAAAATCAAAACAAAGTGTTTATTATTATATGGATGATCTTGCAAAAAAGATCCCAATAGGTTCGGAAGGAATAATAATTGTTGAACACTGGCAGGGTAATAGAACTCCATTTACAGACTCGAGCAGTAGAGGGATAATAAGGGGATTATCATTAAAGCATGGACCAGTACATATTTATAGGGCGATCATGGAAGCTTCTGCCTATGATACTGAAGCAACATTGAGAGTGCTCAAAGAAAATAATTTTAAATTTGATGAGATCATTGCTTGCGGCGGGCATATGAAAAGTGAATTATGGAAGCAGATCTATTCCGATGTCCTGGGACTTCCTTTGAAAGTCACGACCAATCCTGAGGCATCAACCCTGGGTTCTGCAATATTAGGAAGTGTTGCTGCAGGAAAATATAAGACTTTAAAAGAAGCTGCAGATAATATGGTTCAATTTGAAAAGGTAATAATGCCAAATATGGAAAATAATAAAAAATATCAATTTTTCCTGGATCAATATATAAAGACTTACTATGGTTTAAAAGATCACATACATGAGACTAATGACTTTATTAATAACTTTAGTTAAAAATAAGGGAATTTTATAAAACCTGTTCACGATATAGCAGGCCTGGTTTTAAAATCGAAATAATATAAAAATATAAATTAAGGAATATTAGTATGAAAGCAGCAGTTTTATATGAACCTACAAATATCAGGATCTCAGATTGGCCCAAACCAAAAGTAGGAAGCCATGACCTGCTCATGAAAGTCAAAGCAGCAGGTATATGTGGCACCGATTTAAAAATATACAGAAATGGTTATCATGGATTAAAACTACCCCAGATACTCGGACATGAAAATGCAGGGATAGTGGCAGAGGCAGGAAATAAAGTAGAGGGATTTGATGTAGGTGACAGGATCACCCTGAACTCTGCCATTAATTGCGGACATTGTTATTATTGTATTAAGGGCTATCAAAACCTCTGTGTAACAATGAGAAGGGAGACCTTAATATTTGGAATTCATTATGCCGGAGGTTTTGCTGAATATTTGCTTATTCCAAAGGAAGCTATTGAAAGTAATATAGTTTTAAATGTCCCTGAAAATGTATCCTTTGAAGAAGCTGCAATTACAGAATCAATGGGCTGTGCCCTCAATGGGCAGATTTTATCGAAAGTCGGACCTGGGGATACAGTGGTAATAATAGGAGCTGGACCAATGGGGGTAATACATGCAGCACTGTCCAGAATATTAGGGGCTGCAAATATAGTTATCTCTGAGATATCTCAAAAAAGATTAAACATGGCAAAAAGTTTAAATATAGCAGACTATTATATAAATCCAAACAAAGAAGACCTAAAAGAATTTGTAGAAGATCTAACAAATGGTATTGGAGCAGATGCAATAATTGTTGCTGCACCATCAAGTATTGCACAGGAACAATCATTGGAATTAGCTAGAAGCAGGGCTCATATATGTTTTTTTGGAGGACTAGCTGGAAATAATGGTACCATTAGTTTAAATAGTAATATTATTCATTACAAAGAACTATTTGTACATGGTTCATCTCTTGCAACTACGGAACAAATAAAAATTTGTATTGACTTCATTGACAGGCAGATGATAGATGCAAAAAAGTTTATATCGAAAATAATCACTTTAGAAGAAATACCAAAAATCATGGAAGGATCAAATCAGGAAAATAATTTAAAGATAGTAATTAAACAATAATAGGGCCTGGTCACCTTCATGCAATAATTTCCTCATGGCCCAACCTCATTCTTTAGTCCAGTCTTTTAAGTTAATGCCCAAGCCTTTTTTAAATTGATTTCCACTACCATAGTGGACTCTATGGGTATTTGCTTATTAATCCCGTGTAAAATAATTTGTATATTTAAAAAAGTGTATAAACCGGAGACTCAGTCAAACCATAACTGCTTATCCCATTCTTCCATCCACCTGATAGCAGAATTATCTCCTATCACGGAAGCTCCTTCCTCTATGATAGCTATCACATCCTCTATTCCTGTAAACAATGCAGCAGCTTTGATCTTCACTTTGTTCTGGCACACTTTTCTCATCAATCTGATATCACCAATATTAGCGCCCCGTGGACCAGTACCAGTAGAGGTTTTTATATAATCAGCTCCACTGTCCCTTACTATTTCACTGGTCCTTATTTTTTCATCATGAGTGAGATAGCAAGTTTCAATTATGGCTGTCACAATAATGTTTGGTTTTTTTGCTTTCATAATTTTGCAAAATTCTTTTAATTCGTTCTCGGCATAAATAAAATCACCTGATTTTATTTTAGAAATATTTAACACAATATCCAGCTTATCTGCTCCATTTTCAATTCCTTCTAATGCCTCCGCTATCTTTATCTTTGTTGTATTTGCACCAAAAGGAAAACCGATTGGGATTCCAACCATTGCCTTATCCCCAATAATCGATTTTGCATATGAAACAAAGCTGGGGTTTACATAAGTGGCTCCAAAACCGTACTTTAATGTTTCCTCACAACAATTCTTTATTTGTTCTACTGTTGCAAAGGGATCCAGGACTGAATGATCCTGCATCTTAGCAAACTGTTTCCTGGTTAACATTTTAGCCTCCTCCTTGGTTTACAAATTTATCCTTAATATTTTAGTCCATTGAATTATTTGGATAATTATACCATTAAAATATAGAGTTCGTAATAAAACAATCATTGCAATATATAGCATATACGTTTTATTATTTACATATACAGAAAATATTTAAACCATGAAAAGCTGATATGAGATTTCGCATAAAATTTCTATTAGTATTACTGTCCGGAGTCCTGCTGGCATCAAGTTTCTATGGTCCGGGCTTTTTGGCCTGGTTTTGCCTGGTCCCGTATTTTATTGCTGCATATTATTCAGATCTAAGACAAACTGTCTTTTTTAGCTTCATACTGGGACTGATATATTTTGCCGGAGCCACTTACTGGTTTCTAGAGTACAGTTTTCTCTTCTGGCTGCCTATTTTAGGCATTTTAGTATCTTATATTATAATATTTGGAATAGTCCTATATTTTATTTATTCAAAGATCAAGTGGCCGGCTTTAAGGTTTATCCTGATCTCAGCAGCATGGCTGGCAGTAGAGTTTTATAAGAACAGGACCTTCCTGGCATTCCCCTGGGGAATGATCGCCTATTCGCAGCATGATTATCTTGCAGTCATGCAAATGGCAAAAATAGCAGGTGTATACGGAGTATCACTTATATTGGTCCTAATTAATACTGTTCTTGCGGAGACAGTTATTAATTTTATAAAAAATAGGAAAATAAATTTTAAAGGTTTAAAATACCTGCTGCCTGCAGTCTGCCTCGTAGTAATAATTGTAGTTTCTGGATTTATAAATATAAACTCATACAGAAATAATGCTGTTGAAAAAGAAGATACAGGGATAAATATTGCAATGGTCCAGCCTAATATTTATTATGATAATAAATTCCAGGAAGATAGCGGTGTAATAATACCGGATCCTTATGATAGTAAAAATTATTTTAGGGAAGATACCGAACTCGTGGTATTTCCTGAAAGTGTTTTATGGGGAAGCCTGGAGCGGAATAAGACTTTCGGTGAATGGGCCAAAAAAACCTTGAAAAAACAAGACCTTTATCTGATCACGGGCCATATCCTGTGGGATGATGAAGAAAACTATTATAATTCGGTCGTCCTTTATTCTCCGGATTTAGGGATCACCGGGAGATATAATAAGATCCATCCACTGCCCTGCGCAGAATATATGCCGTATCCGGATGTTTTAGGGATCTTTAGTTTTTTACATACAGCCAGGACAAATATAACCCCGGCAAAAGAATTTGCAATGATCGAATATCCTTTAAAGGGCAGATTAGGAATAAATATATGTTTTGAATCTGTACTGCCTTTGATTTCAAGGACCTTTAGGAATAATGGGGCAGAAGCGATATTTGTCTTTACCGATGATGCTGGTTTCAGGGACAGCCTGGCTTCCTGGCAGCATGTTATTTTTTCAAGGGTAAGGGCAATTGAGAGCGGGGTTTATGTCGTCCACAGCAGTAATAGGGGAGTATCAGCGATCATAGACCCTGTAGGCGGGATAGTCTCACTGGCAGAGCTGGACAGCAGGGAAGTCTTATATGAGACTATATTCTTAAATTCCCGTAAGACTTTTTACTCCAGATATGGAAATATAGCAATGTTCATATATTTTGGACTTTCATTTATATTCCTGCTTACCTATATCATTATGATTATATATAGAAAAGCCAGGTCACAATAATATCTGGTTGATGGATGAGCAAAACGACTCTGCCGACCAGATCATGACCTTATATTTCTAATGCTTATCTTTCTCTTGTTAACCGTGTGCTTTTGGAATAATATATAAATAAGATTAAAAATAGCTAAATTCTATTATGAAAGTTATTTTATCAGAGAAAATAAAGGAAGCCGGAGATGTCTATTCTTTTATCTTTAAAGCTGATAAAGATATCAAATGGAAACCGGGACAGTTTATATTCTATAAGATCCCCCATGAAGATGCAGATGAGCGCGGAATACTCAGGCATTTTACAATATCCTCCGCACCATATGAAAAAGATATAAGGCTCACGACCAAATTTGATCTTTCCGGGGGCAGTTCATTCAAAAAAGCCCTTTTTGGATTAACTGTGGGAGCATCTATTGAAGCCAGACTGCCAGAGGGAAAATTTATAATCAGCGACTTCAAGAAAAAATATGTTTTTATTGCAGGGGGTATCGGTATTACCCCATTCCGGTCGATCCTCCTGGATGCGGACCATAATAATGAGCTCTGTGATACTGTATTATTATACGGAAACAAAGACAAGGAAATCGTTTTTAAAGAGGAACTTGAATCAATAGCACAGAAAAATAAGGCTTTAAAGATCCACTATATCATTGAACCCGTTTTCATAGATGCAAATGTCATAAATAAAAATGTTCCTGATGTCACGGAAAGGTATTTTTATATTTCTGGACCTGTCAAAATGGTTGAAATAATCAGGAACGTTCTTCTAGGCTTAAATGTTAAAGAAGACATGATCATTAAAGATTATTTCCCGGGATATTAAAGTTAAAATATTTGAAAAAAAAAGATCCAGATAAAAAAACAAAGATCCTGGAATGCCATGCCAAAACCATAAAAGAATCCCTGGAGGAGCTGGGGTCCGGCAGTGGCGGCCTTGATGGCGCCGAAGTTGAAAAAAGGCAGGAAGAATACGGCAAGAACAAACTTCCCGGTAAAAAAGCCCGGAGCATCTGGTCGGTAATATTATCTCAATTTAAAAGCCCCCTTATTTATATACTGATAATCGCTGGAATCATTTCCGGGGCAGTGGGGGAAATAAAAGATTCCATATTCATTTTTTTCATAATCCTGCTGAATTCGGTACTCGGCACTTTCCAGGAATGGAAGGCAGAAAAGAGTGCCAGGACGCTTCAGGATTATATTAAGGTCTTCAGCGAAGTCTTAAGGAATGGGCAGAAAATAAAAGTCGATGCTGAAGAACTGGTCCCCGGGGATATCGTACTGCTCGAGCCAGGATTTATCGTACCTGCTGACCTGAGGCTCATAAAAACTAAAAACCTTACAATAGATGAATCGATTTTAACCGGTGAATCCAATCCAGCTGATAAAAATATTGCAAAGCTGGATGAGGATACAATAATCAATGACTGTTCAAACCTTGCTTTTGCAGGGACCAGGGTATCAACCGGCCGGGGGACCGGGGTGGTGGCCAAAACGGGCCTGGCCACTGAGATAGGAAAGATAGCCCAGTCTGTTTATGCTGCCAGGGAGGTAAAGCCGCCACTGCTTGTGCGAATAGACAGATTTGCGAAGCAGATCGGATATGTGGTTATTGGTACTGCAGCACTGCTGGCAGTCATTGCAGTACTCAGGGGTTTTGCATACCTGGACGTTTTCCTGCTGTCTATAGCCCTTGCAGTCTCTGCGATCCCGGAGGGCCTTCCCGTAGCGGTCACTGTTGCGCTGTCAATCAGTACCAATAGGATGGCAAAACGTAATGTGATCGTCAGGAAACTGGCCGCTGTTGAAAGCCTCGGAAGCTGTACGGTCATCGCAAGTGATAAAACAGGGACACTTACCCTGAACAAACAGACCGCAAAAATAATAATTACTGAACCAGGCAGAAGATTTAAGGTAACAGGTGAAGGCTATAATAATAAGGGGGACATACTTCCGGAAGAAAAAAATATCCTGAATGACCGGGAAAGGGACCAGATAGCCAGGCTTGCAAGGGCTGGCATCATTGATAATGAAGCAAGGTTGGAACATAAAGGCGACAGCTGGAACTGCAGGGGAAACCCTGTAGAGATAGCACTGCTTTCCTTTAGCTATAAAATAGGGTTGGACCCGGAAGAGGTCCGGAAAGCTTACCCCATTGTAGGTGAGATCCCATTTGAGTCTGAATACAAGTTTTCAGCAAAACTGTATAAAGAAAAGAAGTCCATCATGATAGCTGCCAAGGGAGCGCCGGAGGTCATTGTCCCGATGTGCAGCAAGATCAATACCACTCAAGGTACAAGGAATATAGACAGGAAAGAAATCGAGAGAGAAAGTAGGCAGCTGTCAGAATCAGGATACAGGGTCCTTGCAGTTGCAGGCGGAAGGGTCACCGGGAATAAGAATTTTGATGATTATAAAAAGGAGGATATGCAGGGGCTTACCTTTTTAGGGCTGGTGGGTTTTATGGACCCGCTGAGGCCGGAAGCCAGGGAAGCAGTTGAAAGGGCCGGGGAAGCCGGGGTCAGGGTGCTAATGGTCACGGGAGATAATCCGGAAACTGCATTATTTATTGCCAGGGAGCTGGGAATTGCAACTTCGGTTGATGATGTGGCCACAGGCAATGACTTGGATAGATTAAAACCTGACAGGGAAAGATTTATAAATAAAATCAGGTCCTCAAGCGTTTTTGCCAGGGTCACGCCTCTCCAAAAATTAAGCATTGTAGAAGTCTTAAAGGAAATAGGGAATAATGTGGCTGTTACAGGTGATGGTATTAATGACACTCCTGCACTAAAAAGGGCAAATATTGGGGTGGCCATGGGTTCCGGCACTGATGTTACAAAGGATACTGCTTCGATAATAGTAACTGATAATAGCCTCTCTTCAATTGTTACAGGCATTGAAGAGGGAAGATTTGCATATGACAATATAAGAAAGGTCACCTATCTGTTGATCTCGACCGGGACCGCCGAGGTATTGCTTTTTACAGGGGCGCTTCTTGCCGGGCTGCCGGTTGCCCTGCTTGCCATCCAGTTATTATGGTTAAATCTAGTGACAAACGGTATCCAGGACATTGCTCTTGCTTTTGAAAAGGGTGAACCGGATGTTATGAAAAGGCATCCCAGGGAGCCTGGAGAGGGAATATTTAACAGGCTTATGATACAGCAGACATTGGTCTCCGGATTATTTATGGGGGCTGTGACCCTGGGTGCATGGTTTTACCTTATGAGCAGTGGCTGGGAAGTAGCAGAAGCCAGGAATATCTTACTGCTGCTCATGGTGCTTCTGCAAAACTTACATGTCTTTAATTGCAGGTCAGAGAGGGAGTCAGCATTTAAGATACCCATAAACAGGAATTATATTTTGATCTTCGGGATCATTGCGGCCCAGGGACTTCACATGATTTCTTTATATATGCCTTTTATGCGTGACCTGCTTGAGACTTCGCCGGTCAAGTTTTCAAACTGGATCATCTTGCTTCTTATAGCATGTAGCATAATCGCAGTCATGGAGATCTTTAAAGCCATAAAGAAGAAGGCAGCTGGAAGGCAGCAGCTTTAATAAACAAAACTATTTATTTTAAGATTAAAATGGTTGATAATTATAAAAAATTTAAATCGATCGTCTGGAGGGGATGATTATGGGTGACAGTAAATATACAATAGGGCTCGATTTTGGTACGGATTCGGTACGCTCTATAATCATAGATATTGAAAGCGGCGAGGAAGTGTCTACAAGTGTCTCAAATTACAGGAGATGGGGAGAGGGAAAATATTCGGATCCGGCAAAGAACCAGTTCAGGCACCACCCGCTGGATTATACCCAGTCGATGGAAGAATCAGTTTTGGGAGCGATCAGGGAAGCCAAACAGGATATTGCCGGTAAGATCATAGGCATCGGCATCGACACTACTGGCTCCACACTGGCTCCGGTAGATAAGAAGGGAGTCATCCTATCACTAAAAGAAGAATATGCAGAAAACCCGGATGCCATGTTCGTCCTGTGGAAGGACCATACGGCAGTGAAGGAAGCCGGGTTGATAAATGAAGCTGCGAAGTCATGGGGAGGCACGGATTATACAAAATATGTAGGGGGCGTATACTCTTCAGAATGGTTCTGGGCAAAGATACTGCATGTTTTAAGGGAGGATGAAAAAGTCAGGGAAGCAGCATATTCCTGGGTAGAGCTTGCAGACTGGATACCGGCTATCCTGACTTCAAATATAGATCCATCAGAAATGAAGCGAAGCAGATGTGCCGCGGGGCATAAGGCCATGTGGCACGAGTCATGGGACGGCCTTCCATCAGAAGAGTTCCTGTCCGGGATAGACCCCCTGCTTTCAGGCCTCAGGGAAAGGTTGTATGAAAAGACCTATACTTCCGATATATCTGCAGGCGGCCTTTCAGCAGAATGGGCGGATAAACTTGGTTTAAATGAAGGTATTGCAGTTACAGTAGGTGCTTTTGATCCGCATATGGGTGCGGTAGGGGCACAGATAAAGGATAAGACATTTGTAAAAGTCATAGGCACTTCCTGCTGTGATATGGTGGTGTCTTCCAGGGAAAAAGTTGGAGAAAGCACCGTAGAGGGTATTTGCGGGCAGGTCGATGGTTCCATAGTGCCGGGACTTATCGGTTTTGAAGCCGGGCAGTCATCTTTTGGAGATGTATATGCCTGGTTCAGGGATGTCCTTCTCTGGCCCACCAGGAATCTGCTATCTTCTACCAGGCTGGTGGATCCTGAAACAGCAGGGAAGTTATCTGCCGGGATCGAGGATAGCCTGATGGATAAACTGTCCGAAGAAGCATCAAAGATCGATCCCCGGGACACGGGACTCGTAGCCCTGGACTGGCTAAACGGCAGGAGGACCCCATATGCCGACCAGGAATTGAAAGGGGCAGTAATGGGCCTGACCCTCGGGACGACTGCACCCAGGATATTCAGGGCGCTGGTAGAAGCAACAGCTTTTGGCTCCAGGGCGATAATAGACAGGTTTACGGAATGCAATGTGGAAATAAAGGAAGTAGTGGCAATCGGGGGCATACCACAAAAATCACCCCTGGTGATGCAGATACTGGCTGATGTGATGAATATGCCCGTAAAGGTCGCAAAGTCTTCCCAATCAGTGGCCCTCGGGGCAGCTATTTTTGCTGCTGTTGCAGCAGGGCACTATGACACAGTCTTAGATGCCCAGAAAAATATGAGCGGCGGATTCCTGAAGACATATGTTCCTGATAAAGATAATGCCGCGGCTTATGAGGATATATACCAGAAATATTTAAAATTTGGAAACTCAATAGAAGAACAGCTGAGGAGCCTGTAGATGATGGACGGCAGGTTAAAAAAGTTAAAAGATGAAGTCTATAAAGCTAATATGATGCTGGTAGAGAATGATTTAGTGATCGGAACATTTGGCAATGTTTCCGGGATAGACAGGAAAAGTGGCACTGTAGCCATAAAACCGAGCGGAGTAGATTATGGCAGTCTCTCTCCTTCAGATATTGTGCTTATCGGCCTGGATGGAAATATTATAGACAGCAAGCTCAATCCGTCGTCTGATACAAGGACCCATCTTAAGCTTTATAGGGCCTTTCCAGATATTGGAGGGGTCGCCCACACGCATTCCAGGTTTGCCACTGCCTGGGCCCAGGCTAAAATACCCATACCCTGCCTCGGCACCACCCATGCTGATTATTTTTATGGCGAGGTCCCCTGTACCGGTATTATAAGCGACAGTTGCATAAAAGATGATTATGAAGCCGAAACCGGAAGCTTGATAGTCGATACCTTCAAGAATATAGACTACCACAGCATGAAGGCAGCGATCGTAGCATGCCACGGCCCGTTCAGCTGGGGAGATGATGCCGGGGATGCAGCTAATACCAGTGTTTACCTGGAAGAGACGGCTCATATTGCATATTTATCCACACTCCTTGATTCTTCGCTGGGTAATATAAAAAAGAGCCTGCTGGACAAACACTATCTGAGAAAGCACGGCAAAGATGCCTATTATGGACAGGGCAAAGAGAAATAATGATATTCATATTGATTATTCTGCTGGTCATTCTTTATGCATGGTGCAAACCTGTTTTCCTGCAGCCGGGTTCGGGGACAAATTTAACCCCCATATTGATTGACTAAAGACTATTATCATACTAGAATTTATATGTTTTATTTTTTATATTAAGGATTACCATCAAGCCATTATACTAAAGTTATTTGAACAGGAGGTATATTATGCCTGGCAAGGACAAGGGCAAAAGCCCGGCGGAAAATTTTGGAGAGATGTTTAAAAAGTTTGGGGAGGCCATGGGCGAGATCTTCAATGACCCGGAGTTAAAGAAGAAAGCAAAAGAATTTGGCGATAGTGCAGTAAACTCTGCCAAGACTTTTGGGGGCAGGTTTAAAGACGAAGAGGTGAAAGGCAAGTTCAGGGATTTCGGGAAGGCCACCCAGGAATTTGGCAGCAGCGTATCCGATTATTTTACCGAAGAAAGTGAAAAGGATCCCTCGGATCCGTCAAAAAAAAAATATGAATGGGAAGAAAAATTAGACCAGAAAATGGATGAGTTTGGAGAGAGAGCCGAAAAAGCCGGTAAAGAACTCGGGAACAAAATGGAAGAATCCGGGAAGAAGGTCGAGAGATATTTTAATGAGACCAGGGGCGGTCGGACTGTAGGCTATGCATTTTCCATATTCTGGGGTGCAGTATTTATAATATTATTTAACTATTATAGCCAGTTTATCGCATATTACAGCAAGGATGCAGCAACGGGGATATGGACAAGATACCCTTTCTTGACTGAAGATTTTAGCAGGTGGCTCCCTATTGTCACGGTAGCACTTGCTGTCTCAATAGCCGGGAACATCCTGCTGATATTTTATGACAGATATTTGTTCCGCCAGGTAACAAAAATGGTGCTTGATCTATTCGGTTTAGCTTCGACCATCACCCTGCTCAGGATCTTTCCCTTTGATTTTTCAGTGTTCCCCAATAATGACCTGACAGGCGTATTGGTTCCGGCGGTCACAATACTTTTGATCTTGATCTCGGTGGGGCTGGGCATTGGAATCCTTGTCAGGTTCATAAAGATGATAATAGCTATTGTAAAAAGGCCATAATATATTGTACACAGGAAATATTGAACCAGATGGAGGATGGAGAAAAATAAACCCTTGACCCCTTTAAAATTAATATTAAATATTTTATCCGGGAAGAAAACACCAAGGCCCGGAGTGCTAAATCCTGTTTCGTCTACTAC
>SDBU01008157.1_pt1 | contig 11964 bp, 9 predicted proteins | sample 2277071 | NCBI WGS metagenome assembly SDBU01 (sample SAMN10397929, study PRJNA504765) | marine sediment metagenome | isolation source: marine sediment core GS08_GC12, 126 cmbsf | place: Arctic Ocean: Gakkel Ridge, Loki's castle | collected 2008
GCCATCAACAACTCTATCTTTGAATACTGGATTATCAAAGTTTGCTAGAGTACCCATAATTATTAGAAAGGATAATACCAGTATGGTAAACACCAGAACCGGCACTTTAACAAAATTCCTTTTCATCTTTGAACCGAATAAGAAGAGCGACAGTGCAAGTGGAATAGACATTAGAGCTTGGGAAAAAAAGTTCCATCTTCCAGTTATAATCCCAGTGAAGTCAAAAACTTGGGCTGAAACTGCGAGAGAAAATATAGCCAAGCCCATAATTGCGAAACTAAAAACGTAAGCATTTCTGACCTTTCTGGAAATCATGTATAATACTCCAACCAGAGCTATTCCCCAAGACAGGTAATCTCCTATAGTATCAAATAGTACTTCAAAGAATGGCACACTTTGCATATTTAAAACCACTGGTGGAGGTAACGGGGATTTGCCTATATCCCAATACTCTCCGCTGAAGCCCATTTGCATCAGATTTGCCAGAATGTATAAATGTCCAGAAACATACATCCACCATGAAAGCATGACCGTGACAGATATGATAGCGAAATTTAGACTTATCGGCAATTTCCCTTTCAAGCTATATTTTGGATAGACTACGCTATGAACCGTAAATCCCAGCCACCCGGCAAAGAGGATTATCGTCAGGAACGAACTGGATATGCCGTGGGTAAGAATCTGGGCTATGATTAGAATCAAAGAAAGAGCGAAAGCCAGTATTGGGTTAGTGCGATTAAACTTAAATAATAGGTAAACGATAATAAGTACCGGGACAATACCAAGGACGTTGGGTAATACATAAAGAGATAAATGAATAACGTGTCCCTGCAGCCCCACAAGTAACGCGGCGAGTAGTCCAACCTTCGCATTAAAAAGCCATCTTCCTAAAACAAATGTAAACAATACCATACCGCTTAGTTGCATCAAACTAACGGATAGCATCAATGCCGTTTGATAGTCCAGACCCGTCACTAGGATGGTTGCTGAAAGCATCAGATGGAATATGGGTGTTTTATCATAGTTCCACCCTGGTACTTGCAGTATATATCCCAAATCCACTATCTGTCCGACAACCAATTGGTGATGCCAAGGGTCGCCGCTGATGAGAACAGGGAATAGAAGTAACTGCGACCACACAATACTTATAGGAATTATCATTACCTTCAACACAGTGGCAGCGATGTAAGATTTGCTGCTGGGCAGGAACATTATGTCCACCATTAGAACACAAATCATGAGAAATATTGATATGAAATAACCTGTCGGCCTGACATACGGGTCTGCTCGCAGGCAAAGAGATGTAATATGCCAGGTCAGGAGTAATAGGAAGATGATATTTAACAGAACCCGGGTTGATGCTTTTATCTCCAGTTGAGGTAATATATTAGAAACCCCTTTTCTGCTTATGTAAAAATAGCTCGCGCAAGCAGCAACAGCAATGAATCCCACCACAAGGTACATCGTCTTGCCTTCAATAAACGATGCCAGCATTAAGCCTAAACCCAGGAGCGATCCCAAGGCTGCCAAAATTATATCAAGTTCATACAACCAACGGTATCTGAGGTTGATGCTACTCATCTGAATTTTCCTCACAATGTCCGGTTTCCCTAGCATGCCACCCTATTTATCTTGAGGTAAGGCTAGAGGATGCTATCGTAGAGTATATCCTTATACCTCCTGACAGCCCCTTCATAACTGTATCTCTGTTCGATTAGATTCCGTGCGTTTCTTGCGATGTCCATCAAATTCGGATATCTCAGCGCTCTTTCAAGATTCTCCACGATGCAATCGGGGGAATTGCTCTCCATTAGGAATCCTGTTTCGCCATCTTTTATCACGTCCGGGATACCCCCCACCGGTGTAGCCAGAACTGGTGTGCCACATGCCATCGCCTCCAAAACTATGGTTGGAAGTCCTTCCGAGTAAGAAGGTAAAACCAGCAGTTTCAATTGATTAAGATAATCTGGAACACTGTGGTGTGGAATCCACCCAGACATTTCTACGCTTTGAAACAGATTGTCTTTCTGTAACTTTCGTCCGATTTTCTCATATAATGGTCCGTGTCCTCCTAGAAGAAAACTGAAGCTATCCCGCTTAGCTAAAAACAGCGGGATAGCTTCGATAAAGTTCATCACGCCCTTCCCTTCCTCCAAGCGCCCAATATAACCGACCAGATCATTCCTGTGATCCAGTTGTACTTTTATTTGCATAATATTAGTGTTCACGTATCTTGCGCCGCTTGCGACTATTTTCTGTCGATACTTATCCAGACCGAGAAAGTCTATGACCCCTTCGGATTGTACGAGAATCCGGTCGGAAAGGCTGAAGACAGTCCGTTCCAGCACCCTAAGAGTGGCGGGATATATTCTACTTATGCCCCAAAAACGCCGGCTATAGTGGTACTTATAGCTGGATGAACCAAGCCCTGATGCCGAGGCTACCACTTTTTTCCGTAGGACCTTAGCCGTCAAAACCACAGGAAGGAATTCTGCTACACCTACATAGAATATTACAGCGTCAATTTCTTTTGAGACTTTTGCCAGATAGTAGCACATTTTGATTTGGATAGCCACAATTTTGAGGAATTGCAGCACGGTAGACCACCATTCAGGCTGAATAGAATCTCTGAAGCGTAGCGTGAGTTTCAAATCCAGTGGTATAACATTCTTGCTCATTGTTCTATCCCTGGGTATGTAGCCAGTTACAACGTATATTCTTTCGCATATTGCCGCCAGGATTTCAACGAGCTCATATAAGAGCACGCTAACGACTTCCACTGACGGATTCGGAAAAGAAACTACACAGACTTTAGGCTTATGGCTTTCCACGTTTTGTAATCCTTAGTTCGTTTTGGATCAAATCATTCCTAACGAAATGTAAGTTCCTGTTTGAATGTTTGTCAACTCAATTATGTGATCTTGTATAGTAATCTCACCCACTTAATCCCCGTGCTAAACGACCTCTAATTCAATCATTCGAAATCTCGTTTGCCACCACCCATATCTCCCCAAACTGAATGATGCAATCCAAAACTGCCAGCCCCGCCTTGCCCAGTTCTTCTTTAAAGCCCTCAAAGGTGTATTCAATGAAATGACTTTTATCCAGGCGGTACTCAAGCCCCAGTTCTTTCTTGTACAGGTCAATCCAGCTTCTATTTAACATAGGGACTCTGATCAGGAATCTGGGTGCAATCTCCTTTAAAACCTTTAGAAAATCTATCCTGTTCTCTATATGTTCAAGTACGTTTGACAGGATGATTGCATCAAATTTTTCTTTTGGTAGATCGGTAAGTGCGTTTCCACATATATACTTAACATTCTCTCTTGAATACCTCTTTTTTGCAATGGAAATGTTCTCACTGTTGAAGTCAATCCCCACCAATCTCTTGGCTTTATTAGCCACATCATAAGTCAATGCACCATTACCACATCCAATGTCCAGAACAGTATCATTTTCGTCAATATTATCTACAAAGAATTTATGGTAGTTCATTATTCGGTGCTTCGGGTGTAATCCATCCCTGCTGGCTTTCACGGCAAAAAGGCCAGCTAATGCATAAGTGAATGAATGTGCTCTCAGTACAATTTTCAATACGAAAAGTACCAGCCTGCCGGAAAGTATTTTCATACCAGTCCCTCCATCAACTTTAACTCTTTCTCCACCAAGCGAGGGAAACCATAAGTATTAACAATTGTTCTTCTTGCACTTTCCCCCAAACTTTGTTTCAAATCCTCATTTTCCATCAAGGTTACTATAGCTTCTTTAATTGACTTAGGGTCAGTTCTACACAGGATGCCATTTTCCCCGTGCTCAATCACCTCGTTTATTCCATCGACATTTGTTCCTATTACCGGGAGCCCGCAGGCCATCGCCTCCAGTAATGCTTTGGGCATCCCTTCCCATAAAGACGGCAGAATAAAAACCTGGTGCTGGTTTAAGATCTGGGGCAATTCATGGTTGGGGATATTGCCGAGAAAATTTACATTGGCACCACCATTCCTAGCGACTTCTTCCAGTTGCTCTTTTTGCCCACCTGAACCAATGATGGTAAGGGTGTATGGTAAACCTTGCAAAGCCTTCAGTAAAGCCAGCAAATTCTTTTCTCGACTCAATCTACCGATGAAGCAAATAGAGCCTTTCTTTTTCTCTACAGCCTGGAGCGGTTTGAACACGCTCGTTTCGACATAATTGGGGATAAAAGCATGCACCACAGAAGGATGATAATTTTTCTCTACGTACTTGAAATTGGCCTTAGAGCTGGTAATAATCGCATCCGCAATTTTGTAGGCTACCTTCTCAATCAACCTTGACATCCATTTTCTCCGACTGTTTGGATTTTGCCTGACAACAGTAAGGGACAGCATATATCCTGTTCTAACCACCAGCTTTTTTCTGTATAAAAGTTTCGTCAGTACTGCACTCCATGAGCCCCCCATTTGATTTGTTTTCAAAACATTAACATATCTTAGTATTTTGCGATGGATTAATGGGATGAGCAACGAATACAAGAGGTTATTCGAAATATATTTCTTCGGAATTACTATAATATTGTCAGCAAGATAGCTTTTAAACTCTAAATCATCTTCACTTCCATAAGTAAAAAAATATATACGTTTAAAGTATTTACTCAATTCATTATATATTGCAACCTCCCTCTGAATCATCCCGATATCAAACCATGTCTTTAAGGATACCCTTATAGTGAAAAAGAGCGCGAGAGTTTTGTCTTTTATCTCTCCTGTTGCTTTATTTTCACGGTTAGTGTTCATCTGCAAATCTACCTCAATTCTGAAAAACACAATACGAGAAACGATAATTGAATACCGGGCGAAACGCCTTATCTGGGACAGTAGAGGATGGAACTAGTCAATGCTTGTGAATTAAGCCTATACCTGACCCTTTTTGATTCCAATCCATCACAATCTCCTCGTTGTTGTATCTGTCCTTGATTTCCCTCCAGAATCTGTTTACCTCACAGCCACTTTCTGGCCGCTGGACAACTATATCGTGAAATGCTATTACACCATTTTTTCTTAATAATGGGCTATACATCTCGAAATCTTTTCTGACGCCTTCATAGGTGTGGTCTCCGTCTATGAATAGAAAATCGAGTTCTTTATTATTCAAAATATCTTTGACCCTTTCTAGCGTTGAATAACTATGGGAATTACCTCGTATCAAGTGAATTTTTACTTTCGTATTCGGCAATGGGAACGATTTATATACAGGGATTCTCCAAGGAGGGTAACCACTACCAAAACTGCCACCAGGTAGGTCAACACTTATTATAGTAGCATCTTTATGAGCCACTCGGCTAAACAGAAAGAGGAGACCACCTACACCAGTTCCTATTTCAAGGATTGTATTCGGTCTTGCCTGATTCAATATCCTTAGCAGTGCTAACACTTCTGAGCGGACTTGATAAGGCTTGAAAGTGCCTGAGGCGCGCTTGAAGACAAAATTAAGTAATTCGTCTGAAGTTGCGGGTCTATTATGACTGTTGAATAATTTTAATGCAAAATAACCATGCAATGTATATATAGGAGAGAAAGTGGGTAGAAATAAATACCTCAGCGCTCTTCTAACAAATGTTACTATACCCTGTTCCCGAACTACTCTAATTGCCCAACGAAAGTATTCCATAATAAAACTAACAAATTCAACAGGTTCAGCTTGCGAGCTCGGCCAACTAGCTGCAGGAACTAATTCTTTGTGTCACCAGCAGATTCCTTCATATACGCTTGCTTCTCTCGCCTTCAGAATCCTCCTCCCATCGATGACCTTCTTCCCATGATAGTCAAGATGGTTAAACTCCTCCCATTCTGTAACAATAAGGATGGCGTCTGAGTTTAGAACTTCTTCCTTATTAACATACTCAACTTGAGGAAACAGCTTCTTAAAGTTTTCTCCTGCTAGCGGATCATAAGCTTTGACCATAGCTCCTTCTTGCAACAGGTTTTGAACAACTGTTATTGCTCTGGAATCTCTTACATCATCAGTCCCTGGCTTAAATGCCAGCCCTAGAATACCAATTGTAGCTCCTTTTAGTACGACGTGTTTCTTAAGCAATTCTACAAGCTTCAACGCCTGTTTTTCATTCAGTTTTGATACTTCTACCAGGATTCCCGGTTCATAGTCTGCTTTCCTTGCCCGTGCTATTAGCATTCCAAGGTCTTTAGGGAGGCAGGAACCACCGAAGCCGATTCCGGCATTTAAGAACTTGCTGCCAATCCGACCGTCAAATCCCATACCTCTTGCCACTTCGTAGGTATCTATGCCGAGCTGTTTGCAGATGTTGCCGATTTCATTAATAAACGATATCTTAGTTGCCAGAAAGGTGTTGGAGGCGAGTTTTATCATTTCGGCAGTTTTTAAACTCGTTTGTAAAATCGGTGCGTTAAAATCACCGTACAGGGTTACAAGCACGTCGATTGACCTTTGGTCATATCCAGCGATAACTATCCGGTCAGGATGCATAAAATCATAAATTGCCTTACCCTCTCTTAGAAATTCGGGGGACACGCACACCCCGAAATCCTCTCCCACTTTCTTGCCCGACTTCTGTAAAAGCGGTATGATAATATCCTCTGTAGTCCCGGGGGGTACGGTGCTTTTTACAACTACGACACAATACTCGTCTTTCCTTTCGAGTACCTTGCTGATTTGTTCAGCGGCATTCTCGATCTGCTCTAACACTATAGAGCCATCCTCATTGCTTGGTGTGCCCACACAGACGAAGACCACCTCTGAATTTTCAATTTCTTTGTAATCGGAATTTACCTTGATTCTGACCTTATTCAGTAGTTCATCCAGACCTTCTTCGTATATCGAACTGCGTTTACTATTTATGGCATCGACCTTTTGTAGGTCAAGCTCTATAAGAGCAACTTCGTTACCCGCCTTAGCTAAACAGACTCCTATTATCAAACCAACATAACTGGCACCTATAATTGAAATTATCATTCAGTTTTACATCCCCGTGGAAACAATCTATAACCTCTACAAGTTCTATACAAGCCACTTACACAGAAGTCACAATGTTCTATAATAAAATCCTTTCTTTTCGGCTTCGTCTTTACTGAATATTCCTCTTACATCTATTAATATTGGGGGACTGCTCATAATCTTCTTAAGATCGTCCAATCGTATACTGCTAAATACTGAATGATCAACGGTTAGAATTACACAATCAACGCCTTCTGAATCTTTGATACTTTGGACAGCTTGGATACCAATCTCCCCTGCGATGTCACCTACCAGTGGGTCAAATCCCCAAATTTTTACACCGTATTCAGTAAGCTCCTTAATGAGCGGCAGCACTGGTGTCTCCCTAATATCGCTAACATTCTCCTTAAAGGTAAGGCCCATAATTAGCACTCGTGAGCCTTTGATTACTTTACCCACATCATTCAGAGCTTTGATGGTCATCTCAGCGACGTGCCTGGGCATGTAGTCGTTTATCCCCCTCCCTGCCATAATAACCTGAGAATGATAGCCTAATTCCCTGGCTTTGTAAACCAAGTAATAGGGATCTACAGGAATGCAGTGTCCACCGACAAGACCCGGAGAATAACGTTGGAAGTTCCATTTGGTCGCCGCTGCGTCAAGGACATCTTTGGTGCTCAAACCCATCTTGTCAAATATCAGTGATAACTCGTTCATCAAGGCAATATTCAAGTCACGCTGAATGTTCTCAATAACCTTGGCAGCTTCGGCAGTTCTTATATCTTTAGCCTTGAAGATGTTGGGAGTTACCTTCCGATATAGCTCAGCAACAAGGTCTGTTGCTTCCTCGTCTATTCCGGCAACCACTTTGGTTATTCTGGCTAAGGTATATTCTTTATCTCCCGGATTTATGCGCTCTGGAGAATAAGCTATCTTGAAATCATTACCACACTTGAGGTTAGACACTTCCTCAAGTATTGGCTTTACCACTTCCTCAGTAACGCCGGGATAGACTGTGGATTCAAGAATCACGATACTGTCTTTCTTCATGTTTTGGCTCACAATTGCCGCGGCACTCTTGACATGGGATAGATCGGGCTCTTTACATGTAGTTACCGGAGTCGGAACACAAATAATAATAAAGTCAGCTTTGCTTATTTCTTCGGGATTAGTCGTGAGAAACAAATTATCTGATAGTTGTGCCAAACCAACTGAATCAGTTGTCGACGTTGATGGCTTATCACTGGAAGCTGAGTGCTGCTCCCTAAGCTGGTTTACTCTATTGGTGTCCGTATCAAATCCAATGACTCTAAGACTCTGGGAGAAGGCTTGTGCTAAAGGCAGGCCAACATATCCAAGACCAACGATACATACTACCGTCTCCTCTAATTGATGCCTTTTCACATATGCTCCTTGATCGTTTTTCTTATTCCATCCTCTATGGTCCATTTTGGTTCGTAGCCGAAGTTCTTGGCCTTAGAAATATCGGCTAATGTGTGTCGCGGATCACCGAGTCTAGCCTTTTCATAGATTGGTTGCATGTCTTTCCTCATTAGTTTAAGAATGATCTCAGCTATCCAGTTTACGGTTGTGCTTTGGCTAGCCCCAATATTGTAAACACCTTCAACATTATTCTTCAATGCCAGAACATTCGCCTGAACCACGTCTTCAATGAAGGTAAAGTCTCTACTCTGCTCACCATCGCCATGAATAATTGGTGGCATACCCTCGGTAACCCTGCCTACAAATGCAGCGACGACAGTAGCATACTGAGAATGAGGATCTTGCCTTGAGCCATAGACATTGAAGTATCTTAGACAAACCGTTGAGAGACCGTAGATCTGGCTAAAAATATTGCAGTAATATTCACCGGCTAATTTAGTCAGGGCATATGGAGAGAGAGGATTCAGTGGCATATCTTCCTTTTGGGGTAAGGAAAGAACATCGCCATAGACAGAGGAAGACGAGGCATAAATAACTTTGTTGATGCCGTTTTCTCTGGCTGCCAGCAATACGTTCAGAGTCCCCGTAATGTTTGTCTCATTAGTAGATATGGGGTCATCTATACTGCGAGGAACTCTGGTAAGAGCAGCATGATGGAATACATACTTGACATCTCGAAAAAGCTCTTTAAGTAATGGAAGGTTAGTGATGCTTCCTTTGACAAACTCGACATTACCTTTATTGAGCAATGCATCTATATTATCCATCTTACCTGTGGATAGATCATCAAGAATGGTGACGTGATAATCCCTACTAGCCATTTCCTCAGCAAGATAGGAACCAATAAAGCCTGCTCCTCCAGTGACAACTACCTTTTCCATCTGCCCTCCTTTCATTCTTCAATGCTTCATGCGTAATATTTATTGATACATTATACCCGATGTTATCACCACACTCCAAACCGTTAAGCCAAGCCATACTTACCCTACAAAGAGACCCTAATCTTACCCAACAATTAGGAAAAAATGGCAGGGATTACGCCGAGAGGAACCTGACACTGAGTGCTTGCGCCGACAAATATGAATCACTTCTAGAACAGGTTTTAAAGGACCGGAAATAAAAGTTCCTAATAGGATTCGTGGGGTAAAATCAAGGAATGGAATAAATAAGAAAAGGAATTCGGCAAGTATGCAAGGTCAGCGGTTCTTCGGACAATACCTCAGAGTTATCCAATCCCACACAAGATCCCAGGACGTTTAACGCCCCGAGATCATAGAGATAAAACGCGCTTCCTCAGCTTCATTATATTTCAAGTGAGAGATTTACTCAAGCTGCTAAGGTACTCGAGATACATGCTTGTATTGATTGTTTAGGTGAGCTAAGTTACGAGAGTGCATGTAGTCAGCAACAGTGTGACAGTTTAGGCCATTTGTATGCAGTAGCTCACACTTCCAGACATTGAGAAAGGTTACTAACTCTGTCAATTATTTCGTTTTGTTTTGTCGAGTCTAAACTCTTCCACCACCGAGGGATTCTTTACGATTCTCTGGGCAGTGTTCAATGGTCTTTCTCTTCTACACCCGTTCCCGCCAGTAATTTAATAGGTCTTGCATCGTTTTCTCAAAAGGTATCCTTGGCTCCCAACCAGTTTGCCGCCTAAACTTTGAACAGTCACCTTGCAAAACCTCTACATCTGATGGTCTCATTCGGGAGGGGTCCTGTTTTATCTCGATATTATTGCTGGTCATAGATAACAGCAAATCCAGCATTGCTCCTATTGTTCTTGTCTTCTCAGAACAGATATTATACACTTCACCAAACTCACATTTTTGCAAGGCCAGCCAATATGCACTCACAACATCCCGTACATCCGAGAAGTCCCTCTGGGCATCCAGATTGCCTACAGAAATCTGTGGCTCTTTCCCCTTCTCAATCTCGGCTATCTGTCTGGCGAAGGTTGAGGTAGCAAATACTTCACCCCTCCTCGGACCGGTGTGATTAAAGGCTCTGGTGACCACAATTTTCAGCCCATACGAGTGGTAATATTGAAAGGATAATAAATCCTCAGCCACTTTCGATACCCCGTAAGGGGAGAGAGGTCTTAAGGGATTGGTCTCTTTAATTGGTAGCTCATTGGGGTAAACCATACCGTACTCCTCCGAACTACCGGCAACAAGAATTTTAGGCATTGTTTCTGATGTTCTGATGGCTTCAAATAGGTGTATTGTCCCAATGGCATTTGTCTCCATTGTATCTGCCGGGGCTCTCCAACTCATCGGAACGAAGGACTGGGCAGCCAAATGAAAGACGTAATCTGGCTTCGCTTCTTTGATTGCTATCTCTAAGGAATGGGCATCCCTCATATCTGCCTCAAACAGCTTTATTTTGTCGGTGATATGCATTACATTATCCAATTTGCTCCTCCAGCGTACTATCCCACACACCTCAAGCCCCTGTTCCAGGAGATACTCAGCCAGATAGCTGCCAGCAAAGCCAGTGATTCCAGTAACCAATGCTCTGGACATATTCAGCCTCCTTTATGTATATCAATTGCTCGCATAATGTTTTTCGCCAACTCCTAGTCACACCTCTCCCACGTGAAATACTTCTTCCACCCGCTCCCTCCCCTTCCTCCCCATCTCCTCAGCTATCTGGAAATTATCCTTGTATGTAGTCTGCAGCAGTGGGACAGTTTAGGCCATTGAATTAATGGACACTTCAGAGGCCACTGCCCTACTCCCTGATGGCTCTATTATAATCCCTTCTTGCTTGTAATGTCTTGCTTTTCACCTCCCTTCTCTTCTGTATTATTCCGAGATGTTCGCCCGTATATACAGAATAGGGTGTAACATCTCCGAGCTGACCTTGTATCTCAAACAGTAAGGGAGGTGAATTAGTTAAAAGACCTGCGATAACTAAGAAGACACTTAGTCAATCAACTTGTGATTTTGAGAAGAACTTTAAGCCTCTTTTTAAGGAGATGGAGGCGTGGCATAAGGAGTCTGCTTCATCGCAAACAAGGGTTACCTAGTAAGAAATACTGGTTACATAACCAAACCCTTTAACATAAATATTTTACACGTCCCTGCTTTTTATAACGGGGAGCTGCCCATATTTCTGAACATAGAGGCTCAATATTTTAGCTAAGATATCGTAATCGGCCGTTTTACCCTTCCATTCCTGCAGCTGCTTAATCTCTTCCTCATGTTTCTCTTCCCAGCATTTGGCTGCTGTGCCAATCACCTCATGTAAGATAGTAGCTCGAGGTTTTTTGTAAAGGTTATTGTATATAGTAAGGATAACGTAATCTTCTTTGCTGATACGCATTGACTTGGACTTATTTTGCTTGGTTACTCGATAAACATAGCCCGGCACCTCTAATTTTACCTTTTTACCCCCTTTTTTCTCACTCATGATTCCTCCAATAACTCGTATTTGCATACACATTGTATGCATGAGCCTGCTAAATGCCAAAAAGTGCTACTTAGCAACCTTAGAGTGCTGCTAAAGTGTCCTTAAAATCCCGCAAAGTGTAGTTATAAAACCCCTGGATGCCATAAAGTGCTGGTTGAA
>SDBU01008158.1_pt1 | contig 11962 bp, 3 predicted proteins | sample 2277071 | NCBI WGS metagenome assembly SDBU01 (sample SAMN10397929, study PRJNA504765) | marine sediment metagenome | isolation source: marine sediment core GS08_GC12, 126 cmbsf | place: Arctic Ocean: Gakkel Ridge, Loki's castle | collected 2008
GCGACGCATAACCGGCACTGTCCGTTCAACCCGAAGTGCTACCAGGTCGTGTACATCGGAAAGCCCGCGGACGGGAATGCGTTCTGGGTGCTGACCGCGGGGGGGGCCGGGGCTGCGTGCCAGGTGGTGAACGACCTGACGAATCAGCGTAACATCCACCGCCACCGGCCAGGCATCCTCATCCAGTTGAAACTCGGGTCTCACGTCGAATCCCCGGAGCGTAAGTTGGACTGTTTCTTTCAGTATCGGAGCTAATTGTCTATTGGCCTTGGCCAGGACGCCGCCACGATTAAATGTAGCCAGCTGCTCCGTGATGCCCCTGGCATGCCTGATGGATTGCTCGGTATCCTGCAGTAGCTCTCTTATCTGTGGTTCGTCCGCGGTCTTCATACCCAGGGAGGTGATGTTGAGAGCGATGGCTGAGAGATAATTGTTGAAATCCAGTGCCAAACCGATGGATAGGGTGCCCAATGACTCCAATTTTTTAGCCCTGAGCCCTTCGGCTTCCAGGAGCTCCGCATCGGTATTATCGTGAAAAGTGACTACCATTCCGATTGGTTTGCCCGACGCACCGGTTATCGGATTGGCTTGCCCGGCCACATATAGCCGGTTGCCCTTCGCGGGCTGTAACACAGTGCCCCGTTCGAAAACAAAAGTTTGGCTTTGTTTGAGTTCCCGAGGACCCGGGAGTGCATATTCCCTGCCATTACCAGCGTTGCGCAGTGGAAATGCCTCCGAAAGTCGTTGCCCCATGACCGTCTCTTCGGTCTGGGCGAGCAGCTTTTCCGCCGCACGGTTCACTAAAATGATGTTCCCTGCCACGTCGGTGGCAATCACAGCTTTAGCTAAACTGCCTAGAGTACTGGCCAGCTTATCAAACTCCGCCGCTTGAGCCTCTTCGGTTTCCAACCTGCCAGTGACATCCTGTACCAGCGAGGCAATCCCATCCAACTGGCCACCATCAGTAAACCAGGGTGTATAGAACCATTCGCAACGCAGGGTGTGGCCTGCCTGGTCAACATTTTCCTCCACTTGATGCAACCCGGCTTTCTGCTTCTCAAGTAACCGGCGTAACTGCTTGGGACGATCCCGGCCCCCGGGAGGAATGATCAAATCGATTGCGTTTTTACCAAGCGCCGATTCCTTGTTATATCCGAAGATTTGTGCCGCGGCCGGGTTCCAATCGGTTACTCGCCACCGCTGGTCCCACTCGATGAAAGCTACTGGGGAATGGTCAACATGGTAGGCCAATTTCTGCTGAGATTCACGCAAGGCTTCTTCAACCATTTTGCGTTCTGTTATGTCTCGCAAGACCATCGAGAATACAGTTTGATCGGAAAGCGCGATGCGGGATATGGAGACTTCCACCGGGAATTCTTCCCCGGTTTTCCGTTTGGCTACCACCAAGTCAGCCTCCGTCATCATTTGCGAATTGTCCGGACCGGTGGCGAATTCGGCCCAAAAGGTATCGTGGCTGGCGTGGAACCGCTCGGGAATTAAGGTGTTCAGCGGTTGGCCCAGAATTTCCCCTTCGCTATAGCCGAAAATTTGTTCGGCACCCTTGTTGAATAGAATGACATTCCGGTCTGCATTCAGAGAAATGATGGCCTCCGCTACCCCATCCAGAATGCCGGCGAAAGTAGCTTCGCTCTGGATCAGTGCCTCTTTGGCTGCCACGCTATCGGTGACATCCCGGATACTCACGATTACATTGCTGATTTCCTTGGCCCTGTCACGATGTGGCATGTATGTGAAGTGGAAGCATCGTCGCCCCCGCCGGCCGAACACTGCCCAGTAGTCCGTCTGAATTTCCTTTCCGGTGAAGGCTTCATCCAGGTGGGGTTTGAGCTCATCGGTGAAGGTCGTCTTCCCAAAGATTGCCATCAGGGTCTGGCCAGTGACTGACTTCAGTGGCTGGTCCAACATCCGCCCCCAGGCAGCGTTAGCCGATTCTAAAATATATTCCCTATTAACCAGACCCATCAGCTCAGCAGAGGAATGAATGATGGTCTCGTAGCGTCGCCAGGTATCCTCCAGCCGGCGTTGCTCGGTAATGTCTTCCAGAGTACCAAGCATTCTGATCGGAGCAGAGCCATCGCTGGTCAAGTCCCCTCGGATTTGGGCCAGTCGCTCGCTGCCGTCAGGCCAGAAAAAACGATACTCGCACTCGAAGCTTCCTCCACTAAGGGCCCTCTTAAATGCGGCCTCTACCGATTTTAAGTCGTCGGTGTGGACCCGCTCGAGGAACGCTTCCATTGATGAAACATGCTCACCCGGGGCGAGGCCAAGAATATCAGCCAGCTTGTCTGACCACTGCATCCGCCCCCCGTCTGGATCGCATTCCCAGTACCCCCGGCCGGCAAGTCGTTGAGATACTGCTTTGGTTTCCTGACAAATACGAAGAGTCTGCTCCGTGTCCCGCTGCCGGAATAGATCCTGAAAAACCGTGAGCATCAGCCGTGGTCGTTCCGGGATATCTATGAAGGTTGGTGTCACTTTCACAACTGCGGTCCGGCCATGCTGGAAAGTCAGTTCTCGCTCATATTCCTCAATAGGGCTACCCTTTGAGAAAAGGTGGCGATACTCATCCAAGGTCCATTCTGCTGTACTTTTATTTCGATAGACTTTTGTAAACGGTTTACCGATCAGGTCATCCTGATCGGCTCCAGCCAACCGGCAGTAGCTGGCATTGATGTCGACAATCAGGCCATTGCCGTCGGTAAGCCGGAGACCCTCATCGGTGCAATTCCAAACCGTCTGGAAGCGAATGTCCCTCGCCCGGAGTTCACTAGCCGCTTCCCGTTCGGCAGTAATGTCAGTGCCTGTGGCCACGAAATTGGCGACCTCTCCCTGTAAATCAATTACCGGTGTAACAGTGGTTTCCAAGTAGAACAACTGGCCGTTCTTGTTGGCATTGATGAAGGTGCCATAAAACGTTTGACCAGCCAGGATACAATTCCAGAAATCTTTATAAAACGCTTGTTTGTGTTGCCCGGACCTGAATATTCGAGGATTCTGACCGAGTAACTCCTGACGCTCGTATCCAGAGAGCTTAACAAGTGCCTGGTTGACATATTCTATGGTTCCTTGCCGGTTGGTGATCAGGATGATATCACCGATTCGTTCCGCGGCGTCGGAGATGATTTGACGAGTATGCTCGGCGGACTTGCGGTCGGTACCATCGCGAATCACCCCCAGGCTGCCTACCAAATGGCCGCTGTCGTCCAATTCCGGAACCATGGTATCCTCGAACCAGCGATAGGCCTTGGACTTGCCGTGCAGGAACCGATACTCCCGGATCCCTGATTCTCGGCTGGCCCAGATAGTTTCGGACACCGACTTGAATTGCTCCCGGTCATCCGGGTGAATACTGTTTAACCACAGATTGCGGTTACTCTCAAATTCCCTCGCAGAATAGCCTGTGAGGTTCTTGACCTGGGGGCTGATGAAAGTCAACTTGCCGTTAAATCGGCCCCGATCATAGTCGATACGGTAGACCATCTCACCGATATTTTCCCGGATGGCCTGATAGTGCAGGTCCTCCCTGGCTGGCGGTGCGGTTGGCGCCCCGTGGGTTACCCCCAGTCTTTGGTCAAGCTCGGCTAGTCGACTACGTAAATTGACAACTTCGTCAGAGAATCGGGTGCGGGATTTCTTACGAGCGCTCAAAAGTGTATTTCCCAGCCCTTGTTTGGGTTCCAGATTTGCAGGGTGCTAATATAATCATTATATCGGTGGATGCACTACTATAGATCGGTTGATCCGTCGGGTTCGCCAGGCAGCTAAACCAGAGTGTCATGCGAACCCATCTAGTCCGGCTATTCGCACCCGGTTACAACTTTCCGATAGCACCGTCAAGATCATTAATTTCTTTCCCCCATGCAGTATGAGGGTTACCCTCTACCCGTGGGAAAGGACTAAATTTGGGGTTGCCATTTGGAATGTAAAGGAGTGGTTTGGATTGACGATCAGGATATCTCCGGCCACCAGAGGTTGAGCCAACGAAGAGCGAGTGAATCCATGAGTAACCAGATTGAACCTAATTTCACTATCGCCTACTTTCCTTCTCATAAGAACCTTTCCCGTGGCGGCAAATAATTTAAAGGTCTATTGATTAGACCAATTTTGTTAGGAGTACCTATTTATGAATTCTATCACCAAAGATAACGATATTGACCGGCAATCGGTTGCCCCGGTGAATAACGACTTAAAAGATATCGGTCCTCGATATCCTGGGATCCCTATCACGACCAATGGCAACCAATTAGTCGCCTATCATACTGAGGCTCGAGTAGCAGAGGCCGGCATCTTTTACCCCATTACCCCCAGCACAGAGATGGGAGAGAATTTCCAATTGTCTTTTGCCAAGGGCGAGTTGAACGTTTTTGGTGACGCTAAGATTGCTATTGAGACCGAGGGAGAGCATGCTGCACAGGGCGGGGCCATCACTGCCTCGGTGGCTGGTAAACGGGTGGTGAACTTCACCTCTGGCCAAGGAATTGTGTATGGCTTGGAACAGTATTATCATGCCCCGGGCAAGCTGGCCACAATGATCGTGGAAGTGGCGGCCCGAGCCCTTACCAAGCATGCCCTGAACGTACACTGCGGCCACGACGATGTATACGCCGCCCTGGACACGGGCTGGACCATGCTGTTTGCTAAGGATGCCCAGCAGGCGGCCGACCAGGCGCTGATACTCAGGAAAGTGAACGAGCTCACTCTTAATCCCGGTATCAATGTGCAGGACGGATTTCTAACATCTCACCTTGAGCGTACCTCACGCGTGCTCGAATCGCAGCTGATTCGGGACTTCTTAGGGCGCACTGACGATATCATCGGGTGTCCCACGGACGCCCAGAAATTGCTTTTTGGCCCCATGCGTCGACGAGTTCCGAAGATGATTGATCTGGAGAATCCCATCCTGCTGGGACCGGTGCAGAATCAGGAACATTATATGAATGGAATTGCTGCCCGACGAAATAACTTCGTCGAACCGATTCTGGGGTTTCTTGAGGAGGCCTATGAGGAATTCGGTAGACTTACCGGTCGTTATTATGGTCTGATCTCACAACACAATTGCGAAGAGGCAGAAACGGTCATGGTAAGCTTGGGCTCCTCGGCCGAGAATATCGAGGCGGCCTCCGATTATCTGGCCCAAACGCGCGGTGAGCACCTGGGCGTGATTCATGTCAACGTGATCCGTCCTTTCCCGGAGAAAGCGATTGTAGAAGCTTTACGCGGCAGGAAGCAGGTAATAGTGCTGGAACGTTCCGATGAACAGACCCCTGGCAATAGCCCGCTAGCTCGCGATATCCGCACTGCGCTGTCCAAGGCGTTGGAAAACCACAATGGTGCTGCCCACACGGAACTCCCCACCTTAAGCCCGGAGGAGATGCCCCGAATCTTCAATGGTATATATGGCCTGGGTTCCCGGGACTTTCGGCCGGAGGGTATCCTGGGGGCTTATGATTTCGCCCGCAATCGGATACCGCGTACCGATGGAAAGAAGGCCTCGGACGGAGTTAGTTTTTTCTACGTGGGGATCGATCATCCATATGCCGTTATTTCTGAGGAAACCCCTTCGCTACTCCCGGACCATGCCATTGCTGTCAGGTTTCATTCCATCGGCGGCTGGGGCATGATCACCACCGGTAAGAATATGGGAGAGATTTTAGGAGCCTTGGGTGATTATATCCAGAAGCGAAGTGAGGGGAATGGCGCTCTGGGTTCCGCCGGTGAATTGTACGTGAGCGCCAACCCCAAATACGGGTCTGAGAAGAAAGGAGCGCCCACTTCCTACTTCCTGTCGATTGCCCCTGAGAAAATCAGAGTCAATTGCGATCTCCGGCATGTGGACGTGGTCCTCTCTGCCGATCCAAAGATTTTCACCCATTCAAACCCATTGGATGGACTGAATCCCGGCGGGGCTTTCGTCTGGGAATACGGCGATGACAATTCGCAACGGGCCTGGGATAGGATCCCTTTATGGGCACGTCGGCAGATCATCGAAGATAAGATCAGGGTGTATTTGCTCCCCGGGTTCGACATTGCCCGAGAGGCTACTAACCGGGAAGACCTGCAAATGCGCATGCAAGGCAATGCCTTTCTGGGGGCTTTCTTCAAGGTTTCCACTTTCCTGGCGGATAATAACGTACCTGAGGCGGAATTTCACCGGATTGTCCAAGCCCAATATGAGAAAAAATTCAGGCGTTTCGGCAAAGACGTGGTGGCTTCCAATATGCTCGTCATGAAGGCGGGCTTCGAACGTGTTGGGGAGTTGCCTCATGGTCCTCTGGAAGGCCCTGATTTGTCCAGTATGCGGGGCCCGACCACCGATCCGTTGGAACCGAGGTCGGTGATTGCTCCCTCGCCAGTTAAGGCCCCTCTATTTGGCTTGGAGTTGTTTGACGGGGAGTTCAGGGGCGGTTACGGCTACCATCAACCGTCTACTGCCCTGGCTTCCGTGGGCATGATGGCCTCAGGCACCGGGGCAACAGCCAGCAAATATGGCGCCCGGCGGCAAGTGCCGGTATTCATCGCCGAAAACTGCACCCAATGTATGGCCTGTATCACTGCTTGCCCTGATACAGCCCTGCCAAACGGCGCGCAGGAGATCAAGACGGTTTTGCAGGCGGCCATCCGCAATTACGTGGAAGATGCAACCGCCAGAAATAAGCTGTTGGAGGGGCTGGATAGCCTGGAATCGCAAGTCCGGGGGCGGATGAACTCCATGCTCGACGAAAAGAACCTGGATGTATCTTTCGGTAAGGTGGTGAACGAGGTGTTAGGGGAGATTGAGGAAACCGACTCCACTCTGAACCATGGCTCCCTAAGCCTCCTGAAGACCATGTTGGGCATTCTACCATTGTCATATTCCCGGGTGAACGCTATTTTCAAAGTCAAGGAGAAGAAAGAACCCGGTACCGGCGGTCTATTCTCAATCTTCGTCAGCGATCTTTGCAAGGGATGCGGTGAATGCGCCACCGAGTGTGGCGACCATGATGCCTTACGTATGGTGGACGAGACCGAGGCGCTCAACGGTGAACATGCCTCAGCCATGAAGTTCCTGGATACCCTGCCTGATACGCCCCAGCAGTTTCTGGGCAAATATGACTCCGAGCATCCCGAGGAGAGCGTAGCGGCGGCCCTCCAAAATCACTTGATGGTACGCAGCAATTATGAGGCCCTGGTATCAGGTGACGGCGCCTGTGCGGGTTGCGGCGAGAAGTCGGTCTTACGCTCTATCGCGACCATAACCGAAGCGCTCATGCGCCCCCGTTTCCATGCTAAAGCGGAACGCTTGGATGAAAAGGCGGCCCGATTGGAACGTGGGGGAGCCAAACGGCTGGCTACCATAAAGCGGGAATCGCCGGAGACCTACCGGGTCCTCACACGTACCGTGGCGCATATGATCATGCGGCTGGGGATGGAAGGCAAAGAGATGGTGGATCAGGCAGTTAAAACCCGAAAGGTAAGCGATAAGCAGATTATCGATGCGCTGGTGGCGGTATTGAAGCAGGAGGCCTACAACCATCGCGACCTGCAGGCCTTGGATGGAAGGTTGGCCAACGGTATGTCGGTGATGGCAATGTCGGCCAATACCGGCTGTAACACGGTGTATGGCTCCACTCCACCCAACACTCCTCATCCCTACCCCTGGATGAACTCTCTGTTCCAGGATGGCGCCACCGTGGGCTGGATCATGGGGGAGAGTTTTATCGTCGACTATGCCAAGCGCACAATCATCCCGGAGCGGTTGGCCGATGCCTTGTTGGATGCCGGGAGCCTGAATGAGGATGACTACTTCCGATTCACCCATTTCAGTGATGAACATATGACGGAACTAGAGCTAGCAGAGCTGCCCAAGGTATGGGTGGTCGGGGGAGACGGCGGTCTGGGAGACATCGGTTTCCAGAACTTGTCGAAGGTAGTCCTCCAGAATCGGCCCAACGTGAATATACTGATGCTCGATACCCAGGTCTATTCAAATACCGGCGGCCAGAACTCCGACTCGTCGGTGATGCCCGGTGGATTCGATATGAACCAGTTCGGTGCAGCCACCCAAGGCAAATTGACCGAGAAGAAAGGGGTTTCGGAGGCCATGACTGTGGGGCACGGCTCCCCGTTTGTCGCCCAGGTATCGATGGCCAATACCGGCAATATGTTCAAGGCCATCCTTGCGGGACTTGATTACCCTGGTACGGCTTTTTTCCAAGCCTTTACCACCTGCCAGCCGGAGCACGGCGTGCCGGATTATGCCTCCACCATTCAGGCCCAGCTAGCGCGGGATAGCCGGGGAATCCCGGAATTCATATGTAATGCCAGCCTGGGCGAAACCACGGCCGAGACAATCAGCCTGAAGGGTAATCCCAGCCCGGACCGGGATTGGTACCAGAAGAATATCCACAAGACCCGGGATAAATATTCCTTCACCGTGGCTCACTGGGCCCTGACGGAGGCCCGTTTCCGGCGGCACCATAAGAAGATCACCCAGGAGGAGAGCACGCAGCTCATATCTCTGGATAACATGCTATGGCGCATCACCCAGGCGGACGTGGTCAAGCGGCGTTACCGGGATCCGGAACATCGGGCCTACATTCCGGATTGGGGGGTATTCCTGGTGGAGTATGGGGCTGACGCAACACCCTCCTACCACTCCCTTTCGCGCCAGATGGTGCTGTTTTGCGTTGAACGCCGAAAGGCCTGGCGGATGTTGCAAAGTCGCGCCGGGGTGGTGAACAAGGATTATCTGGCCCAGCGTCACATTCTCCAGGACCTTGAGGCTGGCCAGATCGACAGAGAGCGCTTCATGGAGGATAGTCAATCATTGGTGGCGGAGGCCCGCGGCTGAAAGGGGCGCGGGCGAACGGCTGCGACGGGTTGGGACCGGGCCTAGAAAGTAGATTTACGCTGGCTTCGCCGACGTCGCCTGTAACGGACAAAGCGGAAGACCAGGGCGGCAACAATTACGCCCAGCGCGTAGAAAAGAGCTATTTGCCTTGTTATCAGTAAGCGTTCCACACCGGAAGAATACGAAACCGGAGCCGGAAGTGCAACTATTCTTCCAGAAACTGCTGCGCCCCTGTAAGGGATAACCACCCTACCCCGCCTATGTTAAATTAAGTCACCGGCAAAGAGCTGGTTAAGGCTGAGGCTACTGTGCTTGGAGGAGATTATGCGACCATCATTGGTCCTGTTAGTGATGTTGCTACCCCTGACCGTATCGGCCCAGACCGAGCTGGGCCCATTCCGGTTCCTGAATGACAGTAAAGCCCAGGCCCTGACCGGCGGGTTGATCCTCTTCGGCCCCAGTCTGTTGGGTGTATCGGTGGAACTGGCGTCGCCGCAACTGCTCAACTTCCTCGACTTCATACCCGGTCAGGCCGTCAAGGCCACCATAGCAGCTCCGGATGGCGTACTGGTGCAGGCCGCTGTCATCTCCCGGGCCCGGTATATGCCGCAACGCAAGATCATCGGCTGGCTGGGGATCGCCCTGTCACTGGACATGGCCAAGAAGGTCAATTTTGGCGCCGGCATTGTATTGGGGGTGGACTACCTGCTCACCGACAAGCTGGTCGTCTCGGTAGGCGCGCTGGGCGGGGGACTGATGATAGGCGTCGGCCTCCATCGGGGCTTCGGCTGGTAACAGGCCGGGCTTCGAGGGTCTGTGGCCCGCTGTCAGACCCACCTATTTCTCTCTATCAATTCCCACCGATCCCACCGGTACCGCGCGGGCTCGGGTCCGCCTCAGGCTAACTAATGACCCGCTTATGCCCATCTTAGACCCCTCAAAGACCCCGTAAAGACCCATTCACGACCCCTCTTATACCCCTTCAATGACTAGCGAAAGGCCATAAAAAGGTTATTGCTTGTCGACGGGGGAGGCGAACCAAAGAGGAAAATGCAAAATGCAAAGTGAAAAATGGGCGGGAAATGAGCATAAGGCATTAAGAATGAAGAGGTTAATATCTGTTCGATACCGGAACCGGTTTGCAGATACCGGAGCGGGAACCTCACCCCTTCGGTCCGCCCATCCGACAAACTCAGGGTAAACCCATCGGCAGGCTCAGGGCATGCTTTTCAAAGAGCGGGGGAATATAGGGATTTTTGGGAGCGTTGTCGTTCGCCTGGTGCGCGGTGTGGTTGATTTGTCGGCAGGTACGGTTGGTGACACCCGAGAACACCAAGTTCATCAAGATGCTTATACTGAAATAGTCTCTAATGATACCAAGCGGGCAGGCATTTTCGTACCCCGGACGTGATTGCTCTCCCGTCAGTAAATGACACTTAAGGGCAGGAAAACGGGGCAGGGATTTGACTGATGGTGACCATTCCTGATCGTCAACAGCAGCGCGTTGTTAGGTTTTACTATTATTTTACACAGTTATGGCGAGGTGTCCCTTTGCGTGCCCATCTTCAACATAGCGATGAGCCTCAGCGGCCTGTTCCAGCGGAAAGCTTCTATCGATGATCGCCTTTATCTTCCCTGCCTCTATCAGCTCTTTGGCAGCGAGAAGATCTTTGGCCTTGTCGCTTGCGAACTCGCATATCACTCGCCTGCCACCGAACAGCTTGGTCCACAGCATTTGCAGAAGATGCTTCATCTTGAAGCTACAATAAAGAATGAACCCCTTTGGCGTCAGCGAGCCTTTAGCGCGCGAAAACGAGCACTTGCCATATATGTCAAATATGAGATCGTAGGTCTCGCCGTTCCGGGTGAAATCCTCGTTGGTGTAGTCGATGACGTGATCGGCCCCCAGGGCTTTCACAAACTCCTGCCGTGGAGTGCCGCATACGCCGGTGACTTCCGCCCCATAGTGCTTCTTCGCCAGCTGTACCGCCGCTGAGCCGATGCTCCCACTGGCGCCGTTAACCAGAACTTTCTGGCCTGGCTGGATATTCATCTTCTCCAGTAAGGTCGACGCCATGATGGCCCCGTAAGGGATGACGGCGGCTTCCTCGTAGCTCATGTTGGCAGGCATGGTTGCCACGCAGCCATCTTCCGGTATGCAGCGATACTCGGCGTAGGCGCCCATGGACTGGCCCACATAAGCGAATACCTGGTCGCCTTCCGAGAACAGGGTTACATCTTTGCCGACAGACTCGACCTCACCGGCCAGCACCGCCCCCAGTACGCCCCGCTTGGGTTTTCGGATGCCGAAGTACAGTCGTACACCAGGCCAGAAGAAGAGGGGCATATGGAACTTGTGAGGAAACATGTTCTTTATGTCTCGAACCATGACATCACCGTATCCTACCGAGGTGGCATGGATTCGGATGAGGATCTCGTTGTCCCCGGGAGTTGGTTTGTTCACCTCAGCGATGTGCAGAACTTCCGGTGGTCCATATTCTGTGAATACAGCTGCTTTCATAAGTATCCCTCCAAAGCTGTTTTGATTCAGTGGCCTGCCCCCATTCCTTTGACCACTTCCAAAGTTAGGATTTCCGGTTTCAGTTTGCATTAATTAAGCCTCTGGCAGGTAACATCTGGAAACCAGGTAGTATCGCTTCCGGGGCCCGTGCCGAACATTCTGCACACTGCTCTACTGCCTCTTGAAATCCTGTTACCCTCGATGACGGTCATCCAACATCTAAGGAGTTGAAAAGGTTGGGGGAGGGGAAGGCTTACGCCTATGGCAGGAATTTGACCAATGGTGACCAGTTTAGAGGCACCGGGAGTACGCTTCGAATGAGGCGTGAACTAAACCTTGGAAACGCAGAATGTATCTCTTAGTTTTTAGCACAAAGAGTCCAGGAGGGTATGAAGTATCATAGTTCAAATGCACTATCCAATTGATGGCAACATGTATGCCACAAACCGATTGGTGAATGTTTATTAAGGATTTTGGGCCAGAGCAATTAGCTCCCGGAGGATTTCCTGCACGCTTTTATTACACCGCTGACCTGAAACGCACAGGTACCAATTTTCGACACGCTCAGGAGCTTGCCCACTCTGGTCGGC
>SDBU01008159.1_pt1 | contig 11962 bp, 13 predicted proteins | sample 2277071 | NCBI WGS metagenome assembly SDBU01 (sample SAMN10397929, study PRJNA504765) | marine sediment metagenome | isolation source: marine sediment core GS08_GC12, 126 cmbsf | place: Arctic Ocean: Gakkel Ridge, Loki's castle | collected 2008
CCCGTGACGCGCTCGGGTTGTACAGCGCGAGTTTTTCACGGTTCCAAAAGGAATACAAACCATGTTTGGTTTTCTCCCTAACAATCTGTTCACCATGCACCGCGGCCAGAACACGACCGGTCTTTCTCCGCGTCTGTGGGGTCGGGTGACGGGCTCGATGATGGCCAGTGACGGCAACAAGCGGCTGTTCCTGACCGGCGATGATTTTGCCGCTGTGGACAACAGCAATAGTTTGACCGAGATTCGCGGCGCGGTGCCCTACGTCGGTTTTGTTGACGACTCGTCAAACCACAAGATTGCTGGTGCAGCCGACGAAAAGGGCGGCGTCATTCAGATGACCATCGACGCCAGTGCTGCCGCGGAGGAAGAGATCGGTATCGAGGCTGGCGATGGAGCCCAGCAACTCGGCCAGATCTCCGATACCGCGGGGTCGGACTACATGACGGCGTTCGAGTGCCGGGTGAAGTTGAATGGTGTCACCGATGGCGCTCTCACGAATGGCCAGTTCGTGTCGCTGATCGGTCTGGTGGGGCCTGGTTCCGTTGACGGCGATGTCTTGACTGACACCAGTGGTATTCCGACCGCCGCCAATCACGGTATCGGGTTCCATATTCCGCTTGATGACGCCGATACGGTCAATTTCTTCTATGAGGCTGCGACCCAGACTCGCGTCGACCTGATTTCCGACATCACCGCGCTGACGAACGACACGTTTGTCAAGCTCGGATTCATCTGCGACCCGTTTGCTCCCGCGTCAAAGCGAATCACGGTTTACGTGGACAACGAGGAGCAGTTGACCTATGTCACCGCGACGCAGATCGCTACGGCCACGTTCCCGGACGCCGAGACACTGACGTTTGGGGCTGCCACGAAGGGCATCGTCGGCAGCAAGGCTGTGGAGATGTCGATCGACTGGTGGGCCTTTGCTCAGATTTTTTAACGGCTGGCGGCTGAGCGGGTGCTCGGGCACCTCCCTCGGGCACCCGCCACTTTCAACCAACAAGGAGTATCGGGTGATCATCAGAGCTGACGAGGATTCCCTGGGCCGCATGTTGGGCGTACCCAACGCGCAGATTCCGGCGGCAGTGCTGGCGGAGTACGAGTTGCGGCTGCGGATGTTTCACTGCGACGGCAACTCGGGTTTGCTGGGAACGATCGGAATCATCGACATGCTCCGGAGCATGAAGTTGGGGGTGCGCGAACGCGACAAGCCGCCGACCCAGGTCGATTGGTCTGGCGTTCCGATGGACGGCACGGTGCGCGTGGAGGCCAGGGTTCCGGGCAAAGACGGCAAGGGGACGATACGGGCCTTGGGGGTGTATGTCGGGCAGGTTGGTGTCGGGAGCCTGGCCGTCCGCCTGGATGGCAGCGAGTACGTTCACGAGGTACGCCGTGACGCCGTACGGATCGCCCGCGAGGAGCCGATAGAGCCAGAGTCGCCGGAAGATGCCCCTGCCTGTCAGGCAGACAACTCTGAACCGGAGCCGCCGGCAGACAATCCACTCCCTGACGAGGCGAAGGGCGACAACAAACCGGTGCCAGAAAAGGCGAAGGCCAGCGCGGCACAAATAGCTTCTGTTGCGAGTTTGGTCGAACAATCCACAGCGGAGTAGAGATGGCCCTACACACCTGGAACGCTGCTGGGGCTGGTGTCTGGAGTGGTGCCAACTGGGACCCCTCTAAGCCTGTGACAGGCGGCGCGGCGGCGTTCGACAATACGTCCGATGAGAACTGTACAGTCGACGAAACGCCGGCCACCCTGCTCTCTCTGACGGTGGCGGCTGTCTATGACGGCGACATCGACCTTGTGACTTTTGATGTGACTGCGCCCACCGTGACACTTGATGGTGCCGGCACGTTCGACATGGGCACGGGCACGATGACCGTGTCGAACTTCGACAACCTACATCAAGCGGTTTTCGACGATGGCACGAGTACGCTCATCTTCTCGGGCGACGGAGAGTGGATCAGCGATGGTACTGCCCGGACGCTCTACAATGTGACGATCAATGCTGGGATCACCACGTCAGTGCCGGCTGCTTCGGGATGCTGCCATACGGCAGGGGTATTGACTATCAATGGTGAATTGGCCATAGCAACAGGGGAAATGGCTCGTCAGTTGGGGGGTAGCGTAGTAATCAGTGCTACTGGGATTGTATCGGGATTGGGTACATTTAGTCTTAGTAATCTTGAGGCTGGTAATGGAATAACAACTCAAGCAGGCACAATTACCTGTGCTGAATTGTGGTGGTACAGGGGGAATGTGGCATCGATACTTGCTCCTGGTACTTATGCTCCAACATTATTTAGGATTTACAATAATGGTGCCGGTCTTGACTTCTGCCGTCTCTCCGCTGGCATCTATAATTTCGACTGCAACGTGGAGCTAGAGAACACCGGTGCTGGGTCGATGACCCTCGACTGTGACACCAACTCCCCCACCGTCAATATCTACGGCGACGTAACGATCACCGAAACGGCAGGCGAGTGTATCTTCAGCGGTGCGGTCATTCTTGTCAGCATCGACGACCAGGCGTGGGACGGGGCGTGTACTACGACGAACCCCGAAGTCGAGATCGACAAAACGATCAGCGGTGACGTGACGTTCACGAATGCTGATGTTGTCTGGTCCGCGTCCGGGATCGACATGGCCGGAGACCTCACGCTTACCAGCGGCGACTTCGACGGCGCATCCAACGACCCCGACGTGACCTGCAACGCCTTGGTCATGGATTGCAACGCACTAAGCATGGGCGACGGGGACTACACGGTCAGCGGTGCTTTCGATATCGCGGATGTGACTACATTTTCTGGTGGTACAGGCACCTTGGCATTTGTTGGCGGGAGCAACCAAGCAGTTGACGCTGGGGCCGAGACAGTTGGGGCCGTGGACATCGACAAGACTGCCGGCACGGTCACCTTCGGGGCCGGGTTCACAACGGCGTCGTACTTGGGGATCCAGGGCGCGGTGGACTTGAACGGGCAAACGATTGTCGCGACAGGCGACTTCAAGCAGGTGGGCGGCTCTTGGGCGGATCCCGAGAGTTCAGACATCACCGCTGGCGGCGACGTGGAATTGCGCATCGCCAATCTGGAGGGGAGTGGGGCTTGGGCTATCGACGCCACGGGTTACCTGTGGCTGTACGGTGCCAGGGTGGCGCACCTCGACGCCTCGGCCACGACAACCGCCAAGGCATTCCGGTGCGAGGACAAAGGCAACAACACAGACGTTAGCTTTTACGCAGGCGGCAAACGGCTTGGCCCGGGGCTGATGCTTTCCGTCTGATCGAGGAGTGAAATGATAAATCTACCTGACCCGAATGTTGAGTGGGGCTGGACGGTCCACGCTCCGTCCGCCGACACTGCCGCCGTGGTGGCCTTGGCAGCCGCCGAAGACATCCGCCACGTCGTGACCTGCATACTTTGGAGTTACAACGCTACGCCCACCGGCGGGAGTCTTACGATCACAGACGGCACCACGACGATTGTGGTTGCTGTCGTGGACCAGGGTCCCGGCAAGATTGATCTTCCGCGGGCATTCTGTGGGATCCAGGGCGACGCAGTCACGGTTACGCTGGCCGCCGGCGGTGGAGGCGTGACCGGCCGGGTAAACGTCCAGCATGCCTGAATTACCGGCACGGATCACTTGAAGAGCACAAGGATTGAGGTGAGCGATGGACATGAGCATTCTTGGAACCGAGTTGACGGGCGACCCCTTGTCGCGTAACTACTCCGGCATGACGGACGTGCAGGCGGCGGCCGATCTAAACACCGTTTACCGCACCCGGAATCGTTCGTCGATGACCGGGAGCGAAGTGCTCAATGCCATTGTCAGGTCAGAGTATCTTGCTCTGTCTGACGCCAACAAGGACCGTGTTTGGCAATTGCTTCACCTCGGCACGCTAGACCCGTTTGGAGTTGAGGCGGATTTGATCAGCGAGATTTTCACCGCTGGCTCAGCAACGGTTACTGCTCTACTGGCACGCCGCAAGGACGATGTGAGCCGGGCCGTAGAGCTTGGGCTGGGGACCATCGCTCCAGGTGATATCGAAAATGCGAGGTACTGATTATGGCTACTCAAGCAGTGCTGCAGAAATACGGCACTCAGCTTCTATTCTCGGACGTGACGGACTTCAGTGGTGGCGATGGCCCCCCGGCAACGGCAGCGAACAACTTGATTATTGGGTCGCCAACAGTAGTTCAAATTGACTGTACAAGCGTGGCTGCTGCTGCCGGGCGTCAGTCCGACAAAACGGCATCACTTGCGCACACTGGAAGCGCATGGCCCTGCGAGTGGGTCCTGGGTGCTTGCACCGAGCACGTAGCGACACCAACAGCCGGCGAAACTGTCGAGTTTTACTGGAACGCCTCGCCGAATTCTACGGCAGGAACCGGCAATAGCGGCGCGGCTAGTGGTGCCGATGGCGTTTATGCCGTGGCCGGAAAAACGCAGTTGATATTTATCGGGGCCCTGGTCCTCCGAGCGGCGGTTCTCAATATTGACGCCGATGTGGGAAGGATTTGGCTACCGCACCTTTACGGTTCGCTCATTGTCATCAACGTCTGCCCCACAAAGGCAATGCACTCGGCGATGGACGAGTCCCACTTTACCCTTACCCCTATTATCCAAGACATTCAGGCAGCGGCATGAGCCTTCTGGTCCCCAGTTACAAGACTGGTTACGCACGCAACGCGGGCAAGTCTGAGAATCCCGGCTTGTGGGACGACTTGCGTGGGCTGTGGGTTCCGGCGTTGGGCCCGACCGGCTTGACGCTGCGGGACGTGTCGGGGCACAAAAATGATGGTACGCTCACCCTCATGGCTCCGGCGACGGATTGGGTAATGTCCGAAAAGGGTTGGGTGTTGGATTATGACGGGGCGAACACTTATGTGGACTGCGGTGATGCAGATGACTTTAGTTTTGGGAACGGCACTCGTGATTGGCCGTTTTCTGTGTCTGCGTTGGTCAACATGCGTGACGCAACGAACTTTACAGGAGCAGCAAAGTATACATCAGTCGGGGGCCTGGAGTGGCGATTCAGTACCGATGGGGCGGATAAGTGGTTGTTTTTGATGTACGACACATCTGTCAATAAATTCATTGCTCGTTTGACAGATGCGTTGACTGGCCGCGAAAATGACTGGATGCACGTAGTCGGTGTCTATGATGGTTCATCGGTACTAGCTGGAATTTCCATTTATATCGATGGCGTGCGGGCTGATACAGCAGACTGGACGGCTGCCCCATACGTGGCGATGGAGCCGTTGAATCAATCGGTTAGGATTGGGCGAATTCTTAGCGCGGAATCAAATGGGCAAATCGGTCCCGTGTCGCTCTATGGTCGTATTCTCGCCCACTCCGAAATCCAACAACTCTACGCCGATCCGTTCGCTGCATTGCAGCCGAGGTCGAGAGCGTTTGCGGCGGCGGCAGGACTGTCGATCCCAATAGCTATGCACCACTACAACATGATGGCTGTATAGATGCAAGAACTACGAGCAAATACGATTGTCAAGGTGCGAGTGGGTCCGTTTGTCGACGTGGCCGACGGCTTCACCCCGCAGACGGACATCGGCAATCCCGACACCGACCTGACTGGAGTAGATGAGGCAGAACTGCTCAAGCACAACGGCGCGGGTACCGTAGACCTGATTTCAGGGGCCAACGTCTGGGCCGCAATTACTGGGTGCGATGGTTGGTACGACCTCACGTTTAGCGGTACGGACACGAATGCCGAGGGGTTGCTGGATCTTGTGATACAAGACGATTCAGACTGTCTGCCGGTTCATAAGCAGTTCATGGTTCTCGCTGAGGCGGCTTACGACAGCAAGTACGTGGCCAAGGACGATGGGTTCATGGACGTGAACCTCAAGACTGTCGGGCGTACCGACACCCAGGAGACGGAAGCCAACAACCTGGAAAGTGCTTGTGCGAACTACTCGGTGACCCGGGGGCTGACCGGGACGGCCGTGCCCGCCGCGGTAGCGGATGCTGCCGGGGGGCTAGCGATTAGCGATGGCGGTGAACTGGACATCGACGCGATCCTGGCCGATACGAACGAGCTACAGACGAACCAGGGCGCCTGGGCCACTGCAACCGGCTTTTCAACTCATACTGCGGCAAATGTAAAGACAGCGATCGAGGCGGGCGGCAGCAGCCTTGCGACCATTCTTGCCGATACCAATGAGCTGCAAACGAATCAGGGCGCCTGGGCTACGGCCACGGGCTTCTCGACACATAACGCGGCGGCTGTGAAAACAGCGATCGAGGCGGGTGGGAGTAGTCTTGCAACTATCCTGGCCGACACCAACGAACTGCAGACGGATTGGGCTGACGGCGGGCGGCTGGACTTGATCTTGGATGCGGTTTCGGGTGGCGGTGCGAACATCTCCACTGCAGGAACGAACGTCTCGACGAAGGGCTGAGTGTCGATGAGCAAAACCGTCACGCGGAACTGGATGATCGAGGGCGAGCTGACTAGTGTCACGTCGGCCAAACTCTCCGATCCAGATGGCACATACGGCGTGCGACGCGATGACACGGAAGCGGTTGTCGTGGAAGACGGCACAGCAATGACAGAAACGTCCACAGGCGTTTACACCTATTCGTTCGACGAGCCTGCCGCGGGGCTGGCCTACACCGCATACGTGGAATTTGTGTATGGCGGGGCGACCTACCATTTCGAGCACGATCTTCCGGCGACGGGGACCGGAGAGACGCTGACAGTCACCTACGAGACGTTGCGGCGCGAGATTGGCCGGTTCCTGGGCCACGGCCACGACCCGGACGACTGGGAGGGTGACTCCGAGGTGGTCGCCGATGTGGCCGACCTCTTGCGAAGCGGCGTGCGACGGGTCCATACGCCCCCGCCGCTGCCCGGCGAGAAGTATTCCCACGAGTGGTCGTTCCTGCGTCCGGTGGAAACGCTCACGACTACCGCGCCCTACACCACCGGGACTGTGGAGATTGTCAGCGGCGTGGCGACGATCAGCGATGGCACCTGGCCGTCCTGGACCACGCAGGGGATGCTCACGATCGCTGCCGGGACGTACTCGGTGGCCAGTGTTAGCGGCAGTGACCTGACGCTAACCGATACATCGGTCGACGCAGACGCCGAAACGACCTTCAGCTTGGGACGCATGGCGTACGACATGCCGTCGGACTTCGCCATGATCGACGGGCCGCTGATCTACGCGGCCGGGCAGTCGATCCTCCAGAACCCCATTCCGCGGCTCTCCGAGTACCGATTGCTCAGTGACTTGTGCTCCAAGGTGATGAGCGGCTACCCGCGGGCGTTCGCCATCCGCCCCAAGGCCATCGACATGACCGCGGTGACGGCCTACGAGATGCTGCTGAGCCCGACGTCGGACGCCGCCTACTCGCTGTACTACCACTACCGGGTCGCGATCCCGCCGCTTGACGGCAGCAACGAGGTTCCGCCCGGCGGCGACGCGCACGGGGAACTGTACCTGGAGGCTTGTCTGGCGGCGGCCGAGCAGAAGTTTCACGATGGGGTCGGCCTGCACTCGGCGCGGTTCCTGGAATGCCTGATCGCCTCGGTCTCCCATGATCGCCTCGTCTCCTGCCCGGACACCCTCGGCTTCAGCCGCGACCAAAGCGACCAGATGGCTGGATTCGATCCGGAGAACCATCTTTTTACCGACGTCGGAATCGTGCAATACAAGGGCTACCCGCCTTGATTTTGGTAAGTCAAGTCGTTTGGGGGGTGTGGTAGGCTAGAACGTCACACAAGTCACCGCGAAAGCCTGGACGGCCGTCCGGGTGGACGTTGATCCGAACCCCGTCAGACCTGCATGCAGGCGGTCTGGTGGGGTTTTTTCGTGGGGGGAAAAGGCACAAGTCCCTTTAATTCAGTTGTGTCACGAAAGGAACGACTAGAAATGTCAGCTCATAACGCACTCCAGAATATGTATAAGGCCCCCTTCTTGATGGAGGATCCCGGCGACGGCGAAAACCTCGCAGTCGATCGCTGGCTGGCCGTTTTCCCGATCACCAGTGCGGGCGCGAGCGAGACGCGGATCCTGCTCGCACCCAGCAAGGCCGGCTTGACCTTTCTGGTTGAGCACAGCGTGGACGGCGGCGACTTCGACCTCACCGTCAATCCGACGAGCGGGACGTGCTACGGCTACAACCAGGCCAACTCCACCGCGATCGCTTTTGAGACGGCCGGTGACTGGGTCATGTTTGTCTCCGTCAAGATCGGCGCCGAATACGCCTGGCGCCTCCTGGAGCAGGAAGGCACCGATGCGACACGGACGGACGTGATTGCCACCACGGTCAATGCGACCAGTGCCACGATCACGAACGCCACGCTCGGCAAGCTGTCGGTGACTGCGACGGCCGTGACTGCGGCTGGCAGCGGGATTGGAAACGCTGGTGCGTTGGCCTACGGCATGAACATCGTCGGCTCCACCGACAACACCAAGGGCGTCATTTTGCCCGTTGCCACGGCCAATGCGATTGTGGAAGTGCTCCAGACCGTGAACAACAAGGCGTTGGCAATCTATCCGCAGGTCAACTCGGCGATAGGTGACCTGTCTGACAACGCGGCGCTGAACACAGGCACGTCCAACACCGCGGCCGACGCGGGGACAACGCATAATGTCTGGTTCAAGTTCATCGCCACGAACACCACTCAATGGTACATCTCAAAATGAAAGTGCTCCTTGGAGTTCCGCACAACGGTACGGTTTCATGGGCGGCTGCACAGTCTGCGTGGCGGTGTTCCGCGGACCATAAAGTGGAAGTGTCAAACCTTCCGACGAGCCTTCTGGCCTTGGGGTTCAACTGTCTGTACACTCAAGCCCTCAACCGCAACGAGGCCGGGGACGGCATCACGCATTTCGCGATGCTGCACTCCGACATCGCTGTGGATGGTTACTGGCTGGACACGCTGTTGCGGATTATGAGCGAGCGCGATGCCGACATGGTGTCTGCCGTCAATTCAATCAAGGACGATCGGAACCTCACTTCCACCGCTATTGCGCTGCCTGGGGAGTCCTGGCGGCCGTGGCGGAGGTTCACGATGACTGAGGTGCTCGACATGCCGGCCACCTTCAACGCGGCCGAGGCGTGCTACGAGGGTGCCGTGCTGTTGCACAACTCCGGCTGTTGGGTGGCGGATCTGCGTAAGCCGCTGTTCCATGAAGCTGACGAGGACGGTGAGTTGCGTGCGTTCTTTACGATTCGCGATCGTGTACGACGCCGGGATGGACAATGGGTGCCTGAAGTGGAATCGGAAGACTGGTTCTTCTCCCGGCGGCTGCACGAACTTGGCGCGGACACCTATGTCACGCGAGAAGTGGTGACGCACCATTTCGGCCTGGCTGAGTTGGACAACCAGACCGACCGTGGCACGTTCAGTCAGGATTTGGCCACCCCGATGGATTGGGCAAAGGTACTCAAGGAGGAACTCAGTGCTACTGCATGAAGCGATAATTCTCTCCGGTATTCTCGATCGCTTACGGCCGAAGTCGATCCTCGACTGCGGTTCGGGTTGCCGTGCCGATCGCACCATCGTCCAGCCTCACATCGCCGCGGTATTCTCGGGCTTCGACGTAACCTGGACCGACATACAGCCTGGGCCGGACATAATCCAGTGCGACTTGACCCAGATCGAAGCGGTCCGCAACCTGCCGCGATGTGAGATGGTCACGGCCTGTTCGCTTCTGGAACACGTCACAGACATCGACGTGGTGCTGGGAGCGATGGCCAGCCGGAGTAAGCGATGGATGATAGTGACGGCTCCCTATTCGTATCCACCTCACGACTGCCCTGTCGACAATGGGTGGAGACCGAGCCCCGAGGAGTTGGCCCAGCGGGTTGTGCGACAGGGCTTCACGGTCATTCAGTCGTGCGCCAGCGGACCGGAGACATTCCAAGGCGTACCGGATGCGTCGACATCTATCGTGGTGGCCGAGAGGCAAACGGATGGTTTCAATTGGATGAATGTCCGAGGCTGGCTGACCGAGACGGAGGGTGAAGAACTCATCCGGCTGGTCGAGGGCAAAGTTGTTCTTGAAGTAGGAACATTCTGTGGGCGGTCGACGCTGGCAATGGCGGAGACTGCTCGCAAGGTGCTCTGCATTGACACTTTTGCCGATTGTCCCGAGGAGGGCATGACAGATACGATGACCGAGGCATTGTGCAACATCAAGCGGTCTGAGCACAGGGACAAGATCATCGTGACCAGGGGCCGGCAGGAGGACGTTTTGCCGACAATGGATTTATCGACGATCGAGGTCGTGTTTTACGATGCGGACCACTCCGAGCAAAGTACGAGCCGGGGCATCCGTCTTCTGGAGAAAGCTGGGCTGCCGAAGACCGCAACGGTTATTTTCCACGACTATCACTCTTTGGATCCTGGAGTGATGAAAGCCGTTGACGCATGGTTTGCCCCGAAGGGGATGTCACCCAGAACCGTCGGTTCGCTGGCAATTTTCGACGCTGCCGAGAGAGCCAAGACTGCATGAAAGGGGCCGCAGATGGCCAGAACGAAGTTATCTTTGGGAAGGTGTGGTCAGTATGCGATCTACTGTCCATCCAGCTTTCAGTCTGTAGCTAATTGCGTCATGCGAAAGTCCAGTGTCTTGCGCCCATGCCGCGATACACTGCGACTTGCCATTGTAAGTCAAGATGCGATTTGCTCGCGTGTTGCGTTGCTGTTCGCTTCTAGTGGCCCACCGGCAATTGTTAGGGCAATACCCCAACGAATTGTCAATACGTTCGAGCGTATGCTTAGGGGATGGTCGGGGCCCCATATCAGCGCAGAAGTTCTGAAAGGATTCGTTCCACCGCTGACAGACGGTTATCCCCCGGCCACCGTAATAGGAGAAGTACGGCGATGTCGGCAAGGAGCATCTCTGTCGCATGGCTTGCCAAATGGCGTATTCCTTGGTGTAGGCCATTCCATGAATGCGTGCCCTGATAGCGTTGGAGCACGATTGGCAACAACGCGATCTTCCTCCCAGCAGATCAGAGGCTTGGACTGGTTTCTCGCGCCCGCATTTGCAGCGGCAAAGCCACATGGACTTGCCCCACGAATCGCGAGAATGATACCGCAGGATGGTCCAGGAACCAAACTTCAGTCCGGTCAGGTCTTTGAACCTGTGTCCGTGCTTGATAGAATCGGGGTTGTCCATCAGATTGACCTCTCTGTCAGGTTGAGATGGTGGAAAGGCCCGATCGGGAATTCCAACTTCCCCTCGGGCCGCTTCATTATAGCACCCTCCGCCGGGAATGAAAGAGGGGGCTTCTAAGATGGCTACGACCAAAAGTCGCGGAGGCATAAAATCCAAGACCAGAGAATTGCGCTGGCCGGCAGCCGGCGTAGTACGACGCACCAGCAGTGAGACTCATCCCGAGTTTCGCGAACCCTTTCCCACTCCGTGGTCTATCAACTGCCGCCTGGAAGACCAGCTCACCAAGCGGCTGCGCGGAGGGTCGCGGCCCGGCTTGACGTCCTGGGTAGGCGACCTGGACGGGGGGGCGATCGACGGAATACTGTTGGTCGTCTCGGCTTCTGATGCTGGGGTCGCCCCGATCCTGGCTGTTATTGCTGACAACACGTTCGGTGTAGTCGAGGACGACACATACTCGGTGCCAATCGCCAGCTTGCTGACGGAGTCTGGTGTCGCGATTCTAACAGAGGGCGAAGACGACATTCTCATTGAAAGCGCGGAGGTACCGGGATGCTTTCTAGTCGCGCGTGGCCGAAAGGTGTATGCAATAGAATCCGGGGGCATCACGAGTTTGGACCCAGTCACCGGCGAGTCTATTGTCCTGGAAGCGTCTGCCGGAACGATCCCCACCGGTTGCACGCACGGCTGTTTCTACCGGGATCGGCTCGTAGTGGGCGGGGCATTCAACGCCATGTCCCGCCAAGGCGACCCTACAGATTGGGGTTATGGGGCCGTCGCGGCAGGACGAGCGATACGGTTC
>SDBU01008160.1_pt1 | contig 11961 bp, 12 predicted proteins | sample 2277071 | NCBI WGS metagenome assembly SDBU01 (sample SAMN10397929, study PRJNA504765) | marine sediment metagenome | isolation source: marine sediment core GS08_GC12, 126 cmbsf | place: Arctic Ocean: Gakkel Ridge, Loki's castle | collected 2008
AATTGACGATGTAAAACACGGTCAAAATCGATTTTTAAAATTTCAAAACCCGCAGAAAGACAATATGACAGGATTAATCACCAATTTTTAAACAGCCTCGTATTTTTCGAGCCTTTTAAATTTGGCTCTGGTATAATAATATCACATTTCTTAATATTATGTAATCCCCTCATACTTCATGTGTCATCCATCTATCTGAACGAGATCAGTCAACGATAAGGTTCAAATCCATTAGGAAGGGACGATGATAATGGAAGCTCTCATTTCATCACCTCAAAGATAGTCACCAAGCCATCGACTTCACCCTTTAAGGAGTGTTAAACCCGAAGCGGCGCATTTGGAATCTTTCCGCGCCTACGTCGATTCTATAATGAGGTAATTGACGACACTTGACATATAAGGCCATAAAACTCAGGCTTTCGGTCGTTGATAAAATCGACTTCATGCTCCCCTGGGACAATTATAAAACGCTTTCGGCGGGCTTCTGCCGGTTCGATCTCAGCGTAAAGGATATCCTCCTCATTACGCTTGCCTTCTGCCAAAGATCGACCAAACCAATGAGCGATCTTACTGCGACCGGAGAACTTAGTCCCTCGCTCCTTACCAACACGGTTGACTGCAACACAAAAAACGTGGTTCTCAATGGCTCTTGTGGGGACGATATAGTCAGGGTAGACTTTGCCAGGTTCAGGCCAATTGGCGGGGAAAACTAGTAGGTCAGCCCCCTGTAGCCCTAGAACCCGAGAATGTTCAGCAAACATCAGGTCGTAGCAGATGCCTATCCCGATCTTGCCCACCTCGGTGTGGTAGACGGTCGGAGGCAGGTCACCGTGGTTTAGGAAACGGTCAACCCCCAGATAAGGAAGGTGAAGCTTGCGATGTTTGCCCACCAGACCGTGGGGACCAAGCAGCACTGCCGCGTTGTAGCACTTGTCTCCATCTTTCTCGAGGAGACCAACGACGACATACACATTCAGCTCCCGGCAGGCAGCCATGATCTTCTCCGTGCTGGGTCCTAGAATCGGTTCGGCAACAGGAAGTGCCTCCTCTAGGCTGGAAAAGCAATACCCCGTCAGAGCACATACGGGAAGGACAATAAGCCTAGCCCCCTCCTTGGCAGTAAGCTCTATTAGTTCAAGGCATCTTGCTAGGTTCCTCTCCTTCTCTAAGATTTTGGGCTCCATTTGCAAGCCGGCAATCTTCACTTTTTCATCCATCACCATTGCCTCTCTCATATTTCAGACGCTTCTTAAAATATTCTTCAAGCTAGACGGAAAACTCATCGAGAAGTTCAATCCGTTCCCCAAATGCATCATGTAGTGAGGTATTACTGATTGCATGGGTAACTATAACCTTTATTCTGGCACGGGAACATAGTAAGTGAGTTAAGAACTCTCGAACAAGTTTCTGTGAACCATGAGCACTTTGAAATGCATCAACAAATTGTTCCCTTCTCTTTAGCTCTAGTATGGCCTTTCCAAATCGACTCGTCTGCCCTTCTTCCTTAATACCTCTGGCAAAGGTTGAAAGGCTGAAATCATTGGAAACAATGTATAATCCTTCGATACTAGCATCTAAACTTTCCAAATAGCTAACTATCTCTGCATAATTGCACGCCACAAGACCAAGCTCAGCGGGTATGTGTCTTTCATTAAATGTGGGGGCTTTACTAAGGAGAGGAAATTCCTGTTTCATATAGTCTGGCAAGAGAGAAAAGAAGTTTCTTACATAAGGTGAGACAAAGGTTATTCCACCAAAGTTTTGAAAGCAGTTTTCTATACTCTCAAGATTCTCACCAGGAGTTACATAAAATACTAGATAGCCTAGTTCCCCTCTTATTAAGGTGTTCTTGTTACTTGAAGACTCGGCATAATTACCAGGGGCTATGTCAGGCATATAGCCAATTACCACAATATCTATGTTCCTTATCAACTCTGGCTCTTTCAACCAGAATCTGTCCATAAACTCGGGAGCATAGAGTAAGCGGATACTGCTGCATTCAACAATAAACGCCCAGCAATCAGGAATACTATGCCTTACTCTGATGGGGGTAATTCGGTAATCGTCAATATAGAATGGTTTGGCGTGTTCAAATGTCCCGACGTGCTGAACATTTGGGTAGGTAAATTTCCTCTTCAATTTGCTCGCCAATAGTGCTGCAGTCTCATTGAAAACTCGCCAGGTTAAATCACCAGTATGCACATCTACTTTGGTGTTTGGGCTTAAGGCGAATAATCCTGCATAGTGATCAGTATGTCCATGTGATAAAAGGCAATGGTAATGTTCGGCTGTAAGCACTGGGTAGTCAATCCCTGGCTGCCACTCCTTCTTGGTTGCCAGTGCATCGATGAATTCTTGGTCTGCAAAGAAAAAACTCCAGCATCACAAAGAAGATTTACTTTGGGGGTATTTATTTCTACACAAGACCCTACACGCGGAGTTGTCAAACTATTCTGGTAGGGTCTAGGTCTGTGGTTGGTCACCCTTAACATTAGGATTGAACCTTGATCTGAATTACATGCCCTTTTCTACTGCGTATACTAGATAAAGCTTTAGTTGAGAGCTGAGGGAGTCCTCTCCCTCAGTTTTTTCGTGAAAGAAGGGACTTCATCTATCCTCACACCTGTCATTGCGGGAGATACCATAGACCAAAGCCCAGCACGAGGCAGAGGAGGATTTGTACCCATGGATACAGGTTATAAACTCGTCCTGCCCTAGCGCAGAAAGAAATCTGGCCTGAAAGGATCCCACCTACCTACCAAGCGGTCGAACGCAGGTTGCGGAAATGTCTTCTTGAACATTCGGTAGTAGTATAGTTCCTCTACAGAAGATAACCATGGGTTACCCTCTATCCTGTTGTGTTCCGCCAGCTCGCTTTCAGAAATGTACTTCTCAGCCTGTGAGCGCATGATCCACGCTACACCTGAACCCTGAGCGAAGAACCGTTTTGGCTGGTAGATGATGTTGTCGGGTAGGCGACCATCGAATGCTTGGCGCAAAATCCACTTGCCAACTTGCTCCGGGCCATGGATCTTGCAACTCAGTGGTATCTTCAAACAGAAGTCAACCACCTTTGCGTCAAGGAATGGCGTACGAGTTTCTATAGAATTTGCAGCCATCAATCTGTCCAACCTTTGCAACGCTGTGTTAGGAGCCACATTGATGAGCCTGTCAACTATACTGGCAACCTCCTCCTGGTTCTTTCCCTGCCTGAACTGACCCTCATACCCGGCAAAGAACTCATCTGCTCCCTCACCGGTGAGAACGCAATTGGTATGCGGGCTGACAAATCGTCCGGCCAGGAAATTGGCAATTGCCCCATGCACACAGCTTTCCTCAAACATCTCTTGGTGATAGATGGCCTGAGACAATATCTCGTTTATCTCTTTTTCACCGAACATTAACACATGATGCTTAATATCCAAGTAGCGGACTACGTCTCGAGCCAGCGGGAGGTCTTGCCCCTCCTCCATACTTACTGTAAAGGCTTCGATATCTGGCTTTATCTCCTTGGCAATGCAGATTATGAGGCTACTATCCAGACCTCCGCTTAAGAGGACCCCTCCCACGGCGTTGTCTTTCATCCGTCTCTCCGTTGCCTCTTCCAGTAGTTGAGCCACCACTTTCTTGGCTTGCTCGAAACTCTCAAAATCGGGAGTTTCTACAGCTTGAGAGGTATATTTCTGGAACCCCAGCTCCTGGGAGTAAACATAACCAGGCGGAAACTCCCTGACATCGTCAGCTATACCCACCAGGCTCTTTGCCTCTGAGGCAAAGCATAATCTCCCATCGCTATGCCCATAGTAGAGAGGTTTCACGCCCACAGCATCACGAGCCAGTATCAACTTACCCTTGTCAGATATGGCACAGGCAAAATCTCCATCTAACTTCTTGGCAAACTGGCTACCAAACTTATCATAGAAATACAGCACAGCCTCGGCATCAGTCATGCTTGATTTTTCTGGATTATATATACGTCCATCAAGGACAACTGTTTTCTGACCATCAGACGTATGGTGTGAGCCAGCCTTCGAGTCTCCACCCACATTCAGTTCGCAGCATCCCAAGTTTATCCCTTGCTCTCGATTTATCCAGGTCTCGTGCGGACCTCTATACTTGATCCTCTCAAGCATCCGAGCTAACTCAGCATTGTCAGCGCCTTGAATTCCAGCAACTCCTGCCATAATTACTCTCCTTTCACCAAGATCATTATATCTGAACTACGCCTTCGCTTCTTGAAAAGCGTCGAGTGCCTTAATGGCATGGAAACCATCCACGCAATAGGCATCCGCTCCTATTTCCTGGGCATACTCATTAGAGACCGCTGCTCCCCCAATCAGGACCTTGACCTTATCTCTAAGACCATTTTCTTTCAGCGCTTCAATTATCTCCCCCATTGCCACCATTGTAGTAGTCAGCAAAGCGGAAAGCCCTAGAAAATCAGGTTTATATTCTCTGACAACCTCCACAATCTTTTCTGTAGGCACATCTGTGCCCAAGTCATTTACCTCATATCCGGAGCCTCTAATCAGGATAGCAACAATATTTTTGCCAATATCATGGATATCTCCCTTTACCGTGGCTATGGCGAATTTCCCTTTTGTTTCAATACTCGCAGCTTCAAGATGCGGCTTTAGAATATCCATAGCTGCGCCCACTGCTTCCGCAGAGGCTAACATATCTGGGATAAAGTATTCCTTTGTGGCATATTTCTCTCCTACAACCTGCATCCCTGCAGTCAGACCCTGCGTGATTATTATCTTCAAAGAGATATTATTCTCCAGTGCTAACTGTGTTAGCTCCAGCACCCCAGGCATCCCGGACATACCCTCATCTACTCCTTCATCATCCTTGGTCTTTCTTCCCTGGATAACGTTTTCCTTAAGTAAGGCAACGACGTCTTCACTCACTGTTCCCTCCTCTCTTCATATACATTCAGCCTAGGCAATATGCCAGGTATCTCTTGGAATATCTTAGTAGTGGTGGCTGAATCTATGTGCTCCACAGGTTTTGAAATAAGTTGCTTCATCCTCTCGTAGGCTAGAGCCAATACATTATCTGTCTCCCCTTCTGCCTCAAAGGGATAAGGCATAGAAAGTTGCCTGCTACGTAACATGGGGCGAATATAGCGGATATATAGCTTTTGTGGTGTCCCTACCACTTCTCTTATTTGTTTTAGGGTGTCTGAAATCTCTGCTTGACCCATCCGTGGCGGCTTTAGGAAGAACTTGACCATCTGGAAGTGAGCATCGTCCAAAACAGCTTGAAGTGGACAAAAGGTAGAATTCCCATCAAGCAAGCCGTAAGCACAATGCAAGTATTGTGGCCCGCTTAAAGTGACTAGTATATCTGAGAGCAATCTTTCTATTGCGGATTGCATTCCCGGTATTTTTGCGTCGCAGACGCCTGCGGTAGAGTAACAAGGCAACTTGTAGAATCGGGCCATTTGAACACAATCAACGTTGTATTGACTAGATTCGGGAGCACCATAGGAATCGTTAAGATTATCAAGCCGCGCTCTCACAGGCACGCTTCCGTAAAGCACTGGTGTTCCCTTATTTACCAATTGGCTTAATGTTATGCCCGCTAGAACTTCAGCGTTTATTTGGGCTATAATGCCATCTTCCTTGATAGGAGCTGTGGTTCCAGCCTGGGGAGCAGAGGAAACTACTACAGGTAGCCCCCTCCTGCAAATTTCGATTAAGGTCTGAGTAGTATCGTCAACAAACTGCAGAGGGCTTTTAACTAAACAGGTGATAAAGGAAATAATGGGGTTTTCCTTAAGTTCTTCTTCTCCTCCCACTATTAGCTTTGCCATGTTTACTACGTTATCCAGTTGTTTCAGGCTGGTTAGCCCTGCCATAACATGCTTGGTGGTGTTATTTAAGGAGGCGAAGAATTTGTTAACATCCTTATTATCTTCTGTAATGTCTTTGTCCTGGATATTTACTGGACGGATGAAGGCATCCAGGCTTTCCAGATGTTCGCATAGGTGAGCTGCCTGGCAAAGGTCCAAAACAGTACCACGTCGTCGGTGAAATTCCGGCACCAGAATCTCAATGTTAGGGTCGGATTTCTTAACATAGGCTGGAAAATCAACATCGAGCCAGATATTGGTCTCAGAACCGGAAACAAAGAACACCCTTGGCTCTTCACCATTCATTATCAGACTATTATCTTTGTTCCTGGCACCCAATTTGACTGTTTTAGGTGCGCTATCGAGGGCATGTAGAACGAGTTTCTCTGTTATTCTTATTAGCCAACAGGGATTATCAACAGAGGAGACTGACGTAACCTCAGCGCCGCTGCCGTGGAATATCTCTGCTGCCTCGCGATTGAAACATATCAAGCCAAGATCACTCAAAATCTGCATAGAAGCCTGGTGAATTTGTGTTATCTGCTCCTTAGTCATTCTTTCGTATGGAGCATGGACTAGGATTCCTTCTCTGGGCACTTCTTTCCTCCTGGCTAGACTCTCGGTTTCGTTTAGTCCTCGCCGGAGCCTAGAGATTCCACCACCTTTACTGCTTGAAAGCCATCAGCGCCATAACCATCAGCACCTATGCTTTGGGCAAATTCCTCCGAGACAGCAGCCCCGCCAACGATGACCTTCACCTTGTCCCTAAGCCCACTTTCTGTGAGTGCCTGGATGGTGTCCGCCATGTATATCATGGTGCTGGTAAGCAAGGCAGACAGCCCCAGAAACTGAGGCTTCTCCTCCCTCACAGCATCCACAATGACTTGAGGATCGATATCATTCCCCAAATCCTTAACCATGTAACCAGCGCCTCGAAGCAGTATCGAGACTATGTTCTTCCCAATATCATGAAGGTCTCCTTTGACTGTAGCCACAATTATCTTGCCCTTGGACTTGATGCCACTCTTGGCGAGGTGAGGCTCCAGTATCTCCATAGCTACCCCCACTGCCTCGGCTGAGGCTAGCATATCCGGAATATAGTATTCCCTCGCCTCGTATTTCTGCCCCACGATGTCCATGCCCTCGGTGAGTCCCTTATTGATTATATCCTGGGCATTTATGCCCAGGGCAAGGGCTTTCTCGATAAGCTCACTCACTCCAGGCTGCCCCACCATCCCTTCCTCCAAGCCCTCATCATCCCGGGTTACTCTTCCCTGGATGACATTTTCCTTGATAAGTGCCAGTATATCTTCTGTCACCATCTACCTCCGCATATCAATTTCTCAATCTTGTCAGCAGACCGGTGTATCTGTTCCACCTGCTCCAGCTTGAGCTTCTGGTAGGGTTCTACCACTATCCCTTGTCGCGCCATCACATTTCTCCTAGTCTAGTATCTATAGGTTATCATAGATACTCTGTAGAAAGTCTGAAGGCTGATGCTCGACGCTTGGAAGTGTGCAGCATATCTATGAGTTGCTCCGTAGTCAAAACCAAGCCGAAGGAACCCCTCACCTTCGCTAGTGTAGCCTTATGCAACTCCTGCCAGGAAGATGCTACTGCATCTTCTACTACTATAACATCATAACCCTTGTTGAATCCTTCCCTAATAGAATTTTCTACGCAGATGCAAGTGTCTATGCCGGTGTATATGACTGTATCAGCACCTATACCCTTCAGCCATAGCTCGAACTCGGTATCTTGAAAGGCAGAGTCCCTCCTTTTTACCACTACGTGGTCTTCTTTTGTTGGTAGCAACTCATCGATTATCTCTGCGTCCCATGTTCCTCTCACACATGCGGGAATCTTGAGGAATTCCATCCTTCTTCTCGGTATGATATGGTGTAGCCTAGTGAGGAGGTCTATCCCTGATGCCTCTCTAACTTGTTGTGAATAAAATACAGGTATGCGTAGTTCATGACAGACATCTATAATCTTCTTCACATTAGGTATGATCTTCCTGTATATATTTATATCGGCTCTAATAGCGGCTCCGAACTTTTCGTAAGAGCCTCCGTGCGCACAGAAGCCGTTCTGCATATCTATGACTACTAGAGCGGGATGAAATTCAGGGGGTCTTATGCGCGCCACAGCTCGTGTCTTCCTTCATATCGAGATTTTTTGACTCCTTCTTTCGTCCCAACCCATTTTTAATCATTCTTCCCTACAGGCATTATGTATAATGGTATGTGCACTAGTCTAGTAGCATTCCCTTCCTGTGAGCCCTAATGTATCCTTTGCACAAAGGGTCCTTACCCGTAAGCATGTCAGCCACCTTGATAAAGCTCATCATTTTAGCGTCAAGCGGATTTAAGATCACCGCATCGAGTCCAGCGTAGGCTGCCATTAGCAGGAAGGCTCGGTTGACCAGCTTTCTATTGGGTAGACCATAGGAAATATTGCTCAACCCCATCACAGTCTTGGCAGCCGGATAGCGAGATTTGATCTGCTCCAGGGTCTTCAGTGTGACCATCCCCTGGGTGGAATCCACAGCGATGGGGAGCACCAGAGGGTCGAAGAATATCTGCTCCGCCTCCAAACCTAACTGAGTCAACTGTGCCATTATTTGCTCACAGGCAGCCAGCCGCTCTTCGACATTGTCGGGTATCCCCTTTGTTCCCATAGCCAGCGCTACCAGCGAGGCTCGACGTTCTACCGCCAAGGAACCGATTAAGGTTAGCCTCTCAGGCTCAGCGGTGACTGAGTTGATTATCAGCCTCTCACTATGGTATTTGCGCAATGCAGCCTCTATCACGCTCAGGCTGTCGCTATCGATAACAAGCGGCTTGTCTGTAGCTTCCTGAACCACCTCCACCAACCACCCCATGGTTGCCATTTCCTCGTCCCTAGAGCCACTCCCCATGCCAGCATTCACCTCGATGAAATCAGCCCCGGCGGCAGCTTGAACTCTGGCTAGGGTCTCCATAAACCCCCTATCCCTGCTAGCGAGGGCTTCGGAAACAGACCTATTTGATGCGTTTATGTTTTCCCCAATTATTAGCATATTACTCCACGAAACAGTTCACAGGGGGCAGGGGTCAGCAATCAGCCACTCTTTTCCAATGACCTCCGCAAACCGTTAAGCATCCGACCAACTTCCGCTGTTTTGTCCAATATTTGCTTTAACTGATTTCCATCGAGATAGTTTAAGTGCTCGGCTATTTGGACAAGGGTTTCCAACTCTGCAAGAGAGCCATAGTCTATAGACAGATATTGAAGAAAGTCCCTAGTATGTTGTCGTTCCCGTCCTTCAGCAATATTTGTTGGGATCGACACAGCCGCACGTTGCATCTGACTAGCCAGCCCATAGATTTCGCTCTTCGGAAACCTCTTCGTTATCTGATAGCAATTCACTACCAGATCCATTGCCTTCTGCCAGACTTCCAGATCTCGATAACTCTTGAAACTCATTTTTCCTCAGTTGCCAGTTGTCAGGGGTCGTCCGTTCTTCCCTGACCCCCGTCCACTGATCCCCGTGAACTGTTACTAATCCACGATACCCGCAATCTCTGAGAGCACCTGCTCTCTTACATCAGTGGGCAAGCTGTAATCATGGTTAGCCAGGATCTCCTGTACCCTTTCCGCTGCCCTCCGCCAGGTGGTCTTTCCTCCCTCGGCTTCCCACTCCTCCCTGCTATCCCTATTGCTCAAGGATGGCTGGTAGTGTTCACTTCGCATAAAATGCCTAGTGTGTTTGGCAGTGACGAAATTACCCCCAGGTCCCACTTGCTTGATGAGGTCAAAAGCCAGGGTATCATCGTTAACCTTTATGCCTTCAACAGCCCTCATCACCATTCCCAGTATCTCGTTGTCTACAACATATTTTTCATAGCAGGCAGTTAGTGCGAATTCCATAAGTCCCGCAGCATCATGGATAAAATTGGCACCTGCTAGGGCGCAGAGTAGGCTAGTGAGAGCAGACTCATAGCCACTCTGGGTATCCACCACCTTAGAGTCGGTCATGCCGCCGGTGGCATAGAAGGGGAGTTTGTAAAACTGAGCCATCTGGGCACCAGCCGCGTTGAGAAGACCCATCTCAACGGAGCCCGCCAGGTACTTGAGATCCCTGAGATCAGTGCTGGTGGCTACCGAGCCAAAGATAACCGGTGTCCCTGGATTGATAATCTGGGCAAGCATTATTCCCATCAAGGAGTCCACAGTCTGGATCACTAGGTTTCCGGCGAGCGTCACCGGTGAGGTAGCCCCGCACAATGGCTCGGCAGGACATACCAGGGGGATGCCGCTTTTGATGATGGTCACCACCAAGTCACCATACTGCCCGTCCATCTTCAGAGGGCTTATGCTACAGGTTATCATAGAGATGAGAGGACGCTGGCGAAGTTTCTCGGCAGAGCCGGCGACGAGCTCTGCCATTCGTATCACCTGGTTCACTCCATCAAGGGTGTAAACTCCTCCCATGACGTGCTTGGTAGTATTGTCCAGCCCAGCAAAGAAGCGGTTTACATCCACCTGCTCTATGGGCAGCTCACTGGGGTAGGTGGGTAGCATAAACAGGTGGATGTTATCCAACTTATCAACCAGTTTGGCGATGCGCTTCAGGTCATCCAAGGTGGCTAGTTGCTTTTGTCCAGTGTCCGGGTGATAGATATAGAGGGCGGTCCCTCCAGTTCCTGCGTATACCCGGCATCCTCCCAGGAGTATGTCGTGCTTCTCATCTTGCCCACAGAGCCTGAACTCAGACGGCGCCGTCTCTATGAGTTCCATGACCCTTTTCTGAGGCAAGCGCACCAGCCGCTTTTCCTGATCCACCCAAGCTCCAGCATCACTGAAGAACTCTAGCGCAACCTCCGAGTTTACCTCAAAACCTACTTCCTCAATTACCCGCATTGCGGTCTGGTGGATTCTGTGTATAGACTCTTCGGTGAGGGGCTTGAAGCTACCCCCAGGCAATCCCTTTCGAATCATATCCTTAGATTTCTACCTCCTACCACGACAATCGTATCTATCACAGGTTTTACAAGGATTATAATTCTCCACCTCGGCATGGGGGAGACCAATACCGATAATGCCCGATACCGACTTCCGGGGAATCATCAGACATTCCTCGGTCAAGCGAATCCCTGCCAAATCACCGTTCACAGCCCGGAAGACCATCTTTTGCTGGCTGATGTCCCAATCACAATAGCCGGGGCTAAAGCGCTGGCTTATAACAAGTCCTTGGTCATTGGCTACCTCCCCTATCCTGCCTTGGACAAAATCGGCTACTCTCTCAGCAGCATCTGACCCGATTGCATCCAGCACAGCCGACTGAAGTACAAGTCCATCCTCAGCCAGCCAGCTAACCATTTCCTCCAAGTGGTTGCCTATTGTCACCAAGAGCACCGCAACCTTATGGCATTGCTCCAGTAACCGGGCAATGACCTGGCTTTCGAAGGCAATTGAACCCCCAATAAAAACACTAGAGTCCTGAACCCGCTTTATATCCCAGATGGTATATGAATATGATGGTTCAATGAGGTGATGAGCGTTCTCTACATACTCATCGATCAAAGATAAGATACGTGCCGGCGGCTTATAATCAGCATCATATCCTATATAGTGACACACTTGCTTCCTATCGATTTGGCTACTAATAGCCAACATGCCACTTTCACCTCCTTTCATCTCAAACACCAAAACCTGGTAAAGGCTTGTGCCTTCTACAGTAGCAAAACCCAGGGGATGGGTTATCACTACGGGAGTGATTTATCGGGTAGCATGTGAAAAGGGGGCATTTATGGGAGGTTTGAGGAGAGTTTAGTGGGAGTATTATAAGGGAGAAGATTGAGCAATTATATATTGGCGAGGGAAAACACGGGTAGAGAACGCCCCTACTTACATACCATCCTTTTTTACTTCAGAGCATTTTCTACCCTCCTTGTGCGGCTCTTCGTTCCCTTCCGAATACTTCGGTGAGTTATTATAGCACACCATCCACCTGCCTGTCCAGCCCGTGTACTCGTCCAGTACCTTAGTGACACATCACCTCCTTTCTTTGATTTTCTTTCCACTGCTCCAAAAACTGGAGTGGAGTTAAGTAGCCCAGA